>ERZ1292640.68-Hain-H43-02um-R1-68-length-78690-cov-20_pt1 | contig 78690 bp, 62 predicted proteins | sample MGYA00564404_ERZ1292640 | MGnify/ENA primary metagenome ERZ1292640 (study PRJEB36523, sample SAMEA6512636) | groundwater metagenome | collected 2019-01-08 | study: AquaDiva: Metagenomics assemblies of 32 groundwater samples
TCAAAAGCCCTGCAAAACCGTCATGTCGCTCCCGCAACTGCGGAACTCAGGCTAGACCGGCTTCAGCGGCCGGGGCGGAGCGCTTTCAGCCGGGCGATCTGGTCGACCAGCCCGGCATCCCCCGGGCGGTCCGCGAGCAGGGCCTCAGCCTGGCGCAGGGCGGCGTCGTACCGCTTCAACATCATCGCCGCCTTGAACGCGTTCTCCCGCGCCTGGGGCGCGAAGAGCGGGTCGAGCTCGATCGCGACCTCGAGGACGTCGAGGGCGCGGGAATACTCGCGGCGGAGCGCGAGGATGATTCCCAGATTCACGTACGTGACGCCCGGCGGGTACCCGAGCCGGATCGCGGTCACGTCGTCGCGCTCCGCCTCCTCCAGCCGGTTGAGCTGGGCCAGCACGAGGCCGCGGTACGCGTACCCCTGCGCGGCGTCCGGCAGGACGCGCACGAGCTCGGCCGCCGGCGCGAGCGCTTCGGCCGTCCGGTTCGCGATCAGGAACGAGTCGATCAAGGCCGTCAGTTCCCTGGAGCGGACTGCCGTCTGGCGATCGTGCAACCAGGAGGGCACACCCGTCTTCGCGATCCCGGGCCCGGCGGGCGCGGCGGCGAGCTCGAGGAGCTGGACGCCCCGGGCGCTGTAGACGGGCCGCAGCCACGAAGCCCACAGCCCGAGCACGTTCCGGCGCGCCCGGTCCGGCCAGTCAAAGAGCCCGTAGTCCACGTACTCCTCGCACCGCCGCTCGTGGATCAGCAGGTGTGTGACCCGGAGCCGGCGCAGCCGCCTCGCCAGCTCCGCGGGGCTCCCCGACCGGGCCGCGAGCCGGCCGAGGGTGGAGAAATCGTAGATGCTGTCGCAGATCCGGGGCCGGGCGCAGTAGAGGCTCTCGTCCGACCCCACGAACAGGACCCGGTGGCCGGCTGGCACGACCGCGTTGGCCCGTTCCACGGCGTCGTAGTAGGTAACGGCCCGGTGGAGCATCTCCCGGCGGTCCATGGTCCCGACCGCGTACGGCACAGCCACGTCGCTCGCGTACCGGTGCGCCAGGCCCGTGTGCACGGAGCTCACGAGGATCCACGCGGCGGCCGCGACGAGCTCGGCGCGCACGAGCCCTGCGCCCTCGCCCAGCCGCACGACGGCAAACGCGGCCACCGCCGCCGCCGCCGGGAGCATTGGCACGAGGAACCGGATCTCCTGCGCCGAGGTCGCCCACAGGACGGCGTAGAGCGCGGCGAAACCGCCGAGGAACCGGAGCAGGGCGGACGGCGCGCGGATCAGCAGGATCAAGGGCAGGAACACGAGCGGGAACGGGTTAAGCGAGATCGAGCCGAACCCCGGCGCGTCGGTCGAGAGGATGGCCGGCATCGTGAGCCAGTTCAGGAACCCGCCGTGGCCGGTCCCGTACTTGGTGTTGTCCGCCATCCACAGCGCCTGCCGGGTCTCGTCCCAGTTCAGCCCGCCGAGCCACCGGTGGAAGAACGGGAACAGGGGGTTGCCGGTGAGCGCCCAGTTCTTGGCGAGCCAGACGCCGGTCCATAGCGAGGCCCAGCCAACGACGATGGCGACGTCCCCGACACGGCCGCGCCGGCTCGAGCCCGGCCTTCCGGGCGCGAGCACGAGCGCGCCGAGCACAAGCACGGAAGCGTTCAGCCCCACGTACTTGACCCCCTGCGCGAGCCCGAGGAACCAGCCGAGGAGCAGGAGCCACCCGAGGCGGGGGCCTCGAAGGCCGGGCATCCACCCGCACGACGCCGCGAACGCCATCATCGCGAGCGCGACGTACCACGTCAGCCCCAGCTCGACCATGCTCACCTGCTGGAGGAAGAGGAGCACGGGCGAGGAGAGGAAGAACGCGGCGGCCAGCCACGCCCCGGCCGGGCCGGCAAGCGGACGGGCCAATACCCACGCAGCCGCAGCGGCCGCCACTCCGTCGCTCCAGTGCAGGAGCTTGGGGAGGATTCCGTCGCCAAGCGCGAGGCAGCCCAGGTACCGCATCTCCTGGAGCAGGGGATAGTTCGAGATGAACGTGTGCCCGAGGCAGGAGATCTTGCGGGCAATCAGGTACTGCTCGGGCACGGCGAGGTGGTAGACGAGCGAGTCGTAGAACCACTCCGGCTGGAACGCGGGCACGAGGTTGACCGAGGCGAAGAACGCGCAGAACCCGGCCAGCACCCACGACATGGCGCGCGCCGGGACCGCCGCGAACCGGAGGACCAGCGCCGAGCCGCCGACGCCCGCCGCGCAGACGAGCAGGAACGGCACGACTCCCGCGGCGGGCGTTCGGGTGAAGACGCCGTCCGGGGACGGACCCGACCGGAGCAGGCCCCAGAGCCCGGCCGCGAGCCCGGCGAGGCAGAACGCGGCAACGGCCGCGCCCGCGGCCCACAGGACCCGGCCGGCCGGGGTTTCCGCGGGCGGCGGCTCGTCCGGCGCCGGTGCGGGAACCGCCGGGCCCGCCGGCCAGTGCCACCTCCGCGGGTCACCCGCCAGGCAGAGGCAGGCGACCAGCCCGGCGCGGAACAGTCCGGACGACAGCAGTCCGCACAGCCCCAGTCCGAGGATCGCCGTGCCCGCGATCCCATGGCCCAACCCGAGCGAAAGCAGGAACCCCCACAGCCTTTCGGGAATCCCGCCCAGCACCCAGCTCAGGGCCCGGCGGCCGGCGAGCACGCACGCCGCCGTGATCGCCGCGAGCAGGGCCAGGTGGCCGAGGTTCCCGGCCCAGACCCCCGGGATCCGCGTCCACGCGGAGCCCAGGAGCCTGGCGTCGCGGGTCCAGAACGCGCCCAGGATCCCGGGGTCGACGGGCACGCGGTCCCACCACGCGATAAACGCCAGACTCGCGACGGCGAAGATGGCCGCGGCGACGAGACCCGGATGGCCCAGCAGGATCGCCGGCGCGGCCGCGGCCGGGGCCCTCCCCATCTGTTTCGTCACCGAGCGGTCACGGGCGCGGCTGTACCACGGGCGCGTCGTGGAGCTCGAGCGTCCCCCGGCCGGCGTCGAGCGTCGCGCACACGCCCTGCGGCAGTGTGAACATCGGGTCCTGGTGGCCGAAGGGGAATCCCACCGCGACCGGGTAGGGAGCCTTCCCGAAGTAGTCGCGGAAGACCCGGTCCAGAGAGAGCGAGGACCTCGACCGGGGCCGGCACTTCTTGAAGCTCGCGAGCATGACGCCCGCCACCCGGTCGAAGACGCCCGCCAGCCGGAGATGCGCCAGGTAGCCGTCGATCTTGTACGGCGGCTCCCCCACGTCCTCGAGAAAGAGCAGGGCGCCGTCGAGCTTCGGCAGGTGCGGCGTCCCCACGAGCTTGGAGACCAGCGAGAGCGTCCCCCCCAGGATGCGGCCGGTCGCCCGGCCGGGCCGCAGGCACCGGGGAACGTGTTCCGGAGGCATCGGCACCGGGCCCAGCGCACGCGGGGAGGAGAGCATCCGCCGGAACCAGCGCCAGTTGTAGCCCGGCCCCGGGAACGCGGGCATGGGCCCGTAGAAGGTCACGAGCCGGCAGTGGCGCCAGATTGCGAGTTCCAGGACCGTGATGTCCGAGAACCCGACCAGGATCTTCGGCCGGCGGCGGAGCGCGGCGAAGTCCACGCCGTCCACGAGGCGAAGCGCCCCGTAGCCGCCGCGGAGGCAGACGACGGCGTCGACCGCGGGGTCCCGGAGCGCCCGGTTGAGCTGGCGCAAACGCAGGTCATCCCGGCCGGCGAGGTAGCCGTCCCGCCACCGGGGCGACACAAACGCCTTGACCCGGTACCCGAGGCCCCGGAGGGTCGCGACCGCGCGCCGGAAGCCGGCGGCCTTCGCCGGGGACGAGGGAGCCACGAGGCCGATCGTGCCGCCGGGAGGGAGGGCGGGAGCGCGCAGGGCCATTACCGGATTGTATCTGAGAGGATAGACTCATGCCCCAACTGGCCAGGTTCGCCGTCGGCGGGATGCATTGCGCCGCCTGCCCCCGCACGATCGAGAAGGCGCTCAACCGCGCGCCCGGGATCGCGTCCGCCCGCGTGGATTTCGGGACCCGGATCGCGGAAGTCGCGTACGAGCCCGTCCAGATGACGCCCGAGCGCATCATCGCCCTCGTCTCCTCCCTGGGCTACTCCGCCGACCCCGCGGAGTCGGCGCCCGCCGCCGGCTGGCCGCCCGCCGCCCGCCGCGAGCTGGCCGGATGCGCGGCGGCGGTGGTCGCCGCGCACGCGCTGATGGTCGCCCACGGACGCGGCTGGATCTCCCACGGTGCCGACACGTGGGGTTCGTTCGCGATCGCGACGCTCATGCTCGGCTGGATCGGCCGCCGGTATGCGCGCGCCGCTTCGGTCGCCCTACTCCGCGCCCGGTCGATCACCGTGGACGCTCTCGTATCGCTCTCGTCCGGGTCCGCGTTCCTCTACAGCCTCGCCCTGCTCGCCGCCGGATCGTCCCGCCCCCTCTCGTTCGAGGCCACGACGGTCATCCTCGCGTTCGTCCACGCCGGGAATCTCCTCAAGGAGCGCGCGGTCGAGGCGGCCTGGGGCGAACTGCGGCTGGTCGCCTCGTCCCGCATCCGGCGCTTCTCGATCGTCCGCGCGGGCGAGGCGCGCTCGGAGATGGCCGAGCACCTGTTCCCGGGCGACCTCGTGACCGTGCGCCCCGGGGAGAAGATCCCGGTCGACGGCGTCGTCGAGGCCGGCGAATCCACGGTGATCGAATCCATGCTCACGGGCGAACCCATGCCGCTCCGCAAGGGCCCGGGATCGACCGTGCTCGGCGGCACGATCAACCAGTACGGCGTGCTCACGGTCCGGGCGGAGCGGGCCGGAGTGTCGACCAAGCTCGCGGGCATCGAACGGCTCGTGAAGGAGGCCGCCGCGTCGAAGCCCGCGCTCGCCGAGACCGGGGACCGGATCGCGCGGTGGTTCGTCCCCGGCGCCCTCGCGCTCGCGGCCGCCACTTCGGCGGGATGGCTCCTGGCGGGCCAGGGCGCCGGGGCCGCGCTCGCGGCCACGGTGGCCGTCCTCGCGACCGCGTGCCCGTGCGCGCTCACGCTGGCCCCCGGGGCCACGATGGCCGTGAGCGTGGCGGCCGCCGCGCGCCGCGGCCTCCTCGTGAGGTCCGCCGCGGCGATGGAGGCGGCGGCCCGCGTCCGGCTCGTCGCATTCGACAAGACAGGGACGCTCACCTCGGGCGTTTTCGAGCTCACGGCGAGCAAAGCCGCGGACGAGGGCGCCGCCTCGAACGCTCTCCGGCTCGCGGCCTCCGTCGAGGCGGCCTCCGAACACCCCCTGGCGGCCGCGTTCGAGGCGGCCGCGCGGCTCCGCGGGCTCGCCGTCCCCGCCTGCGAGGACTTCCGCGCGCGGGCGGGCCGCGGCGTCGAGGGCCGGGTCGAGGGCGCGCGCGTGCTCGTCGGCTCCCCCGCGCTCCTGCGCGAGGAGGGGCTCGACCTGGCGCCGTGGGAAGCCACCCTCCGCGGGCTCGAGGCCGGCGGCGACACCGTGGTGCTGGCCGCCGCTGACGGGAAGGTCCTGGGCGTATTCGGTTTCGCCGACCGGATCCGGCCCGAAGCCGCGGAGGTCGTGGGGGCGCTCAGGGCCCGGTCCACCCGGGTGGTCCTGCTGACGGGGGACCACGAGGCCGCCGCGAAGCGCGTCGCCCTTTCCGTCGGCATCGACGAGGTCCACGCCGGGCTGACCCCCGACGCCAAGCTCGCGCGGATCTCGGCGTGGCGGACCGAAGGCCTCCCGGTCGCGTTCGTCGGGGACGGGCTCAACGACGCGCCCGCCCTCGCGGCCGCGGACGCCGGCGTCGCCCTGCAGACGGGCACCGAGCTCGCGATCGGGTCGGCGTCTTTCGCCCTGCTCGGGGGCTCCCTCGCCCCGCTCGCGATCCTCCTGCCGTGGGCGCGAGCCACCCTCCGCGTGCTCCGGCAGAACTACGTGTGGGCGTTCGTCTTCAACCTCGCGGCGCTGCCCGCGGCGGCGCTGGGCGTGCTGAGTTCCGGGTGGGGAGCGCTGGCGATGGCGGCGAGTTCCCTGGCCGTGATCGGGAACGCGCTCAGGCTGAGGTGGGTCCCAGCCCCTCGCGGATGATCCTGACCAGCCGCGCGCGCGTGTCGGGATCCACGTCGACGAACTCGAGCCCCGAGCGGACGCGCACGAAGCCGCCCTCGGTGTGGGGCTGACACCAGACGACCCGGGCCTTCACCTTGACGGGCGCTTCCCCCATGGCCTGCGCCGGGAACTGCATCTCGAGCGTCGTACCCGGCATCAGGAGCTTGTTCGTCCACATGCTGATCCCGACCTCGGACAGGTCCTTGGAATGGCCGGTCAGGAGCTTGTCGAGCGTCTCGAGCAGGGTCTTCTCGTCGGGCAGGGCCACGATCTGGTAGCTGAGGTCGAACGCGGTCTCGAGCCGGGGGGCCCGGCGGCGTTCCGCGCCGTCCTTGGTTTCCGCCAGCTCCACGCGTCCGGTGAACTTGTCGGCCATGGAGGTATTGTAACCCGCCGCAGCCCCTGGACGGGGCTCCCTGTCCCCGCCCCGGGTGCGGTATCATCTCGCCGATGCTCCCCGAACCCGTCGCGCCCCCGCCGCCCGGGGCACAGGTCCAGCCCGGCGAGGGCCGCGGCGCCCTGATCTTCGCGCTGGCTTCCCTCGCCGTCTGCCTCGCGGGAGCCGGCACGTATCTGGGCCTCCATTCCTCCGGCGCGGTCCGGGAAGCCGCGGTCCTCGCCCGGAACGTCGACGTCGCCCAGAAGGTCCTGCTCTCCCAGTCGTCCCTGCAGGGGTACCTCGCGACCGGCGGCTCCGACTACCTCAAGACCTTCCGGTTCGCCGCCGGGGCCTTCGCGACGGCCGCCGACGAGTTGAAGGCCGCCTGCGCCGCCATCGAGGTCCCCCCCGAGGCGACCGCCCAACACTCGGTCGAGTCGCTCGTCGGCGCGTTCACCGAGTGGCAGGCCGGGTACGCCGAGCCCGCGATCCGGCTCAAGGCGGGAGGCACCCGTGGGTCGAAGGAACAGCGCAGCGCCACGAGCAAGCTCGCGGCCCTGCGGCGCAAGGGGATCGGTGCCGACAGTGACCGCGAAGTCGCCAACTCCCTCGACACCCTCAACAACGGGCTCCGGGAGAGCGCCCTGCCCCGGTTCCGCGGCCGGATCGCGGTCCGGAAGCGGTTCGCCCTGCTCGCGGTCGTGCTCGGCCTCGCCGGGTTCCTCGGCGCCGGGTGGCTGTTCCTGCGCCAGCGCCAGGCGCTCCTCGACTACCTGAGGCGCCGTAGCGCGCGCCTACAGGAGCTCGCCCAGTACGCGGACCGCCTCCACCTCCTCGCGAGCACGGACCAGGCCGCGAAGCTGCTCGCCGCCGGCGTCGGTCGCCACGCGGCTCGGGCCGCCGTGCTGCTCGCCGATCCCGACGGCTCCGGGCTGCACATCGCGGCGTCCGCGGGCGACCTGCCGGCCGCCTCCCGGGCCGCCCCCGTCCTCACGGACACCGGAGCCTGCCCCGTCCTGCGCACCGGCCACCGGTTCGTCGTCCACGACCCCGCGCAGGTGCCGCCGTGCGACTGCGCGATCGGCGCGTCCCGCGAGGACGGCTACGCCTGCCTGCCGCTCCTCGCGCAGGGCCGCACCGCCGGGCTGGTGACCTGGACCGCCGTCCGCGGCTCATCCCTCGGCACCGCGGACGTCGACCGCGTCGAGGAGCTCGGGCGCGTGACCTCGCTCGCCCTGACCACATTCGTGTCGCTCGAGGGCGCCAAGCACGAGGCCGTCACCGACCAGCTCACGGGCGTCTCGAACCGGCGGTTCCTCGACGGCTACCTCGCCCGCCAGTTCCTGGCGGCCGTCCGCACCGAGCGCCCGCTCGGCGTCCTCATGCTCGACCTCGACCGGTTCAAGAGCTTCAACGACGCGAACGGCCACCCGGCGGGCGACGCCCTCCTGCGCGCCGCGGCGAAGACGGCGGCCGCGTGCGTGCGCGAGGGCGACCTCGTGGCCCGGTACGGCGGCGAGGAGTTCGCGGTCGTCCTCCCGGAAGCCGGCCGCGCCGAGGCCCTCGAGATCGCGGAGCGGATCCGGGAGGCGATCGAGGCCATGCGGGTCGACGGCCTGCCGTCCCTCAAGTCCCCCGTGGTCACGGTCTCGATCGGGCTCGCGGTCGCCCCCGGCGACGGTAGAACGGTGCAGGCGCTCGTCCGGGCCGCCGACGAGGCTCTGTACCGCGCCAAGGAGCAGGGACGCAACCGGATCGTCACCGCTTCGGAGGCCCCCCCGGCCTGACCTTTCCGGGGCTCTGCGCCGGGGGGCACTCGGGACCGGACCGGCGCGTTATCATCAACAGACATGCCTCAAGACGCCGATTCCCCGGCCGGCGGTGAACGCCTCGGCCTTTTGCTGCTCCTCGCGGGCGCCGGGCTCGCGGTGGCGATCGCCGGCGCCGGCGCCTACGTCGCGGCCGGTTCCTCGCTCGCGACGCTCGAGCGGACGGCCTTCGTGGCCGACCGCGTGGTCAACCGCCAGCTCCTGCGGGCCCGGGAGTCGCTCAACGACTACCTGTCCACCGGCCGGCCCGACCTCCTCCGCAACCACCGCCGCGCCAGCGCCGCGCTCAAGGACGCCCTCGTCGTGCTCCGGGAGGCCGGGCGCTCCCTCGACGGGTCGGCCACGCCCACCCAGGACTCCGTCGACGCCCTCACGTCGTCCATCCGCAACTGGGAGTCCGGCTACGCCCGGGTCGCCATCGCGCACCGGCTGAAGGACACGAGCCGGGACCTGGCCCAGCTCAACGGCATGCGCGAGCGGGGCGAGGGCCTCGACGCCGTCCACGCGATCGGGCGCCGGCTCGACACCGTCCAGCAGCGCTTCGACGACGCCCTCGACGACCTCCGGACGCGGACGGCGTCGCGCCGCCAGATCGCGCTCGTGGCCATCCTGGCCGGCCTCGTCCTCTGGCTCGCCGCCACCGTGGTCTTCGTATGGCGGTACGCCGGCTACCAGAGCTTCCTGCGCCGGCGGAGCGCGCGGCTCGAAGCCCTCGCCGACTACGCGGACCGGATGCACGGCCTCGCGAACGCGGACCAGGCCGCGAAGGCCCTGACCGCCGCGGTCGGCGGGAACACGCACCGCAGTACCGTGCTGTTCCGGATCCCGGGCACCATCGGGATGCGGATCGCGGCTTTCACGGGCGAGCTGGCCGTGGACGCCGCGAACTCGCCCGTCCTCGCGGATCGCGGCGCCTGCCCGGTCATGCGGACGGGCCACCGGTTCCTCATCCGGAATCCCGCGACGGAGGTTCCCTGCGACTGCGCCGCGTGCGCCTCCCGCCACGGGGGCTACGTGTGCATCCCCCTGCTCGCCCAGGGCGGCACCGCCGGACTCATCAACTGGCAGGCGGGGCGCGACCGCGCGCCGCACCCGTCCGACCTCAACCGCATCGAGGAACTCGCCCGCGTCACGTCGCTCGCGCTCACGAACCTCTTCTCGCTCGAGGGAGCGATGCACGACGCCGTGACCGACCAGCTCACGGGCGTCGCGAACCGCCGGTTCCTCGACGGCTACCTGAGCAAGCAGTTCCAGACCTCGATGCGGCAGGGCCGCGCGCTCGGACTCCTCATGCTCGACCTCGACCGGTTCAAGGTGTTCAACGACACGAACGGCCACCTGGCCGGCGACGCCGTCCTCCGGGCCGCGGCGCGGACGGCCGTCGCCGCGGTCCGGGACGGCGACCTCGTGGCCCGGTACGGCGGCGAGGAGTTCGCCGTGATCCTGCCCGACGCGGAACGCACGGCCACGCTCGAGATCGCGGAGCGGATCCGGTCGGGCATCGAGGCGATGCGCGTCGACGGACTGCCGTCCCTGCGGCCCCCCGTGATCACGGTCTCCATCGGCGCGGCCGTCGCGCCCGTGGACGGGCGCACGGTGCAGGCCGCCATGCACGCCGCCGACGACGCGCTCTACGCGGCGAAGGAGGCCGGCCGGAACCGGATCGAGACGGCGCGTAAACCCGCCGGCTCGTGAGAAGCCGTCTCCTGACGGCCCTCCTCGCCGCCATCCTCCTGCCCGCCGCCCTCCTGCGCCTTTCCGCCCTGACCGCCTCCCCGCCCGGCGTCTGGTTGGACGAAGCCATCGGGGCGCTCCAGGGCGACGCGCTCGTGGAGGGCCGGCGGCTCCCGGACGAAGGCCCGAGCCGGTTCCCGCGGTGGCCCCTCTGGAGCGCCGCCGAGGGCGTCGTGGCCCGCATCCTGGGGCCAACCGTCCCGGCGGCCCGCCTGCCCGCGGCGCTCGCGGGCCTCCTGGCCGTGGCCCTCGCCTGGCCGGCGGCGCGCGTGTTCGGAGGCCCCGTCGCGGGCGCGTCCGCGGCCGCGTTCCTCGCCGGATCGCTCTGGCACGTCACCGCGAGCCGGCTCGCGCTCCCGTGCATCCTCGTAACGGTCGAGACGCTCCTCGTGGGATGGCTCCTCCTGCGCGACGAGCCGCTCGGTCCCCTGTCGGGGGCCGCGCTCGTCGTCGTCAGCGCCGCCGCCCCGCTCGGCTACGCGTCCAGTCTCGTGACGCCCCTGCTCGCCGCCGGGCTCCTGGTCCTTCGGATCCGGGCGCGCGGCGCGCGCGGGTTCCGCACCGAGCTCGCCGTCCTCGCGATCCTCGTCGCCGGCGCGGCGGCCGTGCTTCTCGCGCAACCCGACAGCCTCCACCGGTCCCGGTTCATCGCCGGGCTGGGCGCCGCCGAGCCCGCCGGCTGGCTCCGGCAGTCCGGCCGCGTGGCTCTGAACTGGGTCGCGGGCGAGTCCGGCCGCTGGGGCTACTGGCACAACTACCCCGCGGCCGCCCCCCGCGTCTCGCGCGTCGAGCTTCTGCTCGTCGTCTTCGGCGTGATCGCCCTGGTACGCGGCGGCGCCCCCCCTTGGAAGCGCCTCGCGCTCCTCGGCTGGGCCGCTCTCGCCCTGATCCCCGAGGTCGCGCCCGGCGAGGATCTGCATCTCCTCCGGGGCCTGCCGACGCTGGCGCCCGGCGCAATCGCCGCCGGGTGCGGGGCCGCCCTCCTGGCGCGAACGGCCGGACGGCCCGGCGCCGTCGTCCTCGCCGTCCTCCTCGCGGCAAACGCGGCCCGCACGGGCTGGATCACGCTCAACGTGATGCCGCGCGACCCCGTCGCCCGGAGCTGGTACGCGGCCGCGGACCGGGAGGCGGCGGAGGTCGTGGCGGCCGCCGCCGCGACCGAGCCAGTGGCCCTCACGCCCGCCCCGACCTGCGCCGGGTCGCCCCTGCTCCTCTTCCACCTGCGCGGGCTCTTGCGCACGGGCCGAATCCTCGGCGCCGACATCGCGCTCGCCGATCCCCGGATCGAGCGCGTGATCCGTTCGCCGGTTTCCGGCGACCCGATCATCTTCGTCTTCCGTTCCGCGCGCCGGCTGGACGGCCGTCCGCATCTGGGCATTTCCAGCATCGACGGCCTGCTCGCGTACGGCCGGGAGGCCCTCGCGACCGGGCGCGCGCGCGACGCGGAGGCGCACTTCCGGAGCGTGCTCGCCTGGAGCCCGGATTCCCCGGAGGCCCACGGGGCGCTGGGGCTGGCGCTCGCCGCCCGGGGCCGCTGGCGCGAAGCGGCCGTTCATCTCATGATCGCGCGGCCCGCCAGCCCGGCGGGATCAGTCTGCGCCGTCGCGCTCGCCGAGGCGGAACGCCGCCTCGGTCCGTCCCGCTAGGGGACTACCTACCCATCTTCTCCGCGATGCGGCGGACGTCGCCGTCCCAGGGGTTCAGACTGAGCGCCTCCCGGATCGCGCGCCGCGCCTCCTCCGGCTTCCCCGCGTTCCACGACATCGCCGCGAGCAGGGCGAGCGTCCGCGGCGACCGCCAGCGCTCGGCGCCCTTCCGGGTGGCCTCGTACGCGCCCGCGTGGTCGCCGGCGGATGAGCACACGCCGCCCTCGAGCACCCACCACGGCCCCGTATCCAGCCCGAGCCGGTGCGCCTCGGCCGCCTCGCGCTTCGCCTCCGCGACCCTGCCCGCCAGCAGGAGCACCTCCGCGAGCTTGAACCGCGCGTCCGCGAGATCGGGCTCCTCACGGACGAGCCGCCGCAGGGCGGCCGCGGCGTCCAGCGGGCGCCCCGCCTGCCGCGCCTCCTCGGCCACGGTCAGGATCGGGTCCTGCACGCCGGGAAACGCGATGAACGGCGCGGGGCGCCGCTGGGCGGCTTCCGCCGCGCCGCGCAGCCGGAAAAGCCGGATGCTCCCGAAGTCGAGCACGGGCTCCGCGTACCGGCGCCAGAACGCGCGGTAGCAGTCCCGGGCGGCCGCGTCCATCTTCAGGCACCGGCAGTCCTTCTCGAAGGCGATGATCCGCGAGGTGTAGATGACCCAGTCCAGCCCGAGCTGGCGGAACCGGCGGCGAAGCGCCGATGGCTCCCGGCAGGCCGAGACGAGGCGGAACCCGATCGGGGGCATCACCTGCTGCGTGTCGAAGACGACCAGGGGGTCGAGATAGTAGGACACGATGTCCGAGAAGAGGAGGACGCGCGCGCTCTTCGGCAGGCGCGCGTTTACGAGCTCGGCGAACGGGTAAGACTCGTAGTTCGGGAGCATGGCCCGGCACAGGTAGACGCGCCGCGGCTCGGCCCCGACCGCCACGCGCCACGGCACGTAGATGCCGCTCACGTATCCCGCCAGATGCACGGCCTGCATCGCGAGGGCGGCGACGACGACGGCGCCGAGGACGGCGCCGCGCAGGCGCGAGCCCTCCACGAGCCGCGCGGCGCCCAGCGCCACCGGCACGGACAGAAGCGCGATCGCCGGGATCAGGTACCGGGGATCCCCCCCGCGCGTGAGAATCCAGAGCACGATTATCCCCATTCCACCCGCCGTCAGGAGCCGCCGGCGCCCGACCGCCACGTCCGTGGACGGCTCCCGGCCCGGGGTCAACACCAACGCCGGCAGGAGCCCGAAGACGAGCGGCGTGAAGAGCACGCCGATCGCGCCGTAGTTGACGGAGAAGTCGTACGGCAGGCGCAGGATCATGCGCGCGGTCTCGAGCAGGGGCGGCGCGGCCGAGCCCGGGACGATCCGGGCCGCCTGCTCCGCGGTGAAGAAGGGATTCCACCCGTCCCCGGGGAAGAATCGCGGGGCCATCGGATACACGGGGTTGCCCGTGAGGAACCAGTCCCGGAGCGGCCACGGCGCGACGATGAGCCCCGCGACGGCGGTCGGCAGGACTATCCCGCCGAGCACCCGGCGGACGACGGAGGCTCCCGCGCCCGACGCCACCTCCTGCCGGATCCAGATCGAACCCGCGACCGCGCACGTCAGCAGCCCCGAGTACTTGCAGCCCATGACACCGCCGCAGAGCACGGCGCTCACGATCCGCCAGCCTCGCCCCGGCCGCATGGCCGCGTCGACGGCGAGCAGGGTCAGGAAGGCGATCTCGAGGTCGTTGTAGCACTGGCTCGAAAGCAGGCCCGCCGGCGGCTGGGCGACGTAGACGAGGGCCGCGAACCACCCGGCGGTCGCGCTCCCCAGCGAAGCCCCGAGACCGGCAAGGGAAAAGGCCGTGAGCGGCAGGAACGCGAAGTTCAGGAGCTTCGCGGCGTCGTCGCCGCCGAGCGCCTGGCCGAGCATGAACCACATCTCCGCCAGGAACGGGTAGAAGCTGCCGAGCGAGAACGGCAGGACCGCGATCCTGCGCATGGCCAGCCAGTGCGAGGGCGCCCGCAGGTGGTACGTGAGCGCGTCCCAGCCCAGCTCGGGCGCGAAGGCGGGCCAGAGGTAGATGAACAGGAACCCGCCGCACGCGGCCGCGAAGACCAGGGACGGCCACCCCATTCCCGGGGCGTCCGCGTTCGCCGACGGGCGCGGCCCGGCACGCCACGTCCGGATCGCGAGGAGCGCGGGGGCGGCGAGCCCCGCCAGCACGGCGGGCACGAGGAGGCCGAGGAGTCCGATCCCCCAGGTCGCGAGCCCGAGCGCCAGCAGGCCGAGCCCCGCCCCGAGCGGCCACGGCGCCCGCCGGGCCCCGAGCCAGGCGGTCACCGGCCGCCCCCACCCGAGAGCCGCGAGGCACCAGAGCGCGGCCACGGCGAGCCCCCGGCCGTGGCGCAGCCACGTGTTCGCGGCGTCGGACCAGTCGTAGGGCCCGCCGAGCGCGTCGCGGAACACCCGGCGCAGTTCGCTCACTTTCATCCGGTCGACCACGCACCGGGCCACCAGCCCGGCCAGCCAGGCGACTACGAGCCAGCCGAGGAGGCGGCGGAGGAGCGGCTCGGGGGACGGCGAAGCGGCAGCCGCGGACGCCGGACGGCCCTCGGGCGGACCGCCCGGCCGTCCCGCGACGGTGGCTCGCGTGCGCACCATGGGGCCCATTATAGGGAGCGCTCGGACCCGCGGTCCGGTTGATACCATGGAGAGCATGGAAGACCCCAAGGCCGCCGCGAACGCCTGCGCCATGGTCATCTTCGGCTCCTCGGGAGACCTGGCCCGGCGCAAGCTCCTCCCGGCCCTGTTCGCCCTCGAGATGGAGGGGCGGCTGGACGAGCGGTCGGTCCTGATCGGATTCTCCCGCAGCGAGACCACGCACGAGGCGTTCCGCGAACGGATGCGCGCCGCCGCCGGAGGAACCTTCGACGCGGCCGCGTGGGACGGGTTCGCCCGCGACCTCTACGCCGTCCCCGGCGAGTACGACGATCCCGCGAGCTACGTCCGGCTCAAGGCCGAGCTCGACCGCCTCGACGCGCTTAACGGAATCCCGGGCAACCGGCTCTTCTATCTCGCGGTTCCGCCCGACGCGGTGCCGGGCATCGTCCGCCGGCTCGGGGCCGCGGGGCTCACCCCGCGGCACTCGGGGCGCGCGGCGCGCGGGTGGACCCGCGTGATCTTCGAGAAACCGTTCGGCCACGACCTGGCCTCCGCCCTCAGTCTCAACGACGAGGTCTCCCGGATCCTCTCCGAGGACCAGGTCTACCGGATCGACCACTATCTCGGGAAGGAGACGGTTCAGAACCTCCTGGTCTTCCGGTTCGCCAACGGCATCTTCGAGCCGCTCTGGAACTACAAGTACGTGGACCACGTGCAGATCACGGTGGCCGAATCCATCGGCATCGGAACCCGGGGCCGGTTCTACGAGGGCGCCGGGGCGCTTCGCGACATCGTCCAGAACCACCTGCTGCAGCTCCTGACCCTCGTGGCGATGGAACCCCCGGTCGCCCGGGACGCCGACGCGATCCGGGACGAGAAGGTCAAGGTCTTCCGTGCCGTGCGGCCGCTGGAGCCGGGAGACGTCACGCGGTTCGTCGTGCGCGGCCAGTACGCGGGCGGCACCATGGACGGCGAGCCCGTCCCCGGCTACCGCGCCGAGCCGCACGTGGCCCCGGGGTCGGCCACGGAAACCTTCGTGGCCCTCAAGCTCCTGATCGACAACTGGCGCTGGAGCGGTGTCCCCTTCTACCTGCGCACGGGCAAGCGGCTGGAGGGACGGTCCACCGAGATCGTGATCCGGTTCTCGCGGATCCCCCACCTGCTGTTCCGGAACCTGACCGAGGAGCAGACGCGGCCCAACGAGCTCGTGCTCCGCATCCAGCCCGACGAGGGCATCTCGTTGTCGTTCGGCACGAAGGTGCCAGGCTCGGAACTCCGGATCGCGCCGGTCACCATGAACTTCACGTACGCCTGCACGTTCGGGGCGCGCCCGATGCACGCGTACGAACGCCTCCTGCTAGACGCCATCCGGGGCGACGCCAGCCTCTTCATCCGGGAGGACGGGGTCCGGGCGACCTGGGCCATCGTCCAGCCGATCCTCGACGCCTGGCGGACCGGGACCGCCGGGCCGCCCGCCCCCTACCCGGCCGGCAGCTGGGGACCGGCCGGGGCCGACGCCCTGATCGAGCGCGACGGCCGGCGCTGGAGGAATCCGGCCTGAGCATGCCGGAGACCGGGCGGCCCGCCGTCCGACGCGCGCCCGACACACGTCGGGAACGCGTCGTCCGACGCGCCCTTATCGCCCTGCTCGTCGCGGGCGCCTTCCAGGCGACCGCCTTCGGCATCTACGAGTTCGCCCTCCCCCTTTACCTCGACTTCCTCCGGATCTCGTTCACGAGCATGGGGATCATCTTCGGGGTGTCCCAGTTCGGCATCCTCGCCGTCCGGTACCTCGTCGGCTCCCGGTCGGACGTCGTGGGGCGCAAGCCCTTCCTCGTGGACGCGCTGGGACTCATCACGGTCTCCACCGCGGTCCTGCCCGCCGTGACGGGTACCGCCACGCTGGCCGCCGCGAAGATGGTCCGGGACGCCGCGGGCGTCGTCCGGGACGCCATGCGGTCGCTGGCCGTCTACGAGGCGGCCGGCGCCAGATTCGTCCGCTGGATCGGCCGGGCCATCGGGTCGGAGTTCTTCTTCATGGCCGTCGGCGCGGTCTCGGCGGGCTGGATCATCTCGCGGCTGGGCTGGTCCTGGACCTTCGGCCTCTCGGCCGTCCTCTCGGCGGCCGCCACGTTCACCGTATGGCGCTGGTTCCGCGAGGACCCGGGGATCGTCCGGACCACCGCCGCCACGGCGGGCGCGGACCGCGGCGTCACCCGCTGGCTCGGGATCGCGCTCCCCCCGAACCTCTGGGTCCTGACCGCGAGCTCGTTCGTCTTCAACGTCGGGCTCACGATGAGCCACACCTTCTATCTCGTCCTCTTCTTCAAGGACAAGTTCGGCTTCGCCGTGCCCGTCCTGGGCGCCCTCCAGATGGCCCACCGGTTTTCCCTCGGCATTCCGATGATGGTCGCGGGCCAGTGGATGGACCGGCCGGGACTGCGTCGCCACTACAAGGCCATCTTCATCGTCTCGATGGCCGCCCAGGGCGCGTGCCTCTCGGCGACCGCGGTCGTGCCCGGCGCGCTCCTCGCCTGCGGTTTCTTCATCTTGCACGATATCCTCGGGGCGACCTTCTTCAGCCCGATCCAGGCCGACTTCCTCCAGCGCTGGGCGCGGCCCGCCTGGCGCGGCCGGGACGTGGCGCTGGCCACCGGACTGGGGTCGCTCGGCGCCATCTTCGGCCCCCTGCTGGCGGGCTTCCTGCTGGACCGGCTCGCGTGGCAGAACGGGCCGTTCCTCGTCAGCGGGCTCGTCATCGTTGCCGCCTCCCTCGTGATCCTGCGCCTCAAAGGAGCATGACCGGCGCGCTTGAAAATCCCGCCGCGAGCCTGTAGGCTATCCGCGTGATCCTGAAGGTCACTACCAAGGTCCGCTGCCCGCACTGCGGGAAGAGCCTGATCGTCAACCTCGATCTGAGCCAGCCCGAGGATACGTGGATCGAGGACTGCCCGATCTGCAAGCAGTCCATCCACTACTCGTCGGCGATGGCCAACGGCAAGCTGGAGGTCACGGCGCAGCAGACGAAGTAGCGGCGGCTAAAGCCTCCGCTTCCGTCTCGCCCGCGTTTCCTGGCTCAGAGCCGCCCCAAGATCAGATTGACCAGGGGAGGACGTCGGACCCTGCCGTCCGGTCGGCCAGCAGGGCCCGGATGCGCGCGATCAGGGGCCGGATGGCCTCCTCGCCCCGCGCGATGATCTCGGGCGCGTCCCGGAAGTTCAGCACCGAGAGCCCGCTCACGTTCGGCATGACGACGAAGTCCGCGTTCCGCTCCTGCAGCTCGATCTCCCGCTTGACCATCGTGTGGTAGGCCTTAATCACGACCTGGGCCCCCGTGCGCAGGGGTCCCTGGTACTGGTCCGACAGCGTCAGCACGTCGACCGCCAGCGTCACGGCCGGACGCCACGCGCGAACCGCGTCCGCGGGCAGGTTCGCCGAGATGCCACCGTCCACGAGCAGCATGTCGGCGGACCTGACGGGCTGGAACAGCCCCGGGATCGCGCAGCTCGCCTGCACCGCCATCCCGAGCGGCCCGGTCGTGAACCGGACCTCGGCGCCGCGGAGAATGTCGGTGGCCACCGCCGTGAACGGCATGCGGAGTTCCTCGAACGTCCGGCAGCCCGTGATCCGCTCGACGAAGGCCCGGATCGGCTCGCCGTTCAGGAGACCCATCTTGCCCGGCGTGAACCGCACGAGGTCGCCCCAGTCCATCTTGGTCCCGACCGCGCGAAGCTCCGCGGGACGCAGGACCGCCGCCACGGCCGCCCCCACGAGGGCCCCGCCGCTCGTGCCGGAAACGGCGACGACCGGGAGACCCGCCTCGCGGAGGCCGAGGGCCACGCCGACGCCCGCGATCGAGTAGACCACCCCACCGCCGAACGCGACCCCGATCCCGGGACGCAGTGCGCTCGTTTCTTCCATGGCTGAAGGCCCTTGCACGATCGTATCGTACCGCGTGGCCTCGCGGCACCCGGTGCCGCCCGGTACCGGGTGCGGGCTTGACCGCGGGCCGTATGCTACAATCCTCGCCATGTTCAACCGACGCGCCACCTATCCGCGGTGCCTGTTCGTGCTCGCCGCGTCTGCCTGGCTCACCGCCGGGTGCACGCGCCAGCATGTCACCTACAAGGGCCTCAAGCTGACCCGGCCCGTCGTCGCCAAGGTAACGGAGGGCGACGTCACCAGGTTCCTCGACCAGCTCAGGAACCAGGCCGCGAAGGCGATGCCCCTGCCGGCCGACTCGGCCGCCGCGAAGGGGAACCGGGCGACGGTCGACTTCGTCGGCACGCTCGGCGGCACCCCGTTCATGGGGGGCACGGCCTCCGGCTACGCCCTCGTGCTCGGGGCGGGCCAGATGATCCCGGGGTTCGAGGAGGGCGTCGTCGGCATGCGCGTGGGACAGATGAAGGACGTCAAGGTCGCGTTCCCCGCCGACTACCAGGAGCCGACGCTCGCGGGGAAGACCGCCGTGTTCCGGATCACGCTGCGCGGCATCGAGGGCCTGAGCCGGCCGCCGCTGACCGACGAGTTCGCCGCGCAGGTGTCGCGCGGCCAGCTCACGACGGTCGAACAGCTCCGGAAGGCCCTGCGCGAGGAGCTCGCCCGGCAGCACCAGACGCAGGCCGAGCAGTCGATCCGCGCCCAGGTCGCCGAGGCGCTGCTGACGCAGTGGCGGGGCGAGCCGGGCCGCCGCGAAATCAACCGGGAGCTCGACCGCATCGTCCAGCAGACCCTCCAGTCCGCGGCCCAGCGCGGCTCCGGTCCCGCGCAGGGCGGACCGGACGCCGAGGCGATCCGGACCTCGAACCGCCCCGGCGTCGTCCGGAGCGTCAAGCTCTCGAAGGTCCTGGCCTGGATCGCGAAGAAGGAGCACATCGCCGTGACGGACGCCGAGGTCGAGCAGGCGGCGTCCCAGATGGCGCGCCAGCAGGGCCAGGAGCCCGCCGCGTTCCTCGAGATGGTCCGCCAGCAGAAGGCCTTCGACCTGTTGCGCCGCCGGATCCTCGAGGACCGCGTCATGGCCCTCGTGATGCAGAACGCCCAGATCGAGGAGCCCAAGCGCCTTACACCGCGGATCCAATAAGACTGAGGGACATGTACGGCGGGGAAAAGGCAGGGCTTCGGCGTCTGCCGAAGCCCGAGGGACTGCGGGTGCGTCCGCAGCCGCAGGCACATTGACAGTGAGCGCCGTACCAACCTAGCATGAACGTCAGGATGCCGACTCTCGACCCCGCGCTGAAGCAGTTCGTGCTCTTCCAGGACCTGACCCCGCCCCAGCTCGCGCGGATCGCCTCCATCGCCCGCGAACGCCGGTTCCCGAAGCGCACGACGGTCTTCCTCGAGGGCGAGAAGGGGACCTACGTAGTGCTCATCGTCGCCGGCATCATAAAGATCTCGCGCTCGTCCTCGGACGGGAGGGTGAAGACCCTGGCCCTGCTCCGGCCGAAGGACTTCTTCGGCGAGATGGCGCTCTTCCTGCCGGGGCACGAGCGGAGCGCCACTGCCGAGGCGCTCACGGACTGCCGCGCCATCACGATCGAGCAGGCCGACTTCGAGAAGCTGCTGAAGGACGTCCCCGGCATATCGCTCCGGATCATCCAGACGCTGGCCCACCGGCTCCAGGCCGCGAACCGGCAGATCAAGACGCTCGCCCTGGGCGATTCGCAGTCGAAGCTCGCGGACCTGCTCCTGACCCTCATGGACGAGTTCCCCGCGGCGGCCGGGGCGGGCGTCGTCATCCCGCTCACGCACCAGGAGCTCGCCGACCTCGCCGGGCTCTCGCGCGAGACGACGACCCGGATGCTGAACGCCCTCGAAGAAGAGGGATGCGTCCGGCTCAAGGCCCGGCAGGTCCACCTCACCGACCTCGACAAGCTCAAGAAGTACGCCACCTGAGATGAGCGGGGCCCTTGCGCCCGCCTGGGGCCTGGTCTGCATCGGCCTCTGGCTCGCGGGCTGGCTGCCCGGCTGGCACCCCGCCTGGGACCTCTGGTTCTGGACGCCCGGCCCGGTCGAGGCCGGTCCCCTTCTCGCCGCCCTCGGCCGCCACTTCATCGAAGCACTCGCCGCCGCCGCCGTGGCGCTCACCGGGCTGGCGGCCGGCCCGTCCGTCCTCGCGCTCACCGCGCCCCGCCGCCGCGATCCGCCCGCCGCCCTCGTCCTGACCGCCGGTCTCGTGGTCGTCCTGCCCGCCGCCGTCCTTGGTCTGGGGCTGGCCGGTCTCCTCCGCCCACCCGCCCTGACGACCCTGGCCTTGGTGGGCGCGGTCGCCGGTCTGCGCATCCTGCGCCGCACCAGGCCGTTCACGGGGGTCTCCCCCGCCGGAGCGATCGCCGTGATCGCCCTATGCCTTCCCGCGCTCGTGGTCGCGCTGGCCCCCGAGACCTCGTACGACGCGCTCCAGTACCACCTGGCCCTGCCCGCCCGGTTCCTCGCCAGGGCCAAGGTCTTCGACGCCGGGCTCGAGCCGCTGTCCAACTTCCACCTCGGCGGCGAGATGCTGTTCGCGTTTGGCCAGGCCGTCGGAGGCGACGGCGCCGCACGCCTGCTGGCTTTCGGCGGGCTCCCCCTCGCCATCGCCCTCCTAGCGGGCGCCACCCGCGCGGCGGGGCTCACCGGCCCGCTGGCCGCGGCCCCCTGGCTCGGATTCGCCGCCAGCCCGCTGGCAATCGAGATCGCGGGGCACGCGTACACTGACCTGCCCGCCATCGCCGCCTTCGCGGCCTTGGGGGCCGTCGTGGCGGGCGGCCGGGGCGGCTGGATCCTCGTCGGCCTCCTGGCCGGCGCCGCCGGCGCGGTCAAGCTCAGCGCCACGCTGCTCGGCTTCGGCATGCTGGCCGTCCTCGTGCCCCGCGGCCACAGGATGGCCACCGCTCTCGCGTGGCTCATCCCCCAACTCCCGTGGATCGCCAAGAACCTCGCCCTGGCGGGCTCGCCGTTCGGGGGGCTGGTCCTGGGCTCGGTTTTCCCCGCGCTGGCGCAGGGCGAGGAGACCCGGCCGTTCCTCTCCCACATGCAGTGGGTGCCGTTCGGCCACCCCTCGCTCTGGCTCTGGCTCCCGCGGTTCCTCCTGCGCGACGCCGGCGCCGCCGGGGGCGAGTACTCGCCCCTGCTCGTCATGCTCCTCCCCGCGCTCTTCGTGTCGCGCGGGGCCCTGCGGCCGGCCGCCGCGCGGCTCGCCCCCGCCGCGCTGGCCGCCCTCGCGCTCTGGGTCGTCGCCGGCGGCGGGCAGGCCCGGTGGCTCGCCCCCGTGCTCCCCCTCGCCGCGCTCGCCGCCGTCCTGCGGCTCGGCCGGCGCCCGCCGGGACGCGCGTCCGCGATCCCGGGCCTTGCCCGGGGGTGGGCGGTCGCGTTCTCCCTCGTCGCGGCACTCGCGTGGATGCGCGCGTGCGCCATGCAGTTCATCACCGCCTCGCCGCTCCGGGCCGCGCTCGGCGTCGAGACGCCCCGGGCCTATCTCGCCTCGCGGGTGACGCCCCGGGGGTGGTACATGGCCATCGGGGCCTTCCTCGAGGAGCGGCCCGCGCTGGGCCGCCCCTACCTCGCCGGCGACATCAAGGCCTACTACTGGCCCCGCGATCCCCTCGTGGACTCCCAGCACCGCAACCCCTGGCTCGTGCGCTGGTGCCGCGACGGGGAACGGATCGCCGTGGGCTGCCGGCAGCGGCGGCTCGGTTGTCTCGTGCACCGGATGGAGGGATCGCTTACGATGCAGCAGATCATGGGGGGCTACGCGTGGAACGATCGCAGCCTCGCGGCCCTCGAACGGTTCGTCGTCCGTGATCTCGATCCCGTCTGGACCGTCGACCGGCCGGCGGAGAACACGTACTACCTGGTCTATGCCATCCGGCCCCCGGTGACCCCCGCTTCGGCGGCCAACCTGCATTGGCTCCAGCTCCCGTACGCCGAACTCGTGTACGACGACGCCGACAAGGCCCTCGTCGCCGGCCGCCTCGACGAGGCCGCCCGGGGCTTCCGCGCCCTGCTCGTCCGGTTCCCCCGGTTCGCGGTCCCGCGCCTGCGGCTCGCCGAGATCGATCGGCTGCGCCGCGACGCGGCCGGACAGGCCCGGTGGGAGGGCGAGGCCGCGCGCCTCCTCGGAATCCCGGCGCGATGAGCCTCCCCGCCGCCCTCGCCGCCGATGGGGCCGCGGCGGCCTCTTCCGCAATCCTGCTCCTCGCGCTCGCCGGCGCTTCCGTGCCCGGCGCCCGCTGGCTCCGGGCCCCGCGCGGCGCCTGGCCCGCCGGCGCGGTCTTCGGGCTGGTCGTCGGCGCGGGCACCGCGAGCCTCCTGCTGCTCGGGGCCGGCCTGGCCGGGCTCTTCCAGCCGCCGGTCTACGCGGCGCTGGTCGCGGCCGGCGCGGCGGGCGGGATCGCGCGGGTGGCGTTAGGTCGCCCGAGGCGACCATCGCGCGCCCAGGGCGCGCGTCCTGCCCCCGGAGTCGCCGCGAACGTCCTGCTGGCCGCCGTCCTCGGGGTCACCCTCCCCATGGTATTCCTGCCCGAGATCTCCACGGACTGCCTCATCTACCACCTCGCCGCTCCCGAGCAGTTCCTCGTCGCCCACCGGATCTCCTCGGACGCTTTCGGCGTCACGTTCAAACTGCCCCTGCCCGGCGAACTGCTCTTCGGCTGGTCCGTGGTGACCGGAAACGACGCGGCGGCCCGGGTGCTCCCGCTCGCGGCCGGGTTCCTCGCCGCCGCCGCGCTCCTGCCGCTGGCCGGGCTCGGAACCGGCACGAAGCCGGGCTGGCTGGTCGCGGCGCTTCTCCTCGCCTCCTCGCGCGTGCTCTTCGACCTCCGGATCGCCAAGCCCGACCTGCTCGCACTGGCCGCGTTCGCCGCCGCGCTGCTCGCCGCGGACCGCCGGCGGCCGGGGCTGGCGTGGGGCTGTCTGGGTCTCGCGGCCGCGTTCAAGCTCACGTTCGTGCTCGCCGCGCCCGCGGTGCCGCTGTGGGGGTGGCTGCGCCGCGGCGAGCCGCCCCGGCGGGCGGCCCTATTGCTGGCCGGCGCGTGGATCGCCGCCCTCCCGCTCCTCCCCTGGTGGCTCAAGAACTGGTGGTTCACCGGGAACCCGCTGTTCTTCGCGCTCACGGGAGTCTTCCCCACCCTCGGCTGGCTTCCCGGGAGCTCCGAGGTTTTCCGCGGAGGCTACGTCGAGGCTTTCGCCCCCCCGGGCACCACCACGTGGGGCGGGGCGGCCGCGTACGCGCTCGCGCGGCTCGCCACCTCGGCCCCGGGCCTCTCCCTCGCGGCGTTACTCGCGGTCCGGCCGGGCGCCCCGGCCGCGAGCCGGCGGATTCTCGGACTCGGACTCCTCCTGGAGGTCCTCTTCATCAAGGTGGGGAGGATGGAGCGGTTCCCCATCCCCGCGGACTTCCTCGTAGCCGTCTCGGCCGCCCTCGCGCTCCCCCGCTTCCTCGAAGCGATGGTCCCTCGCCTCCGCGCGCTCTCCATCGCCGTGCTCATGCTGGCCGGCGCCGTTCCGATCGCGGGCGCCGTCGCCGGGATCGCGAGCCTGGCCCCCCTGCCGTGCCTGCTCGGCGCCGAGTCGCCCGCCGCGTTCCTCGCGCGGTCCACGGGGGAACTCGCCGCGGTCCAGGCCGCCGTCCGCATCGCGGGGCCCCGCGTCCTCCTCCTGGCGAGCGAGCAGCGCGCCTACCGGTTCGGCTGCCGGATCGTGCTGTCGACCGCGATCGGACCTATGCCGCTCGGCTGGACGCTCGCGCGCGACGCCCGCGGTCCCGGGGAGCTGGCCAAGCGCTTCCGCCAGCTCGGGATCACGCACGTCGCGTACAACTTCGTGACCGCGGGGTTCCAGCGCGACGTCCACGACTGGTTCCCGTGGACCGACCGGATGGCCCGGGACTACGCCTCGTTCGTCCGCGCCCGGCTCCGCATCGCGCGTTCGCCCGCGCACTCGGACCATCCCAACGGCGGGTTCTACCTCTACGAGGTCCTCGCCCGGCCGCTCCCCTCCCGCGACCCGGTCTTCTACCTGCCCGGCGCCGAGGGCGTCATGCGCGAGGTGTGGCAGGCCGAGCGCCGGGAGGACGCCGCCGCGGTGCGCCGCGAACTGGGCCGTCTCGCCGCGCTCCTGCCCGGGGTCCTGTGGGTGAAGAACAAGGTCGCCTGGCAGGCCTTCGCCGAGCGCCGCATGGATCTGACCTGGCGGTGGGCCCGCCCCGGGTGCCTGGCGGGCATGGTCGACGACGAGAACTGGTCCATCTACGCCGCCGCCGCGCTCGGCGTCGGACGGCGGGCGGAGGGTATCGCCGCGCTCCGCCGGGCCGCCGAGCTCTACCCCGAGCACCGGACCGGGATCGCCGAGGCGCTCGAGGTCCTCGCGCGCGGCACCGGCAACGTGGAGATACACTAATGGATGGCATGATCCTCGGACGCACGGGACTCCAGACCAGCCGCATGGGACTTGGCGGCGGCGGCGCCAGCCGGCTGGGCGCCGGCACGGGTCGAACTCTCGCGGAGTCCGAGGCCGTCGTTCGCCGCGCGCTCGACCTGGGCGTCACCCTCTTCGACTCCGCCGAGTCCTACGGCACCGAGGCGATAATCGGCCGCGCGCTCGGGAACGTCCCCCGGGACTCGGTCGTCATCTCGACCAAGAAGAGCGCCTGGGAGGAAGCGCACCTCGACCCCGCCGCCGTCACCGCCGCGATCGAGGCGAGCCTCACGCGCCTCGAGACGGACCACGTGGACGTCTATTTCCTCCACGCCGTCCCCGCCGCACTCTACCCCCGGGTCGTGGACGAGGTGCTCCCGGTCCTCCTGCGCCTGCGGACCGAGGGCAAGCTCCGGTGGATCGGGCTGACCGAGGCGTTCGGCTCCGACCGGGGCCACGAGATGCTTTCCCTCGCGGTCCGCGACGCGTGGTGGGACGTCTTCATGGTCGGGTTCAGCATCCTGAACCAGTCGGCCCGCGACCGGGTGCTGGCGGAAGCGATGAAGAAGAACATCGGCATCCTGGACATGTTCGCGGTCCGTTCGGCCTTCAGCCGGCCGGCGAAGCTGGCCGAGACGCTCGCGGACCTCGTGGGACGCGGGCTCGTGGACCCCGGGCTCACCCCCGAATCTCTCCTCGCGCTCGTGCGCTCCGGCGGCGCCCTCGACCTCCCCGACGCCGCCTACCGGTTCTGCCGCGACGAGCCCGGCATCCACACCGTCCTCGTCGGCACGGGCGACATCGCCCACCTCGAGGCGAACGCGGCCTCGTTCCGCCGCCCGCCGCTCGACTCCGCGGTGACCGCCCGGCTCCGCTCCCTCTTCGCCCGCGTCGACGATATTTCGGGAGGATAGAGCCCTTCGAATCCCTCCGGTCGCTCAGGGCCGGCGGGAGGAACCCGCCGGCTACGCCCCGGGGACCTTGACGGCGGCGTTGAGCCGCTCGAGGTTGCCCGACAGGATGAGGCCCAAGTCGGCGGCCGGGAGCCTAAAGCCCTTGAGCACCGCCAACGCCTTCTTGTTCTGCTCGACGGTGTTGTACGGGAAGTCCGACCCGAAGCAGAACCGGGACGCGCCGAATCGCTTCAACAGGGCCCTGATCTCGTCGGCGGGCACATGCCACCCCGCGTCCTCGTTGAGGCAGGTCGTGAATCCCCCATAGACGTTCGCGTTGTTCTCCATGACCGCGAAGGTCTCACGGACAAAGGCGCGGCCGCCCAAGTGCTCGACGATCAGCGGCAGGTCGGGGTGGCGCTGGGCCACCTGGTCCACGAGCAGGGGGTTGTACTTCGCGATCTCCCAGCCGTGCGGGCCGGTGTGATACAGGAGGGGCAGCCGCCAGCGCTCGGCCAGGCCGTAGAACGGCTCGAGCGCGCGATCGTTGATCGCGACCTTGATGATCGCGGGATGGAACTTGATGCCCCGGGCCCCCCTGGGGCCGTGCTCCCGCAGGGTCTCGAGCGCGAGCTCGCCGGTGCCGTTGATCGTGATCCACGGAATGAACCGGAGGTCTCCGCGGATCGTCTTGAGCAGCCACGCGTTCGGGTCACCGGCCATCCACTCCTGGAACGGGGCGAACACGACCGCCCGGTCGAACCCCAGCTCGCCCAAATAGAGGCGAAGTTGTTCGGGCAGCCCGTAACGTTCCGGGCATTGGTCCCACATCTCCCGGAAGTATCCGGGCGGGCCGACGTGGCAGTGGCCGAGAACCATTACCGTTTCCTCGCCAGAAACATCGCCGCGTGGCCGCGCCGGCTGTTCGCGAAGAGATCAAGGATCCGGAACGGCAGCCACCACCACAGCCCCAACCCCAGGAACTTCCCCGCCCACCTCAATGGTCCGTGCCAGTCCCAGGGGTTGTAGATCGACGAGGCCGCCGTGAGCTGGTCCTGGCCCCGGCCGTCGGGCCGCGCCGGCAGGACCGCGAGGTAGAGCCGGCGCATGGCCCAGAACCACGGCACGGTCACGTTCCAGCGGGCTGTGGGCTCGAACCCGGCCTCACGGAGCTTGGCCTGGACCTCGTCCCACGCGTACCGGCGGTAGTGGCCGTAGAGGACGTCGTCCCGCCGCCACTCGGCGGGGTTGACCGGCACGAGCAGGACGAGCCAGCCGCCCGGCTCGAGGCGCTCCGCCAGCGCCCGCAACAGCCCCACGTCGTCCCTGACGTGCTCGATCACGTCCATGACGAAGGCGGTGCGGAAGACGCGCCCCTCGACGGTCTCGAGGACGCCGTCGTGGACGGCGACCCCCGGGAACGGCGCGAGGAGGGTCTTCGCCCGCGCGAGCGCCTCCGGTGACGAGTCGAGCGCGACCCCGGTCCAACCGCGCGCGGCGAGATGAGCGGAGAGCGTCCCCGTCCCGCACCCGACCTCGAGGAACGGGGACCCGAGCCCGTGGCGCGCTGCCCACCGGTCCACGACCGAGAACACGTACCGGCGCAGGGGCGGGAAGTTCGGCATCACCCGGGAGTGTAACATGGGAGTCACATGGGTTTCGCCCTGGTCTGGCTCGCGAGCTTCGCCCTCTACCTGACGACGCTCTGCCCCACCATCACGGCCGGGGACACGGCCGAGCTCCTGCTCGCCGGGCTTCGCCTCGACATCACGCACCCGCCCGGCTATCCCGTCCTCGCCATGCTCGTCCGGCTCGCCGTGGGTGTTCCCGCCGGGTCGCTCATGTTCCGCGCCGGGCTCGTGTCCGCCGCCGCGGGCGCCTTCGCCGTGGCCTGCCTGTGGTCGACCCTGGGACGGCTGGGCGCGTCCCGGACCGCCGCGGCGCTCGGCGCGGCCCTGTTCGCCGTGACTCCGCTCGCCTGGTGGCAGGCGACCATGCTCGAGAAATACGCGCTCCAGCTCGCGCTCGCGGCCTTCGTCCTGCGCCTCTGCCTCCCGGAGGGGACCGGCCACCTGCGGGCGATATTCGGGTGGTCCCTCGCCTTCGCCCACCACTCGATCGCCGTCTTCCTCCTTCCCGTGCTCGCCCTGCCCCTGTGGAGGAACCGCGGCCGGATGACGGTCCGGGCGGCGTGCGTCGCTGCCATGCTGGCCTTCCTGCCGCTCTCGGTCAAGCCGGTCTACACCGCGATCCGGTCCGACGCCCTCCACCGCGCCGAGGCCGGGGGGCTGCGCTCGATCAACTGGTGCGAGCCGTACCGGGCCGGGGCCCTCCTCGATTACCTGCGCGTCCGCTACTACGCCGCCCGGTTCGCGTCGGGGACGAACCTCGAGCGCGCGACCTGGCGCGACCACCTCGGCTACTTCCCCCGCGAACTCACATGGCCCGGGCTCCTGCTCGGAATAGCCGGGCTCGTCCTCCTCGCCCGGCGCCGTCCAGCCGCCGGCGCGGCCGTGCTCGGCGCGCTCGGGGTTTCGGCCGCGTTCAACTCGCGCTTCCTGCTCCCGCCCTCGCTCGCCGCCGTCTACCACCAGGACGCCTTCCTGCTCCTCGCGCTCGGCGCCGGCGTGGCCGCCGACGCCGGCCTCAAGCTCCTGGCCGGGTGGAGGGCGGTCGCCTCGGCCGCCGCGTTCGCGATGGCGGCGGCGCTCTACGGCTGGGCGGCCTCGCGCGCCCCGGCCCAGGACGCCTCCCGCCACTTCCTCGTCCACGACTACAACCGGGGCCAGCTCGCGCTCGCGCCCCGGGGAGCCGTGTTCATCGGGTGTTTCGACTACGACATGTTCGCGCTCCGGTACTTCCAGGAGGCCCTCGGGGTCCGCGCGGATCTCGTGCCCCTCCAGGCGCCCGTCCGGCTCGGCCCCGGCCAGTTCGTCGTGCGCCGGCACTACCGCCCCTGGGCGGCCGCGCTCCTGCCCGGCGCCGTGCTGCGGTTCACGGAGGACGACTCGGGGTTCACGATCCTGCGGCGGCTCGTGGCGGACAACCCGGGGCTCTGCTTCGTCGTGAGCGGCCTCTCGAGCGCCATGGCGCCCGGGGACCTCTTCCGCAGCGTCGGAAACCTGTTCATGGCGCGCACGGCGTCGTGCGGGACGGATCGCCCCGGGCGGCCGGTCGAGGCGCTGCGCGCCGTGAGCGACCGGAGCTGGCTGTCGCCGGGGGCAAGCCTCCCGATCCACCGGACGATGGTCGAGATCTGGGCCCAGGACCTCGGCCGCGCGAGTTCCGGGACGGGCACCGCGGACCGCGAGCGGCTCCTGCGTAGCAGGCTCCGGCTCATCCCGTACCAGGCCCCGGCTTGGGGGGCGCTGGCGATGCTCTACGCCGAGACCGGCCGTCCGGCCGACGCCGTCGCCGCGTGGCAGAAGGCGTTCGCCCTCGACCCCGCGTCCGTCGAGCTCCACCTCGACTGCCTGCGCTACCAGCTCCGCATCGGCGCCACGGAGGCCGCCGCCGGCCTGCTCCGCGAGACCATGTCCCGCGCGCCGTTCAACCGCGATCCCGCGGCCGCCCGCGCGATCGAGCGGCTGGACCGGAGGGACCTGGCCGGCGCCGTCCAAAGCGCGGACCGGGCGTTCGCGGCCGCCGCGATCGCGCAGGGCGAGGCCCTCCCGGGCAACCCCGAGGCCGACGGCCTGCGGCTGCGGCTGTTCGAGATGGCCGCCGCGCTCGCGCCCGACTGGGCGGATGCCCAGCGGCGCGTCGTCCGGGTGCTCCAGGGCCGGTCCCGGTACGACGAGGCCGGACCTTACGTCGCGCGGCTGCGGGACCTGGATCCGGCCGAGACCGGCCTCCTGGTCAGCCAGGCCGCGGGCTGGATGGAGGTGCGGCGCTTCGACGCCGCGCGCGACCTGCTCGAGCGACTGGCGCGCGCCCACCCGGATCTGGGCGCCGCATGGTTCTACCTCGGGCAGGCCCGGCTGGCGGCGGGCGACCGGATAGGTGCGCTGCGCTCGTTCGACCGGTTCCTCGCGCTATCCCCCGACTCTCCCATGGCTCCGTCCATCCGCGGCATCGTCGAGGATATCCGGAGGAAATAGCCCCCGACTCTAGGGCTGGTTCCGGATCTGGTCCACGAACGCCTTGAGTTGGTCGTTTCCGGGATTGATCTCCAGCGACTTGCCGTAGGCCTCCAGCGCCCCCGGGCGGTCGCCCTTCGCCCACCGGCAGTTCCCGGCCATCTGCCAGGCCTGCCAGTGCGCGCGCGCGACCCGCACGGCTTCGGCCGATTTCGCCAGCGCCTCGTCGTACCGGCCGGCCGCGTACAGGGACGCGGCCTCGGAATAGAGGACGTCGGCGGACGCCGACGCCTCGGACTTGGTGACCGGCGTGGACGACGGCGCGGCCGCCCCGGTGCCCGTCCACCTGAGCGAGATCCGGTGCGTGAGCGCGAGCACGCCGAACGGCTGGAACGCGTAGTCCAGCCCGAACCCCTTGAGCGCCACGCCGAACCCGGCGCCCAGCCCCGCCAGCCCGCCGAGCTCGTCGGAGGAGAACCCGAGCCGGTAGCCGACCCGCAGGGCGAGCGCGGCCAGCGGCGCGTACTCGGCGCCGGCCGCGACCCACGGCCGCCGCGTCACGAGGGGCATCCCGAAGTCCGCCGCCGCCCGGAGTCCCGGCACGAAGTCATACGCCGCGCCCGCCCGCACGAGGGCGGGAAGCGCGCCGTCCCCGCGCGGCCCCAGGTGCTGGACCGCCAGCCCGAACCCGAACGCCCCGGCGGGCAACGCGACCCCGGCGCTCACTCCCGGCAGCGTGCCGCCGGCATCGCTCACGACCTCGAGGGCCACGCCGCTGGTGCCGCGCCCGAGGAACCAGGGCGGGTTGGCCACCGCCCAGGCCGCCGTCACCGCGACGTCCGTCGCGCTCGCCGTGCCGGCCAGGTCCCCCGCCGCGTTCCTGACCTCGTAGGCGCCGTACATGAGCGCGACCACGCCCAGCCCCGCCACGCCGGGCCCCGCCGGCATCGCGCCCGCCGCGCACGTGAGCCCCGCCCCGTTCCCGAGGCTGCCGTACTCGACGAGGGCCGAGAGCGCCCCGACCGTCCCCAGCCCCGCCGGGTTCACGGCGGGCGCCGCCGCGCCGTCCGCGAGCGCCGCGCCCGCCCCGCCCATGGCCGCCGGCCGCGCCGTGACGCCGCGGAGCAGCAGGGCGCCCCGGACCTGGCGGGCCGGGTACAGGGTCTCGTCCGCGAGCGTGGCGGATTGCGCCGTCGCCGCCAGCAGGCACGCGAGGAGCGCCCCCCGCCTCACCGCTTCACCATGACCTTGACCGCCGCGAAGTCCCTGGTCGTCCCGCCCGCGAGCTTCGCCCGCGCCCGCACGAGGTAGAGGCCCGGCGCCCAGCCGCGCACCCCGCGCACGACGACCCCGCCCTCGGCGCGGAGCAGGTCGTGCCAGGTCGCGCGGTAGACGGGCTCCATCGACGCGGCGCCGTGGACGAAGACCGTGAGTTCGGCCGCGTCCGATTCCAGGGGCACCGCGAGCCGGAACTCGTCGCCGGCCACGGGGTTCGGGTACGGCACGAGCGCGCCGCCCTCGGCGGCCCGGGTCGCCGCGACGACGACCGCGGAGTCCCGCCGGGCCGTGAGCCCGCGGCCCGTGACCCCGTCGACCGCCGACGCGACCGCCGAAAACGAAACCGGCCCGGGCGAAACGGCCCGGAAGGTCCACGCCCAGCTCCGGGTCTCCCCCGCCCCGAGCGCGGTCGTGGCCGAGCCCGCTGGCGCCGCCTCGAGAGCCACGCGGTCGATGCCCCCGGACACCTCGAGCGCGGCATCCGGTTCCCCGGCGGGCTCCGTCCCTGAGTTCCGGAGCCCGACGACCACGGTGACGGCGTCGCCCGGCTGAGGCCGGGCCGGCGTGATGCCGGCCGAGACTTCGAGCGCCGCGAGGGACCCCGGGGCGCTGCTCCGCAGCGCCCGGTACATGTTTATCCGTCCATAGCCGTAGAGGTCGTTCCACCCGGTCGCCCCCAGCGGCTGGTCGGCCGACGCCCGGATGAGCCCGGCGACCTCGGCGTTCGTCCGGGACGGGTCGGCGCCGAAGAGAACGGCCGCCAGTCCCGCGACGAACGGGGCGGACATCGACGTGCCCGCGGCCGTCGTGAAGTCGCTCGGCGAGAACCCGAGCGCCGGGCACGCCTCCGCCGGGTCGCTAGTCGCTCCGATGATGTCGTCCGTCGGATCGCACAGGAGAAAGGATTCGCCCCCCGGCGCCGCCACGTCGATGTATCCCCCGTAGTTCGTGTAGACGGTCGGCAGGTCCGCCCGGTTCGTCGCGGCCACCCCGAGCACGTGAGGGTAGGCCGCCGGGTACGAGAACTGGGTCGTGCTCTCGTTCCCCGCCGAAGCCACGAGCACGGCGCCCCGCTCCCACGCGTCCCGCGCCGCGTCCGCCCCGATGACGGTCGGCGACCCGCACTCGACCACGGTCGCCGTGAGCTGGAAGCAGCTCCCGAGGCTCATGTTGATCACCTTCGCCCCGTGGTCCACGGCCCAGGTCACGCCCTTGACGATCATGAACTCCGACGCGTCCCACGAGCCGGTCTCGTACAGCTTCACCGCCAGCAGGCGCGCGCGCTGGGCGGTCCCGGCCATCCCGATCCCGTTGTCGGAGACGGCGGCCGCGATCGAGGCCACGAACGTCCCGTGGCCGTTCCCCGGGCCCGGGTCCGGGTCGCCGTTCCCGCCCCCCGTGATCGTGTCGTACCCCGCCACGACCTTGCCGGCGAGATCCGGGTGCGCGGAGAGGATGCCCGAATCCACGACCGCGATGAGGACGTCCGGGGAGCCCTGGGCGCCGGTCACGGTCAGGCCCCACGCGAGCGTGGCCCCGATCTGTTCGAGTCCCCACTGCCAGTTCAGCCTGGGATCGTTCGGGAGCCCCTTTCGCCGGAACAACTGGTTCGGCTCGGCCAACTCTACGTTCGGGTTCCGCCGGAGCCGGTCGATCGCCTCGTCGACGTCCAGGCCCGGCGGCAGCTTGAGGAGCCGGACGCGCAGGCGGGGAATCTCGTCCGCCACCCGGGCGCCGATCCCGGCCGCGGCCCGGCGGACATCCTCCGCGGCGGCGCCGGGGCGGAACCGGACCATGACCTCGTCGGGCACCCGCTTCGCCGCCGCCGGACCGGCCACCACGAGCACGGCCGTCAGCATGGCGGCTGCGAACCTCATTCCAATCCGCCCGGCGCCATCCACGCGGTCACCGTGATCCGGTTGCTCAGGGCCTGGAGGGACGGCAGCTTCCGGCCCGTCGCGGGCTCCACGGCGGTGGCCACGGCCGAGACGGTCGCGGTCCCCCACACACCCGTGTGGTAGGTCCAGACCACGCTCGTGCTGTCGCCCGCGGGCAGGTCCGACGGCACCCGGGGCGAAAACAGCGACGCGGGTCCGAGCACGCCGGTCGGAGACTTCTTCTCCTTCACCGTGAGCCCCGTGAGCTGGGCCGGCGTCTCCCCCTGGTTGGTGATGACGAGGCTCGCGGTCAGGAAGATGCCGGAGACGACGGCCGGGCTCGGGAACAGGGCGAACCGGTCGATCTTGAGCGACGCCGGCGTGAGGACCCGGACGGAGGGGGAATCGAGGATGCCCGTCGAGAGGCCCCAGCGCGCGTTGGCGTCGTGGCCGGTCGCACGGGACGTGAACCCGACGAGCCCATGGCCGGTCACCGTCCAGACCCAGGCGAAGGCCGTCGACCCGCCCGCCGGCAGGGTCTCGATCGTCGCGCGGAGGGGCCCCGACGCGAGGGCCGAGCGCCCCGTCGAGGGCGTGGGCACGAGCGCCGTGAGCCGGCGGACCGCCGCGCCCCCGGTGTTGGTCACGGCGAGGACGATCGTGACCTTCTGGCCGACGACCATCTGCGTCGCCGATACCGACAGGCCCGCCTGAAGCGCCGCCGGACGCACCGCGACGGATGTCGCCGACGCGTCCGCCTCCACGGCCAGGAACCCGTCGCAGGTCGCGCAGGAGGTGCGCACTCCGAACGGCAGGGACCCGAGCGCCGTCGCCGACCACGTCCACACGAACCGGCGGGCCGCCCCCGGGGCCAGCCCGTGCGATGCAGAAGGTACGGGCACGGTCCGGACCCAGCCGGCGCCGGCCGGACCCTCCAGGGACGCCTCGAGGTCCGAGACGGCGTACCCGCCCGTGTTCGTGACCGTCACCACGATGGGCACCCACTGGCCACGCGACACTTCGGGCGGCACCGCGACCGAGACGGCGAGCCGGCCCGGAGCCGCCAGCGTCCATTCGGCCGACGCCGTCCCGAGGACGGGCATGCCGCTCCCGGCATCCGCCCCGGTCACGGTGGTCCCGAGCACCAGAGTCCCCCCTATCGTTCCCACCACGGTCCACGTGTAGGCGACCGTGCCACCGGCCGCGATGGTGCTTGTCCCGCCGGCCGGTCCCGCGACCACGGAGGCGCCGGCGGTCCCTCCGAGGACGGGCGCGGGCGCCGCCACGCCGGCCGCGTCCGACTCGCCCGCGTTCGTGACGGCGAGCGTGACCGGGAACGGCCGTGGAGCGCACCAGCCCGCGGACGGCCCCGACCACGCCGCCTCCAGCTTCGGCGGCGCGCGCACGACAGCCGACGCCGAGGCGGCCGCCCAGCCGGTGACGGTCCGGCCCCCGGCGATCCAGACGCCGGAGACCGTCGCCGTGAACGAGAGCGCCCCGGGCGCCGTGCCGACGACGCCCCACCCCGTGACCACTTCCTCCCCGGGGCCCAGGGCCGGCCGCACGGAGGTCTCGGGCACCGCGACCAGGGCCGCCGTCGCCGGGCCACCGAGGGCGAGCGCCGAAGACACGTCCGTGACCGTGACCGACCCCATGTTCGCGACCGAGAGCATGACGGTCAGCGTCGACCCCACGCTCGCCACCGCCGGGGTGACCACGAGGTTGACGGAGAGCACCGGCGCCGGCGGCCCCGCCCCGCACACGGAGGGAGCGGAGAGCAGGACGAGCGCGATCGGGCGGAGCGGCTTCACGGGGTTCCCCAATATCTTAAGGTCTCCATCTGTTAAAATGCGTGACGTTGGCCGGTCAACCCCGGCGGGAGGAACCTTCGATGGCCAAGATCGATGACATGCTGCGGGCCGCACTCGGCAAGGGCGGCGAGGAACTCTACCTGGTCACCGGCCAGTCGGCGATGAGCCGCGTCGGCGGCGTCGCCACCGTGCTCGGGGGCGCGCCACTCGCCACGGCGGACATCGACGGGATCCTGAACGAGGTCGGCCCCGCCCGCCGCATCGCGGAGGCCAAGTTCCGGTTCCAGTACTCGGCCGGCGTCGGCCACTTCATCGCGCTCGGGTTCCGGACCCCCGAGGGCGACGTGCAAGCCGTGATCCGCAAGGCCGCGCTCGGCGAGCCCCATCTCGAGGGAGCGGATGCGATCGTCGCCGCTCCCAAACCTCCCGCTCCTCCGCCGACCCCGGAACCGCCTCCGGCTCCAGCGGAATCCGAGATCAGCGCGGTGGATGAGCTCTCGGCCGAGCCGGCGGCTCCTCCTCCACCTCCTCCTCCTCCACCTCCACCGATGCCCGCGCACCCCGGAGTTGCAGCGTCTGCTGCAACTCCGAAGACGACCGCTTCGGTCGTCACGCCGCCACCTCTTCCCCCGATGCCGGCCATGGCCCCTCACCCGGCGGCGGCCGCCCCGATCGCGCATGCCGCGGCCGCCCCGGCCGCTACGGTCGCTGCGACCGGCGCCGCTCCGGCCGGACCCATGGCCATGCCGGTCGCGGCCGTGACCATGGCGCTGGCCTCCGGCGTCGTGCCCGCGATCAACAAGCTGTTCGAGAAGATGGTGGCGAACAAGGCGTCGGACCTCCACCTCTCGAGCACGGTCCCGCCCATGATCCGCGTCGATGGCTCCATGATGATCCTCAAGGGCGAGGGCGTCCTCGCGCCCCAGGCGGTCTGGAACCTCGTCCTGCCGATCATCCCGCTGCGCAACCAGACCGAGTTCGGACACATGCACGACACCGACTTCGCCTACGAGATCAAGGGCCTCGGCCGGTTCCGGTGCAACGTCTTCATGGACCGCAAGGGCCCGGGGGCGGTGTTCCGGATCATCCCGTCCAAGATCCTGACCGTCGAGGACCTGCACGTGCCCGACGCGGTGCGCAAGTTCGCCGCCCTGTCCAAGGGGCTCGTCCTCGTGACCGGCCCGACGGGCTCGGGCAAGTCGACGACGCTGGCCGCGATCGTCGACCTGGTCAACGCCACGCGCGAGGACCACATCATCACCATCGAGGACCCGATCGAGTTCGTGCACGAGAACAAGAAGTGCCTGATCAACCAGCGCGAGCTCCACACCCACACGGAGGGGTTCAAGAACGCCCTGCGGGCCGCCCTGCGCGAGGACCCGGACATCGTCCTGGTCGGCGAGATGCGCGACCTCGAGACGATCGAGATCGCGATCGAGACCGCGGAAACCGGCCACCTCGTGTTCGGCACCCTGCACACGACCACGGCGCCGTCCACGGTCAACCGGATCATCGAGCAGTTCCCGGCGGACCGGCAGGAGCAGATCCGGGTCATGCTCTCGGAAGGGCTCAAGGGCGTCGTCTCCCAGACGCTGTGCAAGAAGATCGGCGGCGGCCGGATCGCGGCCCTCGAGATCCTGATCATCAACAGCGGCATGGCGAACCTGATCCGCGAGAACAAGACCTTCCAGATCCCGGGCACGATGCAGACCGCCAAGGGCGAGGGCATGACCGTCTTCGCCGACGTCCTCGCGGACTACGTGAAGCGGGGCGTCGTCGAGGCGAAGGAAGCCTACATCAAGGCGCCGGACAAGAAGATGTTCCTCGCCGCGCTCGAGGGGCTCAAGTACAACATGGGGCCGCTCATGACCCAGATCGGGAACCTCGGGCACGAGGGCTGAGCCCGGTCCTTCCCCGGCGCCCCCGCGCCGGGTGTAATCTAGTTCTCCATGGAAGAGCTGTTGCTGACCGTCGAACAGGTCGCCTGGAACCTCCCGCGCCGGTTCCTGACCGAACACGCCTGGCACCTGCGCCGCGCCTGGAACCGGCTGGGGAGCAACGCCAGGGCCCTGGCCGGGTACAACATCTTCTGGACCATCCCGAACGCGTTCGCGGGCATCTACCTGCTCGTCTACATGAAGGAGCAGGGGCTCACCGAGATCGAGATCGGCTCCATCGTCTCGGCGCAGCTCACGGTCCAGGTCGTCTGCGCCGTGTTCGCCGGCTGGGTGGCCGAGCGGTTCGGACGGCTCCGCGTCGTCACCTGGGTGGACGGACTGTGCTGGCCGCTCGCCTTCTTCTTCTTCACCTTCGCCCGCGGCTACCTCATGTTCGCCATCGGGTTCATGCTCGTGGGGGGCGTCTTTCTCCTGATCCCGGCCTGGAACTCGCTCTTCCTCCAGGGATCCCCCAAGCGCGAACGGATGTCCATGTTCGCCATCCTCCAGATACCCTGGTTCATCGGCGCGATCCTGGCCTCGGCATCCGGGTTCCTCGTCCGCGAGATCGGGGTCACGCGGTCCTGCCGCTGGATCTTCGGATGCGCCGTCCTGCTCACGTCCTTCGCGGTCTGGTACCGCGGCAAGCACCTGACGAACCCCGACCCCCCGGCCCGACCCGTCCGCCTCTCGTTCCGCGAGTTCGAGCGGTTCCTGCTGGGGCACTGGATCGCGCTCCAGGCGGTCGTGCGCGGCCGCCGGCTCATGATCGCGCTCCTCATGCAGGTCCTGTTCCAGGCCGGGCTCATCATCGGCGGCACCTACACGAACCTGTACCTCGTGGACGCCCGCGGCGTCGGACTTCCCAAGCCCGTGCTGGCCATGCTCCCGCTCGTCGGCGGCACGACCGTGCTCCTCACGACCTTCCTCGCGGTCCCGCACCTCGCCGCGGGCAACCTCTTCCGGTTCCTGTTCACCGGGATCGGATGCATGGGCGTAAACGTTCTACTGCTCCTGCTCGCCCCCCTGTTCGGCCTCCCGGCGGTCCTGCTGGCCGTCCTCTTCGGGTCCGTGGGGTTCGCCGTCTTCAACCCCGCCGTCAACGCGCACTGGACGGAGCACATGAACGACGCCGAGCGCGCCCGGCTGGACGGGTTCCGGTGGGTCGTGACCATGCTCGTCAACATCCCGATCCCGGTGTTCGCCGGGGCCCTCTACAAGGAGGTCCACCCCCGGATGCCGCTGTTCCTGATCCTCACCTGCTACGGGCTGATCCTGGCCTGCGCCCTCTGGGCGATCAGCGAGCGGAAGCGGTCCGCCAGGTGAACCGGATCTCGTAGGTCGCCACGCCGCCCGCCGTGTGCGTGAGCGAAAGCAGGTAGACTTCCGACCGCGCGGGAACCCGCCGGGTGTAGGGCACGCGCTTCGAGACCCCGAACCCCTTCAGCCGGTCGAACGACACCGTGACCTGCTGGTCCGCGTCCGTCCCGTTCACGCACCAGAGGAAGACCTTCTCGTCCACCTTGTCGTCCCGGACCGCGACGGTGCCCGTGGCCGTCGCGGTACGCGTCACCCCCTCGAAGTCCGCGTCGGACATCCTTCCGGCCAGCCGGGCCTCGAAGGCCGGGCCCCCGGGCCGGACGGCGTAGTACGTCCGTCCCGCCTCGGCCGCGACCGTCTTCCCGTCGAGATGGAGGAAGACGGTCGGAATCGTCTCGCCCCCCTCGGCCTCCCACGCCGCGCGGTAGACGGCAAAGTGCAGGTGCGGACCAGAGGCGCGCCCCGTGTGGCCGCACCTGCCGATGGGCTGCCCGGCGGTCACCCGGTCGCCGGGCTTCACGAAGACCCCCCGGAGCTGGAGGTGGGCGTAGTTCGCCCAGGTCCCGTCCGCGTGCAGGATGTCGATGAAGTTCGCGTCCCCGTCGTACCGCGCCGACGGCCCTCCCGTGTTCGAGTCGTCGCGCGTGGCGACGACGACGCCGTCCCGGGCCGCGCAGATCACGGCCCCTTCCGGGAGGGCGAAATCCAGCGCCCGCATCCCCTGGTGCGTGGTGGGCCCGAAGTACCCCTGGTCCACGCGCTGCTTGGTCCCGTGTTCCCACGGAAAGAGGTAGACCGCGGCGCCGTCCGGCACCGCGTTCGGGTCGCCCCGCCCGTACAGGTACGAGACCCGGAACCCCGTGCCCCGGGAGGCGTCCACGCGAACGAGCGAGAGCAGGTCGCGGCGCGAGGCGGGCGGCAGGACGAACCGGCCGGGCACGCGCACCGACGGCGCCATGTTGTCGAGGCTCGGGAAGGAGACGAGGACGTGATACGGCCACCACTGGTCCGTGTTCTCCCCCGCGATGACGGTAGTCGCGCCCTCGGTCCGGGTCGTGAACCGGACGACATCCGAAGGCTTCGATGCCGCCCCGGCCGCCGCGGCGAGCAGGAGGCCGAGCGCGACCGCCCGGCCCCGGCGGGAGTTAGCCGCCATGCTTCCTCGGAGGAACGACCGCGACGCAGTCCACCTCGATGAGGATGCTCAGGAGCCCGGCCTGCACGGTCGTCCGGGCCGGGTACGGCTTCCGGACGAAGCGCTTGTACACCCGGTTCATCTCCGGGAAGTCCGCCAGGTCGGAGAGGTACACGTTCGTCTTGACCGCGTGGGCCCACGACGTGCCGGCCGCCCGGAGGATGGTCTCGACGTTCCGGAACGTGCGCTCCGCCTGCTCGCGGAATCCCCCGGTCACGATCTTCCCGGTCTTCGGGTCGATCGGCCCCTGGCCGGACACGAAGACGAGCGGCCCGGAACCGGCGATGCCCTGGGAGTAGATGCCCTTGGGGGCGGGAGCCCGGCGACTCGACACTGCTCTGCGCATGGATGCCTCCTTCACTGGCCCGGATCGATCTCCCGGATGCTGAACCACTTGTACCGTATCTCCTTCACCTCGTCGTTCCGGATGTACACGGTGGGGGCCGGGCCCCGAAGGACCTCGGCGGGGTCGACACCCGGCGCGCACGGGGGCACCCCGGCGCCCCAGGCGCCCCGGTCCGTCCATTCCCCCAGCTTCTGCCACACCCCGCCGTCCCGGCCGTTTCGCCGGTCGCGCCACAGCTCGAGCCGGACGCCGCCGGGCACGTTGCGCACCACGAACTTCAGCCCGATCCACCGGCGATGCGGCATCTTCTTCTGCCACGCCTGCGTCGTATCCGCCTGCACGTACCCGTTCGGCAGGTGGTGCGCGATCTCCTTCTCGAAGTCCGCCCGGCCGTCGTACAGGAGCCGCCCGCCGTACCCGCGGTCCGCGCAGAGGTCGTCGTCGCGTGTGTGGTCGGTCCGCGCGTAGGCCTGGAGTCCCGCGTACGAGACCGCCTTGGTCTCCGCGATCCGCATGCCGTAGATCGTGACCTCGACGTTCTGCCACATCCGGACGCGGGCCGGGTCGACCACGTAGAGGCGCGGCGCGCGGCCCCCGACCGTGCAGATTCCGCGCCCGTCCACCCGGTAGGTGCCGTCGCCGTGCCCGCAGTCGAGCTCGGGGTCGTCGGGGTCGACGCCGACGATCGCGCGGCGGCGGCGGTTGTCCCATTTCGCGAACCATTCCCGTCCGGCGGGCATCGACGGGTAGATCATCCGCACGCCGAACCGGTCGCGCGGGAGCCCGGCGGAAGCGGACATCCCCATCTCCGTCGTCGACGGCGCGACCGCCGCCGGGGGCTTCGCGCGGGGCTTCGCCCGCGGGGCAGAAACCGCGGCAACCACGACTGCCGCGACCAGAATCATCCGCAGGTTCATGGCGGCCATCATTCTACCCTTTACCCCCGGGCGGAGCCGCCCGCCAGCGCTAGTCCACGATCCGGCAGAGGCGGCGGAGAACGGCGGGTTCATCCTTCGGATCTTCGGATTCGGCCAGGAATCCGTTGATCCGAAGGATGTCCCTCTTCCCTTGTCCCTCTTCCCGTCCGTCATATCACCGCACTCGCGATCCCTGTTCCCTACTTGCGAATGAAGATCATCAGGCTGCCAACTTTCCTGGCCATCCGGTAGTTGCGTTGGATGTACTCCCACTCGTCCGGATGCTCCATGGCGAAAGGAACATCGATACCTTCTAGGGTCACCAACGCCATGCGAGGACGCGCGGACTTGAGCACGCTCAGGATGAGATCGCGGTCCCGAGCCGATGGAGCCAGCTGAACAAGCGGATACGGCGGCATCCCCACTCGATCAGCCAGGAAGACCAGGTGCGCATAGGCCGGCGCCGCGACATACACCCGACCGCCAGGCCCGCATGCATCCTCGATCATCTTCACCGCCCCTCGCATGCCCACCGAGGTGAATGGCGATGCGGTCACGCCACCCAGGCGGGGAAGCTCCGGCACGGTCTCGCCAACTGGCGCGTACATCAAGGCGTACTTCTGCACCATGAGCGGCCAGAGCGGCGCTCCGATCAGGAAGCTGTTGACGACAAGGAGCAGCGCCAGGGTTCGCGCCACCAGAGCGCCGGGCCTCGCCCACCCATACCAGGCAACAGCAAAGAGAATTACCGGCGGCATGGACATGGCTATCTGGACATTGGGCCTCACGAGGACGGGCACTTGCCCAAGAACCGCGACCACTGCCAGTCCGATCGAAAGGCGGCGCCGCGCCACATCGAGCCCGCCCCGGGACAAGATGATCCAGGGCACGAAGAATGAAACACCCATCATCGGCAGCCAAATCGCCGCAAGCTCCAGGATCAGCTTGTGATTCGCGATGGCGAAGTCCAGGCCTTCGAACCACGGGAACGCCTTGAACGGAATGACCCCGTGCCCCATCAACCGGGACCCGATATAGCTCCCACCGAGTTCGCTTCGGATCATCGCCGGCACCTTCGCGCCGAAGATGAGGACCAGGACGAGCGCCGCCGAGACGCTTCCCGCGACAGCCATCCATGAGAATGCCTTCACTGACTTCTCGCGATCCCCCGACATCGCCCCGTGAGCCAGGATCACCATGCACCCGAGAATCGCAGCCAAGCCATACTCGGTGCTGTACAGGAGCGAGGCCGCCAGCAGCATCCCAACGAGAGACCAGCGAAGCCGCTCCCGCGTCCCCCATCCCAGGCCGCATAGAACGACCGCAGCAAGCGCCAGCGCGGTCCTCAGGGCATTCGCCCAGCCAAATTGAATGCCCATGGCGGTGGAGTGGCTGATCATCACCAGACTACCGACCAGGAGCACCCAGGGCGAAGAACAGATGGCACGGAGCAATAGGAGGTGTATCCAGGTACCCAGGATCTGAACGAGCGTGAAGTACATCCTCTCGGTCGATATGCTGGGACCTGTCATCCGCAACCACCAAAGAAGGCTGTACGTATAGAGCGGTCCATACTGGGCACGGACCGTCACATGCGGGAGGTCCCCCGCTCTCCAACTCTGGTAATAGAGGAGATGGACTCCTTCGTGCAGACCATCGACAGGACGATGCGCCTGGAAGCCATCCCAGATCACCAACGAGGAAACCGCGAGCGTTATGAGTGCCCAGTTACGCCATCGGATCGCCCACATCGTTCCATGGGAATCGCCTTCGCGGGGAACCTCTTCTGTCGGGGCAAGAATCGCCCGGTCGAGCCACGGCGCCAGGAGCGACACCGCATATCCGAGGTAGAAGACGGGCGACCCCGCGCCTCTGACCGACATGGCAAGAACCGTCGTCCCGGCCAACGCGCAGAGACCGGTACCAAGAGCGAAGTACCGGGTGACGCCTTTCCAGCCCGCATGCTGGAGAACCGCCCGGAAGCACCCGAAACCCAATCCGAAGACGATCCCCGCAATGAGCGTCGCGCCGAACCAGAAGAAGTCTTCCTGCTTGGGGTACTTGCGCAGCACACATGCATTCAGGATGCCGGCCGGAGGCGGGACGTAGCTGAAAAGAAGCGCGTCACTGGCCGCAAACGCGCAGACGGTGATCCATCCAACCCAACACCCATAGAAGATGATCCACGGCGTCCCATTCCGGCAATCGGCATTTAAGGGCACGGAGTTGCGTCGCGCCTCTTCCGGCCCAGGGGTGAGCTGAAGCATCTCCATCATGGTACCCCCGTCGCCCTTTCCCCGGCTTGGTACCCTGGGACGGCCCTACCGCCGCATCGGCGGCAAGGTCAGGCGAAGGCCAACTCCAGAACCTTAGGATCCGATCCGGCCGAGGAGGCGGAGGAGGCCGTCGAGGATCGTGAGCGGGTGGGGCGGACAGCCCGGCACGTACAGGACGGCCGGGCCGACGGACGCGGCGCCGTCGAGCGCCTCCGGGTGGCCGCGATACGGCCCGCCCGAGATCGCGCATGCGCCCACGACGATAACGATCCGGGGCGTGGGGATGGCCGCGTACGTCTTCTCGAGCGCGGCGGCCATGTTCCGGGTCACGGGGCCGGTGACGAGCAGGCCGTCCGCGTGGCGCGGCGACGCGACGAACTGGATTCCGAACCGGCCCAGGTCGAACACGACCGTCCCGAGGACGTTGGTCTCCACCTCGCAGCCGGCGCATCCGCCCGCGCTCACCTGCCGCAGCCGGAGCGACCGGCCGAACAGGCGCATGCTCGCCTCGTCCAGTTGCCGGGCCAGCCGGTACTCCCGGCCGTCCGTCAGGAGATCCCGGGGATCGGACACGGCGAGCCGGTGGTCGGTGGTGAAGCCGATCGCGCCGTGCGGGCAGGCCTGCGCGCACTCGGGACAGAACAGACACCGGCCCAGGTGCACGCGGACGTGTCCCCCTTCCACCGAGACTGCACCTGTCGGGCAGGCGTCCACGCACTCGCGACAGCCGTTGGGACACTGCGCGGAGTCGATCGCCGGCAGGCCCCGGAACCGCTCCGGTAGGACGGCCAGCGCGTCGGGGTACCGGATCGTCCGGTGCCCTTGCCGCCAGCGGGTGATCAGGGTCCGGATCACAGGTCGTGCCCGCAATACGAGAGGTTGAAGCTCTTGTTGCACACCGGGAAGTCCGAGATCTGCTGGCGGCGCATCGCGCGCGCGAGCCCGAACCAGTTGTGGAACGACGGGTCCACGACCTTGTAAGCGGCGATGCGGCCCTCGTCGCCGGTCAGCGCCACGTGGCAGATCGCGCCCCGCCAGCCCTCGACCAGCGACACCGCCAGCCGGCCGGGCTGGAGGCCGCGGACGGGCCGCCAGGGCTCGCCTTCCGGCAGGCGGGAAAGCACCTGCCGGACGAACGACGCCGCCTGGTGGACCTCCTGCCAGCGTACGCGCGCCCGGGCCATGACATCGCCGGACTCCTTGAGCGCGAGCAGGACGGGAATCCAGCGGTAGGCGCCGGAGGGGAAATCGGAACGCACGTCCCGCGCCACGCCCGAGGCCCGGGCCGCCGGCCCGACCAGCCCCATCTTCACGGCCTCGTGCCGGGTGAGAGTCCCCAGGTGCTCGAACCGCGCCACCACGGACGGCGACTCGAACAGGAGCCGGACCGAGTCCGTGAATTCGCGCATGGCCGGATCCAGCCGGCCGAGCAGGTCACGCACCAACTCCGCTGTGACATCGAACCCGACCCCGCCCGGCCGCACGAGCCCGCGGCCCAGCCGGCTGCCGCAGATCATGGCGGTCATGTTCAGGAACTCCCCGCGCAGCCGGCCGCAGTACGAGGCGGTCGGCAGGAACGCGACGTCGCCCGCGAGCGCCCCGAGGTCACCGGTGTGGTTCGCCATCCGCTCGAGCTCGAGCCCGACGGCCCGGAGCGCGAGAGAGCGGTCGGAGGGCCGGACCCCGGCCAGGCTCTCGAGGACCTCGGCCCCCGCGGTCGCATGTCCCGCGGACGCGTCGCCTGAAAGGGTCTCCAGGTAGTGGATCGTCCGCGCGTTCGGGCCTCCGACCAGAGCGCGCTCGACGCCCCGGTGCTGGTAGCCAAGCGAGATCTCGAGGTGCAGGACGTCCTCGCCGTGGCACTGGAACCGGAAGTGCCCCGGCTCGATGATGCCCGCGTGGACCGGCCCCACGGCCACTTCGTGGACCTCCTCCCCCGCGACGGCGAAGTAGTCGGTCACGCCCGGAATGGCGCCCGGAGTCGTGAAACGGACCGGCTTGAGCCACGGATGCCCCACCGGAGTCACGCCCCATTGCTCGTGCAGTTCGCGCTCGAACCAGTGGGCCTCCAGGCACTCGGGCGTGAGCGCCGGGTAGGAGGCGCCCGGGTCGAACGCGACCGCGCGCAGCTCGCCGAACCGCGGACACGCGAGGATGGCCGTGACCCGGACGGAGCCGTTCACGGGATGGCCGAACAGCGCCGCCAGCCAGTCGCCCCGCCCGATCCGGTCCATGACGACGTTCCGGAACGCCGCGGCGGATACGACCGGGATCTCCCCGACCGGCACCGCCTCGCCGGGCATCAGCTCCCGCCCCGTCGTGCTCATCCGCCCTCCAGCACCCGCGCCGCCTCGGCCAGCATCCGCGCGAGCGGGCCGGGCAGCCACAGCCCGAGCCCGAGCAGGCCCGCGATGGCGCCCCAGACCAGCACCCGGGCCCTCACCCCGGCGCGCTCATCCAGCTCCCGGTCCGGGGAAGACCCAAATGCCATCGCGATCGCGTGCCGCGACGCCCCCACGAACACGACCGCCACCGCGCCCAGGAATATCCCGGCCGGCCAGAACGCGCGCGCCTGGAGCGCCCCCCGGAAGATCGTGAACTCGCTCATGAAGAGCGCGAAGGGGGCCACCCCGAGCAGGGCGAGGAAGCTGACCCAGAGCCCCGTCCCCCAGACCGGCGCGGCCCGGAGCGTGCCCTTCATCCGGTCCATGTCGTGCGACCCGTAGAGCTGTCCCATCCGGCCGGCCGCGCAGAAGGCGAACGTCTTGGCCAGGGAGTGGTTCAGCACGTGCCACAGCGCGCCGACGGTGCCCAGCCCGCCGAGCCCGAGACCGAGCGCGATGATCCCCATGTGCTCGACGCCCGAGTACGCGAGCAGCCGCTTGAGGCTGCGCTGGAACAGGATGAACGCCGCCGCCGTCACGAGGGAGACGAGGCCCAGGAAGACGAGCAGGCCCCGGGCCCACGCCCCCGAAGCGGGGGTACCGGCCAGGATCGCCAGGTACCGCATGAGGCAGTAGAGCCCGGTGTTGATCATGAACCCGGAGAAGAGCGCGGACACGGGCGCGGGGGCCTGGCTGTGCGCGTCCGGCAGCCACGTGTGCATGGGGGCGAGCCCAGCCTTGGTGCCGTACCCCACCAGGAGGAAGATGAACCCGAGCCGGACCAGCGCGGGGTCCAGCGCGGGGCCGAGCGCCACGAGCCGGGTCCACGACAGGACGCCGGCGCCGCCGAACTCGCCCCGCGGGGCCGCCGCCGCGACCAGGATCGTCCCCATGAACGCGAGCGCGATCCCGACGGAGCAGATCAGGATGTACTTCCACGTGGCCTCGAGCGACCCCTTGTCGCGGTGCAGGCAGATGAGGAACGCCGTCAGCAGGGTCGTGGCCTCCAGCCCCACCCACATCAGCCCCACGCTGTTGGACACCAGCACGAGGGTCATCGCGGCGACGGACCCGGACCAGAGGACGGCGAAGAGCCGGACGGCGGGAAGCCCCAGCGCCCCCCGGCGGATCTCGTCGTCGAAGTAGTCGACGGCGAACAGGCTGCTCATGAGCAGGACCAGGCCCATGACGGCGAGATGGTAGGTCGCCAGCGGGTCCAGCAGGAACCAGCCCCCGGCCGCCTGGACCGGGCCCCCCGTCCACACGAGCCAGACGGCCGCCGCCGCGAGAGCGCACGTGGCTACCGCCCCCCCCACGACGGACATAAGCATCCCCCGCGCGGTCCGCGCCAGCTGCGCCGCAGCGGCGCCCGCCAGGGGGACCGCCAGCAGCAGCCCCGTCACGAGATCGGGCGCCGGGGGCGTCATCCCTGCAGGTTCCTCAGCCGGTCCATGTCCACGTGGTCGAACACCCGGCTGATGTGGCCGATCACGGCGGACATCACCAGCACCGCGGTCGCCGCGTCCAGGAGGACGCCCAGCTCGACCAGCCACGGGATGCCGGACACGAGCGCGATCCCGGCCATGAAGATGCCGTTCTCCATCATCAGGTAGCCGATCACCTGCAACAGGGCCGTCTTGCGCACGATGACCAGCAACAGCCCGCTGAGCATGGTCGTGAACGCCACCGGCAGCATGAGCGGCGGCAGGCCCGGATCCACGGCCGGCAGGCGTCCGGCGACCACGAAGGCGACGCCGAGGAGCGCCAGCCCGATCACGGTCGACGCCGTGAACCCCACCGGCGGCCGGGTCTCCTCGACGACCTCGGCGGTCTTCATCGCGCGGCGCAGCAGCCAGGGCACGAGCAGCCCCTTGACCGCCACCCCCAGCGCGGCGAGCAGGAGCAGCCGGCCGGGATGGGGCGCGCGCTCCGCGACCAGCGCACAGACCGAGACCGCCAGCCCCTGGACCGCGACACGGCCGATGCACCCGGCGATGCGCCGCCCCCCGAGCAGGGAGAGGTTGACGAGGACGATGAGGACGAGCAGGGCGTCAGCCACGGCCCGTCCTCCCCATCACGAGCGCCAGGATCGCGAGCGCCATCGCCCCCACGAGCATGTGCGGCACCCGGGACATCTTCAGCCGGGCGAGGAAGGACTCGACGAGCCCGACCAGGACGCCGGCCCCGGCCATGCCGGCCAGGAAGATTACGGGGTCGATCCACGGGTTCCCGGTGCGGCAGGGCAGCAGGGACACGATCAGGGCCGATCCGGCCCACAGCTTGAGCGCTGACGCGTACTGGATCAGCGCGAAGTCGGGGCCCCCGTGGTCGAGCACCATGACCTCGTGGATCATCGTGAGTTCCAGGTGCGTGTTGGGGTCGTCCACGGGCACCCGCGCGTTCTCGGCCAGCAGGACCACGAAGAGCGCGGCGCAGGCCAGGCTGACCGGCGCGGCGGCGTGTCCCCAGAGGCCGGAGCCCGCGGCCGCGGCGGCGCCGCTCAGCGAGAGCGAGTCCGTGACCCGCACGATCGCGGCCAGCGCGACGAGCAGCGCCGGCTCGGCGAACACGGCGAACGCGGCCTCCCGGCTGGCCCCCATCCCCTCGAAGCTCGATCCCGTGTCCAGCGCGGCCAGCATCGTCGCCATCCGCATGACGGCGAAGAGGCCGGCGAACAGGATCAGGTCCCCCGAGAACGACACCGGCGCGGCCACGCCCCCGGCCGGCACCAGCGCCAGCGCGACCAGCACCGCCGCGAGCCCGGCCACGGGACCGAAGCGGAAGACCCAGGTCGTCGTCCGGCTGTACACGGCTCCCTTGCGGAGCAGCTTGGCAAGATCCGCGTAGAGCTGGAGCGTCGGGACGCCCTTCCGGCCCGCCATTGCCGCCTTGACGCGGTTCACGATCCCCGGCAGGCCCGGCGCCAGCACCAGCCCGGCCAGGTATACGAACGCGGAAGCCAGGAGCGTCATCGGCGGCCCTCCCACAGCAGGAGCGCGACCAGCATCGCGGCGACGTACGCCACGTAGAGCTGGACCCGGCCCGCCTGCATCCCGCGCAACCGGCCCAGCAGGCCCGACACCCCCCGGAAGGTCGGGGCGAGGAGGCGCGTCGCGAACAGGTCCGGCGCGCCCGTGCTGAAGCTCCCGTGCCGCGGGAAGTACCCGGTGACCGCCCCGTGGGCCTTCCGGGTGCCGAGCACGGAGTTGAAGTACTTGACCAGCGGCGCGGCGAACGACGAGGCCGTGTACTGCATCCGCGCCGTCGGCGCGGCGTAGCCACAGCCCCACGTGGCGTCCCCGGTCACGGACCGGCCCGTGAGGAGGCGCCGCCGCGCATAGGCCGCGGCCCCGGCCAGCGCCAGGAACGCCGCCCCAGCCCCGGCCACGACGGCGAGGAGGCCGGCCGTATCCGCGAGCACGGCCCCGACCGGCAGCCCGGCGCCCGCAGCGAGGACGCCGACGGGCGCGGCCAGCCAGCCGACGACCCAGGGAGCGCCCAGCCCGCCGGCCACGCACAGAGCGGCCAGGACCATCGACGGGAGCTGCATCGCGGGCGCCGGGTCGTGGCCCCGCCGCGCGTGATCCGATCGCGGCTCGCCCAGGAACACGACCCCGAAGGCCTTCGTGAAGCACGCGGTCGCCAGCGTCCCGATCATGGCGAGTGAGGCGATCGCGGCCACCGCCGCCACGACCGTCCAGCCGGCCCCTCCCGTGAGGAGGCTGAACGCGGCGAGCAGGATCAGGAACTCGCTCACGAACCCGTTCAGGGGCGGGAGCCCCGAGATCGCGACCGCGCCGACCAGGAACGTGAAGGCGGTCCGCGGCATGCGCTTCGCCAACCCGCCCAGGTCCTCGAGGTGCCGCGTTCCGGTCGCATGCACGACCGACCCCGTGTCCAGGAACAGGAGGCCCTTGAACGTCGCGTGGTTGGCGACGTGCAGCAGGCCCCCGGCGTACCCGAGCACGGCCGCCGCCGGGCAGCCCGCCGCCTGCGCGATCACGCCGAGCCCGATTCCCATCGCTATGATGCCGATGTTCTCGACGCTGTGGTACGCCAGGAGCCGCTTGAGATCGTGCTGGGCCAGCGCGTTCAGCACGCCGAGGATGCCGGACACGATCCCGACCGCGAGCAGGACCCAGCCCCAGGAGGCGGGCGCCGGCCCCAAGAGCGTCAGCGCCCGCAGGAGCCCGTAGATGCCGATCTTGATCATGACGCCCGACATCACCGCCGAAACGTGGGACGGCGCGGCCGGGTGCGCCTCGGGCAGCCAGACGTGCAGGGGAATGAATCCCGCCTTGACCCCGAATCCGAGGAGGGCGAGCAGGAAGAGCCAGCCGGCGCCAAGCGAGGGCGCGTGGCCCGCCCCCAGCCCCAGCGGCCCCCCGGTGTCTCCGAGCCCCACGAAGAACCCGATGAGGCACGCGGTGCCGATGTGCGCCGCGACGAGGTACGTCCAGCCGGCCCGCCGGGCATCCTCGCGGTGGTCCTCCCAGACCACGAGGAAGAACGAGGCGAGGGTCATGATCTCCCACGCGATGAGGAACAGCACGGCGTTCCGGGCGCACACGACGACCGCCATCGACGCGATCAGGAGGTTGTACCACCACCAGGCCGCGCCGACCCGCGGGCGCTCGGGCGTGGGGGCGAGATATTCGGCGCCGTAGACGGCGGCGAGCGCGCCCAGCGCCAGGATCGCGGCGAGGAAGAATCCCGAGAGCGGGTCCAGCCCCAGCGAGCAGGCGCCGCCCGGCAGGGACCAGGCGACATCCAGGGCCTCATCGGGCGCTCCCGCGACGGCCCGGATGGCGGGCACGAGCCCGACGAGGCAGGCCGCGACGGCTCCCCCGGCTCCCAGCCTGACCGCCCACGCGCGCCTGCCGCCGGCCGCCAGCGCGGCGAGCCCGGTGGACACGAGAATAGCGAGGGCGATCAGGAGGAGGGGCACGGGGTGCGGTGGCCGGGCTCAGCGCCCGGGGACGGCCCCGGGGGGGCCGTCCGGACGGAAAATACCTGTCAGGGATAGGGGTTTTGAGGACAGCGTATCCATGCGCAACCGAGGCATTTCCTCGACGATCCCGGTTGCCCTGCGGAAACTACATGAAGGCGTTGGTACTTCCACTTGGCGAACGACGGATCATTCTAGAACGGCGCGCCCCCCGGCGCAACCCGCGCTAGATGCCGACGGTGTACCTGAGCATGATGTAGACCCCGATGAAGACGAGCGCCGCGCCGGTGGCTTTCCGCGCGACCAGTTCCGCCCGCTGCACCTTGAGGTAGACCTCGTTCAGCCGGCCCGCAGCGAAGGCGAGAACCACCGCGAACACGACCACGGGAAGCCCCGTCCCCACGCCGAAGACCACGGAAAGCCACAGGGGCGACTGCGCTTTGACGGCGAGGGGCACCAGCGCGCCGAAGAACAGCCCCGCCGATACCGGGCAGAGCGCCAGCGCGAACAGGGCTCCCATGAGGAACACGCCCAAGAGACCCCACCGCTCGAGTCGGCGGGCCCCTTCACCCGAGACGGATACCGAGGGCAGCCGGACCGGGAGGAAGTCCAGCAGCAGGAGCCCGGTGAGGACGATCAGAACCGCCAGTCCCCGGTTCATCCAGAGCTGGAGGAACCGGGACACGGACGGCAGGGCGGAAAAGGCCGAGACGGCCAGGTACCCCAGGACCGCGTAGGCGAAGCTCCGGCCCGCGGTGTAGAGCACGCCCGACAAGACGACCCACCCCCGGTGCTCGAACCGGTGCCCGATCAGCGAGACCGCGGCGATGTTACAGGCCAGCGGGCACGGACTGATGGATACCAGGATCCCCAGCCAGAAGGCGGAGCCCGCGACGAGAAGGAGGTCCGTCAGATCATCTCCCGGAGCATCGCCTTCACCTCGGTGTTCACGTACTCACGGAAGGCGGGCGGATTGTGGACGCGGGTCCAGACCTCGGGCAGGTTCTTCCACTTGACCTCTTTGCCGTCCTTGCGGAGCGACAGGACCAGCGACCGGGTCGTGAGCCGGTAGTCCTCTCCGAGATGCGCGTTGTCCGGCTGCTCGTAGTTCAGCGTCGCGAACGCGACCTTCCCGTCCTTGATCTCCCCGGCGAAGTCCGTCTCGACGGCTTCCTTCGACTGCGCCTCGATGGAGAGGCAGGTCGCGCACCGGAAGTTCCCGTGCAGGTAGTACGCGACCAGCTTCCAGCCCTTCTCCGCGGCCGCCGGCTTCGCCTGCGCGGCCGGTTCGGCCGTTCCCGCCTTCTGTTTCGACGCCATCGCCCAGACCACGGAACCCAGCAGGCACACCGCCGCCGCCATCGCCAATCCGGTGCCTCCACGCATTATCGACCTCCCCGTGCCGGCGTTCATGCCAGCATCCCCTTCATCTCGTCCGCCGACGGCACCCGCCCCGAGACCTTGACCTTGCCGTCCACGACCAGCGCGGGCGTCGCCATCACGCCGAACGCGATGATCTTCTGCATGTCGGTGACCTTCTCAATGCTGTACTCAATCCCCGCCGCCTTGGCGGCTTCCTCGGCCACTTCACCGAGCTTCTTGCACTTCGGACAGCCCGTTCCCAGAACCTGGATCGTCTTCATCTTTCTCCTCCCTCATCCCTCAGAACAGCCAGTTGAACAGGTAGCCGACGATCATGATCCCGACCGCGACGATGCCCGCGAACACGGCGATGAGTTTGATGGTCAGCACCCTCCGCAGGATCACCCACTCCGGGAACGACAGCCCCACCACGGCCATCATGAAAGCCAGTGCGGTACCGAGCGCCGCGCCCTTGGCCAGCAGCGCCTGGACGACCGGGATCATGCCGGCGGCGTTCGAGTACATGGGCACGCCGATGAGGACCGCCACCGGAACGCTCCACCACGCGCTGCGTCCCATGAGGGGAGCCAGCGAGTCCGCGGGAACCCAACCGTGGATGGCCGCGCCCGCCCCCACCCCCACCACCACGTACGGCCAGGTCCGGCCGACGATGTCCCGCAGGGCCTCCAAACCCAGATCGAACCGGTTCGGCCACGACAGCCGGGCGCTCGCTCCCGGGCCGGCGGCGGCCACCTCGGCCACCCACGGCTGGACCCAGCCTTCGAGATGGAGCCGGCCGATGACCCAGCCCGTGGCCATGGCCACCGCCAGCCCCGTGACGAGGTAGATTCCCGCGACCTTCCAGCCGAACAGCCCGAACAGGAGGACGAGCGCGACCTCGTTGACCATCGGCGCGGACACGAGAAAGGCGAACGTGACGCCCAGCGGCACCCCGGCCGACATGAATCCGATGAACATCGGCACCGCGGAGCAGGAGCAGAACGGGGTCACGATCCCCAGCAGCGCCGCGAGCACGGTGCCGCCGTGTTCGCCCCGGCCGGTCAGCAGCCGCCGCGTGGTCTCCGGGGAGAAGAACGACCGGATCACGCCCATCACGAAGACGATGAGCACGAGAAGCAGGAGCACCTTGGGAACCTCGAAGAAGAAGAACTCGAGCGCCGCGGCGGGATGGCTTCCCGCCGTGATCCCCGGCAGGCCCCGCACCACCCAGGAGGCGAACGGGGCGAGGACCTGGAACGCCCCGAACCAGGCCGCCAGGGAGATCCCGATCACGGCCAGCCACCGTCCCAGCGGGACCCGGGAAGCGGGCGCGGGCGGATCCCCGATCGCGCAGGACACCGAGGCGGAAGGCGCGGCGCCCACGGCTACCTCTGCCCGGACCCGGGAGCCGGGACGGCGGGACTTGCAGGCGAAACCACCGGCGGTTGGGTCGGCACGTCCGCCGCAACGTTCGCGCTGATGCCAAGAGGTGTCTGCGGGGTCTGTGGATCGTTGGTGAAGAGCGTGATGGTCTTGGCCTGCGGCCCATTCCACCCACGCGGGTTGTAGTACACCGTGAGGCGGCCGGTTTCGCCCGGCCTGATGGTCCGTGAATCCATCACGCCGCCGGTGCATCCGCAGGAGCTCTGGACCCCGCTGATCTCCAGATTCCGGCCTCCCCGATTCGTAACCATGAAGACCGTTTGCACGGTCTCCGTCGGCGGGATCGTCCCGAAATCGTGTTGGCCCCGGTCAAGCTCCACTCTCGGATCCGGCGATACGGGCTTGAAGCCGGAAGACAGGCAGGAAGCCATCAGGACCGACAATCCCGCTAGGCAGGCCATCGCTGGCTTCCGCATCATCCTCCTCCTGACCTCCTCACAGTCTTCCGCGGGAAGAACCGGGGCTTCAGCCACAGCGCCACGCTCACGAGCCCGATCAGGACGGGCACCTCGACCAGGGGGCCGATCACGGCCGCGAAGGCGGCGCCGTGCCCGATCCCGAACGTCGCGATCGCCACCGCGATCGCGAGCTCGAAGTTGTTCGACGCCGCCGTGAACGACAGCGTCGTCGTCTGGCCGTAGTCGGCCCCCACGTACCGGCTCATGAAGAACGAGATGAAGAACATGACCACGAAATAGATGAGGAGCGGGATCGCGATCCGGACGACGTCGAGCGGGAGCTGGACGATGTACTCGCCCTTGAGCGAGAACATGACCACGATCGTAAAGAGCAGGGCCACGAGCGTGAGCGGACTGATCCGGGGTATGAACCGGTCGTGGTACCAGGCCTTGCCCCTCAGCCGGATGAGCGTGAACCGGGTGATGATCCCGGCCAGGAACGGGATGCCGAGGTAGACGAACACGCTCTTCGCGATCTCGCCGATCGTCACGTGCACGGCCACCCCCGCCAGCCCGAACCAGGTCGGCAGGATCGTGATGAAGAACCAGGCGTAGACCGAGTAGAAGAGGACCTGGAAGATCGAGTTGAACGCGACCAGCCCGGCGCAGTACTCGGTGTCTCCCCTGGCCAGGTCGTTCCAGACGATGACCATGGCGATGCACCGCGCCAGCCCGATCAGGATCAGCCCGACCATGTACTCGGGCCGGTCGCGCAGGAACAGGACGGCCAGGCCGAACATCAGGATCGGGCCGACGACCCAGTTCTGGACGAGCGACAACCCCAGGACCTTCGTGTTCCGGAAGACGGGCCCCATCTCCTCGTACCGCACCTTCGCGAGAGGCGGGTACATCATCAGGATCAGCCCGACCGCGATCGGGATCGAGGTCGTGCCCACGCTCAGCCCGTTCAGGAACGGCACCAGTCCCGGGAAGGCGTACCCGGACGCCACCCCGACGGCCATGGCGGCGAAGATCCATACCGTCAGGTACCGGTTCAGGAACGAGAGGCGGCGGAGAACGCCCCCGGTCGCCACGGCGCGCGCGGGGGGCCGAGGCCCCCTCATGACTTCACGCCGGCGGACGGCGCGCAGGCGGACGCCGGCCCGATCCCGCCCAGGAGTCCCGCGATGATGCCCGCCGCGCACCCGACGCCCGCGCGCACGGAGATCGCCTCATTCGGACAGTTGCGGGCGCACGCCCCGCACTCCATGCACGCGTCCCGGTCGCCGATCCGGGCCTGGCCCGCCCCGACCGCGAACACGGCGTGGGGACAGACGGTCGCGCACATCCCGCACCCGTTGCACCTGGCCGCGTCCAATTCGAGCGTGACCACGTTCGGGAGATACTTCAGCGGCATGGGGAAACCCTCCTCTCGATAATCATGATCCCGCCAGCCGGCCGGAGATCCACAGGACGGCCGCCGCCGCCGCCAGCACGGCCTGGGCGGGGATCGCCCGCTTCATCTCGGCGTAGACGCCGGAGAGCGAGGTGTAAGTCGACGCGCCGGTGAAGTTCATGGCGACGTAGCTCGCCAGCGCCGTCCACCCCGCCATCCAGCCCCAGAGCTCGAGCCGCCCGCCGGGATTGACGACTCCGGCGTGGGCGGCCAGATACAGCCCGAGGGCCATCGCCGCTCCCACCCACGCCCCCTTCACCGCGAAGGCCCTCCCCGGAAGCCACGGGAGCAGCAGGGGCACGAGCACGACCGGGAAGGCGAACGCGGCCAGCGCCAGCGCCGCCACCCCGGGCGCGGAGGCCGCGGCGCGGTCCACGGAGTAGCCCCACCGCACCAGCCCGCCGAGGAGGACCATGACGGACGCGACGCCGAAGATCAGCTTCGCCCCGATCACGAGCTCGACCGGGATGAGCACGGCGCGGTCCCGGATCCCGAAACGAACCCGGCGCATCCCGGGGGTCGCCTTCATCCCGGCCCGCAGGAACTCCGGGATGTCCGCGGCCCGAACCGGGCCGTACACGACGCCGAACCGGGTCTGCCGGGTCACCTCGTGCGCGCTCACGCCGGGCGCCCCCAGCTGCGGCAGGATCAGCCGGCGGCCCGTCACGACCTCGGCCAGCCGGGTCGCTGCCACTCGCCGCACGATCTCGTCCGTCCCGAACGTGCCCTTGCCCGCCGCGCACCAGACGTTGATGCCCTTCGTGTCGAGAACCAGGATCCACGCATCCAGCCCGCCGAGCCTGCTCCGCAGATGGTCGAACGAGAGCTTGTAGTTGGCGCTCACGAGGACCGGCGACTCCGGGGACGGCGAGCCCACGGCGTACAGACCGGGCTCCACCGTGTAGGCCATCCGCCCCATCGCGAGGCGGACAAAGAGCGTGCCCCAATGGTCCCGCCACGAGAGCGCGGTCGAGGCCCGCGGGACCTCCCCCGCCGGGGTGGACACGCGACCCGTCACGAACGGGGCCCCGGTCACGGCCTGGCGAGCCCCTTCACCACGAGCAATGCGGCGGCCGCCACGATGATGGCGAACGCGATGAAGCGCATCCATTGCGCCGGACCGCCCCGCGCCTTGCCGCCCCCGCAGCATTCCCCCGAACCACAGCCGCACCCGCTCGAGCTCTTCTCCTCGTTCATCCAGTCCTCCTTGCTTCGTTTGGCGGAAACCCCTTCACCGGCGCCTCCCGGTCACGACAGGACGCCCCCGGCCAGCCGGTGGCGGCGGTCGCCGCACGCGGCGGCCTCGTTGCTGTGCGTCACCATGACGATCGTCCTCCCGTCCTTCCTGTGCAGCTCCGAAAGCACCCCGAGAATGTCCGCGGCCAGCGCCCGGTCGAGGCTCCCCGTGGGCTCGTCCGCGAGGATGATCCCGGGGTCGTTGGCGAGCGCGCGGGCGATCGCCACCCGCTGCTGCTGCCCCACCGAGAGCTCCCGCGGCAGGAAGTCCCTGCGGTCCGCCATCCCCAGCCGGTCGAGGAGGGCGTCCGCCTTCCTCCTCCGTCCCCCCGGCCGGTGGCCGTTCAGGAGCATAGGGATCATGACGTTCTCCGCCGCGGTCAGGTACGGCACGAGGTTGAAGGTCTGTAGGACGAACCCGACGGACCGGTTGCGGTATCCCGCCAGTTCGCGCTCCGGCAAGCCGTAGAGATCGCGGCCGTTGTGCCTGACCTGCCCCTCCGTCGGCCTGATGAGTCCGCCGAGCGCGAGCAGGAGCGTGGTCTTGCCGGACCCCGACCCCCCCGTGACGACGGTGAAGCTGCCCTGTCCCACCGCGAGGCTGACGCCGTCGAGCGCGCGCACCTCGCCGTGGGCCCGCCCGTACACCTTGGTGAGACCGGCCGTCTCGAGGAGAATCATGGGTCCTGCATCATGGCCGCGGGCTCCAGCCGGGCGGCCCCGCGCGCGGGCAGCCAGCAGCCCAGGACCGAGATCCCGACCGCTAGCCCCACCGAGAGCGCGAGGAACGCGGCCACGGGCACGACCCGAAGATCCGCGATCCAGGGGCCCGCGAGCATGGCCGTAGCGGTGCCGAGCAGGTACCCGAGCACGCCCCCCACGAGGCCGAGCGCGGCGGCCCGGGAGAAGAGCAGCAGGTAGATGTCCCGGCGCCCGAACCCGACCGTGATCAGGGTCCCGAGCTCCTTCTTCCGCTCCTCGACGTTGGCCCACATGACGTTCGCCATCGACAGCGAGCCCACGACGAGGATGATGAGCGCCAGCACCACGGAGACCCGGGCCATGAGCCGGTTGGTCCCCACCTGCGCGCTGACGATGTGGTTGATCGTCACGATCCGGGTGTCGGGCAGGATGTTCCGGAGCTTGCCCAGCAGCCCCTCCGAGATCGCGCTGCAACAGCCCATGATCTCGATGGCGCTGACCACCCGGCCCGCCCCGAGCAGCTCCTGGGCGCTCCGGAGATGGATGAAGATCCGGCCGTCGTCCACGGTCCCGGTCTCGGGAAGGACCCGGGAAACCGAGAAGGTCTTCCCCGCGATCACGACCGACCCGCCCTCCCGGGCCCGGAGCCGGCGGGCCGCGGCGGCCCCCACGAGGGCCTCGGTCCGCCCCAGGTTCTCGATCCGCATCCGCTCGGGCTTCGCCGGCGGGCACCCGGACTTGCCGTCGGCCGCGGCCGGAACCGGCGCACAGCCCGCGGGGAGGTCCGCCCCCGTGAGCACCGAGCGCTGCCACATGGGCTTGGCCGCGGCCTCGCTCGCGGGGACGATGCCGGTCAGGACGACGGCTACGCCCCCGACCGTCATCCGCCGGCTCAGCTTCGGTGACGTGTTGTCGACGCCCGGAATCATGGAGGTCACGACCCGGGTGGCGTAGGATTCGGGGAAGACGGGCGAATCGATGTCCGCGGCGTAGTAGTCGGAGACGGAGGCCCCCTGCGGGAGCACGAGGATGTTGGCGCCGAGCGCGTCGAGCTGGGCGCTGACCGCCCGGTTGGACGCGCGGGTGACCGTCAGGATCCCGACCACGGCCCCGATCCCGAGCACGATGACCAGGAGCCCGGAGATCATGCGCGTCTTCCGGAGCATGAGCTCCTTCCGGACGAGCGACCGCAGGCTGAAACTCGCGGGCACGGCGTCCGGCTAGCGCGCCGCGGTGGATCCGGCGGCCGGCGGCGCGCAGGATTTCGCGGCGCCCGGCGCACAGGACTTGGCGCCCGGGCCGCACGCCCCCGGCGCGCACGCCATCCCGCCGCCCTTCTTGTTCGCCGCCGCGACGAGCAGGCCGGCGTCCACGGGGCCCGGGAATCCGCTGGTGACCTGGCCCGCCGTGTTGATCACGAGCGTCATCTGCCCGGCCGGCTCGGGACCCACCCGAAGCTCGGCCAGGAACCGGGCCTCCTCCGGATCGTCCTTGGCCACGAAGACGGCCGTGAGCTTGCCCTTCATCTGGTCCCGCGCCTTCGCGCACGCCGCGCGCACGGCCTCCATCCCCGGCGCGTCCTTCCCGTATATGCAGAGGACGACGGCCCGGCCGGCCGCTAGCGCGCCCAGCACGTCCGCCTTCTTCGGGGTCGGGAGCATGCGCACGAGGACGTCCGCGTTACCGCGCGCGGCGGGAAAGCCCCCGGCGACCGCCCCGTTCGGCGCGACCACGAGCAGGAGCGGCACCGGCGCGCCCGCGAGGCCGTACTTCTCGACGAGGTCCCGGTTCGCGGCCTCGTCGCGGTTGAGCTCGACGAGGCTCACCCTGGCCTTCCCCGCCTTCTCCCGGCCCGCCTTCGCCATCGCCCGCGCGTCCTCGAGCCCGGCACTGTTCCCGTCGTACACGACGACGAACGCGGACCGCTTCCCGTCCCGGGCCTCCTGCAACCGCCCCGCGGCGGAGGCCGCCGCCACCACCGGCATCGCCATGATCACGAGCGCGATCAAGCTCCTTCTCATCTCACGCCTCCTTGTCCGCCGTCGCGCACGCGCACCGGCAGAGCCCGGCGAGCGCCTTCCTGATCTCCCCCGGAGCCCGGGAGCCCACGGCGCGATAGTGCCTCCAGCGGCCCGACCGCCGGGAGGTCACCAGCCCCGCGCGCTCGAGCACGCCCATGTGCTTGGACACCGTGGACGGCGCCAGCCCGAGCAGGGAAACGATGTGGCACCCGCACATCTCCCGGTCGGACAGCGCGAGCAGGGCCCGCACCCGCCCCGGGTCTCCGAGGGCCCGGCCGATCCGGGCCACCCTCGCCACCGTCGCCGCGTCATATTTCGCCATCTGGCGAACTATAGCACCGGACGGAATCCCGGTGCAATGGCGGGGATCAGCTTCGCGGGCGCGTCAGGAAACGATCGCGGCCTGGCTGAATATCCTGGTCATGGAGATGTAGACCGCGCGGAGCCGCTCATCGTCGCTCGGCAGGTCCGCGAGTTCCTTCTTGAACGGCTCGGGCGTGACCGGTCCCTTGTACCCGATCGAGCGCAGGGCCTGGAGGAACCCGACGATGTCGATGACGCCGGTCTCACCCGGCAGGGCGCGCCGGTTGTCGACGAGCGCCGCCCGCGCGACTCCTCTCGGCGCGTCGTTCACGTGCACGTACACGACCCGCGACGCCGGGAGCTTCCGGATCGCCTTGACCGTCCCGCCCGACGCGTACCAGTGCCAGCAGTCGAGCAGGAGCCCGGCGTTCAGCCCGATGGACTCGGTCATCTCGACCATCCCCTCGAGGGAGTGGATGAACGGGTTCGCCTTGCCCTTCCACATGGACTCCGGCCCGAGGAACTCGAGGCCCACGGAGCAACCGTGCGCGTCCAGGATCTCGGCGATCGGCTTGAACCGGTCCACGTGGAACTTGAGGTTCTCGGCGAACGGCCGGTTGTCGTCCCAGGACAGGATCCACGTGAACGTGCGCGTCGCGCCCAGCGCGGCCGCCGCCTTGGCCAGCCGCGGGAGCTTCTCGAGGTCGGCCTGGAACGCGGCGTCGTCCTTGCGCCAGTTCGTCGGCAGGCCCCAGCCCGCCGCCTTCACGCCGGCCTTCGCGAACCGCGCGCGAACGGCCTCCACGCCTTCCTTGTCGATCAGATCCGCGGCCTCGGCCGCCGAGATCTCGACCCCCTTGAACCCCGCCGACGCCGCCTTCGCGATCGCGTCGGACATATCTGCGGTCTTGACCCCAATGGCCCCCGGTGAGAGTGTGGCGTACATGATCTCCCATCATCCTCCGGAGGCCCGCTCTAAGCAAACCGGGCGGGTGGCGGGGAACCGCCGGGTGGCGTAGGATGACGTCCATGCGTGACGCGTACGACGTCGTCGTGGTCGGGGGCGGGCCGGGGGGCACCACGGCCGCCGTGGCCGCGGCCTCCCGCGGGGCCTCGGTGCTCGTGATCGAGCGCTACGGCTTCCTCGGCGGGATGGCCACGGCCGGGCTCGTGAACCCGTTCATGTGGTACTTCCACCGGGACAAGCCGCTGACGACGACCGTGTTCAACGAGATGCTCGACCGGCTGGACCGCTCGGGCGGGCTCGCCCCGAACCGCATGACCTTCGACGATGAGATCATGAAGATCATCCTCGACGGGATGATGGCCGACCACGGGGTCGAGGTCGCGTTCCACTCGTGGTTCACGGGGCTCGACCGCGCGGGCTCCGCCATCGCGGCCGTGCACCTTGCCGGCAAGTCGGGGCCGAAGACGGTGCGCGCGAAGGTATTCGTGGACTCGACCGGGGACGGCGACGTCGCGGCCGCGGCGGGCGCGAAGGTCGAGCTGGGCCGCCCCCAGGACGGCGCCTGCCAGCCCATGACCCTGTGCTTCCGGCTGGCCGGCATCGAGAACCCCGAGGGGTGGGACGCCGGCTGGGACCCCATGCGCGAGGAGATGAACGCGATCTACCAGGACGCGCGGCGCCGCGGCGAGATCAAGAACCCCCGCGAGGACGTGCTCATCTTCCGGACCACGGTCCCGGGGGTCGTGCACTTCAACACCACCCGCGTGGTCGGCAAGTCCGCCGTGAACGCGGACGCGCTGACGGCGGCCGAGGCCGAGGGCCGCCGGCAGGTGATGGAACTCCTCACCCTCCTGCGGGCGAAGTCGCCCAGGTGCCGCAACGCCTGGCTCGTCAAGATGGCGCCCCAGATCGGCGTCCGCGAGTCCCGGCGGGTCATGGGGAGCTACGTGCTGACCGAGGCTGACGTCCTCACGGCGGCCAAGTTCGACGACGGGATCGCGCGGAGCAACTACCCCGTGGACATCCACAACCCGGCCGGCACGGGCACGATCATCAAGGACGTGCCCAAGGGGGACTACTACGAAATCCCGTACCGGTCCCTCGTGCCGACAGGCGTCGACAACCTCCTGGTCGGGTCCCGGTGCATCAGCACCACGCACGAGGCGCATTCCTCGATGCGCGTCATGCCCGTCGTGGCCGGGATCGGCGAGGCGGCCGGAGCCGCGGCCGCCCTGTGCGCGAAGTCCGGGATCAAGCCCGCCGCCGTCGACGGCCGGGCCCTCAAGCGCGAGATCCTGGGCTAGCTACCTCTCCCGCTCTTTCCGCAACGCCTCGATCCGGACCTTGAGTTCGTTCCGCGTCCGGCGGAACGCGTCGAGCCGCTCTTCCTCGGACCCCTTCACCGCCGCCGGGTCCGGCAGGCCCCAATGGAGCCGCTCGGCCTGCCCGAGGAATACCGGGCACTCCTCCTCCGCGCACAGGGTCACCACGACATCGACCTCCGCCGCCGGTATCTCCGAGACATGCTTCGACCGGTTCGTCGAGATGTCGATCCCGGTCTCGCCCAGGACCGCGACCGCCTCGGACCGCACCCGCGTGGGCCGGGAACCCGCCGAGAAGACCTTGACCGCCGGTGGCAGGATCGACCGCGCGAGCCCCTCCGCGATCTGGCTCCGCGCCGAGTTCGCCACGCACAGGAACAGGATCCCCTTCGGCAGCGCCATCAAATGAACAGGTTCGCGCACCAGGTCTTGAACCCGGCCCGGCGATAGAAGCGTATGGCCCGCTCGAGGTCCTTGTTCGCAGTGTAGACGAGAAACCGGCGGAAGCCTTCCCGCTTCGCCGCCTGCAAAAGCCGCCGCAGAAGCAGGCTTCCGACACCTCGGCTCCGCCAGCCGCACCGGATGTACGCGGCGTCCACTTCCATGTACCGCTCGCCCTTCCTGAACACGCAGTACGGGCCCGGCTTCCGCGCGACGCCGTAGACGTGGCCGACATGGCGCCCATTGGACTCCGCGACGAACGCGAGCGGCCCAATCCGGGAGGCTATCGCCTTCCGGGTCGTCGGGATCTCGCCCCAGAGCACCTTCTCCCGCGCCACCGACCGCTCGAGCGCCCACATCGCGTCCACGTCCCCCGCCGTCGCTGACCGGACAACGAACGCAGCACGCCTGATCTTCTTCATCTTCGTGCCATCATAGACCATCGTCCCCATCGGAGCTGGACATCCTGCGACGAGTGCCTTGATCGCCCGACGGCGTCCCTATCCTTCCGGAGTTCGCAGCCTAGAACGACCAGGTGACGGAGATCATCTGGGGAACGCCGAATCCGCCCGTGAGGAACCGGATGCTGTAGTCGAGCCCGAAGCTGCGATCCTTGTCCCTCGGGCCACCCAGCAGTCCCAGCCCGGCCGAGAGATGTCCGAGCTGGTACATGGTGCCCAATTGTCCGCCCACCCGGAGCGCCAGGATTCCGCGGAACCGGTACTCGGCCCCCACGTTCCATCCGAGCACGTTCTCCCCGAAGGGATACTCGAGATCCGAGAGGACGATCAGGTAGTCCGCGTCCTCACCGGTGCCGGTCGCGCGGACCGCGTATGCGACGCCGGCCCGCGCGACCGCCGGGAGTCCCACCCGGTCTTCGAGGTACTTCACGCCGCTCCCGATGTTCTGCACGGATGCTCCGACCTTCACGCGGCTGGACACGCCGGCCTGCACGCCGGCGTCGAAGGCCATCGCGGTCGTCACGAACTCCTCGGCCAGCGTACTGCGTAACCGCTTGGCGGATACGCCGCCCGTCAGCCCCGCCGTCAGCGGTACCGCGAGGCCCACGCACAGGAGCATGTCCTGCCGGGCATGCACTCGGCGCTCCGTATAGTCCGAGGCGATGACGGTCGCCGCCCCGCCGTCGTCATATACGGCGGCGGCGGACAGCACCGCCCCGAACACGGGGAACGCGCCGACCGCTTCGCCGGTGACGTCGTCGAAGTATCCCCTGGCGCCTGAGAGGATGACCGAGGACCGCTCGACCCGGGCCGCCGACGCCGGGTTGAGCCAGACGAGCGAGGGATCGTACCCGAGCGCTACGCCGGCGCCGCCGAGCGCCTGCGATCGGACCGCTTGGGTCCGGCTGAGCGCGTTCACGGCGGGCAGGGCAGCGCAGACCTCACGCGGCAAACCGGCCGCGAGCTGGAGGAGCAGGAGGGGACAGAGCGCGGCCTTCAGGCCGGTCTGCCCCCCACCATGGCCGCGGGACTGGCACGACGGTGTCACCATGACCCCGACGCGATCAGTGGACCACGATCAGCTTGCCCTTGTACTGGATGCCCGGCCCCTCGATGATCACCGGGTACAACCCCGGTGGCACCCGCGCGCCGGACGTGTCCGTGCCGTTCCAGTGCAGGACCTCCGTCCGCCCTCCAGCCGCCGCGCTCGTGTTCTCGTACACCAGCCGGCCGCGCTCGTCGTAGATCCGGATCCGGATCTCACCCGGGGTGGCCGGACGGACCAGCAGGGTCGCGCGTTCGCCGTTCTTGGGGTTGAGGTACCCCCGGATGCCACCGACGACCTTCACCTCGCCGGTGTTGACCGGCTCGGGCGGGGTCACGGGCGTCGCGCTGCCTGGAGCCGAGATCGTGATCGCGGCCGCGGAGCTGCACGCGATGGTCAGCCCGGACCCCGAGTCGACCCCCGAGACGGTGAGGGTGAACCCGACGGTCCCCGCACCCGAAACGCTGTACGTCCACGAGAACGTCTGGAACGCACCGGGCGCCAGGCTCACGACCGACGGCGGGACCGGGCCCGCCTCCGGCACGACGAGCGAGCCACCAGCCGTAGCCCAGATTCCAGGTGCGAGCGTGGTCGCGTTCACGGCGCCCGTGTTCGTCACTGTCAGGGTCACGGTGAACCACCCGCCCGCCGTCACCGACGGGGGCGAGATCGCGGCGGATCCCGCAATCACCGCCGCCGCCACCGCCGACATCGAGGCCGCCGTGCCCGCGGAGACCGGGGAAGCCCCGCACGTGAGTCCGGAGGCCGTCGCCGTGAACCCGATGGTCCCCGCCGTGCCGACCGTGTAGTTCCACGAGAAGGTCTGCATCGCCCCCGCGGGGACGACGGCCGCGATCGCCGGGGACGGAGTGCCGAACGAGCCGGACCCTGCGCCGATCGCAGGAGTCACACTGGTCGCGGCCACGCCCCCCGTGTTCGTTACCGTGAGGGTGACGACGACCACCTGCCCGGTCGACGCCGAGGCGGGCGCCGACACGGCCGCGTCCAGCACCGCCGCCGTACTCACCGTCACCGGACCGGACACGCTCGGCCCCGAGGACACCCCCGCTCCGGACACGGCATCGGTCCCCGAGACGGTCGTCGTGAACCACACGACCCCGGACACCCCGCCCGTATACGTCCACGTGAACGTGCGCGACATGCCTCCGGCCAGCGTCACCGGCAGGGCCGGCGAGGGCCCGGCGGCAACTGCCGCGCTGCCGGTACCGGACACCACGAATGCGGGTGCGTTCACCCCGTTCGCGCCCGCCTGGCCCGTATTCGTCACCGTGAGCCGAACCTGGAGGGACTGGCCGCCACAGATCGAAACCGGGTACACGGACACGGCGGCATCGAGCGCCGCGGGAGTCAGGACGGTCACGCCGGCCGACGCCGGGTTGGACCACACCGGGTTGTCCCCCGAGGCCGTCGCCGTGAGCGTGACGCCGCCCGCGGCGCCCGCCGTCCCCGTCCACGAGAACACCACGGACCCGCCCGGCGCGAGCGATGCCACCGACGCGGGGGAAATCGTTCCCCAAGCCGCCGATCCGCCACCGCCGCTCTGCCACAAGGCCCCCGACAGGTTCGTCGCCGGACCCGCACCGCTATTGGTCACGGTCAGCATGATGAGGAAGTACTGGCCCGCGGTCACGGTGGCGGGGCTCGTCGCGAGGCTGGCATTGAGCACGACGGGAAGCGAGGTGATCGACACGGAGGATCCCGCGGCGCACGAGATCGGCAGGGAGTACAGGGTGTCGGTGCCCGACGCCGTCGCCGTGAAGGCGAAGGTGCCCGCGCCGGAACTGCTGTACGTAAAGGAGAACGCCTGCGTGCCGCCGGCCGCCAGGCTCGCGACGGTCGGTGGCAGGGGTCCCGCCTCGAGGACGGCGAGCGCACCGCCGGCATTAACCTGCAGGACCGGCGTCACGCCCGTGGCCGCCACCCCGCCCGTATTGGTCACCGCGAAAGTGACCGTGAACCACTGCCCGACCTGGACCGAGGGCGGCGAAACCGAAAGACTGCCGACCGAGAGCTGGGCCGGCATCGGACAGACGGCGCCTACGAGGGTCGTCACAATCTTGGGGGTCCCCGACGCGCCGACGCCGCCGACCACAGCCGTGATCCCGGTGGACAGGACCGAGGCCTCGTTCGTCACGGTCGCGCAGTACGCGCCCGGCCCGACCTTCGCCCGCCATTGGACGAACGTGGTCGCGCCGGGTGCGAGGTCGATCTTCCAGGTCAGGATCGTGGAGACGCCGGAGAGGACCTTCCCGGCGGTCGCGACGGGACAGCCCGACGGCGTCATCGTAAAGCCGAAGCAGGGATCCCAGAGACCGTAGCCGGTCGACCAGACGTCGAGGCCGGCGGGCACCGTATCCCAGAACTGCACGTTCCACCAGGTCTTCGACGCGGACCGGTTCTTGACGGTCAGCGAGTAGACGATGTCGCTGTTGCCCGTCGCCGAAGACGTGAGCGTGAACCAGTCGACGTTGGCCGTCGTGAGGTTGGAGACGTCGGCCTCCCCCGTGTTCCAGGTGACGTACGCCCGGTTGGTAAGCGCCGAGCCCTGCGGCGCGGCGACATCACCACTGCCGGGCTCGAACGCCTCGGTGTTGCCCCAATCCTCGGTGACCGAGAACGTGACGGTCCTCGTGCTGCCCACCACGAACGGTCCCGCTAACGTCCACTTGAGCCTCTGCGGCGGGCCCGGGTTCGGATCCCAGCCGGGGTCCGGAGCCGGATTCCCGCTCCCGAGGACGTACTGCAAGTAAGCCGGAAGCGTATCGACCACGGTGATGATGCCGGAGCCGCTGACCGGCACGTTGAGGACGAGGGTGTAGGGCACCGTGTCTCCGGGCGACGTCGTGAGCGACGTCGTCCCCGGCACTGGGCCGATCCATTGGGTCGCGGAAGGAGTCCCGGCGGCCCGGACCTCCGCCGCGATCAGGCCGAGGAGGAGCGCCGCCATGGCGCACGTTGTCAGTTGCCCGGTCCGTCGATGCATCGTGCTCATGGTGCTCCTCCCGCTCTTCCCCGCGCCGTGTTCCATCACCCGGGGATAATGCAAGGCGCGTACCAGCGAATCCGTGTTGCAGGGCAGGGCCTTTCGGTTCGGCGCTGCAGTGATATCACTGCAGCGGGGTATCCAATCGGTGCGGACCAGATGCTATCCCTTCCCGCCGAGACCGTGCTTCCTGAGCTTCACCTGCAGATTCTGCCGGAACAGCTTGATGCGCGCGGCGGCCCGCGAGACGTTCCCGCCGGATTCCTTGAGGGCCCGTTCGAGATACGTCTTCTCGAACGCGTCCTTGGCGTCCCGGTAGGGAAGCGACATGAAGCTCGCGGCGTCTCCGCCGCCCATCGGCCCGCTGTCCAGCCGGAGATCGGAGACTTCGAGCCGCGTGCCCTCGCCCAGGATGACGGCCCGCTCGACGACGTTCCGGAGTTCGCGTACGTTCCCGGGCCAGGCGTACTCGCGCAGGCGCCCGAGTGCCTGCGGGGAGTACCCGTCGATCCGCTTCCCCCGCTCGGCCGTGAACCCCCTCGCGAAATGCTCCGCCAGCAGGACGACGTCGTCCCCCCGTTCGCGGAGCGGAGGCAGATTCACGCTCACGACGTTCAGCCGGAAGTAGAGATCCTCCCGGAACCGCTTCTCCGCCACCGCCACCGCCGGATCGCGGTTGGTAGAGGCGAGGAACCGGACGTGGCTCGTTCGCGGCCGCGTCCCTCCGACCCGGAGGTATTCATGGCCCTCGAGGACGCGCAGGAGTTTCGCCTGCAGGGCGTGCGGCATGTCCGAGATCTCGTCCAGGAGGAGCGTCCCGTCGGCCGCCGCCTCCAGCAGGCCGGGCCGCGCCTCGCCGGCGCCCGTGAACGCGCCCCGTTCGTGACCGAACAGCTCGCTCTCGAGTAGGTTCTCGGGAACCGCCGCGCAGTTGATGGCCAGAAAGGGCCCCGACCGTCGCAGGCTCTTCCGGTGGAGCCGCCGCGCGATCAGCTCCTTGCCCGTCCCCGTTTCGCCGAGGACAAGGACGGTCGTCCGGCCTTCCGCGACCTTGTCCGCGACGGCCACCGCGGCGAGGAACGCCGGGGACCGGCCCACGAGGTCGCCGGCCCGCGACTGCCGGGCCGCCTCCTGGCGCAGGACGAGGTTCTCGTGCGTGAGCGCGACCTCGCCCATGGCCCGCCGCACGCGCAACCTCACCTCGTCCATGGTGAACGGCTTGATGAGGTAGTCCAGCGCGCCGGCCTTCATGGCCTCCACGGCGGTTTCCACGCTCGCGTGGGCGGTCATGATCATGACGCGGGTGCCCGCCGACTTCTCCAGGAGGCGCTTCAGGACCTCCAGCCCGGACAGGTCCTTCATGACCAAGTCGACCAGCGCGAGGTGCACCTGCTCCCGCTCCGCGATCTCGACCGCCTCGTGCCCGCCCGCGGCCGTCAGGACGGCGTAGCCCTCGTCCCTGAGCAGGTCCCGGAGGTAGACGCGGATGCTCTCCTCGTCGTCCGCGACGAGGATGCGCCCCAGCGCCGGTGTCATGCGGGCGGCTCCGCCGGCAGTTCGAGGGTCGCGCACGTGCCTTCGCCCGGCATGCTTCGGAAGGACAGCCGTCCGCCATGCTGGTCCACGATGTCTTTGCTGATGGCGAGCCCCAGCCCCATCCGGCCGGGCGTGGTGCTGAAGAACGGCTCCGTGATTCTCGCCAGGTCTTCGGGCCGGATCCCCCTGCCCGTATCCTCGACCCGGACCACCGCGATCCTCCGGCCATCCTGGTCCCGCCAACTCGTGCTCACCGAGAGGGTCCCTCCTTCGGGCATCGCCTGGAGAGAGTTTAACACCAGGTTCAGGAGCACCTGGCGGATCTGGTCGGAGGAGGCGAAGGCGGCGGCGCCGCCCGGCTGAAGCGAGGTCGTCCGTCCAACGCCGGCCTTCTCGGCGTCATGGACGATGAGGCCGAGCGCCTCCTCGACGAGGGAGTTGAGGTCGACCCGGATCCGGTTCTTGACGTTCGGGCGGGTGAACGCCCGCAGGTCCTCGAGCGTCCGCTTCATCCGGGTCGCCTCCCGGATCATGAGGTCGAGCTTCTCCCGAACCGGATCCCCCGGCGCGAACTTCGTCGCCAGGTACTCGGCGTTCCCCAGCAGGCCCAGGAGCGGGTTGCTGAGCTCGTGCGACGCGCCCGCCATGAGTTGGCCCATGGCCGAGAGCTTGGCGGAATGCACGAGGCGCTCCTGGAGCTCCTTGATACTGCGGGCCATGGCGTTGAACTGCCGCACGAGGGTGCCGAGCTCCGCCGGCGCCCCGTCGGGAAGGCGCGCCTCCAGGTCCCCTGCGGCGATCCGATCCGCTGCGGCCGTCAGGTCCCGGATTGGACGGGTCACCCGGACGACCGCGTAGCCGTAGAACGCGAAGGCGGCGGCCAGCATCGCCAGTCCCCCGCCGATGGCGAAGAGGAGCGCCCGGCGGCGGACGCCGAGCACGGCTTCGGCCGGGAAGTAGAGCGTGATCCGAACCTCGGCGCCCGCCGGAGTCGTCAGCCGCCAGTCCACGGGGTAAGCGTTCTCCGGAGGCCCGGAGGCGGTGACGGTGGAGGCGGCCCTCCGGCCGTCCACGCGCACGTCCACGTCACCTTGCAGGAGACTCTTGAGCTCACCGGCGAACCGGTCGTCCAGCCGGTTGCCGGCCAGGAGCAGGCGCCCCGGCCGTCGTTCGGCCATGGCACTGCCGATGACCAGCCCGCTTCCGGCCCGCACGATCAGGGCGCCGGCCGCAGGTTGGTTCCCAATCGCCCTGAGGTCGGCGGCATTCACGGCCGGGCCCAGCGCGGACAAGACGCGGCCGCTTCCCGCCTCGAAGAGCACGGCCGCGTCGATCGGCGCATGATCCCACGCGCGATTCCGGACGGCCAGCTCCCCGTCCAGGATCCGCATCACGGTCACGACGTCGCGCAGGGTGGCCGCACGAAGCTGAAGCTGGTTGTTCGCGATCTGGCTCAACTGCAGTCCGGATTGCCGCTGGACGACGCCCACCGTGCTCCGTACCAGCAGGATCATCCCCGCGGTGACGGCCAGCGTCACGGCGATCGCGGTCGCAAACAAGGGAAGGGCCAGCCTGAACGGCAGTCTCAGATTAGCGATCATCCTACTCACGCTCCGGAGGGGCATCGAGCCATTATCTGCCGTCTCCGTATCCCGGGCAATCGGTGTCGGTGTCAGGCCGATCCCCCGCGAGGTGTCCGGGGGGGCATGGGTCGGCTATGCTGGGGCGGATGGAAAGGGCATGGCTCGGGATCATGGCCGCCTGCCTGCTGGCGGCGATGGCCGGCGGAACCCGGGCCGGGGGCTCGTGGAAGGGGCTGAAGACGGACGACTTCACCGTCTTCTATCCCCCCGGCGGCGAGGCGGATGCCCGGGAGGTTCTGGGGTCGTTCGAGGACGCGAAAGCGTCCGTCACGCCGTGGACCGGGTCCCTGGCGCTCGGGCTTCCGGTCACGCTCGAGGACGCGGGGCTCATGGCGAACGGATTCGCCGACCCCGTCTACTACCAGGTGCACCTCTTCCGCGGCCAGCCCTCCGTCAGCAATCTCATGGGGGTCGAGAGCTGGTGGGAGCTGGTCTCGGTCCACGAGTACGCGCACATGTGCCACATGACCGCGACGGGCGGCTCCCCGGCGGTTCTCTCCGCGATCTTCGGCCACGCGTTCGCGCCGAACATCTTCTCCCCGATGTGGCTGACCGAGGGGCTGGCGACCAACGTGGAATCGTCGATCTCGCCGTTCGAGGGCCGGCTGAACGACGGGTTCTTCGACGCCTACATCCTGGCGCGGGCGAAGGACGGACGCCTCCCCTCCCCCGAGCTCGCCTCGATCGGGCCGCTCGAGTTCCCCGAAGGGACGGGCGTCTATCTCTACGGCAGCGAGTTCCTCTCCTGGGTCGCGCGCACGCGGGGGGCCAACGGCGCCTTCCCCCGGTTCGTGCAGGTCAACGGGAGCCGCGTCCTCTCGTTCGTGTCCCCGATCCTGCCGTGCCTCGGCGTCGACCGGTCGGCCCGGGTCGCGTTCGGAGCCCGGTTCCCCGCCCTCTGGAAGGAATGGCAGCAGGAGATGACCGCCAAGGCCGCCGCGTTCTCCATGGACGGCGAGCAGGTCACCAGGACGGGCTGGTACTACAGCGGTCTCGTCGCGGAGACGAACCGGCTCACTTACCAGCGCACGATTCCGGTGAAGACGGCGCCGTTCGAGGCATTCCGGTTCGAGGAGATCGTGGAACGCGACCTCGCGACCGGCCGGGAACGCGTTCTCGTCTCGACCACGGCCGGGTTCATGGCGCGGCCGGTCCGCCGCGGCCACACGCTCTGGTATGCCACGGCGGAGCTGGGACGCCGCTACGCGAACACGAGCCAGAACACCTTCGGGGTCGAGACGCGGATCCACGAGCACGACCTCGCGACCGGCCGGGACCGGAAGCTGGCCCAGGGGCGATACCGGTGCTTCACGGTATTGCCGGACGGCCGGCTCCTGCTGGCGCGGGAGCGGCGCGGCGCCTTCGGGACCGAGCTCGTGGCGCTGGATCCGGCCGGCCCCGGGGGGACGACCATCATGGAGACGGACCTGCTGGTGGACGAACTGGTGGCGGACGACAAGCGCGTGGTCGCGACCGCGCGCGCGGAGGGCGAGAACTTCAGCCTCTTCGAGGCGGATCTCGCGGCCCGGGAGCTGCGTCCGCTCGTCCGGACGCCCTTCCTCGAGGGCACGCCCGCGCTGGACGGGGACCGGCTCCTCTACGCCGCCAACTATGGGCAGGTCTACTCGATCTACACGCTCGATCTCGCCACCCGCGAAGTCACGCGACTGACGGAGGGCGGGTTCGCCGTCTGTCCCGCGGTCGCGGGCGACCGGCTCTGGTTCGTGGGGCTGAACTCCTGGGGCTTCGACCTCTATGGCAGGAAGATCGAGCCCCGCGAGGCGGCCCTGCCCGCGGACCAGCCGTTCGTCCGGGCGGCCTCGACGTTCGACCCCGCGACCGCGCGTCCTGTGGGATATGCCAGCAACCTCGCCACCATGGTCCCCGCATTGCGCGCGCCCTACATCGACTACCTCAAGGACACCGGCGGGCCCGTCGAACGCTCCCGGTGGGGCGTCATGATCTCCGGCAAGGACGCGATCGGCGAATTCGCCTCCTATGGCGCGTTCCTGGCGTACGACGCGCTGACTCACCGGCCCGTCTTCGACGCCTCGCTGACCAGCGCGATCGCCGCGCCGTGGCAGGTCTCCGCCGCCGGAGCGAACATGGAGGGGAGGCGGGCGGACCTCGCCGCGGCCTACCCGCTGTTCATGGGCCTCTCCCCCGGGCTGACCGGCCTCTCCGCCGGCGGCGCCGTGAGCGCGTACGACGACTGGACCCGGCGGTCGGTCGCCCCGTTCGGGCACGCGGACTTCCGCTGGCCGGTGACGCGGTTCAGCGCGGACGTGGTGGCCCCCTGGGAGCGGACGAACTGGGGTTCCGCGGTCCAGGGCTCCTCGCTCTTCATCCTGGCCGCTCTGACGCAGTACGTGGCGGGCGGCCAGTTCGCGCTCTCGGCGCTCTCGGTCGCCGACGCGGGCAACCTCGCGACCACCGTGACGCCCATCCGCGGCTACCGCGACGACGTGGTCACCGCGTCGGCGGCGCTGTTCTCGGTCGACCTGACCCATCCCCTGTGCCGGATCCACGCGGGGCTGTGGAACCCAAGCTTCTATGTTGAAGACCTCGTGGTCGGCGCGTTCGGCGACGCGTTCACGCCCCGGGACCGGGCCGCCCTCTACTCGGGCGGCCTCGAGCTCCACCTCGAGACCTGGATCAGCAACATGGGGCTGCCGCTGGACTGGGGCGGCCGGGTCGCCGTCAACCGGGACCGCAAATGGTCGGGCGAAGTCTTCGCCGGAACCACGCTCGCGGGCCCGGCGTTGAGGAACCTTCCGCACGAGATCCGCGGCGCCGTGCGTTCCATTCGCGGCCTTTCCCGCGATCCTGCGCGGTCTTCGCCCTGATACGATCCATGCCGTGAGCCGTCGAACACGCTTCCTGCCGCCGGTCCGGTCGTGGGGCAAAGCCTACAGCCGGATGTTCACCAGCCGGCGGCTGTGGTCGAAAGCCGTGCGCCACGTGCTGGCCGTCCACGGCCTCAGCGCCGGGCCGATCGCGTCCACGTTCCCCGGGTCGTGCCCCGTCTTCCTCGTGAACGCCGGGCGCCGCCCGCTGCTCGTGAAGTTCTATCCCCCGATGTGCATCAGGGACTGGACCACGGAGTCCGCGGCCCTGGACGCCGTCGGGCGTAGCGGCCGGCCCCCGGTCCCCGGGATCGTCGCGCACGGGGTGCTCTGTGACCGCACCCGCTGGCCTTATCTCGTCCTCTCCCCATTGGCCGGCCGCCCGCTGCGCGAGGTCTGGCGCCGGATCCCGATCCGGGACCGGCTGGCCATCATGACGACCGCGGGCCGGATGCTCGGAGCGCTTCACCGCATCCGCCCCCCGCGCGGCGTCGCGCCGCTCAATCTCCCGAAGCTGGCCCGCGAGGCCTTGCACGCCTACGGCAAGGCGGGCGTGTTCACACCGTACCTGCTCCGGGAGATGCGCACCCACTTCAGGGCGCTCGGCAGATCCGTCGCCGGGTCGCGCCGGTCACTGCTCCACGCCGACCTCAACGAGGACCACGTCATCGTCCAGCTGTGCGGTGGCCGGTGGCGGGTCACGGGGTTCATCGACTTCGGGGACGCGCAGACGGGCGATCCCCTGTACGAGTGGATGCCGTCCTGGTACGGATTGCTCGCGCAGGACCCCGCCTACTTCACGGCCTTCCGGCGCGGCTACCGGCCCCGGCTGGTCGTGACCCCGGCGTGGCGGGAACGCGCCGCCGCGTTCGTCCTCGCCCACCGGTTCGGCCCCCCGACCATCCTCCGCGCGCTGGACCAGTTGGGCGTGAGACCTTTGACCCTCGACTGGACCGCCCTCCGGGACCTGATCGTCCCACCCGCCCTGGAACGACGCGGTCGCTAGGACACCGCGCGCAGGAGCGCGCGACGCCCGCGGCGGAAGACGGCGAGGTCGGTCGTGTAGCGGTCGAACGAGGTCAGCACCGGACGGAGAATCCGGCGGACGGCCGCCGGGTGGCGCGCCCCCAGCCGCCGCAGGAACTCGAGGTCCTCGAACCCCTCCCGTTGCGCCTCCAGCCGCAGGCTCGACCACGGCCCGCCCGTTCCGGGATAGACGATGTGCGTGTCCCCGGCGGGCAGGCACGCGCCCGCCCAGGCCTCGACCACGCTCTTGCGGAAGGGGTCCTGGCCCTTCGACCAGTGGTTGAGCCCCCAGTGCAGGAACCCGTCCAGCCCGTACCGCGCCGCGCCCCAGCCGAACAGCGCCGGCCGCAGGAGTTCCATGTCGAGCAGCCGGTTGAGCCACCGGCCGCCGGGCTCGCAGCAGGTGTAGAACCAGACCCGGTCCCCGGCCGCACGGGCGGCCGCGAAGAACGGCCGGTGCTGCTGGTACGCGTTCGCCTTCGGGCACCAGATGTCCACGGAGCCCGCGAGCCCGGGGTCCTCGGTCGCGTCCAGGATCGGAATGCCCGGCAGGTACTTGCGCACCATCCCCGTCACGATCCGGTAGTCGGCGGCGAGCGCGGGCTGGGGCTCATCCGCCACGTGCTGGAGCCAGCGCCCCCGCCAGCCCTGGCCGTCGATCACCTCACGGAGCTGGCCCAGGATCCGCCGGAGCTCGAGATCGCCGGCGGCGGACGACGCCGGGGGCCCGCCGAGCACGACGCTGAACCCGGTGGCGCCCCAGCCGCCCGACCGCACCGCCACGTGCCCGCCCTCGATCGTGTGGAGGCCCGCCCGGGTGAAGAGGTCGACGAACCGGACGAGCCGGGCGCGGTCGAGGACCGGGACGCCGTCGCGCCGGGCGAAGACGAGGTGCAGGGGCACCCAGAATACGTTCTGGCGCGCGTGCCGCATGAGCGCCGCGTACCGCCCGATCATGGTCCAGTGCGCCGCGCTCCACACCTTCAGCCCGTGCCGCGCGGCCATCGCGGGCACGTCGAACCAGTTCGTGTACGGGAACGAGTCCGGCCCCGACGGCCGGACGACCGCCGCGTGCACGCGGACCGCCACGCGCGCCGGCAACGCGTCGCCGACCGCGAGGTCCAGGACGCGCACGCCGGGCCGGGCGTCGGGGGCCACCGGGACGTGAAGCCGCAGGACCTCGACCCGCTCCCGGGCCTCGAGCGCGTCCCCCGCCGGCTCCATGGCGTCGAAGACCCGGAACGGGGCCCGGCGGATGACGTGGGGATTGCGCCCGCTCTTGCGCGTCTCGGTGAAGACGACGGGGCCCGTGTTGGCCTCGACGGGCACCGCGACGAGCCGGAACCACCTTGCCGCCGCCACGCGCCGGCCGCCCTCGCGGACCTCGAGCCGGTGGGTTCCCCGGCTCGCCCCCTCGACCCGGACGTGCACGGCGACGATGCCTCCCCGCGGGACGTCAAGCTCGGCAGGCGGACCCCACACCGGTCCCGGCCCCGGATCGGGGAACGGAAACTCGAGGCTGTCGGCCAGCTGGATGCGCATCAGAACGCGGCGTTCCGCTTCCGGTTCTTGATGATGAAGTCCACGACGTCCCGGATGTTCGCGTGCGCGACCCCGATCCGCGTGTCCGCACAGCCGTAGTAGAGGTCGAGCTGGCCGGTCTTCTCGTCGTGGACCAGCGACGTCGGGAACACGACGTTGAACACGTCCCCAATCCGCTCGTAGTCCTCGGTCGGCGCGAGGAGGAACCGCACGCCCCGGTGCAGGACCTTCCAGGGCTGCTTGCGGTCCAGGATCGCCCCGCCCGCGCAGTAGATCATCCCCGACGCCGTATCCCGCACGCCGTGGAAGATCATGAGCCAGCCTTCCTTCACCTCGATCGGCACCGGCCCCGGCCCGATCTTGAGCCAGCCCCATCCCCCGCCGTGCTCCATGACCATGTGGTGCTCGCCCCAGTGGATGAGGTCCGGGCTCGACGAGAGGAAGATGTCCGCGTCACCCCCGCCCGAGGGCCGGTGCAACATCATGTACTTCCCGTTGATCTTGCGCGGGAAGAGGACGCCGTTCCGGTTCTGGGGCGGGAACGGCAGGCCGACGTGCTCGAACGTCTCGAAGTCCTTCGTCTTGATGATGCTCACGCTCGACTTGTGGCCCCAGCACCAGAGGCAGTAGGTAATGTAGTACGTGTCCCCGATCTTCGTGATCCGCGGGTCGAACGCCTTCCGCGCGGGGTCCGGTGAGTCCGAGTACGGATTCTTCACCTTGATCCACGTCTTCTCGATCTTCCAGTCGTACCCGTCGTTGCTCGTGCCCTTGTACAGCCCCTCGCGCAGGCCCTGGTCGTCCACCCGGAAGAGCCCGACGTACTTGCCCTTGAACTTGACGATCCCGCTGTTGTGGATCGCATCCACGTTGCCGCCCATCATCTCGGGCGTGATGATCGGATTCCTGGGATCCCGCGTGAACACCGTTTCGTTCATGACATCCTCCGTGTGTGGTCTATAAATCCGTTATGCTGATGCGATACATCATACCCATCCCGTTTACTCAATCCAGTGAGTGAAATATCTCAATGCCCTGAGTATTTCAGACCGGCGGTCCTGGCCTACCGAGGCTTGTCCCAGCGCATGGCGAGCCCCACGGGGAAGGCGCGGCGCCAGGGGCCCGGAAGCGGCGCCCGGCCGAGGCCCGAATCCTCGGGGAACTCCTCGACCCGGACGAGCCGCAGGCCGGCACCGGAGAGGGCGTTCAGCAGGGCGGACATCGACCAGTTCCGCTCCACCTGCGCCACCCGGCGTTTCGTCTTCATCCAGGTCGTCATGCTGTAGTAGGCGAGCGGCCGGCTGTCGAAATAGCCGCCGCGGGCGCGTGCCAGCACCGGCAGGCGTCCCCGCCCCTCCGTGATGCAGAGCGTGAACGGGTGGTTGCAGTCGTAGACGAACCGGCCACCGGGCTTCAGCACCAGTGCAATCTCGCGGGCCCACCGGTTCACGTCAGGAATCCATCCCACGATGCCGCCGCCGGTGTAGATCCGGTCGAAGGTGCCATTCCTGAACGGCAGGCGCACGACGTTGCCGCGCACGTATGTGATCTTCCGGCCGGCGATTTCCGCCTTCTTCCGCGCCTCAACGAGGCGGCGCTCGGAGATGTCCACGCCCGTCACCCGGGCCCCGCGATTCGCCCACGACAGGGCCGCCTCGCCGCTGCCGCATTGCATGTCCAGGAGCGCAAGGCGCTTTACCGGGCCCATCAGCCGATGGACCTCAACCGTGATCACGCTGCCTCCCCGCTTGAAGAACCGCCAGCCATATCCGCCGTCCTGCCGCCTCTGCCAGGGGTCCGAGATCGTGTCCCACACCCGCCGGTTCATCGCCGCCATCCGGCCCGCCTGCACCCGCGTCATCTCCCGCATGCGTCCACTATGGCAGAAAGCCCCTCGTTGGATTCGTCCCGGGCCCCGGCGAGCCTCGTCAGGGGGGCGTGTCCGGGGCGGCGGCGGGCGGGGCGGCCCGGCGCGCGCCGGTCCAGGTCAGTCCCACCCGGTGGCTGACCGCGAGATCGCCGTACGGCTGGAAGGCGTAGTCGACGCCGAGCGTCCGCCACTTCACCCCGACGCCCGCCGTCAACCCGGTCAGCCCCTCGAGGCGCTGGGTCCGGAACGGCTGGCGGTACCCGGCGCGCACGGCGAGGAGGCGCACCGGCAACCACTCCAGGCCCAGCGCCATCGTCCCGAGCTCGTCCTGGAAGCCGTAGGCGCCCTCGACTCCGGCGGACAGGCCGTTGCCCAGCTTCGCCGCCAGCGCCACGCGCGCCCGGCCCGGGAGCGGGAACCCGCCGCTCGTGGTGCCCAGATGCTGGACCGCCGCCCCGAGCCGGAAGACGGACCCCAGCGGGAGGAGCGTGCCGGCCCCGAACCCGACCATTGTGCCGCCCGCGGCGTCGCGCACGAACTCGGCCGAGACGCCGCCCCACACGGGCTGTCCCCTCAGCCGGCCCACTTCGAGGCCCCAGGCCGCGGTGACGCCGAGATCCATGAAGCCCTCGCTCCCAAGCCGGTCCCCGAGTTCGTTGTACGAGGTGAAACTGCCGTAGGTCATCGCGGTGACCGCCGCGCCGACCGTGCCGATCCCGACGGGCGCCGCCACCGCGAGATGGCTCAGCCCCAGCCCCCGGCCCACCCCGTCCCACGACGCGACCGCCCCGAAGGTCTCGAGCTGGCCCAGCCCGGCCGGGTTCCACCCCACCGCGCTGGCGTCGTCCGCCACCGCCGCGAACGCCTCACCCATGCCTCCCGCGCGCGGGCTCGTCCCGCGCGACAGGAACGCGCCCCGGACCGCCCCCGGTCCCAGCACGACCGACCGCGTTTCGGTCAACGCGCTCGCGCCGGACGCCGCGAGGAGCGCGAGCAGGGCGACCGGCAGGCGGAGCGTCATTTCACCACCACCTTCAGGACCGGAAAGCCCTGGACCTCACCGCTGACCAGCGTCGCGCGGGCCCGGAGGAGATAGACGCCCGGCGCCCACGCGTTCATCCCCTTGATCTGCACCCCGCCATCGGCCAGCGTGACGTTCCGCCACTCGCCGTCATACGAAAGCTGCATGGCGGAGTTGTACGCCACCACATGGACCACCTCGGCGTCCGCGTCAAGGTTCAGCGCCACGTTCATGACGTTGCCCGCGACCGGGTTCGGGTACGCGACGACCGGGTCCGCGAACCGCCGCAATGCCGGCCCGGGCGCGACCGGGGCCGGCGTCACCGTCACCGAGACGGTCGCGGATGTCGTCACCGCCGCCACATCATCGTAGGCCTTCGCCGTCAGCACGTACGTCCCCGGCACTCCCGGGTTCCACGACGCCGCGTACGGGGCCGTCGTAGCCGTCCCGACAAGCACGCCCCCGGCGTAGAACTCCACCTTGCTGATCGTCCCGTTGCTGTCATACGCGCTCGCCGTCAGGCTGACCGTCGTCTGCGCCACGAACGTACTCCCGTCGGCCGGGCCCGTGAGGGACACCGCCGGGGGATTGTTGGCCGCCGGGTCGTATGTAAACCCGTTCGTTTCCGTAGCTGCGCCCCCGCAGGTGGTCACCACCACGTCCCACGCCCCGGCGGTACCCGATGGCGTCATGATCGTCACCGTCGTCGCCGTGTTCCCCGTCACCGTCGCCGCCGCGCCCCCGATCGTCACCGCGATCGCGTTCGCCAGGTTCGTCCCCGTAATCCGCACCGGCGTCCATCCTGACAGCGGCCCGACGGTCGTTCCCAGCGCCGTGATCGCCGGCGCCGCGGTGTAAGTGAAGGCGCCCACCCCCGCTGCGGAACCGCCGCACGTGGTCACCACCACGTCCTGCGCCCCCGCCGTCCCCGCCGGTGTCGTCACCGTCACCGTCGTGGCCGTGTTCCCCGTGATCGTCGCCGCCGCACCCCCGATCGTCACCGCCGTGACCGCCGAGAGGTTCGTCCCGTTGATCACGACCCCCGCCGTCCCGCCCGCCACCGGCCCGCACGTCGTT
>ERZ1292640.69-Hain-H43-02um-R1-69-length-78262-cov-14_pt1 | contig 78262 bp, 68 predicted proteins | sample MGYA00564404_ERZ1292640 | MGnify/ENA primary metagenome ERZ1292640 (study PRJEB36523, sample SAMEA6512636) | groundwater metagenome | collected 2019-01-08 | study: AquaDiva: Metagenomics assemblies of 32 groundwater samples
GATATAATCCGGCTTATTGGGATAAAGACAGGAATAATCCGGTGAATTTTTAAAAATAAAAGCGGCCTCGCGCTGGCGGGGCCGTTTGTTTTTTAACTCTGGTTATCGGGTTGGGGTTTACTCTGGCATTGCTTTGACTGAATTGAGTAGAACCTCCAAGCTGGCTTGAGCAAAGGCCTCATTAGCTCTTCTGGTTTGAAAAAATAACATCCATTTTTCCTCGTCGGGTAGTGCGAGAAATTCCTCCTTCGTAATTTGCAGCAAGTCCGACATATTCATCCCTCCTTTTTCTTTTCATCTCTTACCACTTCGGCTACCAAACGCGCTTTATCAAGCTCGGTCAATCCGTTTTCTCGATGATGGTTGAGCCGGTGCTGTTCTATTTCTTGGCGCATCTCATCGATTTGCTTCTTGGCGTCCAAAAGGCCGGTGGTTTCTTCAAAACCAAGCAACCTTAGAATTAGTAGAATTGCATCATTATGGATTGATAATGCTTGCTCTATTGATGTCTTAAAGTATGCTTCCGATTTTTTTTTAATCTCGAATGCAAGTATATCAAACGCTTCTTCTCCATACAAAGCAATAAATTTTTCTTGTGTCATTTTCCGCCTCCTTTCCTTGTGGTAATTATTCGATTCCACTCTTTTATTTTCCGTCTTATCTTTCGGGCGTCTTCTCGGTTGCAACAGGTAATTTTCGCTTTGCCCGGCGCCTTAGCGGCTTCTATGGATGCCAATGGCAGGTCCATAGCTTGAAAAAAATTTTTCATAAAACCGACAAAGGCGGGCAACATATTAGAATCATCTACTTTACAGAAAAATGTTGTGGTTTGTCTTTCCTCAAACTGAACTTGCAAGCTCATATCCTTTCCTCCTTTTGGGTTGAAAAACCATCCGGTTAGTGATAAAATGAACTGAATGGATAATAATTGATTTTATTAAAAATGTCAACCGGTAATTTCTGGTTAAAACTTTTGTCCGCCTCTGGCGGAAAAAAACCGATTTTAGCCCTCGCGCCCATGGCCGGCGTGAGTGATTCGGCGTTTCGGCAAATCTGTAAAGAACAAGGCGCTGATGTGGTCTACACTGAAATGGTCTCGGCTGACGGCCTTTTTCACGAGGGCAAAAAGACCTTGGAGTTTTTGAAATTTGCCAAGTCGGAGCGGCCGATTGTCATCCAGCTTTTTGGCAAGTATCCGGAAAAATTTGCCAAAGCGGCCAAGATTTGCGAGGAGACCGGCTTTGACGGCATTGATATTAATTTCGGCTGTCCGGCCCAAAAAGTTGCCGGCCATGGCGGGGGAGTGACGTTGATGCGCGACTTGCCCAAATGCCGGGAAATAATTGAAGCAACTATAAGAGGAACAAAATTGCCCGTGTCGGTCAAGTTGAGGTCGAGTATTGGTGTCATTGCGAGCGCAGTGAAGCAATCCCATGGGATTGCTTCGGTCGCTTCACTCCCTCGCAATGACAGTAAGATCACCGCCCTGGATTTTATCAAATTTATGAAAGACCTGCCTATCGCCGCGGTGATGATTCACGGCCGGCCTTATGAAAAACCGTTTGACGGCGAAATTGATTTTAAGATGATAAAGGCGGTCAAAGATTTTTATAAGAAAACAAAAACTGTCGTTCTGGCCAACGGTGGCATCAAGACGCCCGAAGATGCTAAAATAATATTAGAAAAAACCGGCGCCGATGGCATCGGCTTAGCGCGCGGACTTTACGGCCGGCCCTATCTTTTTTCCCAAATAAAAAATTTTTTGAAATCTGGAAAATACAAAGCCGCCACTCAAAAAGAAATCATCAAAATAATTTTACGCCACGCCGCCTTAGCTGAAAAAGCCAAAGGCGAGCACGGCCTCATAGAATTGCGCAAGCATCTCTTGTGGTATGTCTCCGGCTGGTCAAATGCCAAAGAGCTCCGAAGCAAACTGGTCAGAGTGGAAAAAATCAATGAAATCAGGGCAATTTTTAAGGGTGTTGACAACTAACAGATAAAGGTATAAGTTTAAGTATTGAAGTAGGTTCTTTAAAAAACAAATGGAAAAAGAAAAAAGAGGAGGAAGCGGAATATGAGAAATAAAGAGTTTGTCAGGTCAAAAACGGTTGAATGGATCCAAGCCATCTTGCTTTATGCGGGTATGGCTTTGGTCACTTTTTTAGGTTGTTATTGGATCGGCTATTTTAACAAGGGAGTAAAATCCGGCGCGTTTCAGACAGTTTTTGAAAGTGTCGGCGGCCTGAATCATTTTACTTTGGTATTTTGGCTTAGCGCCGCTGTAATTATGATTCTCGCAGGCGGCATGGTTTTACTGATGTTCAGGGGGTTAAAAAGAACCGCCGGTTATTTGAAGGGCAGGGCGGGATTTTCCGCGGTTAGTGACGCTTCGTTGGCTGTCAGCCGTTGGTCCTTGTCCGACCAGTTTGATAAATATGTCAGGGAATTCGGCATTGAAGTAAAGGAATATTTTAGTGATAGGGAACAGAAAAATCCTGAAATAAAAACCATTGACATTAACCAGGACATTTTGAATAATTGCCTGCCGGCGAATTTGGCCCGGCTCCTGGCTCGTCTGTTTTCCCGCAAATGGGAATGCATCTCGCCACATCTAAGCGATTCGTCGAATATTTTCCATCATTTGGCCGACCAGCTTTTAGATGCTTGGCCAGAAGAAGCGGTAGATAAATTCGTCGGATCAATGTATGATCAGGAGATTGAACTCGGCCACTATTTGGGAGAAGCGGTTGACGATCGGAAAGTGGCGAGAGAATATCTTGCCTACAAGCGGGATATGGAAGAAAAGATAGCCCGACTTAAAGAAGCCCGACAGAAGCAAAGGGAATTGAGAATGTTTGAACAGCAGAAAAAGGAAAACAGTTTGGGTCGGCAATTTGTCGCCGTCAACCATTTAGTTAATGGCGGTTCGCTCTTAAAGTTATGGTTGATGAGAATGGGGCTTATCAAGCCATCATCGCAGTCGGTTTGAAAACTCGGCGTTCACCATTGGTGGGCGCCTTTTTATTTTTGCCAAATTTAAACGAAATATCCATATTTTATATAAAATATGGCAGTCCACCCCTTGACAAATTCTGTGGATATGATATAATGGTAATGCTTAAGGTTTAGAGTGTGGGGTAATGCCGGATTGGGAAACCCGGCAGTAAGGGCGGCAAGCCAATGTTGGGGGAAGAAAGCTGTTTTTCCCGACAGTTCCCAGCAAGCTTGTACACTCATAAATCAACAGCGTCTCTCGCGCACATGAGGGATTTTTGACGCCTACCCGGGCCCTTGCGACAGCCACCCCGATGGCGGCTGGGCATTCGAAAAACGCTAAAAAAAAGCCGGTAAGGGTGCGTAAATCCGGCAACAATCATCGGGGCAGTCTGCGTGTTTCGCGGATATCGTACGCGAATTTGCTCCGAAAAAAAGAGGGGACAGCCAGTGGCCGTCGTAGCGATTCCGCATCTCGCGGCGCATAACGACGTCCTTTAGCTGGCTGTCCCGTCCATAGTTCTTTCTCCGGTTTTTCCGGTTTACCCCATTAAGTAAAAAATCCTGAAAGGATTTTTTGGCAACGAAGTTGCCCACTTAACGGGGTTTAGATTTTGGAGGACAAGCCCTCCGACAACATCTCAAAGGCAGTTCACTAGTTGTGACTGCCTTTTTCTTTTTATCCAGCACCTTCCCTTATAGTTTTTTTCTCTATGGGAAGGTGCTGGATTTGTTAAAAAAATCCCGTTTACAACGGGAATTTTTTATATAAAAATCTTAACAATATAGCAAGGTGACAATTTAACAATTTAACAGTTTAACAATTTCCTCTTGATTCTTTGGGATTGCTTTGGTCGTTTCACTCCCTCGCAATGACAATTTAAATCACAGCCACTTCTTCCTCTTAAAAAACAAAAACATTATCAAAGCGCCGCAAAGCATAATGCCGATTACCATCCAAAAGCCGTTGGGATCGTTTATGAAAGGCATGCCGTTTACCGCGTTCATGCCAAAAATTGAGGCCAGCAAGGTGAGGGGGAAGACGACGACGGAAAAAATCGTGAGCGTTCGCATAATGTCATTAAGTTTGAAAGTGAGGAGTGAAGTGTTGGTATCTTCAAGCGCCTCAATTGTTTCTTTTTGGTTTTGGAGGATTTCCCAAATACTTTTAGTGTGTTCAATTAAGTCATGATAATAAATCTTCATTTTTTCGGCATTGAGAAATTTCGTTTTTTCACCGGCTAAATGCTGGATAGCGCTCTTGTGCGCCTCGATTATTTTTCTGAAATTCAAGATATTTCTTTTGGTGTAGAGGATTTCCGTCACCATCCGCCTCTCGTGGCCGACAAAAATATTTTGTTCGGCGCGCTCGACATCCAAGCTGATATGGTCCAAAATCGGAAAGCAGTATTCTTGGAGCCGGGAAATTATTTCATAAAGGAAAGAAGCGTTCGTGCCGTCCAAATATTGCTCGCAATAAAACGGGTCGCTGGCGCAAGAATTGGCGAGTTCAATCATCGGCTTTAAATTGTTTTTGTGTAGGGTGATCAAATAATCGCGGCCGATGAAAAAATCAATTTCCTCCGGCACGATTTCCCTGGTTTTACTGCTATAAACCGGAAATTGGAGGATGAGAAAACAGTAATTTGACCGCTCAAAAAATTTGGGTCTCTGGGCGTATTTGGCAGCCAGCGAATCAGCCAAATCCAATTCATTGAATTTGAATTTCTTTTTGAGGTAATTAAGCTCCTTTTTTTGAGCGTTAATGATATTGATCCAAACCAGTTGGCCTTTTTTCGCCTTGAATTGGGAAATGTTATTGGTCACCTTTGTTTTGAGTTATTAACAATAGTTATATTATAGCATAAAGATGGCGGGATGTGGTATAATGTAATTAAGAAATTAAGAAAATAATAAATTAAGAAATTAATTAAAAAATTAAAAATGCCGTCGCCATTAAATCCTAATCAATTTGAACAAAAAAAGCCGGAGGTTTACGCACCCAGGCCGGAATTCGGTCTGATTCCAGAAAAACAGGGCGAGTTGCGGGAAATTACCCCGGAAAGATTGGCGCCGACGGAAAGGCGTCCAGCCGAATATGGCGCGGCAGCGGCGCCGGCGCCGGCAGCTTATCAATGGGGAGAAGAAAAATATCGCCAAGTGGAAAATATTTTGGAAGAAGATTTGGGCGAGATTTATTTCCAGCTTAATCCGCTTGACCAGCATAAATTCAAAGTCAAAGGCGAGGAAATCACTCGCGCCATTTTGAAAATTATCTCCCAACCGAAAGTTAAAATCAAAAAAATCATTGAGCTGATTAAGGACTGGCTCAAGCTCATTCCCGGCATCAATCGGTTTTTCTTGGAGCAGACGGCGAAGATAAAAACGGACAAGATATTGAGTTTGCGTAAAATGGAATAATTATTTCCGTTATGGATTTCGGCCTGCCTTCGTCACAATTTGACATTTCTTTGAGCCCTGATTATTTCAGTGTGATTTTAGTTTTCGCCGCGATTTTTGTCGGTATTGTTTTCGTCGTTTTTTTAATTCTTTTTATTCTAAAAAAAGTTTTATCTTCGCCGATGGCAATACCTTCAAAATACCGGCGCAAAGTTTTTATCCTTTCGGTGCCTCAAAGGCCTCTGGAGGAGACGGAAAATAAAAAAACCACCAAAGAAATTCTTGCCGGCATTGAAAATTTTTACGCCGGTCTGGGGGGACTGCGCGCTCAAAGGGGATTTCAGCCGTGGTTTTACGGCCGGCAGGATCATTGGTCTTTTGAAATCGTAGTCGGCTTTGACCGGTTGATTACTTTTTATTTGGCGGCGCCGGCTTATCTAGAGGATTATTTGAAGCAGCAGATTTTATCCCAATATCCGTTTTGCCAAATTGAAGAAGTTGATGACTACAACATCTTTTCCGCCCACGGCTATGTCGCGGCCGGGCACATGAGGTCGGTCAAAGACAAGATGTTTCCGATTTTAACTTACAAAAATATTGAAGGCGACCCGATTTTGGGAATTTTAAGCGTCTTGTCGAAATTGCCCGAGGGACAGACCGCGGCGATTCAATTTTTGATGCGCTCGGCCAGATACGAGTGGCGCCAGAAAGGCGTTAAAGTCGCTTCGGAAATGCACCAAGGCAAAAGTTTAAAGCAGGCTCTGTCATCGGTGGGGCAAGGAGCCGTCCTGTCGGCTTTGGGCAAGCCGTCTGATTGGCTTTCTCCAACTGGGGGTGAAGAAAAAAAGCCAGAAGCGCAATACCGCCTTTCGCCGATGGAAGAGCAGATGGCCAAATCAATCGAGGAAAAAGCGGCCAAAGCGGGGCTGGATGTCAATATTAAATTGATTGCTTTCGCGCCGCAAGAAGTCCAAGCCAAAGACGCGCTTCGTGAAATCGCCAACGCTTTCGCCCAATATTCCACTTATCAATACGCCAATGGCTTTAAGGCGGTGATCAAGGGCTACGGCCATAAAGCGATTAATGATTTTATTTACCGTCATTTTGATGACAAAATAAACATGGTTTTAAACACCGAAGAAGCGGTTTCCTTGTGGCACTTGCCGCTCGCCGGCACGGAAATACCCAATATCCGCTGGCTTTCATCAAGAAAATTATCACCGCCGGTCAATCTGCCCCAAGAAGGTTTGATTTTGGGTGAGAACGATTATCGCGGCCGAAAAATCACGGTCAGAATCAAAGACCAGGACCGGGCGCGCCACATGTATATCATCGGTATGACCGGCACCGGCAAGTCGTGGACGCTAGCGAATTTGGTAATCCAAGATATTAAAAACGGCAAGGGCGTATGCGTGGTGGATCCGCACGGCACTTTGATTGACGAAATTTTGCCTTACATCCCCAAAGAGCGCGCGGAAGACGTGGTGATTTTTGACCCGTCGGATATTGAACGGCCTATCGGCATGAATATGTTGGAAGCGACAACGCCGCAGGAAATGGATTTCGCGGCGTCGGAAATGATCACGATTTTTTACAAGCTTCTGCCCGACCCGGCCATGGCCGGCCCGATGTTTGAGCATTACATGAGAAACGCACTCTTGGCTCTTATGGCTGACCGAGACAATCCCGGCACTTTGGTGGAGCTGGCGCGCATTTTTACCGATGAAAGTTTTAGAAAAGAAAAATTAAGCCATGTCACCGATATTTTGGTTAAAGATTTTTGGGAAAGGGAATATACCGCCTCGCAAAAAGGCACCACCGGCGCCGATATGCTCTCTTATGTCATCTCCAAGACCGGCCGTTTCGTGGAAAATGAAATGATGAGAAATATCATCGGTCAAGCTAAATCCGGCATCAATTTCCGCCGGGCGATGGACGAGGGGAGAATCCTCTTGATGAATTTGTCAAAAGGCAAGGTGGGCGAGATGAACAGCAATTTGCTCGGACTTATCGCCGTATCTAAATTACAGATGGCGGCTTTGGCGCGGGCGGAATTATCGGAAAGCCAACGCAAGGATTTTTATCTTTACATTGATGAGTTTCAGAATTTTATCACCGACAGCATTTCGGTGATCTTGGCCGAAGCGAGAAAATATAAATTAAATTTGATTTTAGCCCACCAATATATCGCCCAGCTCTCGGCCGGGACGGACACGAAAGTGCGCGACGCGGTATTCGGCAATGTGGGCACGATCATTTGCTGCCGTATTGGGGTGGATGACGCGGAAATAATGTCTAAACAGCTTGGCCCGCGGGTGAGCGAGTATGACTTGATGAATACGGAAAAGTTTGACGCTTATGTGCGGCTACTTATTGATAACACGGCGACCGAGGCGTTCAATATGTATCGGTTTCCTCTGCCTAATAATCCGGATTTGGAAATCATTGAGCCGTTGAAAGGATTGTCTCGGCTTAAATACGGCCGCGACCGCAGTATCGTGATGCGAGAGATTTTGGAGCGTTCCAAAATCGGGCAATTGGGTTTACCCCGTTAAATAGCGCTTTCAGCGCACCTTTGCCGAAAGCGAAGGTATTTAATGGGGCCGGCCACTTGAAAATATTTCCAAACCGATGTAAAAAGAGACCAGAGTGATGGTCTCTTTTTAAAACCGTCATCCCGAGGGAGTCCCGCCCCGCAAATGCGAGGCGGGACGACCGTGGGGATCCCATGGCTTTTAGAGATAGTCCCTCCAATTAACATGGGATTGCTTCGCGGAGTTTATCCAGAGCGCAGCCGATGGACTCGCAATGACATTGATTTTCGCACATTCAACAAAAAAAGAAAGGAGGTGAATGGCCATGAAAGTCCGTCTGAAGAAGCCAATGCCAGCCACTAATTTTTCTGATGATAAATTCTGGCGACAGATTGTTCTGGAGCCGGGAATTTATCGGGTGGCTAGAGTCCCAAACCCGTCCGGGATGGGCGTGAACTGGCAAGTAGTTGAGGGCACCAAAATCGGTGCGGCGGAAGTAGTGTGGGAGGAGTATCTAAGAAACGGTAAGGAGAAAGAGTCATGACCTCGTTTCAGACCAAGACGCAAATTGGGCTAGGCAGCCCGCCAACAGCCGGTAAATGGGAACATTTATCGGCTTTTTTTATTTTTTTATGCTATAATATAACCAAGGACAAATTTATGACCGATAAAGAGAAAAAAGAGAAAATTCTCAAAGCAATTACTGATTATGAGAAAGCGGTGGATAAATTGCGGCAAGAATATCATCGGAAAATAGAAAAAATTTTAAGCGAAATAGATAAAATCAAGCTTCAGCAAATAAAAAAGAAGCTTGGTTTGTAATTTTTATTATGCCAGATTTAGAAGAACAAAAAGGAAGTGCCGTAATGGAAAAGCCAGAAGGCCAAGAAGTTTCGGTCAGCGAAAAAAATGAAGGGGAGGTAAGTTTTGACGATTTAAGAAGAGCGTTAGATAGAATATTTGAAGGCCAAGATGTGCCTCCAACTATCGCGGCAGGAAAAGAAAGAGTTGATGGCGAATTGGCGCAATTGGAAAAATCGGCGGAAACAGATGGATTAAATGATGCCGCTGAACTAGCGGCGATAGATTTAAATGCCGGAACAGAAGAAGCAAAAAGAAAGCTTAAAGCGGCTGTCGAGCCGATTTTGGGCGGGAATGAAAGTAAACCGCAGAAGCCTTATGAAGATATGGATGATGAAGAAAAAGCTAATTACGTAGCCCATTTAGAAGCAGAGGAAAACAAGCGGGAAGTATCGAAAAAATCAAATGATTTAGTTGAACAAGCGGCAGCAAGATTGGGACCGAAAATGAAAATTGAGGCGGAAAAATCAAAAATTGAAGCATCGGTGGAAGAAGCCGCTCGAATAGAAGCAGATAAGCAGACAGTTTTTCAAGGCGAAAAATATTTAAAGGAAAGCAAAGAAGCCGCGAAAGTTGAAGCTGAAAATAGACCGGAGCAAGCCGCCAAGATAGAAAGCCAGCCGAAACTGGAATTTTTAAATTCCAGAAATCAAACCTTATTTGAAAGTTTGACTGGCCGAGCCAAGGAAATCGCCGGCGAGATGTTTAGTCGAGTAAAAATGGAAACCGCCGATCGGATTTCTTTGGCGAGAAATCGTCGCCTTTATGAAAATTCCGACAGAAGGATGACGGAATTGGAGCAAGGATTGACCGGCGAACGCGCCGCTTTAGCGGCTGGCCAGGACAAATTGACTCGTTTTGACGAAGCTCTTAAGGCGGTGGAGAGCCGTTCCGGCGGAGCAGTTTCGGAAAAAGTCAGGAAAGAGGCGGAAAGAGAACGCGGATCATTGGAAAAAGAGATAAAAAGAACAGTCGACTGGATCAATAACACGGAAAGTGAATTAAAAGCACAAAGCGAGGCAAGAGAAAGATTTGAGAGTAGAGTGAATAACACGGCGGAAAGAGTAGGCAATTTTATTGAAAAGAAATTAAGGCCGCACCAAGAAAAGAAAAAAATTTTAGAGAATAAGTCGGAAGAATTAGGTAAGGAAATCTCGGCGTTTAAAGAAAAAATAAGCGATTATGAGAGAGAGGTTGGAGAAATACAACAAAAAATGGAAAGCCCGGATACTTTTGGCTTTGAGCGGCGCCATTTAAAGGGCCAGATTAAAGAAATTAAAAAACAAATCAAATTTTGTCGCCAAGAGGCGACGGCACGAGAGCCAGAAGCCGCGGATTTGGAAATGGAATTAAATGTGGTGTGGCAAAAAATCAGCCGGTGGGAAAGGAAGAAAGAAAAATATTTGGGGTATAAGCCGGAAGTGAACGAGTCGGCGCGTCAAGCCCAAGCCGAAAGAATCAGTGGGCTTGGCGGCGTGTCGGCTGATTACGCGTCAATGCCTGAAGCAGGCGAGTATCAAGAAAAAGAAATCTCTGGCGACAGGTATATTGGAGAGTGGAATCGGCATTTTGGCAGAGAGTTGAAATTAAGTCGGGGGAATTTGGGCCGAGACGCGGGAGAGAAAAAATTGTCCGATTGGGAGAGGGCATTAAAAAGATATTATCGCGGTTTAGACGAACAGCGTAAGTTGAGCAATCGAGAACTGAATAAAAAAATTAGTTTTATTAGGAGTAATTTAGAAAGGAGTCAATTATGACCAACGGGAATGGAGGCCAAAATGCCATCGAACAGGCCGACGAGTTATTGAAAAAGATAACAGAAGACGGACAAAATTTTTGCGGGAAAGCTGATGGTCTTATTAATGAAATTAAACAGGGTATTGGGGAATTCAACCAGACAGACAAAGAGCTGGAAGCGGCGGACAAGGAAGCGAATGAAAATATTGAAACAGCGGTTTTGGAATTTTTATCCAGTCAATCCGCCGGAGATCAAAAAAAGGAAGATTAACTATTTTTTTAAAAATGGAGGATAAAAGTCTCCTTTTGGGGAGATTTTTTCTTGTTTTTGACGGCGCGAGGCGATTTGTTTATAATAAAACTGGTAAACATGATACCAATATACGAATGTCTACCAATGATACGAATCTCATTAAGGGACTCACTTAGCACGATTAGTAGCATTGGTATAATTCGTATATTAGTATCATATGATATAACATCAAAATTGAATGTCTACACTTTATCGCAAATACCGCCCTCAAGCCTTTAAAGAAGTCATCGGCGAGAACCACATCAAAATCACTTTGGAACACGAGCTGGAGCTTGGCCAAATCGGCCACGCTTATCTTTTTTGCGGGCCGAGAGGACTGGGCAAGACGACCATCGCGCGGCTGTTTGCCAAAGCGGTCAATTGCGAAAATCGGCAAGCGGGGGAGAGCGAGCCGTGCAACAAATGCGCTTCCTGTGTGGATATTACCGGTGGTCGGAATGTGGATGTGATTGAAATCGACGCGGCCTCGCACACCGGCGTGGACAACGTGCGGGAAAACATCATTGAAAACGCGCGTTTTACGCCCAACCGGAGCAAATATAAAGTATTTATCATTGACGAAGTCCACATGCTTTCCATCTCGGCTTTCAACGCGCTTTTAAAAATCTTGGAAGAGCCGCCAAGCCACATAATTTTTATTTTATGCACCACCGAAATTCACAAATTGCCCCAGACCATAATTTCTCGTTGCCAGCGTTTTGATTTTCGGAAAGTGGCTTCGGCCGAGATGCTGAAACTTTTAGAGTATGTCGTCAAAGCCGAGAAAAAGAAAGTCGCCGAGCCGGTTTTGAAAAATATTATTCTCCACTCGGAGGGCTGTGTTAGAGACGCCGAGAGTTTGCTTGGCAAGATCCTCACCCTGGGCGACGATGTCAGCGAAGAGCAGGCGGAAATTATTTTGCCGCGCTCCGATTTCAGCCAAGTCGCTGATTTCATCAATTTTCTTTTGGAAAAAAATACCACCGCCGCGGTGGAACTCATCAATATTTTGGTTGAAGAAGGAGTGGACTTGCAGATTTTTACCGACAACCTGATTGAATTTTTGCGTAAAATCCTGCTCTTAAAAGTGGGCGGCAATTTGTCGGATTTTGGCATTGAATTGGAAGAGGAAGCGAAAAAAGCGGCCGAGCGGCTGGCGGAAAGATTTGATTACGAAGGCCTTTTGTCAACAATTAATTTGTTTATGGAAAAGCGCCAAGAGCTCAAGTCGGCGTTTATCCAGCAGTTTCCTTTGGAGATGGCGGCGATTTCTATCGCCGAAGAGGTGATTTGCCGCGACGAGAAAAAAGATGATTTCCCGCCCAAGAGCGGAGAATCAGGCGGTTCGGCTGGCGCGGTGAAGGAAAAACCAATTCACCTAAATCAGAAAAAGAAAGAGCCGGAAAAAAACGAGCCAAGCTTAAAAATGGATTTGCTTTCGCCCGAAGACAAGCTGAAACCCACTCGTTTTATTGATTTTGAAAAAATCAAGGACAATTGGACAAAAATCGTGGAGAAATTACTCCAAAAAAATTATACTCTCGCCGCGCTCTTAAAAATCAGCCAGCCCTTAAAAAGTAAAGACGGTATTTTGGAAATCGCCGTCAAGAGTAATTTTTATAAAGAGCGGCTGGAAAATTCATCGGCGAAGCAAATAGTGGAAAGCGTCATCTCCGAAGTGGTTTTGGCGGAGGTGGCGATTAGAGGCGTGCTAAAAGCGGATACTGAACCGCTTAAAATTTTTGAAGAAACAATAACGGCTGTCCCAGAACCAGTTAAGCCGTCCTTCCGTCCCGCGCCACCCGCTGATGTGGCGCAAGAGGTGATGAACATGTTTTAATAATCAAGAAATCAAGAAATTAAGAAATTAATTCGACGCCCCGAAATTTTGGGACGTTTTTAATTTTTAATTTCCAATTTTTAATTTTATAAATAATTTTTAATGTCTTAATTTTTAAAATCAACAGTTTCATCATTAAAAATTAGAAATTAAATTATTATTTAAAAATTACAAAATTAAAAATTTAAAAATTATCTCTTTACTTCCCTGTTATTTTTTGTTAATTTGAAGGCAGGTACCTTAACAACCAGAAAGGAGGATTTGCCTATGAAAAAGCAGTAGGAAAATGACGATTCGTTGATAGTGTTGAAAAAACAAAGGAGGCTAGGTCATGAGCAGAAAGAAAAGAAAAGGAGGGGGAGCCAAGAAGCTGCCCCTTTCGACGCTCAAGGCAAAGGCCAGACTGGCGTTGGACTCCCCGGCGCTGGTTGAGATAGCCGGTTCGGCTAACAGTCCCAATGAGGGCTACGAACTTGCTTATCTCGAAACAGGCGATGTGAAACTGTCTATCGCTTGTCAAAATCTTGCCAAGTTCAAGCGAGATTATGGCAAGGCGGGATTTGACGCTTTTGTGTCGTCTGTGGTCTCTAACCGCCCACAGCCAAAAAGGCAACCGGGCAAGAGCAAAGGAGCTAAAGTTATGGGTAAAGGAACAGCGACCCAAGAGAAGCCGGCGCCGGCCGAGAGTATGGCCGGACCGATGATTCCGCTTGAAAAGATTGATTTTCGAGCGGCCGTAAATGGCGCGTTCGCCCGAGTGAAGGCGATTCAGCGCTATGGAAATAAAGCCGACCATCCGGTGGAAGCCGTGTATGTGTTTCCGCTGCCGGATGAAGCGACGGTCATCGGCTGTAAGATGAAAATCGGCCGAAAGACTGTCGTCGCCGAGCTCAAGAAGCGGCAAGAAGCCAGACGAGCGTACGACGAGGCGGTTGCGGCTGGACATCACGGTGCTTTGATGGAACAAGAACGGCCCAACATCTTCACGATGAATGTCGGGGGGATTGAGCCGGGAGAATCCATCAGTGTCGAAGTTGATTATATCCAGAGCATTTTTTGGCAAGCCGGCGGCGGCCGTTTCACCATTCCTTTGGTGGTTGGGCCGCAGTTTATTCCTGGCAACCCGACTGGAAAAGCCAGCGGTGGTTGGGCGCCGGATACCGATGAAGTGCCGGACGCGTCGCGGATTACGCCAATCGTTGACCCGAAAGGCGTGCCGTACACGGCCGACATCAAGGTGTCTTTCAGCCCGGGTTTCCGCTGCGCTTTGTCCAGTCCGTCTCACGAGTTTATCGTGAGCGAACAAACCGTGGCCAAGAGCCAGACGCTTGAGATCAAGACCGGTTTAATTCGCACCGATCGTGATTTCATTTTGGTCTATCGGTCGCTTGCCAAAGTGGCGGAAGTGGCGGCTTTCAGCTGGGAGACGGCGGATGAGAGATTTTGTCTCGTCAATATCCTGCCTCCCGGCGAAGTGCCAATCGCTGCCAAAGATGTTGCCTTAGTGCTCGATTGCTCGGGCAGCATGGCAGGTGAGAAAATCGCGGGATTGATGGTGGTTGCCAAGAAGGTAATCGCTAAACTCAAAGAGCAAAACGCTGGCGACCGAGTGGGGATTATCCCATTTGATACCGAGCCGTGGCCGGTTCATCCTTTGAACCCGATCGGTGAGTCGACCAGCGCGTTCATTGACCGCTTGTACGCCAGAGGCGGCACGATGATCGGCAGTGCTCTGAATAAGGCGGTTGAGATGCTTTGCGGCGCCAAAAATCCAGTGATTCTTCTGGTTACTGATGGTGAAAGCGAAGATGGCCGAAATTGGTCCTTTTCGGGAATTCGCTTAATTGGCGTGGGTATTGGCGCGGCTGCCAATGACACCTTGATTAAGGATCTGGCCCGCCGCAATAACGGCGTGGCTGAATTCGTCTATCCGGGCGAAGACCATTCGGCGCTTGCTGACCGGTTAGCCGGCTTTATGTCCGGCCCGGTTCTGCGGGAAGTCAAAGTGGCTGGCGGTGAAGCATTCGGCGTTACGGATGTTTTCCAAGGCCGGCCGGCGAAAATCGCTGTTCGCCTCAAAAAAGACGCGGCGCCAATCGTCGTTTCCGGCAAGGACCCGGACGGCACCGCGGCGGCTTGGCAAATCAATGCCGCTAAAATGAAGCCGTGCGACTTTGCGGCGCAAATCTGGGCGCGCGAGTTCATTCGCGAGCATCAAGACCGTGATGAGCAGACCGCTGTCAGTTTAAAGTACGGCGTCATCTGCCGGCACACTTCTTTCATCGCTATCTCCCTGAAAGAAGTGCCGGGACAGAAACCCGAACGGGTGGAAATTCCAGTTGAACTTCCGCACGGTTGGGAGATGGAAGAGGGTTGGGGCGGTGGATCAATGAAGAAAATGTTCGTTGGTTCGTTGTTTGTCGGCGATATTTCGCTTGGCGTAGCGGGCGGTACGCGTTACTGCGCGAGTGCTGGTGGAAGTTTGGGTGGTGGCAGATTAAGAGGCGGTCCTTTGGGTCGTCAGCCGAGACCGGTTAGGCCGAAAGGTCAACCAATTGGCCCGACAACTCCGGTCACTCCGTCTCAACCGCCAGCTCTAACTCGTTTCACGCTTGACGCGCCAGATTCAGCCGACCAAATCGTCGCAATCCTCATTGCCGCGAGTGAAGGCCGTCTGGAAGAAGCGAAACAAGCCTTGGCCAAATTCAAAATATCCAAGTCCTGGGATGAGGAGACCAAGGCCAAGGTCTACTATTTCGCGCTTCGCTTGCGGAGCTATGGGCTGAATTTGTTCAGCCAGCCCCAGTCAATCCTGATCGTGAACAAACCCAAAAATAAAGTCGCCCTTTTGTGGTGGACTTTGACCCAGCGGGAAATCGGCTTGCCGACGATAGTCGCGCTTGGCGACCTGATGCAAGCCGTTGATGGCCAAGAGTACCTTCTCTGGAAGTCCGGTTCCGGCCCCAAGCCGACAATCGAACCTTGGTCGTTAGTTCCTTAATTCATCGCCTTGAAGAAGGCAGTGAAAATACACACCTCAAAAAGAGCCGAAAGCTTCACGCTTCTCGGCTCTGTTTTTTTATTGTTTAAAAAAATACAGATTTAATTTTTTATTTTTATTGTTTGTTAAAAAACGATGTTGTTACGTAACATGCTACGTAACAAATCAAGTGTAGAACCGTAGCATGCTACGGTTCTACTTATCTTATCAAAACACAAAAACACAAAAATAGAAGGGTGTTTTTGTGTTTTTGCCCTGCTCCGTGCCCAGCTTTGCTGTGGTACTGGGGTATTTTTTGTGTTATTATAATTTCAGTATCAGGGTGGTATTTTGACAACTTGAAAGACAGAGAAAAAGGAGGAGCAAAAGATGAGCAGTATTCAGAAGAGTCTCTTCGTGGCGGCGGCACTGCTTGTTGCCAGGTTGGCCGCTGCTGACAGTATTGTGATTGACGGCATAACGTATGAGAACGTGTATGTTCGCGAGAGTGAGTCCCTTTACTTTGTGCAAATGCCCGAGGAGGGGACGGTCAAAAGCGTTTTAAAGGAGAAGGTTCGGGCCAAGGACGTCTCAATCAGCCCGGATGAAGCCTACCGAGCGCAACTTTTGGCTACCTGGCGTAGTAACAACGCTTTTAGAAATCGGGCCAGACTCGGTTTGACCTCGGCGGGTGCCACGGAAAAAGAGAGCGCGCCCTATTTGGTGCCTGTCGATCAGCGGCGAAGGGTTGTGTCTTCAGCCCCGGCGAGGCGGGAAAATCCAAACACCAAAGAAAAGACCCCGGCGCTTTCCCACCCGGGAACCACAGCGTATACCCCAAGGGTTAGTGAAGATATGAAGAGCAGTGTTGTATCTTCCGCGAAGGCGGTGATTAGTGGCGCTGGATTCGGCGCTGGTGCGGCTGGCTTTGGTGGCAATCTGGCTGGCCAAGGTGGCTTTGGTGCTGGTATGGGAGGCCAAGGCGGTTTTGGCCAAGGCATGGGTGGTCAAGGTCTGGGTGGCCAGGGTATGGCTGGCCAAGGTGGCTTTGGCCGAGGCGGCGGTTTCGCTGGTGGTTACACCTTCAGCAACATCTCCCAACTCTTCTCAACGATTGATGACCGGTTAGTCGGTGAACCGCGGGCCGTTATCGCGCCAGTCATCATCAAGCCTAAGCCTGAATCCCAAAATCCCGGGAAAGGACGCGTCCGGTAAATTTAACTCTGGTCATTAGTTCCTTAGTACACTACCTTAGTAGGTAGTGAAATGCACATCTCAAAAAGAGCCGAAAGCTTCACGCTTCTCGGCTCTGTTTTTATTTAAATAAAAATTACGGGTTACGCGTTACGGGTTACTGGTTACGAAGTTATACGTCAAGATTCTTCACACTCTTCGCGTGCGTCTGAATAAATCTCTTTCTGGGCGCGACATCCGCGCCCATCAAAACATCAAAAGTGTCATCGGCTTTTTCCGCGTCAACGATGGTGATTCTTTTCATTTTTCTGGTCATTGGATTCATCGTTGTGTCCCAAAGCTGTTCTGGATTCATTTCACCCAAACCTTTATAACGCTGAATATTTATTTTCACTTCGCCGGCTGATATTTCTTCACCATTTTCTTCACTGATCGTTTCCTCTGTTTCAATAGTTTCTGTTTTGTTGGTTTTGGCCGATATATTTTTTTGTTTTAATGTTTTAATGTTTTTATGTTTTAATGCTTCCTTCATCATTTCCGCCTTCACTTTTTCCAGCTCATCATCGCTATACACCCATCTCACCTCGCTGCCGACTTGGATGCGATAAAGCGGCGGCTGGGCGACATAAATGTGGCCTTGTAAAATCAGTTCCGGAAAATGGCGGTAGAAAAGGGTGAGGATCAAGGTGCGGATATGCGAGCCGTCCACATCAGCGTCAGTCATAATCACGACTTTATGGTATCTCAAATCGGCGATGGTGAATTGTTCGCCGATATTGGTGCCCAAGGCGATAATCAAAGATTTGATTTCATTATTGGTGAGCATTTTATCCAGCCGCGCTCTTTCCACATTGAGGATTTTGCCCCGCAAGGGGAGAATCGCTTGGGTTTCGCGGTCTCGGCCTTGTTTCGCCGACCCGCCGGCTGAATCGCCTTCCACCAGGAATAATTCGGAAAGCGCCGGGTCTTTGGAGGAACAATCGGCCAGTTTGCCCGGCAGAGCGAAGCCGTCCAAAGCGCCTTTGCGCAAAACCGTTTCGCGCGCCGCTTTGGCGGCCACTCTCGCTCGCGCCGCCAAGACGCATTTGCCGATAATGGCTTCGGCGTCGCGCGGATTTTCTTCCATAAATATTTCAAACGCTTCAGACATCACTTTGTCCACCGCCGTTCTCGCTTCCACGTTGCCCAATTTGGCTTTGGTCTGGCCTTCAAATTGCGGGTCTTTGAGCTTAATGGAAATGACCGCGACCAGCCCTTCACGCACATCTTCGGCGGTGAGATTGGCGTCTTTTTCTTTGAGGTAGCCCTTTTTTCTGGCGAAGTTATTTAAAGTCCGCGTGAGAGCGGTTCTAAATCCGATGACATGCATGCCGCCTTCCGGGTTGTAAATATTATTGGCGAAAGGCAGGACGGTTTCGCTGTATTCATCGGTGTATTTCAAAGCGACTTCCACATTAATGCTCTCCGCTTCTTTTTCGATGTAAAAGACATTGTTGTGTTTTTGGGCGGCGTGCTGGTTGAGGTGCTTGACATACGACTTGATGCCGCCTTCAAAATAAAACGAATAGCAAATATGCTTGGACTGGTCACTGTCTCTTTCGTCGCAGATGACGATTTTCACGCCCTTAGTGAGATAGGCCTGTTGGCGCAAGTGGTCTAAGACGGTTTGGAGATTAAATTCCAAGACCGAAAAGATGGCCGCGTCGGGCTTGAAAGTGATTTTAGTGCCGGTGCCTTTGGCTTTGCCGATTTCCTTGATGCTTTTTTTCGGTTTGCCTTGGCTGTATTCCTGCAGCCAGAGTTTGCCGTCGCGCTTGACTTCGGCTTTGAGATAGGAAGAAAGGGCGTTGACGACCGAGACGCCGACGCCATGGAGTCCGCCGGAAACTTTATAGCCCGCGCCGCCGAATTTGCCGCCGGCGTGAAGCTTGGTCAAAACCGTTTCCAAGGCCGAAAGGCCGGTGGCTTTGTGTTTCTCCACCGGAATGCCGCGGCCGTTGTCGGCTACCGACAACATTCCCTCGGGCAGTAATTTCACTAAAATTTGGTTGCAAAAGCCGGCCATCGCTTCGTCAATGGAGTTGTCCACCACTTCCCAAACCAGATGATGGAGTCCGGCTTCGGCCGTGTTGCCGATATACATGCTTGGCCTTTTCCGCACCGGGTCAAGGCCTTCCAAGACCTGGATTTGCTCGGCGCCATATTCGGCCGTGCCTTGGGATCTTTTGGTTGGTTTAATGGTTTTTTTAATCACTTTTTTCTTAGCCATAAGAGAGAAATTTAGGTCATTTTTTACTCTATAATTTTAGCATATTTTTATGGTTTGGACAAGGGGATTTTTTAGGAAAAATAAAGCCGCGGGCCAAGTTTGGCGGCGCGGCTATCTGGCGGAAAGGGTGATGTGTTCGTCTTTGAATTTTAAGCTTTTCCAGCCCGCTTCTTCAAAAGCTACTGCCAGCGCGATTTCTTCGCTGACATTGTCAGGCATGAAAACCGAAATGGAGCCGTCATTTTCCAAATCAAACATTTCGTTTCCTGCCATCCTGCCGTAAGCGGTTTCAAAAATGATTCGGAGATTTAAGTCTTCCACCAGTGTCAGGCCTTTTTCGCAATGTTTTCGCATCAGCTGGTTCAGTCTTTTCCAGTCGTCTTCTCGGCTGGCCGCCGCCAATTCTTGAGGACTGATTGCTTGACTGATTACAATTGCCATTTTTCCGTCTCCTTTCCTATCAAAGAACCCACCTAATTATTTAGATTATATACTTTTTGGTTATTTTTTTCAAGTGGTTGTGTTATAATATAATTATATGAACGAAACGCCCGGTAAAGAATTGACTGACCGCCAATTGAAATTCAGTTATTGGTATGTCAGCCACAAAATCGTTTTGCGCCGTTGGCTGGCCGGTTTTTTAATCGCGATTTCCGCCGGCATGTTTTTTTACGTGATTTGGCAATTGGTTTTTTATTTTATCGGTTTTCGCCAAGACCGCGAGTGGCTGGCGAGGATTTTAACGTCGGACCAAAACATTGGCGCCGACTTGGAGAATTTAAAGCCCCAGCCGATTCAGATTTCCAATCCGGAGATATTTAAAGGAGCGGGGGAGCGTGATGATTTTTTGGTGAGCGTGATCAACCCAAACAAGGATTGGCTCGCCACCTTTGATTATCAATTTGCCGACCCGGCGGCCGGCGGGTTGATCGCCAAAGGATTTATTCTGCCCGGCGAAGAGAAGTATTTGTTTGGTTCGGCTCAATCCGACGCTGGCGTCGCATTCCAGATTTCCAACCAAAAATGGCAAAAAATTAAAAATTACGAAACCCTTTATAATAATCATTTTCGTTTTTCCATCACCGACGACGAATTTACTCCTGCTGTCTCGCCTTCCGAGCCTAGTCGTTTGTCTTTCAAGCTCGCCAACAACAGCGCTTATAATTATTGGGAAGTCGGCGTTTTGGCGCTTCTGATGAACGGCGGCAATATTGAAACCGCGAATCAAATCGTTTTAAATGATTTCAAATCCGGCGAAACGAGGGATGTGGAAATCAATTGGAATATGAATTTGCCCCGTATCAATAGTTTTGAGGTCATTCCCGAAGTCAATTTTTTGGACCCGAATAATATCAAGAAGCCGGAAGGGGACGACTAAGTCTAAAGTCTATAAAGTCCATAAAGTCGAAAGTCTGAAAAGCCGCCATCAAAAGGCGGTTTTTTTTACCCTCTTGACAAGGTTTTGGGAAATGCGATATATTAAATTAGCACTCTCGGCAGGCGAGTGCTAATTCGCCAAAATCGAAAATATGGAAAATCGAAAATACAACCTACTCAAAGCCATCGTGGAAGAATATGTCGCTTCGGCCGAGCCGGTCGGTTCGTCACTTATCGCGGAAAAATATTTTAAAGATTTAAGCTCGGCGACCATCCGAAATGATATGGCCGAACTGGAAGAAGAAGATTTGATTTATCAGCCCCACCCTTCGGCCGGCCGCGTGCCGACACATCGGGGCTACAAATATTATTTGGAAAATTTTGTCCACCAAGGCAAAATCAGCGGCAAAAGTAAAAGAGAATTGGATAAAGCGTCAAAAGATTTAACCCCGGACCGCGAGAGCGTCAAATCGCTCGCCAAATCGCTCGCTGAAATTTCTCATGGCGCCGTCCTCATCGGTTTTTCGCCGTCGGATGCGTATTATACCGGCATCGCCAATATTTTCCGCCAGCCCGAATTCGCCGAGCAAAATCTGGTTTATTCCATCTCGGAAATGATTGACCGCTTAGACGAGGTGATGTCTGAAATTTTTTCTCGCATCGGCGACCGCCCGCAAATCCTAATTGGCGACAACAATCCTTTCGGCAATACCGCTTCCGTGGTTCTGGTCAAATATCATTCGGGAGACAATGTTGGGCTAATCGGCATTCTCGGCCCGAGCCGGATGGATTATCAAGGGAATCTTGGTTTGATTGAATACGCGCAATCGATCTTAAGCGACTTATAAAATAATTCCCTCCCTCGTCATCCCCGCGAAAGCGGGGATCCAGGCAAGAGTTAGTAATTCTTAAATATTAATTATCTGAAAATTAAACATTAAAAATTATCAAGATGGACAAAAATTTTAAAAAAATAAAAGAGGAATTGGAGCTTGTCCAAAAGCAATCTGCCGAACACTTGGCCGGCTGGCAGAGGGCGCGCGCCGACTATTCCAACTTAAAAAAAGATTTTGAAAAACGGGAAATGGAAATCGTCGGTTTTGCCAACGCCATGTTTATGGCCGAAGTCCTGCCCATTTACCGCCATTTTAAATTGGCCTTAAAGCATATCCCCGAAGACCAAAAAAAATTGGAGTGGGTGAAGGGAATTGAGCTCATTGGTAAGCAATTTAAAGATTTTTTGGCCAGGCATAAAATTGAAGAAATAAAGACCGTCGGCGAAAAATTTGACCACAATATTCATGAAGCAGTCGCTCATGAGGAAAAAGAAGGAGCTGATTCGGAGACGATTTTTGAAGAAGTAAGCCCGGGATATCTGCTGGACGGCAAAGTGATTATGCCAGCGAAGGTGAGGGTAGCTAAATAGAATTTTTAATTTTATAATTTTATAATTTTTAAATAATGCTCTAATTTTTAATTTTTAAACTAAATATTTTGTGATGACATTAAAAATTAAAACATTAAAAATTATTTATAAAATTCAAAAATTAAGCATTAAAAAATTTCAAATGATTTTAAAAATAATTAACTAATAATTTTAAAAAAATATGAGCAAAATCTTAGGCATTGACCTTGGCACCACAAACAGCGCCATGGCCATTATGGAGGGTGGACAACCGAAAATCATTGAAAACAAAGAAGGCGCGAGAACTACGCCTTCAATGGTCGCCGTCGCCAAAAGCGGGGAGCGTCTGGTCGGCATCTCGGCCAAGCGCCAAGCGGTTACCAATCCGACCAACACTTTGTTTTCCATCAAGCGGCTCATCGGCCGCAAATGGAGCGACCCCGAAGTCCAACGGGATTTGAAATTGATGCCATATGAAATCAAGCACGCCGGCGAGGGGGTAAAAGTTTTGATGAGTGGCAAAGAATACAGTCCGCAAGAGATTTCGGCGATGGTGCTGACCAAATTAAAAGAAGACGCCGAAGCCAAACTGGGCGAAAAAATCACCGAAGCGATTATCACCGTGCCGGCCTATTTTGACGACTCGCAAAGACAAGCGACCAAAGACGCGGGCGAAATCGCCGGCCTCACCGTCAAACGCATCATCAATGAGCCGACCGCGGCCGCTTTGGCTTACGGCTTTGAAAAGAAAAAGGGCGAACAAATCGCGGTTTACGATTTGGGCGGCGGCACTTTTGATATTTCCATTCTTGAGGTCGCCGAAGACACCGTGGAAGTCAAATCCACCAACGGCGACACGCATTTGGGCGGCGATGATTTTGACCAAGTGATTATGAATTATATTTTAGGTGAATTTAAAAAACAGGAAGGCGTTGACTTGTCCAAAGACGTGACGGCGCTCCAGCGCGTCAAAGAAGCGGCGGAAAAAGCGAAGATAGAACTTTCCACCCAAATGGAAACTGAAATCAATCAGCCGTTTATCACCGTCGGCGCCGATAGTTCGCCCAAGCATTTGACGATGAGGATGACCCGCGCCCAGCTTGAGGGCTTGGTGGGGGATTTGGTGGAAAAAACTTTTGAGCCGGTGAGAAAAGCGCTCGCCGATGCCAGTATGACCACCAAAAATATTGAAGAAATCGTTTTGGTCGGCGGAATGACCAGAATGCCTCTCGTTCAGAAAAAAGTGACAGAGTTTTTCGGCAAAAAGCCGAATATATCGGTCAATCCGGATGAAGTGGTGGCCTTGGGCGCCGCGGTTCAAGCCGGCGTCTTACAAGGTGACGTCAAAGATGTTTTGCTTCTTGATGTGACGCCTCTCACTCTGGGCATTGAAACTTTGGGCGGGGTGGCAACACCTTTAATTGAGAGAAATACTACCATTCCAACTTCTCGTTCGCAAACATTTTCTACCGCGGCGGACAATCAGCCAGCCGTGGAAATCCATGTGCTTCAAGGCGAACGCCCGATGGCCTCGGACAATAAGACGCTCGGTAAATTTATTTTGGACGGCATTCCGCCCGCGCCTCGCGGCGTGCCGCAGATTGAAGTCACTTTTGACATTGACGCCAATGGTATTTTGAACGTCAAAGCCAAAGACAAGGCGACTAATCGCGAGCAGCATATTACCATAACCGCTTCCACTGGCTTATCCAAAGATGAAATTGAAAAAATGAAAAACGAAGCGGCCGCTCACGCCGAGGAAGACAAAAAAAAGCGGGAAGTGATTGATTTGAAAAACCAAGCCGAGAGCTTGATTTTCACCACGGAAAAAACTTTGAAAGACGCCGGCGACAAAGTCTCGGCCGACGACCGTAAAAGCGTCATGGATAAGGTGGAGGATTTGAGAAACGCCACCAAAGGCGAAGACAAGGATTTGATCAAGAAAAATTATGACGCTTTGTCCGAAGCCATCCAAAAAATCGGCGCGGCCATGTACCAACAGTCGCAAGCCGGCCAACAGCCAGCAGATGAATCCGCCTCCGCCAAGGCTTCGGCGGACAAGGACGAACCCGTTGAAGGACAATTTGAAGAAGTGAAGAAATAAATTTCCCCCTCCTTGTTACAAGGGGAGGGTTGGGGAGGGGTCTAAATAAAATTGTCACATTGTTACATTGTCACATTGTCGTTGTAGAGACGCATTGCCATGCGTCTCAAACGGACGACGGAGACGCATTCAATGCGTCTCTACACTACTTGATTTGTTACGTAACCTGCTACGTAGCAAAAAATGTTTTTTAACAAATAAAAAAACCGCCTCAACGTCGCGATAATGTTTTTCAGCTTCTTCATTTCTTTCTCCTTTCGGCATAAGCCGGTTGATTTCAAATGTACATTACTAACTTATGATTATATAATATCTAAAATATTTTGTCAATAGTAATTAATATATTTTATCTAAAATTAAACAAAAAATATGTCCGATCAACCAAACCAAGAGATTCAAATCCGCGATAATTTCGCCGGCGGGGAATATGCCAACGCCATGCAAGTGTCGCACGGCAAGGAGGAGTTTTTAATCGCTTTTTTCAACATTATTCCGCCAAGCGGCCGGGTTTGTGCTAAAATTATTACCAGCCCCGGACACTTGAAACGGATGATTGCCGCGCTTCAAGACAATTTGAAAAAATACGAAGAACAGTTCGGGCCGGTGGCAGCGGCGGAAAGTCCGAAAGCGGAGATAGGATTTAAAGCGTAAATTTTTAAATATGATACCAATATACGAATTTCTACCAATAATACGAATGATTACGAATGACTTTCTTTCTGACTCCATTTGTATCCATTAGTATAATTGGTATTCATTTGTATATTGGTATCATATAACCAGATATGGCAAAAGATTATTACGAAACTTTAGGCGTTCCCAAAACCGCCACCCAGGACGAAATCAAAAAAGCGTTTAGATCGTTGGCGCATCAGCACCATCCGGACAAAGGCAATGGCGATGACAAAAGGTTCAAGGAAATAAGCGAAGCGTATCAGACCTTGGGGAACGAACAAAAACGAAAACAATACGACCAATTCGGACAGTCGTTTGGCCAAGCCGGCGGTTTTCCCGGCGGTGGTTTTAATTATCAAGATTTCGCGCGCCGCCAAAGTGGCAGTTCGTTCGGACAAGGCGGATTTTCCCAAGGCGGCGTGAATTTTGATTTTGGCGACCTGGGTGATATTTTCGGCTCGTTTTTCGGCGGTTCAACTCGTCAAGCGCGGCGAGAGACGCGTGGCAGCGACATAGAAACTGAAATCGCCATTAATTTTGAAGAAGCGGTTTTTGGCGCGGAAAAAATTATTGATTTATCCAAAAAAGTCGTCTGCGACCGCTGTGGTGGCACGAGCGCCGAGCCGGGCGCGAAAATTTCCGATTGCCAGAATTGCCAAGGTACTGGCCGAGTCAGACGCGTCCAGCAGACGGTTTTAGGCGCGTTTCAGACCGAAACAATTTGTCCCGAATGCCGCGGTGAAGGAAAAACTTACGAGAAAAAATGCCAGGAATGCCGCGGCTCCGGCTCGGTCCACGGCTCGGAAAAAATAAAAATTATTATCCCTGCTGGCATTGAAAACGGCCAGTCAATTAGGATTTCCGGCAAAGGCGAACCGCCATCAAAAGGCAAAGGCGCGCCCGGTGATTTATATATTCATCTGCGGGTCAGCCCGAGCAATAAGTTTAAACGCCAAGGCAATGATATTTTTTCCGAACATCATATTTTCGTCCGCCAAGCGATTTTGGGTGACAAGATTGATATTGAAACAGTTGATGGTCCGGTCAAATTAAAAATTCCCGAAGGCACCCAGAGTCGCACCCAATTCCGCCTGCGCGATAAGGGCGTGCCGCGTCTTCACGGCCGAGGCCGGGGAGACCATTTAGTGGAAGTGGTGGTTGATATTCCTAGAAGTTTGTCAAAAAAGCAGAAGAAGTTGATGGAGGAGATGGAGATTTAAATTTTATTTTATGCTTATTTTCCTCTTTATCCTCTTATTTATTTGTCTCATCGTCGCTGTCTTCGCCGTCTCTTTGATTATTACCATTATTGTTACTCGCGGCGTGCCTTTTGTTTCCACAAAAAAAAAGATTTTGACGCGATTTTGGCCGCGGCGGAAATTAAGCCCGGTGAAAAAATTTACGATTTGGGCTGCGGCAAAGCCTCGCTTTTGATAAAAGCGGCGAAAAAATACGGCGCCATCAGCGTTGGCTACGAGATTTCGCTTTGGCCGTATTTTTGGGCGAGATTTAATGTTTAGCGAAGCGGGGCGCCGGTTAAAATTCATTTTAAAAATTTTTTCTCGGCCGATTTGTCCGACGCGGATGTTGTTTTCTGCTATCTTATGCCTAATGTGATGGCTAAATTGGAGTCAAAACTCCAAAGAGAATTAAAGCCGGGCGCTCGCGTCGTCTCTTACGCTTTCAAACTGCCGAATCTCGCGCCGGAAAAAATCATTGAAACCGACGACAAAAATCGTGAGCTAAATAAAATTTTTGTCTATCGTTTTTGAAAGTATTAATTGTAGAGACGAGGCGCCGCCTCGTCTTTGCCGCTCATTGATTTTTTTTCTTTTTTGGTTTAAAATAATTCAGATATTTGCCGCCATCGTCTAACGGTTCAGGACACATCCCTCTCACGGATGAAATCGGGGTTCGATTCCCCGTGGCGGTACCAATTATTTTTTATTCGTATATTCGTAATAATTAGTAATTTGTAGTAAATAGTAATATGAAGATCTTCAAACGCAAATTATTCTGGATTATTTCAGTTATTATTATCGTGATTATTTTTGGCGCGATAAAAATTTTCGGCGGCGGTCAACCTGTCGTGTACACCACCGAGCCGGTCAAGCGCGGCAATCTGATCCAAACAGTTTCCGCCACCGGCAATGTGGAATCAGCCGACGATATCAGTTTGAATTTTAGAGTCGCCGGCAAATTGAATTTTCTCTCGGTCAAAGAAGGGGATAAAGTCAAAGCTGGCACAGCCTTGGCACGTTTGGATGCCGGCAGTTTGTCAGCGCAAGTGGATCAGTATCGCGCTTCAGTTATGTCAGCGCAGGCGGATTTGGAAAAAATCAAAGCTGGCTCCTCAAAAGAAGATATTAAAGTCACTGAAGAAAATCTGGCTAAAACCGAGAATGATTTGATTAGTTTGGAAGCCGAACAGGTCCAAGAACTCCAGACCCTAAGAGAAAAAGCGCTTGATGCCGGCAATAACGCGATTTTTACCGCCGGCGTCGCAATTGATAAAGTTTTTAATAATTTAATTAATGACAATACCACTTCTAATTTGCAAGTGAATGACACTAATTTACTGAATAAAATAGAATTAAATTATTATACAATCAAAATAGATTTTGATATTGCCAAAGCGGCAGTGAATTCAGCCAACAGTCAAAAGACAAACGACGCGATTGCCTCGGCGTCGGACAGTTTGAGAAGTTTTTTATTTGAATTGAACAACTGGCTGAATAATTCATATTCATTGGCGGATGTGATTATTTTGAATAATTCTTATTCGCAAACGGCCAAAGACACAATTAAATCGGATATTAGCACCCAGCAGTCAACCAATAATACCTCGTTTGCTTCCGCGCAAACCGCCAAATCAAATTTAATAAACACGATCAACAGTTATAATTCGCAAATTCAAGCGGCTAAAAACGACATTGCTATTTATCAAGCCCAGCTTGATTTGAAAAAAGCCGGACCGCGCGATTTTGAAATTAAATCGGCCGAGGCCAAGGTCGCCCAAGCCCAAGCGCAATTAAACCAAGCGCTGGCCAACTTGGCTGATTACACCATTGTTGCTCCCATTGACGGGACAATTACTAAAGTGAATTTTAGTTTGGGCGAGCAAACCAATCTGACCGAACCGGTAGTTAAAATCTTGGGCACGGAAAAATTTCAAATCAAAGTGGATATTCCAGAATCCGACATTGCCAAAATTAAAACCGGCGATAAGGCGATCATTGAGCTTGACGCTTTTGGCTCTGATCATCCGTTTGCCGGCACGATTTCTTTCATTGAGCCCGCCCAAACCGTGATTCAAGACGTTGTTTACTACAAGACGACGGTCAGCTTTAATAAAGATTCATTAAATGATCAGGTAAAATCCGGCATGAGCGCGGATGTGACGATCACCACCGCTCAAAAAGAAAATGTTTTGTATATTCCGCAGCGAGCCGTCAAATTAAGGGAGACGGTTTTGGGCGAGGTGCCGGAAAAATTTGTGGAAATTTTAATTTCCGAAAATAAAACCGAAGAAAAAAAAGTGGCCGTCGGACTTCGCGCCGATAACGGCCTGGTGGAGCTTATTTCCGGATTAAACGAGGGCGATAAAGTGGTGACTTTTAAGAAGAACGGGAAGTGACGCGAAGCGTCATTTATAAATATGTCCCTGATCAAAATCGAAAACCTCAAAAAAGAATATGTCAATGACGAAGTAATCACGAAAGTTTTATTCGGCATTTCTTTTGAAATTCAAGCCGGTGAGTTTGTCGCGATTATGGGGCCATCAGGCAGTGGCAAATCAACCCTGATGCATATCCTTGGTTTTTTGGATACTTTGACTGAAGGCAAATATTATTTCAAAGGCAACGATGTTTCCGATTTGAACGACGATCAGTTGGCAAAAATCAGGAACGAAGAAGTCGGCTTTGTTTTCCAAGCGTTCAATCTTCTTCCCAAGACCACGGTTTACGACAATGTCAAACTACCTCTAATTTACAGCCGTCAAAAAGACGCGGACAAATCGGTCAAAGAAGCGGTCAAATCGGTTGACTTGACGCATCGCATCAATAATTTTTCCAATCAGCTTTCCGGCGGGGAAAAGCAAAGAGTCGCCATCGCTCGCGCGCTGGTCAATAATCCGAGCATTATTTTTGCCGATGAGCCGACCGGAAATTTGGACAGCAAATCCGGTCAAGTGATCATGGAAATTTTGGAAAAATTAAACGACCAAGGGCATACGATTATTTTAGTTACCCATGAAGCCGACACTGCCAGGCACGCGAAACGGATTATTCGCTTAATTGACGGTTTGGCGGCGGATGATTATATTGTCGCTGAAAGAAGAAGAGCGATGGACGGGGAACTACAGAAATAAATTTTAATATGCGTTTTTCCGATACCATAAAGCTCTCCCTTTCCGTCCTGCGTGCCAACAAGGTCCGTAGTTTTTTGACCGGCCTGGGAATAATCATCGGCATCGCGGCGGTGATTGTGATTATGTCCGTCGGCGCCGGCGCTCAAAGCTTGATTATCAACCAGTTGAATTCGGTCGGCACCAATCTGGTCGGCATTTTGCCCGGCGCTTCCGAGACAAACGGTCCGCCGGCCTCGGTTTTCGGCGTGGTGGTGACGACTTTAAAATACGAGGACGCGGTGGCGATAAATTCTGAAATTCCAAATGTGATTGCCGCTTCTTCTTATAATTCCGGCGCCGGAAAAATCGTTTATCAAAGCAATAGTACTGACGCTAATTTTTACGGCGTGATGAGCGAGTACCTAGAAGTGGAGGAAACCGAGGTGGCAAGCGGCCGATTTTTTACCGTTGAGGAAGAAAAAAACAATGCCCGCGTGGCCGTCTTGGGATATCAAGTTTGGCAGGATTTATTTAATGGCGACGATCCAATCGGCAAAAAAATCAGGATTAAGAAAGAAGTTTTTGAAGTCATTGGCGTGATGAAAAAGCGGGGGACCGCTGGTTTTCAGAATCAGGATGATTTGGTCTTAGTGCCGGTTTCCACCGCTCAAAATATTTTGCTTGGCATCAATTACGTGAATTTTATCCGGGTCAAAATAAATAACTCGGAAAATCTTGACCAAGCAGTTGAAGAAATTAGATTGCTTCTTCGCGACCGACATAATCTTAAAACCGATGTGGGAGACGATTTTTCCGTCAGAAACACGAAACAAGCGATTGAAATTTTGACGACCGTAACCAACGCCGTGAAATTCTTTTTAGCCGCCATCGCCGCCATCTCGCTTTTAGTCGGCGGCGTGGGGGTGATGAATACCATGCTGGCTTCGGTTAATCAAAGAATCAGAGAAATCGGACTTCGCAAGGCGGTCGGCGCGAAAAAATCCAACATTTTGTGGCAATTCATTTTGGAATCCATCGCGGTGACTTTGGCCGGCGGTATTATCGGCATTATCATCGGCGGCTTGGTTTCCACTTTTGTCGCTCTGGTGGCCAGATATTTGGGCTACAATTGGGATTTAGTCGTCACTCCCAGCTCCATTTTATTGGGCAGCGCCGTCGCCGCCTTGATTGGTTTGGTTTTTGGCGTTTATCCTGCCCGGAAAGCGGCCAAGTTGGATCCGATTGAGGCGCTAAGATATGAATAACGAAGTTGAAAGTCGAAAGTTAAAAGTTAAAAGTCAATTTTTGTTATTTTTAATAAAAATAAAATTCGAAAACTTTAGACTTTAGACTTTTAACTTTAGATTTAAAAAATATGAACATTTTTCTTCCAATAAAATTGGCTTTTAATTCCCTTTACATCCATAAAGGCAGAACCGCCCTGACTATTCTTGGCATTGTCGTCGGTATCGCGGCGGTGATTGTTGTGATGTCCGCCGGTGAAAGCTTGAAAGGATTGGTTTTGAGCCAAGTGGAATCCATCGGCACCAATTATTTGGAGGTGGCAATCAAGGTGCCGTCAACGAGTAAAAATTCATTTGCTAATGCTGGAGGCATTGCGATGGGTATCCAAGTCACGACCCTAACCAACACTGACGCGCAGGCCATCGCTAAAGCGCCCAACATAAAAATCGCCGGCGCCATGGTAACCGGTCAAGACGTCATCTCTTATCAAGACCAGAATAAGACGATAAATTATATCGCCAGCTCGCCGGTAATTTTTACGATTATGGATTTAAAGCTGGAGGCGGGGCGGTTTTACACCGAGGAGGAAGACAAAGAATTGGCCAGATTCGTCGTTTTGGGGAGCAAAGTGGCCAGTGATTTATTCGGCAACCAAGACGCTCTCGGCCAAAATATAAAAATCGACCGTACTAAATTCAAAGTTGTTGGCGTTTTAAAAGAACAAGGCAGCAGTTTCGGGCTTAATTTTGACGATATGGTTTATCTGCCGGTTGAGACCGGCCAAAAAATAATGCTGGGCATCAACCATGTGATGCAGATTATGGCGCAAATGGACGACCCTAATCTTTCGGCGGAGACCGCCGAAGAGATCACCCAGCTGATGAGAGAACGCCACAATATCACCAATCCTCAAGATGATGATTTCGCGGTGACGACGGCAGCCGAAGCGCTTGACATGATCAATAATATTTTTGGCGGCATCACTTTGCTGCTAGTCGCCATCGCTGGTATTTCTCTTTTAGTCGGCGGCGTCGGCATTATGAATATCATGTATGTGTCGGTGACGGAGCGCACTTTTGAAATCGGCCTGCGTAAAGCGGTTGGCGCGCCGTCCGGGCAGGTTTTGTGGCAATTTCTTTGGGAGGCGATCGCGGTCACCGTTTTAGGCGGGTTGGTCGGCATTATTTTAGGCGTAAGTTTTTCTTTTCTGGTCAGCTTAGCCGCTTCCCAATTCGGTTTTGACTGGCGATTTATTTTGCCGCCAGAATCTGTCATCCTGGCTTTCAGTTTTTGCGCTTTCGTCGGCCTTGTTTTCGGCTATTTTCCCGCTCTTAAAGCGGCGAAGATGAATCCAATAAGCGCCTTGGGATATGAAAATTAATTTTATTTTTTTTAAGAAGGTGGACTGGGCGCTGGTCGTCGCTCTTTTACTTTTAATCGGCGTTGGTTTGGCGGCGATATACAGCGTTGCGTTGGGCCAAGGCAAAGGCGAATTCTTAAATTTCAGAAAACAAGTGGCTTGGCTTATCTTGGGCATGGTTTTCCTTCTGGCTCTTAGTAATTTTAATTATCGATATTGGCTGAAACTCGGCTGGGTCGGTTATTTAATCGCTTTAATATTTTTAATTTTAGTCTTGACGCCGTTAGGGGCGACGATTCGCGGTACGCGCGGCTGGTTTTCTTTCGCGAATATGACTTTTCAGCCGGTGGAAATGATGAAATTTTTTTTGGTCATCGTCCTCGCTGATGTCTACAGCCGGTACGGCCGGACGATCCATAAATTCGGCCAGCTCGTCCTCGTTTCGTTGGCGGCTTTTTTGCCGGTGGTTTTGGTCGCGCTCCAGCCGGATTTCGGCTCGGCGACCATTTTATTTTTTCTTTGGTTTATTTCCTTTATTTTGATTACTAAAAATAAAAAACATATTTTCATTATTTTGGGTGGCATCTTGGTGGCGCTCGTTATTTCTTGGTTTTTCATTTTTGCCGATTACCAAAAATCACGGCTGGTCACTTTCGTGAGTCCCTCTTCCGATCCGCTTGGCAGCGGTTACAATGTCCAGCAGTCGCTCATCGCGGTCGGCGCGGGAAAATTTTTTGGCCGGGGACTCGGTTTCGGCTCTCAAAGCCAGTTGAAATTCATTCCCGAAAGCCAAACCGATTTTATCTTCGCGGTCATCGCCGAAGAGCTCGGCTTTGTCGGCGTCGGCTTGCTCTTGGCTCTTTTCGGTTTTATTTTTTATCGCCTCTATCGGATCGCTTCCGGCGCGCCGGATGATTTCGCCATGTTCCTCGCTTTTTTGGTTTTGATTTTGATTTTTATCCAAGTTTTTATCAATATCGGCATGAGTGTCGGCTTCTTGCCGGTGACGGGCATTTCTCTGCCCTTTGTTTCTTACGGCGGCAGCTTTCTTATTTCGGCGCTCTCGCTTATCGGGATTTGTTTGAATGTTTACCGCGCCGGTCTGACGGCGAGGAAATATTAAAATCAAGAAATTAAAAAAATAAAAAAATAAAAAATTAATTTTTCTTGACATCTATTTAAGATTATTACATAATAAAATCATAAGTATTAATTTCTTATATGAATGACATAATCCCCCCTAACTTTAATCGTAATCCCAGCGAGAGCTTGAAGATGATCTCTCGTTGTCCGATTTGCCATTTTAATTATAATCCGATTGAAGCCAAGGTCTTGGCGGAGAATGCCGGCGCTCATCTCCTTTACATCAAATGCCAGCGCTGCGGTTCGGCGATTTTGGCGCTGGTCTTGGCCAACAGCTTCGGCGTTTCTTCCGTGGGACTGGTGACTGATTTGGAAAGTTATGAGGTGACAAAATTCAAAGACGCGGACGCCATCACGAGCGATGATATTTTGTCCGTCTACGGGTTTCTGGCTGACGATCAGAAATTGGAACTCACGGTGTTTAGTTGATAGTTAATAAATTTATTCTATTAAATAAAAATATAACGGCATTAAGCCGTTTTATTTTAAATAGATTTATTAGCCATATGCTATATGCCATTAGCTATTTTCACTTGACTTTCTTTTGATTTTAAGTTAAACTGTTTAAGATTGAATTTAGAAATAATAATACTATGACTATCAATTTAGCGGCGAAAACCAGAACTCTGCTCGGCAAAAAAGTTGACCAGTTAAGAGAAGCGGGCAAAATTCCGGCGGTGCTTTACGGCCACGGGGTCAAGAATTTGAATTTGGAATTGGGCTACAATGAATTTGAAAAGATTTTTAAGGAAGCGGGGGAGAGCACGATTATTGATTTATCCATTGACGGCGGCGCGCCGACAAAAGTTTTAATTTCCGACATCCAATATGAACCGGTCAAGAATCGGATTTCCCACGTTGATTTTCACCAAATCCGGATGGATGAAAAAATCAACGCCAAGGTCGCTTTGAATTTTATCGGCGAGTCAAAAGCGGTCAAAGAGGACGGCGGCGTCATGCTCCATATCATCAGCGAATTGGAAATCCGTTGTTTGCCGAAAGATTTGATCCATGAAATAGAAGTGGATATCTCGCCTCTGGTTGATTTTAACGCGGTAATTTCCGTTAAAGATTTGAATTTGCCGGCCAACTTGGAAGTGATTGGCCATGAATTGGAAGAGGTGGTGGCGAAAGTCGCCAAGCCGAAAGCCGAGGAAGAGCCGGTGGCCGCGCCGGCTGAAGGTGAAACTCCGGCCGAGGGCGAAGCTGGCGGAGCGAAGGAAGGTGGAGAGGCGACTGAAGGAGCGAAAGCGGAAAAAGCAGAAAAAAAATCTGAAAAAGGAGAATAATTTTATATAAAAGAGCGGCTCAACAGCCGCTCTTTTTGTGGATAACTATTTGACAGATTAAATAGCAATGCTATAATAAAGACAGCTCTTGGGGAAGTTGGGCGTGTGGTAGGACGTAACGACAGTAAAGCGGAGGAATGCCTATGATCGTATGAAAGGGCCTCGGGGGACATGGGCCTGAAACATCATGTCCAAATTGGAGCGACCTGACAAGAGGAAGAACAGTCAATCCAATGAGGTACTAACCATGGAGTATATTCGTTTTTGGGTGAGACAAATTCGCCCTCCCTAATGGAGTTTTTCCCGGTTCTTTCAAACCAATCAACTTATTTCTGAATGCTTTCTTTCACAGCAAAAGAGGCATCTAAATCTCGGGCTTAGGCCGCAGAAGATGCAAATAGCGCAATGCTAAAAGGCAAGAAGAAGAGCAACGATTCAGAAATGTTGATTGGCAGTGATTCTCTCGGGTTCGGCGGCCTCGGCTTCCGAACCCTCTTTTTTATAGAATAATTCTTACCACCCTATCCAGTCCGCCCAAATTTTTTTTTACTTCTATTTTTGAACCGGGAAAATATTTTTTCGTCATTTTTTTAAAGGTATTGGCGTAAGAATCGTCAATTTCGCATAAAATTGCTTTCGGCTTGAGGCCGAATTTTTTTATCTGCTTAAACATCTTTTCATAAATCTCCCAGCCGTGTTTTCCGCCAATGAGCGCCTTTTTTGGTTCAAAACGGACGGATTGATCTAATTTTTTTTACTCGGCAGATATGGGAGATTGGCAACGACAACATCTATTTTTTTATTTTTTACGGGCGTAAGCAGATCACCTCGATAGAAATCAATTTTAACTTTGTTTAGGCGGGTGTTTTTTTTAGCCATTATGAGTGCCTTGGCTGATTTTTCGGTGGCGATTATTTTGGCGCGGGGCAGATTTTTCGCCAAAGCGATGGCGATATTGCCGGAACCCGTACCGACATCGTATATGGCATATGGCTTATGGCTTATGGTTTTTTTTACAAAATTTATTACCTCTTCAACCAGTAATTCAGTTTCGGGGCGGGGGATGAGGACATTTTTGTTGACGACAAAATCAAGGCCGAAAAATTCTTTATGGCCGATAAGATAAGCGACCGGTTCGCCTTTGGCGCGGCAGCTAATGAAACGATTGAATTTTTGCTCCTGTTTTTTATTCAACTGATATTCCGGATGAGTGAATAAAAATTCTTTTGGCTTTTTTACCGCACAAGACAAAAGCACCTCGGCGTCCAATTCGGCCGAGGGCATCTTTGCTCGTTTTAGTTTTTTAGTGGCGGTTTGTAGTGTTTTATTGATGGTCATATTATTAAATTTCAAATTTCCAATTTCCAATATCTAATTACCGATGAAATTTTTAAACCCGAATGTCTAAATTTTAAAATTAGATATTTGGCATTTCATTAGAAATTAGGATTTAGAAATTTCCCGCATCGCTTTTCTTGCTTTCATCACTTGCTGATTGAGTTTTATCCGCCAAATAAATCCTTCCCACAGCCCCCACTTTCTTTCTTTGATGACTTGGGTGAGATTTTTCAAGACCGGTCGGGCGACTTTGTAACCGTTTTGCCTCGCCCAATAATTCATCACCGTCTCAATGCCGAAGTTTAGAATGTTTTCATTCTTCGGCAGTGAGTTGAAAAACTCGCGGGTCATCGCTCTCTCGCCGCCAATGGCGTACATTGGAAATATTTTTGGGATCAGGGCGCCAAGGCCGAAAACCCGGTCTCGGAGTCCCACCGACATCACCGCCTTGCCGCTCATCACCGGCTCAAGCACTTTTTTAATATGGCTCACGGTAAGATTTTCCAAATCGGCGTCGGCAAACATAATAATGTCGCCCTTGACCGCTTTGACTCCGGCCATCATCGCGCTGCCCTTGCCTTGGCTGGTTTTTCGACAGAGAAGTTTAACCCCGAATTTTTGGGCGACTTCGGCGGTATTGTCCTCACAAGCGTCGGCGACAACTAATATTTCATCAAGCTCTTTGACTTTGGTTACGACTTTTAAAACTCGGCCGATATTTTCGGCTTCGTTGTGGGCGGGAATTATTAGAGAAATAGTTTTATTTTTCATAAAAATTTCCAATTCCTAATTCCCAATTTCTAATGAAATACCAAATGCCAAATTTTAAAATTTCATTAGAAATTAGATATTGGAAATTAGAAATTTTATTTCATCGCTTCTTTCATCGCTGCGTCTTTCAGCTGGTCAATAATTAAATCAAGGCGGCCGTCCAGGATGCTCGGAATATTGTTAAAATTCTCGTTTATCCGATGATCAGTGATTCGGTCTTGGGGGAAATTATAAGTGCGGATTTTTTCGCTTCGGTCGCCGGTGCCGATTTGCGATAATCTGGCGGCGCCTAATTTTTTATCTTCTTCTTCTCGCCGAAAAGCCAAGAGTCGCGAGCGGAGTACCATCATCGCTTTTTCTTTGTTTTGGAGTTGCGATCTCTCGTCTTGGCAGTTCACGATTAGGTTAGTCGGGAGATGGGTGATTCTGACCGCCGAATAAGTCGTGTTGACGGACTGCCCGCCGTGCCCGCCGGCGCAAAAAGTATCAATCCGTAAATCTTTCGGGTCGATTTTCAAATCAATTTCCTCGGCTTCGGGGAGAACCGCAACCGTGACGGTGGAGGTGTGAACCCGGCCTTTTTTCTCGGTTTCGGGCACGCGCTGGACTCGGTGCACGCCACTCTCGTATTTCATCGTGGCGTAGACGTCGCGTCCGGTGATTTCAAAAATCACTTCTTTGAAACCGCCGATGCCGATACGATTTGAAGACAACAATTTCACTTTCCATTTTTTGCTCTCGGCGAATCGGGAATACATTCGAAATAATTCGGCGGCAAAAAGCGCGGATTCATCGCCGCCGGCGCCCGCTCTGATTTCCACGATGACATTTTTTTGGTCGCTTGGGTTTTTGGGGGCGAGAAGCAATTTGATTTCATAGCCGATTTCTTCTTTTTGCTTCAAGAGTTCGGTTTTTTCTTCCTCGGAAATTTTTTTAAGTTCTTCGTCGTCCTTGGTTTCTTTGATCATTTTTTCCAGTTCCGCCAGATCGTTTTCTATTTTTTCCAGCTTTTTTTTGGCTGAAATAATTTCTTTGAGTTCTTCGTATTCCCGCGACATCTCTTTCATTTTTTGGGCGTCAGAAACCACGGCTCCGTCTTGGAGGAGCCGTTCTAATTCCTCAAACCTGTTTTGTAAATTGTCTAATTTATCTTTCATGGTTTTTTTATTGATTCCTTTTACCAGTTACCAGTTACCATTAGTAACATTATACCCCAAATAAAAAGAACTCACCATTAAAATGAGCTCTTTTCATCTAGAGATTGAATACTTATTTTTCCGTTTCCAATTTGGCTTTTTTGGCTTTCTGGATGGTTTTTTGTTTTTCTTTCTTCACTTTCTTGCCCATTCTTTTTTTGGCCAGCGCGGTTTTGGCCTCGGCGCGTTTTTGGAATTTATCCACCCGTCTCGCGCTGTCCAAAAGTTTCTGCTTGCCGGTGTAGAAAGGATGGCAGGCGGAGCAGATTTCAATATGGATTTCTTCCATCGTGGAGCCCACATTGAAACTATTGCCGCAGGCGCAAATCACCTTGGCATTCGGATAATATTTGGGGTGAATCTCTTTTTTCATTTGGATTATAAATTATATAATAAGCATATTACCTTATTTTTTAAAAAAGGTCAAATTTGACATTTCTCCGCTGATTTGTTAATCTAAAAAGGATCTAAAAAATAATCACTCATACTTCCATTTTTTCCTTGTCCCCCACCTTCTTGGAAAGTGGGGGGTGGCGGAAGTAGAGGCAGAAAGGAAAACACAAATGGGAAATAATAATATGCCCGCCAGAGGCGGGTCCGCCTTTGGCGGAAAACTACCGACAATTTTAGAATTGCTCCAAGCCGGTGTCCATTTTGGCCACCAAAAGAGCCGCTGGCATCCTAAGATGAAAAATTACATTTTTATTGAACGGGGCGGCGTCCACATTATTGATTTGGAAAAAACCTTGACCAAGCTTCAGATCGTGGCTGATTTCGCGTCCGGCGTCGCTCAAAAAGGCGGCGTGATTTTGTTTGTGGGAACAAAAAAACAAAGCCAGAAAACTATTGAGAAATACGCCAAAGAGTGCGGGATGCCATTTGTCAGAGAGCGTTGGATCGGCGGACTCTTCACCAATTTCGCCAATGTGGGCAAATTGGTCAGAAAATATCGCGACCTGAAAGAAAAAAGGGAATCCGGCGCTTTGAACAAATACACTAAAAAAGAACAATCGCTTTTCGCCAAAGAAATTGAAAAATTGGACAAGTTGGTCGGCGGACTCGGCGACCTGCGAAAAATTCCCGAAGCGATTTTCGTCGTGGACGCGAAAAAAGAAAAAACCGCCGTGGAAGAAGCGCTCAAAAAAGGCGTGCCGATAATCGGTTTCGCCGACACCAACATCAATCCCGATGATTTAACTTATCCGATTCCCGCCAATGACGACGCGGTCAAATCCATTGAAATTATTACTTCGGTTATTTGTGAAGCGATTAAGGAAGGAAAGGCGAAACAAGAAAAAACTCCCATTGCTTAATTTAAAAATTAAATATCAAAATGTAAAATAACAAGAAAAATGTTAAAATTACAAATCCAAAGCACCAAATCCCAAATTTGGAATTTGTCCGCCAGCTGGCGGATTGAATTTGGTGCTTAGTCATTTTTGTCAGATAAATAAATTATACCAAAATGAATATTAATATCAAAATTATCTCCCAACTCCGCGACCAGACCGGCGCTGGCATCGGCGACTGTAAGGCCGCTTTGGCAGAAACCGGCGGCGACATTGAAAAAGCGATTGAAGTTCTGCGCAAAAAAGGCGAGATTAAAGCCGCCAAAAAGGCGGACCGCGAAACTAAAGAAGGTCTGGTCGCTTTGGCCAAGGGTGAAGGCAAATTGGCCGCCGTTGTTTTGGCCTGCGAAACGGACTTTGTTTCCCGGGGCGATGACTTCATTAAGACCGCTGGCGATTTCGCGAAGAAGTTGCTCACTGACGGCGAGGCCGGTTTTAGGGAGTGGGCCGAGGGCGTGATTAAAAACGAATTGGTCGTCAAAATCGGGGAAAATATTCAGCTCGCCGATTTCGGCGTGATGAGCGGCGAAATTATCGGCTCATACCTCCATAGCAACAAGAAAGTGGCTGGCGCGGTCGTGCTTCGCGGCGGTGACAACAGTTTAGCCGATGAGATCGCGATGCAAGTCGCGGCGATGTCGCCGAAATATTTGAATCTGGCCGTTATTCCGGCTGATATTTTGGAAAAGGAAAAAGAGATTTACCGCGAACAGCTAAAGAATGAAAACAAGCCAGAAGCCATTTGGAATAAAATTATTGACGGTAAACTGGCGAAGTTTTACGAAGAGAATTGCTTACTAAATCAAATTTATATTAAAGATGAGACGAAGAAAATCAGCGATTTTCTTGGTGATGCGGAAATTATTAATTTCAAAAGATTTAGTGTTTAAAATAGAGGTCCCCCCTCCTTGTTTAAAGGAGGGGGTTAGGGGGAGGTCTTAAAATAAATTTTATTTAAGACCCTTCCGCCCTTCGGGCACCTTCCCTTAAGACAAGGGAAGGCGCGGAAACGATAAATTAGAGATGTTTCATAATTCAATATAAAAATAAAATCGTTTTAATGTCTACGTTTATATATGAGAGTCGTCTTAATCCAATTCATCCCCTGGGATCGCGGGTACGCTTTTGAACCGGCAGGATTGGATTTGTCAATCGGCGAAATAGTCGTTGTCAACACCGAATTCGGCCAAGAAGCGGGCAAAGTCATCGGCTTTGGCGAATTATCGGACGAGGAAATAAAAGAACTTGGCGGACTCAAATCGGTGGAAAGAATAGCCAATCGGGAAGACACCGGCGCGATGAAAGAAAACAACAAACCGCGTAAAAAAGAACAAGCGATTGATTATTGCCATAAAACGGTCAAGCGCCACGGCTTGGAAATGAAATTGGTGGACTGCCATTTTTCTTTTGACGACCAACGACTGACTTTCGCTTTTATCGCCGACGGCCGAGTGGATTTTAGGAACGCGGTCAAGGATTTAACCAAGCATTTTCAGCGCTCGGTGCGCCTCCATCAGCTCGGCGTGCGCGACGAAGCGAAAATTGCCGGCGATGTCGGCTCTTGCGGTTTCGGTCTTTGCTGCCGCGGGCATTTGAAAGTATTGGGCAATGTCACTTCGGAACTCGCCGAACAGCAGCAAGTGGCGCATCGCGGCCCGGAGCGGCTCTCCGGCGTCTGCGGCCGGCTCAAATGCTGCCTCGCTTATGAAACTGGGCTGTACGAGGAACTGGCGAAAAAACTGCCGCCCATCGGCACGCGGGTGAGGACCAAGCACGGCCGCGGCGAAGTGGTCGGTTGGCATATTTTGAAAGGCAGTGTGACGGTAAAAATTGACCAAGAAAAAGAAGGCGAAAGAAATATGATTGTGGAAGTGCCGATTGAGAAATAGTTTATGGCTTATGGATTGGTCTTTGAAAATAAAAAAGGAGGAAAGGATTATGACGAAAAAGGAAAAAGAGGTGGCGGAAGTATTAACGAAACTACTTGTAGATTTTGATGAGGTAGTAGCGAAAATAAGAAAGGCGATCCAGACGGCGATTTTCTTCTTAAGGTTTGACGGCGGCAGAGTCACCGGCCTTGATTTGATAGGTAAACTTGAAGAAGAGTCAATCGAGCCCGATGACGAGCTTATGCAAGCTTATCTTCAAGGAGGAAAAGAAAGGGCCATCAAACTTGCCTGTGATCGTTTTTACGCCGGCCTTAGTGAGATACAGGTGCTTGACTTGGCAAGCTTTCGATAATATTGAAATTAAGAGAATCGGCCTGTCATCCAATTTCCCAACAACCGCGGCATCGGCTTGATGCGGCGGTTTTTTATTACGCCACAAAAACACAGAAAACAAAAAAACACAAAAGCATTATTTGTTTTTGTGTTTTTGTGTTATAATAAATTAAATCGCAAGTAATCAAGTAATAAATAAAATTATATGCCCAAACAAATCGCCATCAATGGCTTTGGCCGGATCGGCCGGGCCGCTTTCAAAATCGCTTTAAACACCAAAGGCGTCAAAGTCGTTGCCATTAATGATTTAGGCGATGCGCAGACGCTCGCTTATCTTCTAAGATACGATTCGGTTTATGGCCGGTTTCCGGGCAAAGTCGGTTATGACCAGAATAATTTAATCGTGAACGGCCGGAAATATCCGGTTTTGGCCGAAAAAGATCCGGGCCGTCTGCCGTGGAAAAAAATGGGCGTGGAAGTGGTCTTGGAATGCACCGGCGTGTTTGAAAAACAGGAAGATTTGAAAAAGCATTTAAGGGCGGGCGCGAAAAAAGTGGTTTTGTCGGCGCCGGGCAAAGACGAAACGACCCAAACCTTGGTTTTCGGCACCGAACTGACCAAAAAAACGCTGGGCAAGAACGAAGCGATTGTTTCTAACGCTTCCTGCACGACCAATTGCATCGCGCCGGTGATGCAAATTTTATTTTCAAAATTCGGCGTGGAAAAAGCGATTATGACGACCATTCACGCTTATACCGCCTCACAAAAAATCGTGGACGGTCCGGACGCGAAGGACTTGCGGCGGGGGAGAGCGGGCGCGGCGAACTTGGCGCCTTCCACGACCGGCGCCGCCAAAGCGACGACCAAAGTCATTCCGGAAATTCAAGACAAATTTGACGGCATTGCTATCCGCGTGCCGGTAATTTGCGGTTCGCTTTCGGATATCACCGCGGTGCTCAAAAAATCCGTTACCGCCGAAGATGTTAATCGCGCGTTTATCAGCGCCGCCAAACAGCCGTTGTATAAAAATATTTTGGCTGTCACCGGGCCGGACGATGAAATCACTTCCACCGACGTGATTGGCACCGAATATTCGGCCATCGTGGATTTGAAATTCACCCGCGTAGTCGGCGGCAATCTGGTCAAAGTGCTGGCTTGGTATGATAATGAATGGGCGTACAGCAAGAGATTGGTGGAGATGGCGATGGCCGTATAAAAATATAAAAACATAAAAATACAAGAATACGGAAAATAGAAAAAACCCCGCGGAGGTGACTATCTCAAAGCGGGGTTGTTGTTTTACTTGTCTTCCGGCGGTTTTTTCTCTATTTGCCGGTCCAGCCAGTCGCCGTCTTCAATTTCCGCGATTGACCGATCCAGAACGCCTCCTCCTTCCGGCGATTCGGCGTCGCCATCATTAAAGATGCTTTCCGGATTTTCGGCCATCTCCCAGTCCTCAATAATCTGATCGACCAGTTCGCAGACGCCCAGATTGACGCCCTCGTCCACATTGGGGACATAGTCATGACATTCAAAAGCTTTCTTGCCGATAAAGGCGTAGGACGCGAGCGCGATTGTTCCTTCCTCCTCGACGGAGGTCAGATAAACTTCCATTTCCATGGAAGAGGCGATGTCCTTTCTTTTGAATTCTTTCATTTTCAAAAGAAGAAATCTGGCAATCGCGTTCATCCTTAGCCCGATCGGCCGATTGAGCTTTTCGTCGATGTAGATTGTCGCCCGGTTTTTTCCCTCCTCTATTTTTATTACCCGATAGCCACCGATGACTATCCCGCTTTCCGGTTGCCAACACCAAAGTTTCATCGCCAGTCCCTCCTTAATTGAAAGGTGCCGCTACTGTTTTAATTTTCGCAAATCATTTTCCGGTTGTCAAACATCACCTTGCCAATCATTGAAATATTTGCTAAATTATATTTATCTGTTTTTAATATTTAGACCCTACCCCAACCCCCCTTGATATAAGGGGAGGGGGTGATAGGAAGAAAAATGGAAAAAAGTCCGCTCCAAAAATTCTTCAAACCCGGTCCGCGAGGCAAGCTTCGCTGGGCGATTTTTGGCGTCCTGGTTTTATTTATAGCCGCTTTTTTTATTGACATCATCGGCGTTAGAAATATTGTGGCGCAAAAGATTGATGAGGGTTTGAGCGCTGTGCCGATGGTAAACTCATTGAAAATCTGGCCGAAAATTGAAAAAAATCCGTCAGACGGCAGCCGGTCGTTAAAATGGAAAAATATCAAAGAAATTGACTTGGAAAATTACGGTATGCCTTTCAGTTTGGGGCTTGACTTACTCGGCGGCGCGCATTTGATTTACAACGCCGATGTTTCCAAAATTGACTCGGCCGACCGAGCCAGCGCGCTTTCCGGCGTGCGCGAGGTGATTGAGCGGCGAGTCAACGCGCTCGGCGTTTCCGAACCGGTTATTCAAACCAACCAGGTCGGGAGTGATTGGCGCATTATCGTGGAGCTTGCCGGCGTCTACGATGTCAACTCCGCCATTAGAATGATCGGCGAGACCCCACTTTTGGAATTCAAAGAAGAAAATCCGGCCGCGACCACACTGACGCCCGACCAGCAAAAGCAATTGGATGACGGCAATCAAGCGATAAAAACCAAAGCCGAAGATGTCTTGAAACAGGTTTTGGCGGGCGGCGATTTTGCCGCTTTGGCGAAACAATACAGCGAGGACCCCGGTAGCAAGGATAACGGCGGTTTTTACGCCAATGTTAAAAAAGGCGATTTTGTCCCTGAATTTGACGATGTTATTTTTAATAAATTGAAAGTCGGGGAAATTTATCCCCAGCTGGTTCAAACGCAATTCGGCTACCACATCATCAAGAAAGAAGCGGAGCGGGGGACAGGCGATAATTTAGTGATTGACGCTCGTCATATATTATTTAAAACCAAAACCCCGGCTGATTTGGGAATTCAGACCCAGCCGGAATGGCTGCCGACCAAACTGACCGGCAAAAATTTAAGCAAAGCGCGAGTGGAAATGGACCCGACTGCCGGCGTGCCCCAAGTGTCTTTAGAGTTTGACAGCGAAGGCAGTAAGCTTTTTGGCGAGATTACCGAAAAAAATGTCGGCAAATTGGTAGCCATCTTTTTGGACGGCCAGCCCATCAGCATTCCGAAAGTCAATGAGCCGATTTTGGGCGGCAAGGCCGTCATTAACGGCAATTTTTCCCTTCAAGAAGCTAAGCTTTTGGCCCAACGGCTCAACGCCGGCGCTCTGCCGGTGCCGATAAAATTGATTTCCCAGACGACGGTGGGCGCCACCTTAGGCAGTGAATCGGTGGCGAGAAGCTTACAGGCGGGTATTTGGGGGTTATTCATTGTCGCTTTGTTTATGATCTTGTATTATCGTTTGCCCGGCGTTTTAGCCGTAGTCGCTTTATTGATTTATACCACGGTCGCCTTGGCTTTGTTCAAATTGGTGCCGGTCACTCTCACTTTGGCGGGCATCGCCGGTTTTATTTTGTCTATCGGTATGGCCGTGGACGCCAATGTGCTTATTTTTGAAAGATTAAAAGAGGAACTTCGAGCCGGCCGTGATAGCAATCTGGCGGTGGTGGAAGGTTTTCGCCGCGCTTGGAGCTCCATTCGCGATTCCAATATTTCTTCCCTCATCACTTGCGCCATTTTATTTTGGTTTGGTTCAAGTATTATTAAGGGTTTTGCCCTGACGCTGGCCATTGGTATTTTGATTTCTATGTTTTCCGCGATTACGATTACGAGGCAATTCTTGAAATTGGTGGTAAAATGGCGAGTGAGTAAAATAAGATGGTTATATGGGGTGAAAAAATAAAATAAAATTATGAAATTAAAAATAATCCAAAACCGCAAGTATTCCTATATTTTTTCCGGCATCCTGACTTTAATGAGTATTTTAAGTTTGATCGCTTGGGGACTTAAGCCCGGTTTGGATTTTACCGGCGGTTCGCTTTTGGAAATAAAATTCAATATCGCTCGGCCGGCGTCCGTGGAAATCTCCGGCAGTTTGTCTTCTTTGAATTTGGGCGAGTTGCGAGTCCAGCCGGCCGGAGCCAGCGACGTGATTTTGCGCTTTAAGGATGTGGACGAAGAAACCCACCAGAAAATCATGGCCGCGTTCAAAGAGAAGTTTCCCGCTTCAGACAGTCAGTCGTCTTTTATAGAAAATCGTTTTGAGTCAGTCGGGCCGATTATCGGCCAAGAGCTTCAAAACAAAGCCTGGATAGCGGTGGTTTTGGCCTCGCTCGCCATTATTTTTTACATCGCTTATGCTTTTAGGAAAGTGTCCCGGCCGGTCGCTTCTTGGAAATTCGGCGTGGCCGCAGTCGTCGCTTTGATTCACGATGTTTTAATCGTCTCCGGCTTGTTTTCCATTTTGGGGCATTTTGCCGGCATTGAAGTGGACGCGATGTTTATCACCGCGCTCCTCACTATTTTGGGTTTTTCCGTCCATGACACCATCGTGGTTTTTGACCGAATCAGAGAAAATCTTGCCCGGCATTACAGCGCCGATTTTGAAGAAGTGGCCAATGACAGCATCAACCAGACCATCACTCGTTCCATTAATACTTCTTTGACGATACTTTTGGTTTTAGTTGCTTTGTATCTTTTCGGCGGCGCCACTATCGCTAATTTTGCCTTGGCGCTCATTGCCGGTATTTTTATCGGCACTTACTCTTCCATTTTTGTCGCCAGCCCGATTGTCGTGGATTGGTATTATTTGAGCAAAAAATTAAGAAAATGACGCGAGGCGTCATCCCGAGGGAGCCCTGAATGGGCGACCGTGGGGATCCCATGGAATTTAGAGGAGCCCCTCTTATAAAAATGGGATTGCCACGGTCGCCCCGCATTTGCGGGGCTCCCTCGCAATGACATAAAAGGCGCTGTGGATAACTCCCATTTGACAGGGTTTCCAAACGACTGGTAAAATTGAGTTGAATTTACTTTTTAATATAATTTTGCTGAATTGGCATGGAGGTGAGATTCTGGCTGTTTTTTTCGTTAAAATTAACAAAAAAATAAAAATCACCATGCCTAATCCTATGCCCACGCATTGGAGAGAATTAACTCTTGTCATAAAGGGTATTTTCAATGGTGGCGTTTTGGCGGGGATAAAGACAAATCCTTAAAATTGTTTTAGGGATTTTTTTGTTTTCATTATTTTCCCCTCCCCTTGTATTAAGGGGAGGGACAGGGAGGGGTCTTGAATAAAATTTTAGACCTCCCCCTAACCCCCTCCTTAAAACAAGGAGGGGGGAAGGTAAAAAATAAAATAATAAAAATAAAAATCAAATAAGTATTAAAAAAGGTCGACAGCTAACGCCGTTTGGCGGGCTGAAAAATTTAGGAGGTTATTTGGTTTTTAATTTTTAAATATTAAAAATTAAAAATTGAGATGGTTATAAAACCATCTCATAAACAAACTATGAAAAAAACAATTTATTTAATGGTGATTGTGTCGCTTTTTGCGTTTTCAATCGCCCCGGCTTTGGCCGATGTTAATGTCAACACCGGCCTTACCGCTGATACCAGTGGCGGCGCTAACCCGATTGTCAAAGCCAAATGGGAAGCCAATGTTGATCGATATACCGACACCCTGCCTGACGCCGGCGCCCAGCTTATGCCTTCCGGTCAATACCAAGTGAATAAAACCATCTCCATCTGCGCCGTGGTGACTGATCCGGACGGGCTGGATGATATTATTAATGTCTATGCTGATGTATTTTATCCGGACAATATTGATTTAGGTCCTAGCCACGTGGCTTTGCCCGATCAGTCCGGCGATGGTTGCGGTGAATTTATGCAGGAAGACAGTTTAGCCAGGTTGTCTAAAAGCGTCGGCATAGAACTTTTCTGCAATAAGGTCAGGAATTCAAACAACAATCTGCCGACGTTTAACAGCGGCTATAACTATGACGAGATTTGCGGCGAGGAAGGTGAACTCCAAAAAGACACGGCCGCGGTTTATTGCGGTCAGAAGGATATTTCTTATGAAGACCCATCCGGCAATTATGTGGTTTGGGCCATCGGTCAGGACCAAGTTGGTTTGCAGGGTATTTTAAGAAATTTTTTCACCTATTTGCCCTTGACCGCTTTTGAAACCGATTTCACCCAGGTCACTTATGGCAATGTCAGATTAAACACCCACAAGATTATCAGCGGCGATTTGACTTGGAACGCTCTAAATCAGGGCGGAGCGACCGTCAGGAATGTGGGCAACACCAGATTGACCATGCAGGTTTGGCAGGATGACATGGGACTGGGCCGGACCGACGGACTTTGGAATGTGACCTATGACGCCAGGGTCGGCAGTTATTCTACTTACGCGAAATACGACCCGGAGACGACAACGCCATTGGACGATGATTTAGACTTGTCGGAGTTGGATGAAATGGACTTTTCCATTGACATCTCCAAATTCCCGCCGACTCATCCAAGTGACAGCTACACTGGCGCAATGACTCTAAGCGCGGTTTATGCGCCTCATTTGACTTGCACGGAATAGTTTTTTAATTGTTTGAACACAGTCAGGGGCGGATTATTCCGCCCCGGAGAGGTTTGAAGCTAAAAATATTTTGGCTTTGGACTTCTCTTTACGATATTTTAATTTCAATCTTAATCTCAAAAACATGAAAAACATTTGGGAAAAACGGCCAATGTTGTTTTGACGTTGCTGTTATTTGATAAAAATAATTTTTTTATATATTAAACTCAATTAAGAATTAAAAAAAGTCGACGATCCCTTAGAGGGGGTCGAAAATTTAATTCGAAACATTAAACTAATTGTGTTTTTAAAAATTAAAAAGCGGGAGAGAGTGTTATCAAAATTTAACTTTAAATTTTAAAAAATATGAAAAGAATTTTAATCAGCTTGGCGGTCATCGGCGTGGTCGCCGCGATTGCCATTGGCGCTACGGTCGCTTATTTCAGCGATACGGCGCAGGTGACCAATAATACTTTTACCGCCGGCACGATTGATATTAATATTAATGGTGAAAATCCTTTTGTTGATAGCTTTAACATCGGTGATTTGAAGCCGGGCGAAACGGGATACATAAATTTTAGAATCAACAATGTTGGGACAAACCCCGTTGATGTTTCCAAAAAACTTTATGATTTCACAAAGCATGATTCGGGAGAAGGATATGCTTGCGGCGCTCCAATCAACGGAAATGTTTCTTCGGAGCCAGAATGTGTAGCTGAAATCGCATTTGGAAGCAGAAAAGATGATGTTGAAACTCAGATAATCTATGATTTGTCTGTGGAAGTTTACAATAATCTAGATCAAAAAATTTGGTGGCAGGCAATTTACGAAGATACGGAGGGAAAACATATTGGTGAAATTTACGATGGCTCAAATTATGTAGATTTGGGCATGATTCCGGTTGGCGGTTATATGCTGGTGACCCAGAGTTACCACTTTGATCCTCTTGCTGACAATAAATATCAAGGCGATGGCTTGATATTTAATATGGAAATTAAGGGGGAACAATTGACAGGTGAAAATGGTTACGCTTCAGTTGCTTTAGAAAATAAAACAGGTCCAACTGAATGGGATATTATTCAAGATGGAATTTCAGGAACTTTAAGTTATAAGACCCAGGGCCCATTATTTGTGTATAACTTTTCTGGTGTAGCTCCATTATTTAATCATAGCTACGTTTTAGCTGTTGGTTATAATGCGAGCACCGATGTTGATACTCAAATCGGAACTGGTATAACTGACGGTACTGGAAATATCACCTTTTCTGGAAGTTTTAATACTGGAAATTTAACTAACGCGAAAGCCTGGTTAGTGCCAGCAGAAAACTGGAGTGGCGGAATGGTATGGACTGGCTGGCCCGCAAGTGCTTCAAATTTCCTTTGGGAAACTGCTCTGATTAATTACACTAAAAACTAAGCTTTAGATTGAAGCTTTTTTTCCAGCCTTTCATTTGAAGGGCTGGAGGTTAAGGTCTTAATTAGCAATAAAAAATGAAAAAAATATTTAATTTTTTTTGTTATTTAATTATTATTTTATTAGTCATTGCCGGCTTGTTCCTTTTAGCTTCCATTTTGCCGGTGACCGGCGGTTATAAATTTTTTGTCGTCACTTCCGGCTCAATGGAGCCGACGATCCATACCGGCAGCCTTGTTTTGACTAAAGCGGAAACAAATTATCAAGTCGGCGACATTATCACCTTTGGCAAAGCGAGCCGATTGAAACAGCCGACCACCCACCGGATTTTCGCCCAAGGCGACGATTTGGGAGCGCCGGTATTCACGACCAAGGGCGACGCCAACAACGCGCCGGATCGGGAAGAAATAAAAAATCGGGATATCATCGGCAAAGTGGTTTTTTCCGTTCCTTATGTCGGTTACGCGGTTGACGCCATCAAAAAACCAATCGGCTTTATTTTAATTATCTTCATTCCGGCGATAATCATTATCGCCAATGAGCTGATAAAAATTTTCGCGGAATTCAAGAAGAGAAGGCAGGTTATCAAATAATTTTTTATGGTCAAGTTAAGAAAAATCACCAAACAATTTCTTTCACTGTTTATGATCGCTGGCTTACTAGTCTACGAAGGAATTTTAAATATCAGCTATACCTCGGCGACCTTTTCTGATTTTGAGATATTTGAGGAAAATACGATCGTGGCCGGCACTTTGGTTTTTTCCGCCAGCGGGAGCGATTTTCTGCCCGAGGTCACCGCGAGCCAGGATTCTTTCCGCACGGTTGGTCTCTTAAACGGCGGAACAATTCCTGATTTCACTTATCAAATTAGAGTAGCAAACGCCACCTCCACTCTTTGCGGTTTTCTGGAGCTTAAAGACGATATTTCTGACACCTTCATGCCACTATCCTCGTATCTTTCGGCGACGACCACTTTCTCCCTTAAATCGGGCATCACTTTTGAGGCGCGTCTGACTTCAAGCGACGAATCCTTGTCTTTTGAAAGTTGCCGGTTTGATTTAATCTTTACTGGCTGGCAGAACGAATTTCCCGATGCGACTTCCGGTTTTTCGCACATCCAAACTCTTTCGGCGGTAATTACCGCCGGCGATTTAGAATTCATCCCGCCACCGCCCGGTCCGGGCGATGTGGTCATCAATGAGCTGATGTGGATGGGCTCTTCCGGCGATTCAAACGACGAGTGGATTGAACTGCGCAATATGAAGAATTATGACATCGATTTATCCAATTGGGATATCGACGGCGCGGTTTCTGGCAGCGGCCATTTGGAAATCCCCGAGGGTTATACCATCAAGGCTAATGGATTTTTCTTAATTACCAAAAATAGCTGGGATGATACGGCAATAAATTTAATCGCTGATTTGCCGAGCGATGAGGGATTGACTAACAAGTCCGGAATGAGTTTGCTTAATACCGGCGAACAACTCATTCTTAAAGATAATGGCGGTAATGTGATTGATACTGCTTGGCAAGACGGCGTGGCTTGGCCGGCGGGTTCAAACGGCACTGTCAAAAAATCTATGGAAAGAAACGACATCCCGGGCGATGGCACGGCGACCAGCAGTTGGCACACTTGCGTTGACGCTTCGTCAACCGCCTTGTATTGGGATGTGGGGCGAACAGAGATGGGCACGCCGGGTGTGGCTAATCTTTCGGATGAGAATTTAATCATTATTGAACCGGTGGAAGAATTGGCTGTGGTAACCGAAGAGACCGACGATAACGCGACCACAACCGAGGAGACGACAGGCGGAGAAGAAACCAATGCGACAACGACTGAAGAAACCGTTTCAACTGGCGAAAACGAAACTAACGCGACGACAACCGAAGAAATCACCTCAACTAATAATAATCCAGTCGATAATTCCGACTCGTCATCAGGCGAGGAAAACGCTTCAACGACTGACGAAGTTGTTCCTGAAACTGGCGATAATGGCCAAGAATCCGCGCCGCCTGAAAATTCTGATAATTCTACTTCTTCATCCGCGCCACCAGTAGAAACGGCGCCGGCGATTACCACCGATCCGGCCGCGATTTTGGAAGTCGTGCCGACTCCTGACGCCGGTGGCGGCGATGGTGGAACTCCTTCCTAATAGTCATTCCCGCGAAAGCGGGAATCCAGGGTGCTAAAGAGGATTCAATTCAAATTAGCCTGGATCCCCGCTTTCGCGGGGATGACAGAAAAGAGGGGAGAAATAGGATGGTCTAAAAAAATAAAATTATGTTAAAGAGAATTTGTATTTTATCACTACTCGCGTTTCTGATTGCCCCGTTTGTTTTAGTTTCTCCGGCGCGAGCCGCGGGTGATCTGGCGGTTGAATTTGAAGCGACGCCGCTTTTTTCCGACCTTAATTTTATGCCGGGAGATTTGGTGACGCGCTGGATAAAAGTGACTAACAACAGCGGCGAAGTCCAAAAAGTGATTACCGACAGCTCCAATGAAATCGACCTAGACCATTTGGGAGATAAGACCATTTTAACCATTAAAGAAAGCGGCAATTTGCTCTGGACCGGCGCCTTGACCCAATTTTTTAACGCCGAAGAAATTTATCTGTCCGATTTGACGGCCGGCGCGACTAAGCAATATGATTTTACCGTTTATTTTGACCCTTTGGCCGGCAATGAATATCAAGGCAAAACAACGATTTTTACTATCAATATTGGCTTTCAAGGCGGTGAAGAAGATGATGACGGCACCGGGCCGATCGTCAAAGCCAAATGGGAAATGATTGGCGACGGCCAGGACGATTCGCCTGACGCCGGCGCCCAGTTTTTGCCTTCCGGACAGTATCAAGTCGGCAAAACGATTAAAGTTTGCGCCATCGCGACCGACCCGGACGGGGTCGCCGACATTAACGGCGTCTATGGCGATATCTTTTATCCCGAGGATATGGCTTTGGGTCCGAATCACGAATCCGGCCGCCAAGGCTGCGGCCAAATCGTGAGTGATGAATTTTCTTTGAGAAAACTTTCCCAATCAGACGGCTATAATCTCTTCTGTAATAATATCAGAAATAACAATAATAATTTACCGACTTTCCAAGAAGGTTATGATTATGCCGAGATTTGCGCCGAAGACGGCGAATTATTAAAAGATACCGCCTATGTCTATTGCGGGGAGAAGACGCTATCCTATGAAGATCCGTCAGGCGGATACCGGACGTTGGTGATGGCCCAAGACAAATTGGGACTTTCCGGCACTTTGGAAAATTACTTCCGATATTTACCCTTGACCGCTTTTGAAACTGATTTTACCGGCATCTCTTACGGCAATGTCCGGTTAAACACTCATAAAATTATCAGTGGCGACCTCACTTGGGGCGGTTTGGCTTCAATCAGGAATATCGGCAACACTCGTTTTAAAATAAAGGTCTGGCAGGACGATCTGGGAATCGGGAAGACCGACGGTTCTTGGAATGTGAGATATGACGGCCGGGTGGGGAGTGACGCGTCGTTTGTAAATTATAATCCGGAGGAAACCGTCGTCTTGGATAATCCGCTCAACCTCTCCCAGACGAATGAAATTGATTTTTCCATTGAGGTCTTCAAATTCCCGCCCACTCACGAGGGCGATAGTTACACCGGCCTGATGGTTTTGAGCGCGGAAAGAGAAGCGCATTTTACCTGTGAGCCGTAAAAATAGGCCATTTTTCCCTTCTTGACAGGGAAGTCAATTTTTGCTTGACAAAATATTTGGGGAGGGCTAAGGTGGGGATAAAATGGGATAGTGATAAAACTGTATTTTCTCTAAATTTGCCTTTTTCGGCTGCGACTTCGTCGGGCTGGCGTAAAAAGATTTTCAATGTAGCGCGGCTACATTTCAAATCTTTTTACTGGCCCTCCTCGTCTCGCTCGAAAAATTCTAAATTTATAGTTAAAACAGTTTTATCACTATCCCATACCCATCTTTTTTAAATAATTTTAAAAAATTATGAAAAAAACCATCAATTTTAAAAGGCAATTCCTTACTTTGGGAATTCTCGGCCTGTTTTTAATCGTGCCAGTCGTGGTCCTGGCGATTGGTCAGACCACCGATCCGATTGTGATAGAAAACGCCCTAAGAGGCGGCGAGTTTCAGAAGACAATGATCGTTTTAAACAATGACGGAGAAAAAGTTGAAGTGAAATTTTCAGCCAGCGGCCAAATCGCCGGTTGGACGAAATTTTATCTACCCGGTGATTTGAAAAATTCAATTCAGGAGTTTTCTTTGGAAAAAGACGCTCAAGCCAATATTGTCGTGGTTTTCAGCGTGCCTTCTGATGCGGCTAATGGCGATTATAGCGGCTTTGTCGGCGCTGGCAAAAAAATCGGTCCGGCCCAAGAAAATAAAAACGAATCCTCGGTTTCCGTGGAACAGCGCATTGATCGCGCGGTGAAAATCAAAGTGACCGACCAAGAAACAGTCAACTTACTCGTCTCGGTCATTCCGGAAACCTATGATGTCAAGAGCGGGGAAAATCTTTCCGTGCGTTTTATTTATGATAATCAAAGTAACGTGGCTTTAAAGCCCCAAATCCAGTTCCGGATCAAGAAAGACGATAAGGTCGTTTATAACGCGATTTTTCCTTATCCGGACGGCGAAGATTCGGTCCGGCCTTTGGCCCAGCACGAAATTCCGGCGGTAAAGATTCCCACCACCGAGTTGGCCGATGGTCGGTATATCGCCGAAATGGAATTTTTACACAATGGCCAATCTATCGCCACTCAAGATTTCAAGTTTACCATAGGCGGCGGCTCGGTTTTGGGGGCGCAAGAATTCAACTTGACCAATTATTGGGTTTCCGTGCCTTTGGCTTTGGTGATCGCCGCGATTGTATTGGGAATTTTCTTTTTGGTGAAAAAGAATTGGCAGAACAAAAGAAGCGGCGATATTTTGTAATTTTTATTAATTTTAAAAAATATGAAAAATCCGTTAAGGAGGATGAAATTAAGAAAGATAAACTGGTTCTTTTCGGTCGTCAGTATTTTTGCTTTGATTTTATTTTTTTTCTTTCTTGGCGATTTTGCTTGGCCAAAAGCGCCGACAGCGCAAGCGGAGGACTTGTGTCAAGTGCCAGTTGATGTGGTTTTGGTGATGGATGTTTCCGGCAGTATGGCTGATGGCGGCAGTGAGAGTAAATGTGAATGGCAGTATTTGGAGCTGGTTGGGCCATCTTATCAATGGGTAAATCATTCCGAGTTGGGTTTAAGTGAAGAGGATTGTAACAAGAGATGCCTTGTTTCTGACCCTCTTTGCTATGCTGCTCCTACTTATACTCCTGGTACACCCAGTAAAATCCAGTCCGCCAAAGTCGCCGCCAATACATTTTTAGACAGCATGGGCCCGAATGACCAGTCGGCTTTGGTTTCTTTTAGTGACTCGGCCAGCTTGATACAACAACTTTCTAATGATCACAACGCGACCAAATCGGCGGTAGATGGCTTGACGACCAATGGCTCCACCAATATCGGCGGCGCGATTGAGTTCGCGAGCGGCGAATTAGGATCTGAAAGGGCTAATCCCCAAGCAGTCAAAGCGATGATTCTTTTGACCGATGGTAAAGCCAATCGGCCAAACGGCGACGGTCTAAATGAGAATCCGGCCGATGTCGCTTATGCCGAGGAAAAAGCGACTGAAGCGGCAGCTTTGGGTTATAAAATATTTACTATCGGTTTAGGGACAGATGATGAGATTAATGAGGTAATGCTTCAAAATATCGCCGACTTGACTGGCGCCCAATATTATCATGCCAATAGCGGCAGTGATCTTTCCGGCATTTATAATCAAATCGCTTTTGAGGTTTGCCAATATGGTTCAATTGCCGGTTGTAAATATAGTGACTTAAACCATAACGGCGCGATTGACCAAGACGAGCCCAAACTTGGCGGTTGGGAAATAATTTTAGGCGATGACGCCTCTTTTTCCCAATTAACCGATGAAAATGGCTGTTATATTTTTTCCGGCTTATTGGCTGGTAATTATACCGTCGCGGAAGGGGAGAATGCCGAAAAGCAACCTTTTGAACAAGTTTGGCCAGTGGGCAATCAATATCAGGTCAGTTTGGCCGAAGGCCAGAATGTGACTGATTTTAATTTTGGCAATTATTTGCCAGTTTGCGGCAATAATATTTTAGACAGTGATTATGGCGAGACCTGCGATGACGGCAACTTGGCTGATGGCGACGGCTGCAGCGCCACTTGCCAAATTGAATCGCCGATTAACAACAATATTATCTCCGGCTATAAATATCAAGACAGCGACGGCTTGGCTTCCACCACCGAAGACCGAGTCGGTTTAAGCGGTTGGCTGATCAATCTTTTTTCTGGCACGAGCACGGTTCCGCTTTCTTCCACCACGACCGACAGCGCCGGCTACTTTGAATTTGATAATTTGGCCGCCGACGTCTATTCACTCACCGAGGATCTGCTTGCCGGCTGGACTCAACTCTTGGCGCCAAATCCAATTGAACTCACGGGCACTTCCACCGCTTTAACTAATAATAATTTTGTTAATTTTTTTGAGCCGACCATCGGCGCGGGCGATCTGGTCATTAATGAAATTATGCAGAATCCCGCGGCTGTTCCCGATAATTATGGCGAGTGGTTTGAGGTTTATAACCAGACCGAGTATGAGCTTGATTTTAAAGATTGCGTCATCAGCGATTTGGGCAGCGACACCCATATTGTCGACAGTAACTTAGTGGTGCCAGCCGGCGGCTACGCGGTTTTAGGCAGAAATAATAATCCGGCCCAAAACGGCGGCGTGAATGTGAATTATAAATATTTAAACATTACTTTAGGCAATGGCGATGACCAAGTAATCCTCACTTGTAATAATATTGAAATTGATAAAGTGGAATATGATAACGGCGCCACCTTTCCCGACCCCAACGGCGCTTCCATGATTTTGGCCGATTATAATTTAGATAATAATGTTGGCGGTAATTGGTGTGTTTCTACTACGGTTTTTGGCGTCGGTGACCAAGGCACCCCCGGCAGCCAAAACGACGTTTGCGCCGGTGTGCCGGTTTGCGGTAACGGCGCAATTGAGTCGGGTGAGGCCTGCGACGACGGCAACTTGGCTGATGGCGACGGCTGCAGCGCCACTTGCCAAATTGAATCCCCGATTAACAACAATATTATCTCCGGCTATAAATATCAAGACAGTGACGGCTTGGCTTCCACCACCGAAGACCGAGTCGGTTTAAGCGGTTGGCTGATTAATCTTTTTGGCAGTGTTAGCACTACCACACCCATCACTTCTACTACGACTAACAGCATCGGCTACTTTGAATTCATTTATTTGGCCGCCGGCAATTATTCATTGACGGAAAATTTGGTTCCGGGCTGGACCCAGCTTTTGGCGCCTAATCCAATTGAACTTACCGGCACTTCCACTGTTTTAACCAATAATAATTTTGTTAATTTTACCGCGGCGAGCGAGCCGGTTTGCGGAAACACCATTAAAGAGGGGAGCGAGACCTGCGATGACGGCAATATCACCAACGGTGACGGCTGTAATTCCGTCTGTCAAATCGAAACCGTCCCGACTACCGACGGTGGTGGTGGCGGCGGCGGCGGCGGTGGCGGCGGCGGGCCGGCCATCTTGACGATTTTTAATGAGCAAAATATAAATGTGGTTGAAACCGCAGTGACGATTACTTGGCAGACCAATTTTTTCGCGACCAGCCGGGTGATTTACGCTTCCGAGGGCGGCAATCATAATTTTAATTACGCCAGTCCGCCGAATTACGGCTATGATTATTCTACGGTTGAGGATTCGGCGATGGTGACTTTTCATTCCGTCTTGCTCACCGGTCTAATTCCCGGCACGACTTATTATTATCGCGTGATTTCTCACGCTTCGCCCGACACCTTAGGTGTTGAACACTCTTTTACCACCGCCGGCCAGCAGCCGAGCGGCGAGACTGAGGGTGAACAGCCGGCTCAAGGAACTGGCGGCGTGGGCGGCGAACAAGGCGAACAAACTGGCGGCATTGGCGCCGGGGTTGGCGCGGGCGCCGGAACCGGCGCGACTGGCGGAATTGGCGGCGAGGCCAGCGCGGTTGGTCAAGAAGGCCAAGGCGAAGTCGCCGGCGAGCAAGAGAATGCGCCAAACGGCCAAGTGGCTGGCGTCGGAGAGGAGTGCCGTCCATGGCCCTGGTGGCTGACCATTATCGCGATTATAATTTATTTGATTTTGGTGCTGATTAATTATCTGGCCAAGCTTGAAGATAAATTGGAAAATTGGAAAACTTGGCTAGGCTGGTCATTCGCGATTTTACTCATAGTTTTACCGGCGATATTTTTCTGGTTTGCCGGCGCGTGGTTCTGGTGGATTTGGCTCTTGGTGATTTTGCTTTATTTAATTACGATTATGTCGTATCTTCTCGGCTCGATTTCTTTGAATCATTGGCCGACCGCCATTTTCCTGACTTTGTTTTTAATCTTTTTACTTTTCACGATTAGATTTTATTTGTGCTAATTTTATAAAAATACAAGAATATTCACCCCGTTAAGTAGGCAACTTTGTTGCCCAAAAATCCTTTCAGGATTTTTTACTTAACGGAGTAAAAAAATAATTTTATTTCAAAACTCCCGATTAAAATCGGGGGTTTTTGTTTATTGATTTATGTTATAATAAATTCATCATGAAAAACACCAAAGAAAAACTGTGGCATATTTTGAGCGTCAACGAATATTTGAAATCGCTCAAGACCTCCGAGGCCGGGCTTAGCCAAAAAAACGCCGATTTAAGATTGAAAAAATTCGGCAAAAATGAATTGCCCAAAGAAAAATCGCTTTCCTCATTGAAAATTTTTATCAATCAGTTTCGGTCGCCGCTTATTTACATCTTGATTTTTGCCGGCGTTATTTCTTTTTTTCTCCGCCATTTGACCGACGCGGTGATAATCATATTCGCGGTTTTTATCAATACGATTTTCGGCTATTTTCAAGAACGAAAAGCCAATCAAGCGCTCAAACAGCTCCAAAAATTCACCCGTTACGACGCCAAAGTCCGACGCGACGGACGTAAAATCAAAATTGATTCCAGCCAGCTGGCGCTCGGCGATGTTGTTTTTTTAGCAGCGGGAGACAAGGTGCCGGCTGACGGCCGTTTGATAGATGCCCAAGAGTTAAAAATAATGGAGGCGGCGCTTACCGGCGAATCAGAGCCGTCTTTAAAAAATACCAAAAAACTTGCCCCAGGCCGGGCTTTGGCGGAAAGAGAAAATATGGCTTATTTCGGCACCTTGGTGGAAAACGGCTTGGGAATGATGGCGGTCTGCGCCACCGGCCAAAATACCGAGCTGGGTAAAATCAGCAAATTAATCAAAGAGACCAAAGAGGAAAAAACTCCGCTTCAAGTCAAAATCGCCGGTTTTAGCAAAACCCTTTCCTTGATTATCGTATTTTTGTGTTTATTGATTTTCGCGTTTGGCTTGGTTTCCGGTAATGACCCGATAGAAATGTTTATTACGGTCGTCGCTTTGTCGGTAGCGGCGATTCCCGAGGGCTTGCCGGTGGCCGTGACGATTATTCTCACTTTGGGGATGAGGGCGATTTTGAAGCGTCAGGCGCTGGTTAAAAAGCTGATCGCGGCCGAGACCTTGGGCAGCGTTTCAATCATTTGCACCGACAAGACCGGCACGCTTACCGAAGGCCGGATGCGGGTGGCGCGGATCATCACTGCCGACAAGGATTATGACGCGCGGCAAAAAATCAACTTGGAAAAAATCGATAAAGAGCATGATTTGATTTTGAAAATTTCAATTTTATGCAGCGGCGCCACGATTGAAAATCCCGATTCGCCGCTTGAAGAATTAAAAATAATCGGCAATTCCACGGACCGGGCGATTCTTCTGGCCGCCATTGCCGCCGGATTTGATAAAGGCAAGCTCGACAGCGAATATCGTAAATTGGCGGAAATGCCTTTTGATTCGGGAAAAAAGTTTATGGCGACCATGCATGAGCATTATGATAAAATTCACCACCAGGATAAAATTCACCGCCATATTTTCGTCAAAGGCGCGCCGGAAAAAATTTTTGATTTTTGCGACGAGGTAATGATTGGCGGGGAAAAGAAAAAAATTACCGCCCCCTACCTTGAATATCTCAAAAGCAAATATGAGCGATTGAGCCAAAAAGGGCTTCGGCTTATCGCTTTGGCTTACAAAACCGGCGGTGATTTAAAAGATATTAAATCAGAATTGAACGGCTTGGTTTTTCTCGGTTTTGTGGCGATCAAGGACCCTCTTAGAAAAGACGCGAAAAAATTAATCAAAGAATGCCGGGTGGCGGGAATCAGGCCGGTTATTATCACCGGCGACCATCGGCTTACGGCTAAAGCGATTTTTGAGGAATTGGGCCTGAAGACCGACGGCAATATCGTGGTAGGCGAGGATTTGGACAAATGGAGCGACCAAGAGCTGGGAGAAAAAATAAAAAAAATTGATGTCTACGCTCGGGTTGAACCGCGGCATAAATTGCGGATTATCGACGCTTGGCAGAAAAGAGGCCAGGCGGTGGCAATGGTGGGCGACGGCATCAATGACGCGCCGGCGATCAAATCCGCCGACATCGGCATCGCGCTGGGAGACGGCTCGGATGTGGCGAAAGAAACCGCCGATATCATCTTACTGGATAATAGTTTCGGCGTGATTATCAACGCCATCAAAGGCGGCCGGATGATTTTTGACAATATCAGAAAAGTGATTTTATACCTGCTCTCCGACAGCTTTTCCGAGATTGTTCTCATCGCCGGCAGCGTGCTTTTTGGCTTGCCCCTGCCGATTACCGCTTCCCAGATTTTATGGGTCAATCTTGTCGCCGACGGCTTGCCGGGCGTCGCCATTACTCTTGAGCCGGCGGAAGAGGGGATTATGTCGGAAAAACCGCGGCCGCGAAACGAGCCGCTTCTAAATCGGGAAATGAAAATTTTAATTTTTATCATCGGCGTGATTACCGACCTGATTTTGTTCGGTTTGTTTTTGTGGCTGTTGGGCCGGTTTTCCGACATCAATTATATCAGGACGATTATTTTCGCCGCTCTCGGCGTTGATTCTCTCCTTTTTGCTTTTAGCGTCCGAACTTTGCGCCATTCCATTTTTACCCAGAATCCTTTGACTAACAAATTTTTGGTCGGCGCCGTGCTTATTTCCGCGATAATTTTGATGTCAGCGATTTATCTGCCTATCCTTCAGCCGTTTTTCAAAACCGTTCCTCTCGGCTGGGCTGAATGGGGAATAGTAATCGGCTTGGGCTTCTTGCAAATAATTCTGGTTGAAATCGTCAAACATTATTATATCGTAAAAAGCAAGTCAAAAAACAAAAGAACGTTTTTTAATTATGCTAAACAGCCGTCGTAATAATTATCATTTATAAAAAGGTGGCAAAAGAAACCTGTTTAGGAGAATAAACTAAAAGCAATTACTAATTATCCAGAGAAGGAAAAGTAGGTAAAATATTTCCTTTGACAAAAGCTGTTAATTTTGATATAATAAAGTCAAGTAAAAATAAATTTCATTTTTAGCTAATTTTAGCCAATATATTTAATTTTTTAATTTCTTATTTTTTTATAATAAAATGTCAATTTTAGATCAAGTTAGAAAAAATCAATTCCAAGAAAAGCTCGCCGGTTTTAATCCGGTTGAGACTTTAAATACGCTTTTTGCCCGTTTGTCCGAAAAAGAAAAAGAAGTGGTCAAGCGGCGTTTTGCTTTGGGCTACGACGAAAAGCATACTTTGGAAGAAATCGGCCAGCTTTACAGCATCACTCGCGAACGGGTGCGCCAGATTGAAAATTTAAGCGTCAAAAAGCTCAAAGAGCTCCGCGAACTCCGCGACCAGATTGAAGAAGCGGAAAAAGTGGTTGCCAATCTTTTGGAGCAATACGGCGGCGTGATGGAAGAGGATTTCTTTTTGGAGAATATATTGAGCTATTTGGAGGCGCAGGAAGACAGCGCCAATACGGTTTTGTTTTTGGCCGAACATATTTTTTCCGACAATGTCAGCAAAGTCAAGCAAAACAAAGAATTCAACAATTTGTGGCAGACCGGCTCCGCCGACATTGAAATGGTGAAAGCGGTCATCAATGAAATTGTCAAGATGATTGAAGAAAAAGGCGAGCCGTTGAAACTGGAAGATTTACTGACGCATTTTAAAAATTCTGAATTTTACCGAAACAATAAAGACAAATTCCTTTCCGCCGCGCCGTTTTTGGAAGCGACCGAGGAAGACATTGACCGGATTTTAGAAAGCTATCTTCGGGCCAGCCGCAAAATCAAACAGGACCTGTTCAATAATTGGGGCTTGATTTCTTGGGGCATCGTGCAACCAAAAAAAATAAATGATAAAATATATGTAACCTTGAAGAAAGCGAATAAGCCGCTCCACTTCACGGAGATTGCGAGTTTTATCAATGAAAATCGGTTTGACGAAAAAATCGCTTACGCGCCGACGGTCCACAACGAATTGATTTTGGACGACAAGTATGTCTTGGTCGGCCGCGGCATTTACGCTTTGAAAGAATGGGGCTACAAGCCGGGCACGGTGGCGGAAGTGGTTGGAGAAATTTTGAAAGAAAACGGCCCGCTGGCCAAAAATGAAATAATGGAAAAAGTTTTGGAAAAGCGTAATGTCAAAAACTCCACGGTTTATCTGTCTTTAATGAATAATGAAAAAATCAAACGGACGGAAGACGGCAAGTATACTTTGGTGGAACAATAAAATGAATTACGAAACCTATTAAACCGTCATCCCCGCCCCCGTTTTCACGAGGGTAAACTCCAACGGGGATCCAGGCTAATTTGAGTTTAATCCACTTTAGCGCCCTGGATTCCGGCTTTCGCCGGAATGACGGTTAGAGAGTTAATTTTGGAAATTGTGTCCGCCAGCCGGCGGATTGGGATTTGTAATTTTGAATTTGTAATTTTTTATAAGGGTGACAAGTTTATGGATATTGTCTTTAACGCGGATTTTGCCGGCCTTTGGCAAAAATTTCTCGTTTTCGGGTCGCAAAATCCAGCCATCATCGCCACGGAAATGTTTAAAGGGGGGGGCTGGGTTGTTTTTTTAATGGTTTTTACTTGGGGTCTTTACCAAATTTGGCTTGAAGCTCGGCAGATTCGGTGCATCCGGTCTTGGCAACAGGTTTTTTTGGCAATTGATATTCCCAAAAACAACGAACAAACGCCCAAGGCGGTGGAAAACGTTTTTACCGCTTTGTCCGGCTCTTTGACCGGCCATAATTTTTTAGATAAATACTGGTTCGGCAAAAGAGATGAATTTTTTTCTTTTGAACTTGTTAGTTTGGAGGGCTATGTCCAGTTTTTAGTCAGGACGCCGGCGCATTTCCGCGACTTGGTGGAGGCGTCCATTTACGCCCAATATCCGGAAGCGGAAATCACCGAAGTGGAAGATTACGCCGCCCCTTATAAAGATTTACCATTCCCCAATGATAAATATAATCTTTGGGGATCGGAATTGGTTTTGATCAAAGATTATCCCTATCCCATCAGAACTTATCCGGAGTTTGAACATACAATGACTCAACAGTTGATTGACCCGATGGCGGATCTTTTGGAAGTGTTGAGTCGCGTCGGACCGGGCGAGCAAGTCTGGCTTCAGCTGGTGGTGTCGCCGCAGCAGCCGCCGGGCTGGGGCGAAGTGGCCAATAAAGTTCTTCAAGAAAAAAAAGGACAGGAATACAAACCGCCGGAAACTTTTCTTAGCAAAGCGGTTTACAAGCCGATTGATTGGCTGGGGACAGCCGCGATGGAAGTGGCGAATCAAATTTTGACCAGCGCGGATGAAGAAGGAGCCAACAAAAAAGACGAAGCCGACCAGTTTCGAATGATGCGAATGGCGCCGCGCGAGAGAACGGTTTTTGAAAATATTGAACGGAAGCTTTCCAAGCACGCTTTCCGCGTCAAATTCCGTTTGATTTATTTGGGCGAGAGAGATGTCTTCAAAAAGGGCCGGGGAGTCGGCGCGGTCATCGGCGCCATTCAGCAATTCAACGCTCATGATTCCAACGGTTTCAAGCCGGGCAAAAAAACCAAAACCTCGGCGGATTATTTTTTCGTGGCAAGAAGAGTCGCCAAAAAACAAAAACGGATTTTACAGCAATATATCCAGCGCAACAATTGGAGCGGCGACCGGGTGGAGAATATGTTTTTAAACAGCGAGGAATTGGCTTCCATCTGGCACTTCCCGGTCATTACCGTCAAAGCGCCGTCGGTGGAGAAAGCCGGCGCTAAGAAAGCGGTGCCGCCGACCAGATTGCCTTATGAAAGGCGGCTGGCGGCGCGACTGCTTGAGATGGAAAAAGAGTCCGCTAAAAGCGAGCCGGTTGGGTTGCCAGCCAAGCCGAAAAAGCCCAGAATGCCCGAGGTGGGGGAAGAGGCCTATCCCAAGCCCGTTTCGGGCCCTAGGGAGGCCGCGGTGGGCTATGTTAGCGAAACTACCCGAGTAAAAAGACCGGCGCCGCCGTCGAATCTGCCCACGGTTTAAAAATATAAAAATACAAGAATACAGGAATAAAAAATAAAAATTAATTGTAAGATATTTTATAAATTTATTAAATATTGAAATATTAAAATATTATTTTGCTGAATTTTAATATTTTTCAAAGGCTAATTTTTAATTTTTAAAACTGCAGATTTTTCTGATGAATTAAAAATTAAGACATTTAAAATTATTTATAAAATTAAAAATTTGAAATTAAAAATTTTATAAAATGCCCGACCAGCACGAGATAACTTTATTCGCCGAAACCAATTTCCGCAATCAGCGGAAGCGTTTTGGCATCAAAAGCGACGATCGTCGCCGCCATATGTATATCATCGGCAAAACCGGCATGGGCAAGACGACGATGCTTGAGAACATGATTATTTCCGACATTATCAACGGCGAAGGTTGCTGCTACATTGACCCGCACGGCGACACGGCGGAAAAGCTTTTGAGCTACATTCCTTCCAGTCGCATCAACGACGTGATTTATCTTAATCCTTCCGATACGGATTTTCCCATCGCTTTCAATGTCTTGGAAGCGGTTGACGAGAAAGACAAAAATCTCATCGCTTCGGGGCTGATCAGTGTTTTTAAAAAACAATGGGCGGATTCTTGGGGCCCGCGCTTGGAATATATTTTAAGAAACGCGATTTTGGCGCTTTTGGATTATCCGGGCAGCACGCTTTTGGGCATTATGCGGATTTTGGTGGACAAGGAGTACCGCGAAAAAGTGGTGGCTAAAATCAAAGACCCGGTCGTCAAATCATTCTGGGTCAACGAATACACCAAATGGAACGATCGCGTGCTTCAAGAAGTGATTTCTCCCATCCAGAACAAAGTCGGCCAATTCTTATCCAATTTTTTAATCAGGAATATCGTCGGCCAAGTGAAGTCAACGATAAACTTAAGGGAAATAATCGACCAGAAAAAAATTCTCATTCTTAATTTGTGCAAAGGAAAAATCGGCGAAGACACGATGCAGCTTTTGGGCTCGATGATTGTCACCAAGCTTTATCTCGCGGCGATGAGCCGGGTGGATATCCCCGAAAAAGAGCGCCAAGATTTTTATCTCTACGTGGATGAATTCCAAAATTTCGCCACGGAAAGCTTTGCCGACATTTTATCCGAAGCGAGAAAATACCACCTTGACCTGACCATCGCCCATCAATTCATCGAGCAATTGCCCGAGGAAGTTTCGGCCGCGGTTTTCGGCAACGTCGGCACTTTGGTTTGCTTCCGGGTGGGCGCGGTTGACGCCGAGGTTTTGGTCAAAGAATTTACCCCGACTTTCGAGGAAGAGGATTTGGTTAATTTACCCTCGTTTAATATTTATTTGAAACTGATGATTGACGGCATCACTTCCGACCCTTTTTCCGCGACGACTTTGCCGCCATTATTTGACGAGATGCTGACCGGCAATCAAGAAAAGGTGATTAAAGTGATTCATGAAAGATACAGCCATCCGCGCGATATCGTGGAAGATAAAATCAACCGCTGGAGCGGCATGGATTTAAGCGAGAAAATGATTGGGGCGACGGCCGGGGAGAAAACCGCTGCCAGAACCGGTCGAGCCGGTTTTGACAAGCCGATGACTCAAATAACGAGCCGCCCGCCGGCAGCTGTTAGTCGCCCGGCCAGAAAAGAAAATCGGGAAATCAAATCAAGCGACAATAAAAACAAGTTTTCGGCCATTTGCGCCGCTTGCGGTAATGAGACGCTTTTAGGATTCAAGCCGGACGGCAAAAGGCCGGTCTTTTGTGATGATTGCTTTTCCAAGATGAGTGACGAAGAAAAAAAACAAGCCAAGAATTTTTTCTTTGAGGAAGAAAAACCGGTTAATACGGCGCCGGTGAGATTGGATGAAGCGCTAAAAAAAGGAGTGGTCAGTTTTGACGGCCATCGGCACGAAGAAAAAGTAACGCCGAAAAAAGATGATGATAATCACTTTTTAAGACCAGGACAGATGGTAAAACTGTAAAATTTTTAATTTTTAATTTTGTAATTTTTAAATAATGATCTAATTTTTAATTTTTTAAAACGGCTGTCATTAAAAATTAAGACATTAAAAATTATTTATAAAATTAAAAATTTGAAATTAAAAATTGACAACATTTTAATCCAATGTGGCTCTTAGTTTTTAAGTCTTTCTATCTCATTCTACCTGCCTATCTCGCCAACATGGCGCCGGTGATTTTTGATAAGCTTGGCTGGTTTCGGAGCTTGGCGAGGCCGGTTGACGGCGGCCGTAAAATCGGCCGTGATTTTGTTTTTGGAAGAAGTAAAACTTGGCGCGGCTTTGTGGCCGGCGCGATTTTCGGCTTAGTTGTCTCGTTTATCCAGTACCTTTTGACAGTAAACGATTTTTTTGCTTCAATCTCCTTAGTTGATTATCAAAAAGATTTTTTAATTTTTGGCGTTTGGGCGGGGCTGGGCGCGATTTCCGGCGATTTGGTAAAAAGTTTTTTCAAACGGCGAATCAGCATCAAATCCGGCCGGTCTTGGCCGATATTTGACCAGCTTGATTTCATCGCCGGATTTTTCTTATTTACTTATTGGCTCGTCAAACCGGATTGGGAAATAATTATTGCCGTCTGCCTTTTGACACTCGTTTTACACCCACTCACCAATGTCGTTTCTTATTTTTTGGGAATGAAGAAGGTGTGGTGGTAGACGAAGTCGAAAGTTGAAAGTCCAAAGTCAAAAGTCCGTTGAAAATATTATTTTTAAAAAATAAAACCAAGACTTTAGACTTTTAGCTTTAGACTTTTGACTAAAAAATCACAAAGTTAATCTTTATTCGGAATAATTAGGCGCTAATTGTTTTTTTATGAAGTCACTAATAATATTCAATCCCACCGCCGGCCTCTCCACCAAGCAGGATACGGAGAAGCTGGTCAGAGAAAAATTGTCTTCACTCGGATACCAATCGGAGGTTTTTTATCTTGACGAGAATTTTGAAAGAGAAATAGCCAGTCGGGATTTTTCCGAAATTAGATTGGTCGTGGCCGTGGGCGGCGACGGCACCGTCAAGGTGGCGGCGCGGACGATTTTGGCAAATAAGATAAAAGCGCCACTAGCCATTATTCCTTTCGGCTCGGCCAATGTGATCGCCGTGACTTTGGGCCTACCGGTTGGGATCGGCGGCGCGTTGAAGCTTTTGGAAAAAGCCGGCCAGACAATAAAAATTGATGTCGGCCTCATTAATAAAAAATATTATTTTTTAGTCGGCGCGTCCATCGGCTATATTTCCAAGGTGATTGTCGGCACCTCTAAAGAGCTGAAAAATCGGCTTGGTTTTTTCGGCTATTTTTTGAATTTGATTTTTAATAAGATAAAAATCAAAAAATATAAATTTCAGATCAGGACCAGAACTAGCGCTTTTTGGGTCAAAGGCAACAGTTTGGTTGTTTTCAACGCGCTTAATTATTTCGGCCTCAAACCAAAAAAGCCGATTGACCTCCAAGACGGCATTTTCAATCTTTATGTTTTTACCAATAAGACGTTTCTTACTTTAATTGAAGCTTTCTTCTATCTGCTGTATTTTCACCATCCGCCAAAACATGTTTTTTATCTTGACCGTGATTACTTCAAAATCGTTTTAAAACGGGAGTCAAAATCTTGCCAAATTGACGGCGACTTCATTCATCTGCCCAGAGAGATTGAGATTAAAGTGCTCTCTCAAGCGCTGGAAGTGGTCGTGGGAAAATAATAAGGTAAGATTTTATAATGAGATAGTGACAAAACTATTTTAGCTATAAATTTAGGATTTTTCGAGCGAGGCGAGGAGGACCAGCAAAAAGATTTGAATCGTAGCCGTAGCTACGGTGAAAATCTTTTTGCGCCAGTCCGACAAAGCCGCAGCTGAAAAAGACAAATTTAGAGAAAATATAGTTTTGCCACTATCTCAAAATAATCCGTCTCATAATCAATGAAGGAATATTTTAAAAAAAAGCGGTTTTTAGCCGAAATTAACCGGGGCGATAACGACGCTTTTCTTCAGGCGTATGATTATTACGCCCCGAAAATTTTTCGTCATGTTTATTACCGGCTTCACTCAAAAGAAACCGCTCAAGATATCGCCCAGCAAGTATTTTTTAAAACTTGGCAGTTTATCGTCGATTCAGAAAAAGAAATTGAAAATTTAAACGGTTTTTTATACAAGACGGCGAATAACTTAATCATTGACTACTCGCGCAAGGCGGAAAGGAAAGATATTCCCCTTGATGATAATTTGGGAAATAAAATATCGGTTGAGCCGTCATATATTAGTGAAGCCCACCATCGCCTGGAAATAAGCCGGGTGAGAGAAGCTCTTAATCGGCTTGAACCGGAAGAGAAGAAATTGATAATCTGGCGCTATTTTGACGATCTGTCCATCGCGGAAATTTCAAAAATCACCGGCCAGTCAAAAAATGCCGTTTATGTCGCTATTCATCGGGCGAAGAAAAATCTGAAAAAAATAATATGAAAACACCTAAAATAATCAATCTGATTAAACGGTCTAAAGATATTCCAGTTGACAAAAATTGGCTAAGGGAAGGAAGGCAAACCCTCCATAATTTTATTATTCAAAATCCGGTAAGAAAACCGGAACTCGGCCGTCAAATACTAAATAAGGGATTTTTTAATAAACTAACCTTAAAACCTATGCCCATCGTTATTATCGCCTTAATCGCCAGTTTGCTGACCGGCGGCGGCGTGGTCGCCGCCTCCCAGGGCAGCTTGCCGACTGACGCGCTTTATCCGGTAAAGATCGCCACGGAAAAAGCGCAGGAGGCAGTTACTTTTAGTCGAGTTAAAAAAATCGATTTACAAGCCAGATTGGCCGGCAAACGTTTGACAGAAATAGAGCGGCTTCAAAAGAAAGATGGAGTTGACCCGGCGGTTATTGAAAACATTTTGGAAAAATACGAAAATCATTTGGCTTTGGCCCAGAGTCAATTAGCCGATCTTAATTTAAGCGAAGCCGCGCCGAAAATCATCGCCACGGCAGTTAAATTAGAGAATGCTTTGGAAAGACAACGGGAAAAATTAGCCGTGCTTGGCGCTCAAGCGCCGCCTGCTCATCAATCATTGTTAAATGAAGCCCAAGTGTTTGTTTTAGCCAATTCAAATCAAGTTTTAAAAAAAATGGAAACGGAAATTCAAGAAACTGAAACTGCGGCTCAAGCCAATACCGCCACCGGAGTCGGTAAGGCTGAAATCAAGCCATCAGTAATAATGGAAAAAGTTCCCGCTTATGTTCCCGGCATTGAAGAAAAAGCCAAAAATCGGATTAACGCCGCTGAAAATAAAATCGCCGAAATCAGGAAAAAAATTGATGCCTTTGCCAGCCAAGAAGAGAATAAATGCGACCCGGAGGAAAAACAGGAATATATTAAAAAATTGGAACAGCACTATCAAAAAATGACCATGGCTTTGGCTGAAGCCAAAAGATTGTTTGACAACAAAGATTATTTAAACAGTCTAAGCCAAGCGAATTACGCTTTTTCCCTGGCTTTGGGTCTTGATAATATGATTGGCAAATGGCGCCGTGATTGCGGCGTGAATGAAGAAGTCGAGATGGTTACGGTCGGTCAAAAATTTGAAATGAAAATGGGCGAAACGGTTGAAGTTAAAAACGAAAAAATTCAACTTACTCTGAAGCGAATTTTCAGTGAATGTCCGCCTTGCCCCGAGGGGCAGGTCTGCGCCATGTTTTGTCCGGCATCAAGCGCCGACCTCACTATTATTTTTCCATCTCAACTTAGAAAAGAATTCAATCTTTCTCTTGGTAAAAACCAGAAAATCGGCGATACTCTTTATTTTGAATTATTGGAGATCTCCGGGAGTCAGATTACCGCCATTATCAATAAAAACAATAATAAACCAAATGAAAAAAAAGTTTCTCTGAATCAAGAGTTTGATTTAACAATCGGACAAACCGCGACTTTAGCCGATTACAATAATTTAAGAATAAAAATCAATGATGTGGCCATATCGTCGCCGATGTGCGTCCAAGGGACGCCATGTCCTTCCACCATCACAGTCAGTTTTGTTGCGAGTATTGATCAATGCATAAACGAACAAGCCGTTTCCACCCGTGTTAATTCCAATAATAACGACGTGCCTGTCTCATCAGTGGTGAAAAAATGCGGCGGCAGCAACACCTCTTTTTATCTGAATGTCGGCCAGAGCAAGATGATTTTCGGGGTGAAAATCACTTTATTGAATTTTGATAATAACACGGCCACTTTGATTATGACTAAGGGAACAACGGGTTGCTCCATTCCCAAATGCCTCAACGCTTATCAAACCGGCGAATACGACGATAATAACTGTCCGATTTATAGATGCGGCGGGCCGCAAACATGCAGTGTGTTTGTTACCTGTAAAGATGGCGAGGAAACATATTTTAGCGGTGATTATGACAGTAACGGTTGTCCGATTTATCAATGCCGCGAAAACAATGAAGAACCGGATGATTTTGATGATAATGTTACAAATCCAACCGGAAGAACTGGGGTATTTGCTCCGATGATGGAAGCGATTACTAATGTTTTAGAAAAAATAAATTTAAGATAACTGTCTTCATGAAAAGAGGCCTCCATCAAGGCCTCTTTTTTTATTCATCTAAATCGGTTAAGATGAAAGATAAGATTTTTTAAACCATTTTAACTATGAAAAAGATAAATAAAAAAGTCGTGGTCGCCATGAGTGGCGGCGTTGATTCATCGGTCGCGGCAGCCCTCTTAAAAAAAGAGGGCTATGATGTCATTGGCGTCTTTATGCAGTTCTGGTTTCCCTCGGGCGAGAAATACGGCGAGAACAGGTGTTGCAGTTTGAAATCATGGCACGAAGCGCAGGCCGTCGCGAAAGTCTTGGCTATCCCGATTCATAAAGTCAATTTCGGCCGGCAGTTTAAAAAATTTATTGTTGACGAATTTTTGGCCGAGTATGCCGGCGGCCGCACGCCCAATCCCTGCGTTAACTGTAATAAATTCATCAAGTTTGATTTACTCTTGAAATACGCGCGGACCGTTTTTGGCGCGGATTATTTGGCGACTGGTCATTATGCGTCTATTTCGTCATCCCGGCGAAAGCCGGGATCCAGGGTCAGTAAAAATAAATCCCTAATTAATTCTAAGATGGTATTTAGTTTGCGTCGCGCCAAAGACAAAACTAAAGACCAAAGTTACTTTTTATACAATCTCACGCAATCGCAATTAAAGTATCTCCTATTCCCTCTCGGCGATTATACGAAAGATGAGGTGAGAAAACTCGCCAAGAAATTCAAACTTCCTGTTTACGACAAAAAAGACAGCCAAGAAGTTTGCTTCGTCTCCACGACCGTTAATGATTTTTTAAAAAAATATCTAAAACTGAAAGCGGGGGATATTATTACCATTTTCTCCTCCCCTTGTCTCAAGGGGAGGTGCCCGAAGGGCGGAGGGGTCTTAAAACAAAATTATTTTAAGACCTCCCCCTTCCCCCTCCTTAAAACAAGGAGGGGGGGATATCGGGTCATCGGCCGCCATCAAGGCCTTCCTCTCTATACGCTCGGCCAACGAAGCGGCATTGGGCTTTCCGGCGGGCCTTGGTATGTGGCCAGTTTTAATCATAAAAAAAATCAGCTCATTGTCACTAAAAATCAAAAAAAGTCAAACATCTTCCAAAAAGAATTGAAATTGACCAAAGCGAACTGGATTTTTGACGAACCGCGGTTTCCTTTATCTTGCGAAGCCCAAATTCGTTATTACGCCAAACCGGCGAAGTGTGTGGTTAATAAACAAAACGGTTTAAGAGTAAAATTCGTCGCCCCCCAGCGCGCCATCATGCCCGGCCAATCAGTCGTGTTTTACAAAAACAACGAGCTACTGGGGGGCGGGATAATTATGTAGAGACGCATTGAATGCGTCTCAATAAAATTTTTATGTAGCATGCTACGTAACAAGAAGGCGTAGAGACGAGGCGTCGCCTCGTCTCTACAAATTATTCAGACATCCGCTTTGTTAAAAAAGCCGGCGTTTTTTCTGTCAAAATTTTAAATTTGACAAAATTCTAATTATTTACTAATATAGATTAAAGTTCTTTGACAAAAAATCAGTTAAAAAAGTAAAAACATAAGGAAATAAAAAGGTTTCTGGCGAGTGTTTTGGTGGAATTTCAAAACAAAGAAAGGAGAACGAAAATGAGCAGTATTGTGATGTTGAGAGTAGCGCTTGATACGCCTGATTTGATTGCTGATTTATTAAGCCAGCTGCAGGTCATCAATCCGGCGATGGCTCAATTTATTCAAAGTCTTGACCCGATTCCTCTAATCAAAGAATGCGCTCAAAATACGATTGATTTTTTGGCGAGCGAATCGCTGACAGGTATTAAAAAACAGGATTTTGTGTCAAACGGCAGAATCAATACCTCCACTTGGGATGGCGTCCCTCTAATCGGGGCGCTATCGCATTATAAATTTCCTGATGGCGTCGGCGTCTTGGTAATGGCTGACGGCGCGATTAAATTCGTGGCCGATGACGGTCGCGATTATTGTGGAAGAATCGATTATATCACCCGTCTGTTTAAAGAGGCGTTTACGGCGCAGGCGATTAAGACAATTTTGGAAATTATGGATTACCAAGTTGTTCTTAATCAGCGGCTTGAAAACAACACGGTGGTCGCTTCTTTGGAAGGAGTCAAGCTATGAAAACGATAAGAGTTGAGGTCAAGGGCGGCAAAGCCACTTTTGATTTTGAGGGCTTTGCCGGCGATTCTTGTTCGGATGAAGAAAAAACCATCCGCTTGTTTTTGGGACAACTGGGAGTGAAAACCGATGAAGAAAGCACGGAAAAGAAAACCGACCCCGAGGCCGTCCGTCTCGTCGAGCGGGAACGCGCCTAAGCCGAAAGAGCATCTTTTGGTGACGGTGGTTGGGGGACAAATCAATATTACCGACTATTCCCTAAAAGATGACCGCTGGGCGCTTTTGGCGCTCTTGGCAAAAATGGGAATTAAGCCGATTGAAATCCGTGAAAGCCATTGCGGCTAAAGGAGGCGAATATGGCGATTAAAAGAGTAAGAGTCATTGGGGGCTGGGATAATGAAATTGAAACCGATGGAAGCTGGCATAATTTTTTGGCCGGTGACATTATAACCGATGAAAGTCCGACTAGTGCTTGGCATAATCATCGCGTCTTAGTGGAAGGATTTGACGGAGGTGGCCTATATGGAAGGCGTGATGATTTAACAGCTTGTCATTACGATTCCAACCCACATGGTGGCAAAGATTTAACTCTCCTTGAACTGCCCGGTTACAAATTCAAGGTCGGCGATAAAGTGGTTTTTATCGGGTCTGGCAATAGACCCTCCGGTAAAAGAGGCAAGGTGATTGTCATCAATCCCGAGGTCAAGGAAAAAGCCAGATTTTTAGTGGAGTTTACCGAGTGGCTGGGACGGAATTGCGACGGCAATTGGGCTGATTGCTGGCAACAGCCCTGGTTTCCGGCTAAATATGAAAATTCCAGTCATAGCCGCTGGTGGTGTCACGAGGAAGAATTGGAAATTTTTATTGCCCCAAAGGAGGTGATGGCGGTGTCTGATAATATGCCGGCATGGCTCAAAGAGATGATTATCGCCCTTAAAGCCGAAGTGGCCCAGCTTTTCATTTTATTCGGCAATGTCGGCGACTGGCAAAAGACCGCTGACGGCCGCTATCTCTACCTCGGGGATTATTTGAATGAAATTTTCAAGCAACGGCTGGTGATGACTTACTCTGTTTCCGCTGGTCTGCAATTTGGCGAACCAGCCGAGGAAAGGGAAAAGGAATTCCGCCGGCTTTGGAAAAAAGTCGTTCAAAAGTCCCAATCGTTGGTCGGTCAATCGACGGCGGCCGGTCAAGCGAGACAGCAAATGTTGGAGGCGATGGAAAAAGCGCCTTTGGAGCAGCTTTTAGGCGGCCGGTCGCCGGATACCGTGTTTCCGATTTTGGAAAAAATCATTAAGGATGATGGCGCGGGCGACGACCTATCGGTTGAGCCGCTCAAAAAATCGCTCATCATCAATTACGCCCACAATGTCGCTGGCGCGGCTCAAGGAACCGTTTTAACAGCGGCTGACAAAGTGAATATTGAGACGATTGAACGTTGGGCGGCCGAAGCCAAAATAAAGGAAGCGGCAAGCGTGGTGATTTTAATCACTTCGCAATGGTCGGATTTGGCGCCGGCGTTACGCGCCAGCCAAGCCAAAATCAAAGCCATCAGATTGCCCAAGCCGAATGAAGAAGAAAGGACGGTTTACTGGCAACGTTTGTTAAGCGATGGCGTTACTATTGAAACCGGACTTGACGCGGCCAAGCTTGGCCGGCTGACCAGCGGCTTGTCTTTGACCCAAATAAGCAATCTCTATCGCGTCGCCCAAACCACTGACTCGGCTATCACGCTTTCGGTTCTTAAAAATCGGAAGCAGGAAATCCTCAATCAGGAATTCGGCGGCCAGCTCAAAGTCACGGTCCCGGATTGGGGCTTTGATTATTTCGGCGGCAAAGATGAAGTCAAAAGACATCTCTTAGAGATAAGGGATAACATCTTTTCCGGGATGACGCGGCGCTGTCCAATGGGCATCTTGGCTTGCGGGCCGCCGGGCACGGGCAAAACTTTCCTTTTTTCCTGCTGGGCTTACGAATGCGGGTTCAATTTCGTCACCATTACCAATCCGCGGAGTTTGTGGCTGGGAGAATCAGAAAGGATTATGGAAGAAATCCTGGCGGCGTTGGATGATTTGTCGCCGGTCATTGTCGTTGAAGACGAAGCCGACCAGTCAGAGACGCCGCGCGACGTGCCCAATGGCGATTCCGGCGTTTCCAATCATCTGCGGCAGATGAAATTCATGTTTTGCTCCGAGCCGAAACGAAGAGGACGGGTCATTTGGGTGCGCATTTCCAATCGCGACGACTTGATTGACGCCGCTTACAAGCGCAAAGGCCGGACTGACGACACCATTCCTTTTATTTTGCCCAGCGAAAAAGAGCTGGCGGAGATTTTTTCTGTGATGTTCGCTCGGTATGAAATCCCGACCGAAATCACCGATTTTTCTCCATTGGCCCGAAAAGTGGCGGCGAAAACCTACTGCACGGGCGCCGATGTGGAGTGGATGGTTTTGGAAGCCGACAAATTAGCCGGCCGCGAAAACGAAGAAAAAGTTCTAACTCGTCATCTTGAGGAAACGATTGATGATTGGGAAATGAATTTGGATCCTCGCGACATTGACCATCAAACCATCTTGGCGATTTTTGGCAGTTCCCGGCGGCTGCGGCCGGCGAATTGGCGGCAAATTGTCGCTGACGCCCAAGCTCGGTTAAGAACATCTTCGCCGCCGCCAACGCCGTTCATTGTTGGTTCTCTAACAAAAAGTTGAGAGAATGGTCGGCTCAAGCGGCTGATTCGCGTTCTTGACTGATTTTTATTAAGGCAAGGAAAAAGAAATTTTCCTTGCCTCTCTTGCAATGGCTATTTCAAAAAGGAAATCGCTTTTGCGAGGGAACGGACTTTGACAATAATGAGATGGTTACAAAACTGTTTTTCTCTAAATTTGTCTTTTTCGGCTGCGGCCCCGCCCCGTTAAATAGCGCCTTCGGCGCACTTTCGCCTTCGGCGAAAGTATTTAACGGGGTGAATCGGACTGGCGCAAAAAGATTTTCAGCGTAGCGACGGCTACGATTCAAATCTTTTTGCTTGTCCTCCTTGCCTCGCTCGAAAAATCCTAAATTTATAACTAAAACAGTTTTGTAACCATCTCAATTTAAAGAAAGGAGATAAAAATGGGACGAGTGATTGCTGGACAAGCCATCAGCGACGCTGATTTGGGCTGGATTTTTTGGACGCTGTTTCAGGCGCTTAAAAAATCGGCCAAGAAAGGCCGCTATATTTCTTTCCAAGCCGAAAGTATTGAATTTATCGGCGAAAGAAAAATAAGATTTAAAACCGGTGACGATTTTTCCAATTTGCGCCAATCTTTGCGCGCTTTAGGCGTTTTAATGTATTATTTGGCGACTGGCCAGTCAGAATTGCATAATGAAAGCATTATGCTGGACGGCTATTTGCCATTGGCTTCTGAACATTGGCGAGCGATTTCTTTTTTGCTTTCCGGCCAGGCCTTCAGCTTGCCGCAATTAGAAACAATGTTAGTCAAGCCAAAAAGTCAAATTGCGGCGCGCCTCAAACTAATCGTTTTATGGCCGCTGTCGGTTTTGGCGCTGATCGCCGCTTGGTTCAAGAAAATACCCGGTTTAACCAAAAAAATAATGGGCTGGGCTAAAAATGAAAAAGTTGTGGTTGGCGGTAGGATCACCGCTTTGGCCATTCTAACCAGTGCGACGATAATAATAATCGTCTGGTACTTTGCTTTTTGGTTTAGCTTTTTTACCTCGTGGAGTTTAATTTTACTTCCAGTAGTAATAATTTCTATTTTTTTGATTATAGGAATAGTTATTGCTTTAATTTTTTTTAGCTCTCGCTTGGAACCGCCAAAATTGTTTCTTCCAGAAATTTTTTACTTTTTGTTATTGGTGATTTCGTTGGTTTTGTTTTCTTTTCATGTTCCTGTAAATAAAAAACACATTGCCAAAGAGGCGGTGTTAGTCAATCGCCAGACCGGCGAATTTGCCGGCCGGTTGGAATTAAAAAAAGACGATGAATTTCTCGTTTGGCCGCATTATTTTATTAATCCGCTGGTTTGGAAACTGGCTCCCGGCATTTTACCGGAGAAAAAATTGGCCGTCGCCAAAAACGGTTTTTCCTTCATTCTGGCTTATCAGATATTGACTAAAGAAAAATACATCGCCGCTTGGCAAAAATGGGGCGAGCAAGCCAAATTGGAAGCCGACCTTCAGGCGTTGTTTGATTCTTTAGAGGTTGAGGAAATGACGCCGTCTTATGAGGCGGAAGTAAGAGTGAAAAGCGGCCTTGGCGGTCCCAATGATCATCTTGACGAGGAAATCAGAACTGCGGCGATAATGATGATTGACAATCAAATAGAAGAATTGAGGGAAAAGTTTAAATCAGATATCAAAACCAAACAAGGATTGATTGCTGACGCCGTTAAGGAAAAGCTAAAGAGCAGTCCGTTGGCGGAATTTTTTCATTTTTCTTGTTCTCCGGCGCCGCCAGTAAATGCGGCGGCCGCCGGTTAAGCGTAAAATTCACCACCCCAGAAGGTAGAGACGCATAGCCATGCGTCTTTACAAAATATTTGTTACGTAGCATGTTACGTAACAGACAGGTGTAGAGCCGTAGCGCGCTACGGCTCTACAAACCATTCAGACGCCCGCTCTGTCAAAAAGTTGGCGTCTTTTTTTGCCCCACTTGACAAAAATAAACGATTTTTATAGAGTAAAGACGATGCGGGTGGTCCGCATTTTCGGCTTCCGGGAGGAGGCCAGTTCTCCGTGAGGAGAAAAGTTCTTTCAAAAGAAAGAGAAAGTGGAGGCTGGAAATGATAAAAGACAGTGTTTCAACAATTTTGTTCGGAGAAGGAAATTATCCTTTAGCCGAGGCATACCGGCTAATCGGCCAATCACATTCACCCGGTGGGGGATATGAAAAGCTCTTTGAGTTTATTGGCGAAAAAGCTGGTAAAGGGCAATTTTTTAGCTACGCGTCAACGGCTAAAATTATTGCCGCGGTGGTGGTGGATAACCACCAAATATACACGAATTTCCGAGGTCATGATGTGGCAAAAACATTGGTCCATTTTTTTGGTCGTAATGGTGAATGGCGCGATTCATTGCCGTTAGGAAGCTCTTACGACTTCTTATGCGGCATTCCTCTGGGCGTTTTTCAAGGGGTCGCTTGGCTTGACCGATGCTCCATTGCCAATGAATTTGAAAAAGTAATAGTCGACCGAAATATCTTGGTCGATTTAATTACTTGGAACGGCACGATTCCGGACATTGAGATATTAACTTGGTCGCCGAAAAAAGAGTATGAAGCCGAACTTTCGAAAGCAGTCAAGGCCTGTTTCCGGCCGCCATCGAAAACCGGAAAAATCAACCAACGGCTTGCCGCCGCTCAAGCGATTATGGAAAGGGTCGTTGAGCATAAAGGGACGCTGGGTGAGCTGTCGGCATTGGGCGAGATGGTTCTAAAGAAGATTTGTTTCGTCGTTGCCGGCTCGATGAATCCCGTGGCTTTTTCCGACGCCATTTCTTCTCATTTTCGTCGGGAGTTGTTTTCTGTTTCTGCGCCAAAGAAGGAAGAGGAAATCGCCAAACTCGAGTAACTATTTGTTTGTTCCAATCTCTGCCGCCATCACAGTAATGGCGGCTTTTTTTCTTGCCAAAATTCCAATTTTTTTATAAACTGAATTAGTATATATCCTATAAACCGACTATGACCGCCAAAGAACTCAAACAAAAATACCTTTCTTTTTTTGAATCAAAAGGCCACGCCATTGTGCCTGGCGCTTCTTTGATTCCGGAAAATGACTCGACCGTGTTATTTACCACTGCCGGCATGCACCCCTTGGTCCCGTATCTTTTAGGCGAAAAACATCCGGCCGGCGTTCGTCTCACTGATGTCCAAAAATGTATCCGCACCGGCGATATTGACCGCGTGGGCGATGATTGGCACCTGACCTTTTTTGAAATGTTGGGCAATTGGTCGATAGGAGATTACTTCAAAAAAGAAGCGATTGAAATGAGCTTTGAATTTTTAACCAAAGAATTAGATATCCCAATTGGAAAATTGGCTTTCACTTGTTTTGAGGGCGAGCCCAATAATAATATTCCCAAAGACGAACAGTCAGCCGGAATTTGGGAATCTTTGGGTGTTTCACCGCTAAAAATAAAATTTTTACCCCGCGAAGACAACTGGTGGGGTCCGGCCGGCCAAACCGGCCCGTGCGGTCCGGA
>ERZ1292640.73-Hain-H43-02um-R1-73-length-76883-cov-7_pt1 | contig 76883 bp, 65 predicted proteins | sample MGYA00564404_ERZ1292640 | MGnify/ENA primary metagenome ERZ1292640 (study PRJEB36523, sample SAMEA6512636) | groundwater metagenome | collected 2019-01-08 | study: AquaDiva: Metagenomics assemblies of 32 groundwater samples
CCGGAAGTTATGGTTTCGGTTCCGGCAGGCATTACTTCAACGGAGAAAAGAGCGGTGATTGACGCGACAATAAATGCCGGCGCCAAGGCGGCTTTCGTAGTAAGAGAACCGGTGTTGGCGGCTATTGGCGCGGGAATTCCAATTAACAGCCCTTCGGGCCATATGATTATCGGCATCGGCGGCGGAACTACGGAAGTGGCTGTGATTTCTCTCGGCGGCATAGTATCGTGGTCTTCCACTCGCGTTGGAGGCAACAAAATTGATTCCGCCATCGCGGAATATATTAAGAAAAAATATAATTTAGCGATTGGAGACAGGACTGCGGAAGAAATAAAAATTTCCATCGGGAGCGCGATCCCATTATCAAAAGATAAGGAAATGGCTATGGAAATTCGCGGACGCGATTTAATCGCCGGTATGCCCAAAGCCATAAAAATAAAAAGCAATGAAATCACGGAAGCGATTGTGGATGAGTTGAGGGAAATTATACATTCCATAAAAATCGTTCTTCGCGAAACGCCGCCGGAATTATCGGCCGATATTATGGACAAGGGTATTATTATTTCCGGAGGAGGCGCCTTGTTGCGCAATATTGACAGGTTAATATGCGAAGCGATCGGAGTTCCGTGTTATATTGCCGACGATCCGTTGCTTTGCGTGGCAAAAGGAACGGGCGTTGTTTTAGATAATTTAGAGATTTACAAGAGAAGTATAATGAGTAAGAAGTAATTTTCCACCCTGCGGGTGGTCACCCGAAGGGTGATAATTTCTAATGATTATCGGTATCCATTCAATTGCCGCTTTTAAAAAACAAAAAACCGGCGTAGAAGAATACGCTTTTCAGTTGATTAAGCATTTGGCGATGCTTCCGGAAGTGCGGGAACATCATTTTTTATTATATACCGATAAAGGTGGCGATTTAGGATTTGATTTGCCGGAAAATTTTGAGATTAGGATTTTAAAATGGTCGGCGTTCGCGTGGACGCAGGCGAGGTTATCTTTGGAAATGCTGAAAAAAGAATGTGATGTTTTGTTTATTCCGGCGCATGTTTTGCCGATTGTTCATTCGCGAAATTCCGTTGTGGCGATACATGGTTTGGAATATGAATATTTTCCGGAACATTATCCATTTTGGTTTAGTAAATATTTGCGATGGTCAACGAAATATGCGGCGCGCAACGCGAGAAAAATAACAACAGTATCAAATAATACAAAGAAAGATTTAGTGGAATTATATGGAGTTAGTGAGAAAAAGATTAAAGTAATACATCATGGCGTAGAAAAATCCGAAATTCCACCCGCCAAAATTTTCGCTAAAAATTTAGGCGGGCAAGAATTCAAAAATTATATTTTATACATCGGACGCATTGAGTTGAAAAAAAATATTGTCGGTATAATTAAAGCGTTTGAAATATTTAAGGAAAAATACAAATTGCCGCATAAACTGATTTTAGCGGGATCGCCTGGCTTTGGTTATGAAAAGATAAAATACCAAATACTGCATACCAAATACAAAAATACTATTATAGAAACTGGATATGTAGATAATGAAGAAAAAGAACGGTTATATAACAATGCTTCATTATTTTTGTTTCCATCTTTTTATGAAGGTTTCGGTATGCCGATTTTGGAAGCGCAGGCAAGGGGAGTGCCGGTGATTTCGTCCAATATTTCCAGTATGCCGGAGGTTGGCGGACAGGGGGCTTTATATGTTGACCCGAACGGTTATAATGATATTGCGGACAAAATGTATGCGTTATTGACTGATGAAAATTTACGAAACGATATGATAAATAAGGGATATGAAAATATAAAAAAATTCAGTTGGGAAAAATGCGCGCGGGAAACGCTAAATGTTTTATTGGATCGGGTTTTGGAATAAAAAAGCTCGAATTGGTTTTAACCCAATTCGAGCCGCGATTTTTTAGATTATCATTTGCATAGCATTTTGAGGCCGGGGATAATAATAAAAAGGGTGGATATCCAGCCTACGATATAAGAGAATAGGATTCTTATTACCCCTAATGCCAGTATTAGGGAGTTTATATTCGGAGACTTTATTTCATTGATGACCTGAACAATACCGCCAATAAAGCAAAAGAAGAAACCTACATATAATCCAAATAAAAGCCCCGCACCAATTATGAGTAATATCAGCACTATTCTTACCTTGTTCATAGCGTACTCCCTTTATAAATTTTTTTAAGATACTTTTTATAGTATATGGATTATAAAACTATGCAAAATAAAAGTCAAGATTTGCAAAATAAAAAAATAGCTTTAATTCACGATTATCTTTTATGTTTCGGCGGGGCCGAAAGGGTTTTGAAATCGTTTCATGAAATGTTTCCGGAAGCGCCGATTTATGTTATTTGTTATGATAAAAAAATCGCGGAAAAATATTTTCCAAATGTTAAAATTTACGCATCTTTTGTTCAAAAAATTCCCTATTTTTGGAAAAAACCGAAATATTTACTGCCGTTTTTACCATTGGCGGTTGAATCGTTTGATTTATCGGAGTATGATTTAGTTATTTCCTCCAGTTCGGCTTTTGCTAAAGGCGTGGTGACAAAACCGAAAACAACGCATATTTGCTATTGCCACGCGCCAATGAGATTTGCATGGGATTATTACTATGAATATAAAAAATCTCATTCCGCTTTCAGGGGATTAAAGGGAATTTTTACCAAAATAGTTTTGCATTATATGAGAATATGGGACAGACATTGCGAAGCTCGGGTGGATTATTTTATCGCCAATTCAAATTTTACCAAAGAACGAATTAAGAAATTTTATAGGCGCGACGCGGAAGTGATTTATCCGCCCGTTAATATTCGCGATATTAGCGATAAATTACCGGAGATTAAAGATTATTTTTTGATTATTTCTCAGCTTCGTTATTACAAACGAATAGATATTGCCATTGAGGCTTTTAATAAATTAGAACTTCCGCTTGTAATTATCGGCTACGGCGATGATAGGCACCGGCTTCAAAAAATGGCAAAACCGAATATTAAATTTTTGGGTTGGTTGGAAGATGAAGCCATGATCGGATATTATTCCGGATGCAAGGCATTTATTTTTCCCGGGGAAGAAGATTTTGGAATTACGGCCGTTGAGGCAATGTCATTCGGGAAGCCGGTGCTTGCTTTCAGGCGAGGAGGAGTGATGGAAACTGTTGTTGAAGGCGTGTCCGGTGAATTTTTTGACGATTTGGAACCGGCGGTTTTAGCCGATGGAGTCCGCCGGATTTTGGAAAATTATAAAAATTATAATTCGGACATTATTAAGCAAGGGTCAATGGAATTTAATGAGGAAAAATTTAAAGATAAAATAATGCAATATTTGGATAAAATCAGTCTCCCTACGGGAGATCTGCCGTAGGCAGATATTTAGTATTTAGAGTATGAAAAACGATTATATAAAAATTCGTGGCGCGCGGGTTAACAATTTAAAGAATATTGATGTGGATATTCCGCGCAATAAATTGGTCGTGATTACCGGTCTTTCCGGTTCGGGAAAATCGTCTTTGGCCTTTGATACTATTTATGCCGAAGGGCAAAGAAGGTATGTTGAAAGTTTATCGGCATACGCAAGGCAATTTTTGGGTGTTATGGATAAGCCCGATGTGGATAAAATAGAGGGTCTTTCTCCCGCCATTTCCATTGATCAGCGATCCGTTTCTCATAATCCACGGTCAACCGTGGGAACAAACACGGAAATTTATGATTATTTGCGGATTTTATTCGCTAAGAAGGGGATTCCTTGTTGTCCGATTTGTGGCGGAAAAGTTGTCAAACAAAGTGTTAGGCAAATTGTTAAAGAAATTTTAAAAATTCCTCAGCCGTCAAAAATAGTGATTTTATCTCCAATGATAAAAAATCGGAAAGGAGAATTTACTGGTCTTTTGGAAAAGATAGAAAAAATGGGTTATTTGCGCGTTAGAATTGACGGCATTATTTACCCTATTGAAGAAATATCGGAAATTAAAATCAATAAAAATGAAAAGCATAATATAGAAATAGTTATTGACAGTTTAATTGTTGATGAGGAAATTAAAAAAGAAAGAGTTGTTGATTCGGTGGAGACGGCTCTTAAAATCGGCGAAGGGTTTTTGATTGTTTTCGTAAGCAATAAATTGCAAAAGATTGAAAAAGATTTTAATTTTAACCGGTTTTTTGTTTGCCCTATATGTAATTTTAATTTTCCGGAAATTAGTCCGCGGCTTTTTTCTTTCAACAGCCACTATGGCGCTTGTCCGGAATGCGCCGGTTTGGGCAATAAACAGGAAATTGATCCGAATTTAATAATACCTAATAAAAATTTAACATTAGCCGAGGGCGCTATAAAACTTTTGGTTTTTATGTCGCATGGAATAGGGAAGCAGAATTGGCATTGGCGTTTTATTTTAGAACTTGCGGAAAAGTATGGGATTTCTTTAAATACGCCGATTATAAAATTGGATTCAAAAAAAATAAACTTACTTCTTTACGGAGAAAAAGAAAGTGGCATCGACGGCATAATTGGACAATTAGAAAAAAAATACCGCGAAGCGGATTCTGATTTTATCCGTTCCGAAATAGAAAAGTATATGATCGTGAAAGAGTGTCCGCTTTGTCGCGGGAAAAGATTGTGTCGTGAAGCTTTAGCCGTTAAATTCAATGATATGGGAATTGATAAAATTTCAGAAATGACTGTTTCGGAGGCGGTCGTTTTTTTTGAAGATATTTCGGGAGACAAAGATAAAACTGGAAGATTATCGGAATTTTCCAAAAATGAACAAAATATTATTCGTCCTATTGTCAAAGAAATTTTATCGCGTTTAGGATTTTTATCTAATGTTGGGCTTGATTATGTGGCGCTTAACAGGCCTATGTCCACTCTTTCCGGAGGAGAATCGCAAAGGATCCGTTTGGCTACGCAAATAGGTTCCGGTTTAAGCGGAGTCGTATATGTGTTAGATGAACCGTCAATCGGACTTCATCAAAAAGATCAAGAGAAGTTAATTCGCACGCTCAAAGGATTACGCGATGCGGGTAATACGGTTATAGTGGTTGAACACGATGAGCAAGCAATCAGAGAGGCTGATTGGATTATTGATATCGGTCCCGGCGCCGGTCAAAAGGGAGGACGGGTTGTTTTTTCCGGAACACCCAAAGATATTTTGAAAGACGATAATTTAACGGGGGAATATTTATCGGGAAAAAAAGTCGTTGGAATGGATAATTTGCGGAAATTTTTTACATCCGTAAGAAAAAATATTAAAATAGATAGTAATTATTTGGAAATTATCGGAGCCGCTGAACATAATTTAAAAAATATTGATGTTAAAATACCGATTGGAAAATTAGTGTGCGTAAGCGGCGTTTCCGGATCGGGAAAGAGCACATTGGTGAATGATATTTTGGCTAATTCTCTTTTGAAGAAATTTTATCAGGCGAAAACAAATGTTGGCGCGCATAAAATGCTTAAAGGCGTGGAAAACATTGACAAGATCGTGGTGGTTGATCAATCTCCGATTGGACGCACGCCTCGTTCCAATTCCGCCACCTATACGGGTATGTTTACCTTGATTCGCAATCTTTTTGTTCAAACGCGGGAAGCCAAGCTTCGCGGATACGAAGCGGGAAAGTTTAGTTTTAATGTAAAGGGAGGCAGATGCGAGGAGTGCGAAGGGCAGGGAATGAAAAAAATTGAAATGTATTTTTTACCGGATGTATATGTGGAATGCGAAGAATGTCGCGGCGCGCGATTCTGTAAAAATATTTTGGAGATTGAATATCGCGGAAAAAATATCGCCGAAATTTTAAATATGAGCATTGATGAAGCGATAGGATTTTTTAATAATATCGCCGCCGTTAAAAATAAATTAAAAACAATTTCCGAAGTGGGATTAGGTTATATTAAATTAGGCCAGCCGGCGCCGACTTTGTCCGGAGGAGAGGCTCAACGAATTAAATTGGCAACTGAACTTTCGCGGCGTGAAACTGGTAAAACGCTTTATATTTTGGACGAACCGACAACCGGTCTTCATTTTGACGATATTAAAAAATTACTTGGAGTTTTAAAGAAATTGGTTGAAAAGAAAAATACCGTTTTGGTTATTGAACATAATCTTGATGTATTGGTTAATGCGGATTGGATTATTGATCTGGGACCCGGAGGAGGAGATAGTGGCGGTAGAATTATTGCCGAAGGAACGGCGCGCGATGTAGCCGACATTAAAGAATCTTTCACCGGACAATATTTGAAAGAAAAAATACTAAATACTAAATACTAAATGTTTTCAATATCCCGATATTTCAAAAAATTTGATTGGTTGCTTTTTGCGGCTATTATTTTGCTTTTTCTTATCGGGCTTTTAACCATATATAGCATTAATGAAAACGCGGATTTTTTTAAAAAACAATTGATATGGGGAGGAATCGGAATCGCTATGTTTTTTTTAACGGGATTTATCGATTATCGTATTTTTAAAGATCATTCAATTATGGTCATATTTCTTTATATTATTATCGTTGTACTTTTAATTTTGCTTTTGGCGGTTAATTTTAAAATTCGCGGCGCCGCAAGTTGGTTTAGAATTATTAATTTTAATTTTCAGCCGGCTGAATTCGCAAAGTTGATTTTAGTTTTTTTACTGGCGAAATATTTTTCTATTCGACATATAGAAATGTATAAAATAAAGCATATTATAATTTCCGGCATTTATGTCGGGATTCCCGGATTTTTAATTTTTATACAGCCCGACTTGGGTATGGCAACAGTCTTATTTATTTTATGGTTCGGTATTATTATGATTACCGGAATAAAACCATATCATTTTGGAATTATTTTGGGTAGTGGCGCGATAGCGGCTATAATGGGATGGTTTTTAATTTTGAAAGATTATCAGAAGGCCAGGATTCTTTTCTATCTCAGGCCGGACATTGATCCATTGGGGCATGGTTATAATTTAATTCAGTCGTTGGTATCAATCGGATCCGCCGGTTTTTGGGGCAAAGGTTTGGGGCGCGGTTCACAGGCGCTGCTCGGATTTTTACCGGAAGCCCATACCGATTTTATATTTGCTTCTTTTATTGAAGAATGGGGCGGTTTAGGAATGATATTTTTAATATTGCTTTTAAGTTTTATACTATATAGAATGATTAGAATATTTTTATTTTCTTCAAATAATTTTGCCCGTTTATGCGTTACCGGAATTTGTTTAATTATATTCTCTCAAGTCGTAATTAATATCGGAATGAATGTTGGGTTTTTTCCTATAACCGGTTTAACTTTCCCTTTTTTAAGTTATGGCGGCAGCAGCTTATTGGCCAGTTTTATAACCATGGGTTTCTTGGAAAGCATCAGGATTCATTCTTGATAGCGTAGAATAATAAACGGTAAAATTTAATTCAAAATAAAATGAATTTTTCTAAATATTTATTCTTCATTTTAATATTTGTTTTTTTTGGCATAGTGTTATTTTTTTCTTTGTATTTTCAATCAGGCGATGTTGAAATAAAGTTGATTTCAGAAAATATTAATTCAACCGGAATTATAAAGTTATTATTTAACGAACCGCAAGAAATATCTGCGCTTGAAGAGCGTTTTGAAATTAAGCCCGATACGCCAATTGATTTTATCTGGTCATCGTCAAAAAAAGAATTAGTAATTGTGCCATTAAAACTGCTTGAAAATAATCAGATTTATAATTTGCGCGTTCAAAGTAATGGTGATAAATTCGGCGCTTCTGTCGTCAATAAAATTTTTCGGTTATTTGGTTGGGATAAAATCGGCGTTGTAAAAATAGTCAAGTCGGATTCTGAACCTAATGATGAATTTTATTTGGTTGATTTATCAGAGATTTCACCGCAAAGATTGCCGCAGAGTGGCGCCTCGCAAACTATAATAGATGAGCAAGTGTTGCAAAAACTTCAAAGATGCGAGGAAACGCCTATTAAGTGCATAGAAATAAATCTTAGTACGCAACGAATGCAAATATGGGAAAATAAGAAAATTTTGAAAGAATATGTAATTTCCAGCGGGCGTCCGAGTCATGCCACTAAAACAGGCAATTTCTCTATTTTAAGCAAATGGCCAGTGGCTTACGGAGGCATTTCGGGACAGCGCTGGAAAATGCCTTTTTGGATGGGTATTTATTATGTCGGCTCAACGGAGAATGGCTTCCATGAATTACCATTTATCAATGGTATACGGGAAACCTCCGCTGATATGGGAAAAGCGGTGTCTCACGGTTGCGTGCGTTTAGGCATTGGCGACGCGGAAGAAGTTTATAATTTCGCCGACCTAAAAACGCCAGTGTTGATACGAAGGTAAAAAATAATCGGTTACTGTAAATAAAATGTTGCATATGCTACTTTTGCCCTTGACAAATTTTTTAGCGGGAATATAATATTATTTATACTGTTTTTGCATTATTTATCGGCAATTTTTAATTGCGCATTTATAAATATTTAATTTTTGTTGGATAATTATTTTTTTAATTTATTTTTTAAATAACTAAAATACAACCCAAGGTTTTGATTATTCTTTGGGATGTTTTTGTGCCTATTTTTGTAAAATAAAACCACGGATTATTTATTGTAAATTCGCGGTTTTCTATTATATTTCGCGTTATATATCGTAATTATACTATGCGCAAACATTTTTCAAATTTTCGGGCGGAAATTTACCCCATACCCAATCTTATTAATATGCAAACTGATTCTTGTAATTGGTTTATGGATGAGGGACTTAAAGAATTATTTCAAGAAATATCTCCCATCAAAGACGCTACGGGTAAAATAATGGAACTTAGTTTTGGCGATTATCGTTTTGATGAACCGAAATATGACGAAATGAAAGCCAAGGAGCACAATACCTCCTTTGAAGCCGCTTTGAGATGCAAATTATCTTTACTTATTAAAAAAGACGGAGAAATTAAAGAACAAGATATATATCTTGGCGATTTTCCCGTTATGACTAACAGGGGAACTTTTATTGTTAACGGCGTAGAGAGAGTCGTTGTGTCGCAACTTATAAGATCTCCGGGCGTTTTCTTTTCCGCAAATTCATATAAAATGCGTCAGCTTTTCGGCGGTAAGATTATACCGAATCGTGGCGCATGGTTGGAATTTGAAACAGATTTGACAGGTGTAATTTATGTGCGGATTGATCGCAAGCGAAAAATGCCCGTTACTTCTTTATTGAGAGTTTTCGGATTGGAGACTAATGAAGAAATACAAAAAGCATTTAAGGATGTTGATGTTAATCCGAATGTTAAATTTATAAAATCAACATTAGAGAAAGATATTGCGAAGAATAAAATGGAATCTTTTGTTGAAATATATAAAAGAATTCGTCCCGGCGACCTTGCTACGGCAGATAATGCTCGTCAGTTAGTTGAGGGAATGTTTTTTAATTTCAGCCGTTATGATATTTCCAGAGTGGGCAGATATAAATTGAACCAACGGTTAAATCTTAAAACATCGGAAGAAAAAGGCAGAATTTTAAATAAGGAAGATTTGGTGGCGATTATAAGCGAGATTATAAAATTAAACAATAATCCCAACGCAAAACCTGATGATATAGATCATTTGGGCAATAGGCGAGTGAGGGCTTTAGGTGAACTTTTGCAAAATAAATTACGGATAGGGTTGGCAAGAATGGAAAGAATAATTAAGGATAGAATGAGCACTTTGGACACGACAAACATAATGCCCGCTCAGCTTGTGAATATAAGGCCGTTCACGGCGTCTATCAAAGAATTTTTTACTTCTTCGCAGCTTTCACAATTTATGGATCAAATTAATCCATTGGCTGAACTTGAGCATAAAAGACGGCTTTCCACTATGGGTCCCGGAGGGTTGATAAGAGATCGCGCCGGTTTTGAAGTTCGCGATGTGCATCCAAGTTTTTACGGAAGAATCTGTCCGATTCAAACGCCAGAAGGTCAAAATATCGGATTAATAAGCCATCTTGCCTGTTATTCAAAGGTAAATAAATATGGTTTTATAGAAACTCCATATCGTAAAGTTTCTAAAGGGCGAATAACCGATGAAATTATTTATTTGGACGCTTCGGAAGACGAAAAATATAATATTGCCGAAGCCGGTGTGCAATACGATGAAAATGGTCGTTTTTTAACAAAAAAAGTGGCAGCCAGAATAAAGGGCGAACCGGGGATAGCGGATCGTGATGCCATTGATTTTATTGATATTTCTCCAAAACAACCTTTTAGCGTTGCCGCTTCCTTGATTCCTTTCTTGGAACATGATGATGCCAATAGAGCTTTAATGGGATCAAATATGCAAAGACAGGCGGTATCTTGTATTGCGCCGCAGGCCGCTTTTGTCGGTACGGGTCTTGAGCAAAAAGCGGCGATGGATTCAGGGCAAGTCATTGTTGCGATACAGGACGGAACGGTAAAAGAGGCGGATGCAAACCATATTTTGATAGAAAATAAGGAATCTAAAAATACAAAAGATAGGTTTATAGATTATCGTCTTAATATTTTTAGTCGTTCTAATCAGTTTACTTGTATTCATAATAGATCTTTGGTTAAAAAGTTCGATATAGTTAAAAAGGGAGATGCTATAGCGGATGGCGCGTCAACCGATAATGGGGAGTTGGCTTTGGGTCAAAATATTTTAGTCGCGTTTATGCCTTGGGCCGGAGCTAATTTCGAGGATGCTATAATTATTTCAGAAAAATTGGTGCAAGATGATCGTTATACTTCAATACATATTGAAAATTTTATTTGTGATGTCCGGGATACAAAATTAGGACCGGAGATTACAACTCCCGATATTCCCAATGTTGGAGAAGAAAAATTAAAGGATTTAAATGAAGACGGGATAATAAGGATAGGGGCCGATGTTTTTCCTTTAAGTATTTTAGTTGGTAAAATTTCACCAAAGGGTGAAGCTGATTTAACGCCGGAAGAACGGCTTTTACGCGCTATTTTTGGAGAGAAAGCAAGGGATGTTAAAGATACTTCTTTGGTATTGGCTCATGGTAAACGCGGCAGAGTCGTTGGTGTTCGAATACTTTCGCGCGATCAGGGCGATAAACTTCCTTCCGGAGTGATTAAATCTATTCAGGTTGAAGTGGCTCAATTAAGAAAAATAGCGGCAGGCGATAAGATGGCGGGCAGACATGGGAACAAAGGGGTAGTGTCAAAAATATTGCCAGTTGAAGAGATGCCCTATATGGAAGATGGAACGCCGGTTGATATTATTCTGAATCCCCTGGGCGTTGCTTCTAGAATGAATATTGGGCAAATTTTGGAAACGCACTTGGGTATGGCGGCAAAAAATCTCGGTTATAAGGCATTAAGTCCGGTTCTAAATGGTGTTCCCGAAGAAGATATTAAAAAAGAATTAAAACGCGCGGGATTTAATGAATCGGGTAAAATGAAACTTTATGACGGCAGAACGGGCGAGTCATTTGATCAAATGGTAACAGTCGGTTATATATATATAATGAAACTTCATCATTTGGTTGAGGACAAGATTCATATGCGTTCAATTGGTCCGTATTCTCTTATCACACAACAACCATTGGGTGGAAAAGCGCAATTTGGCGGACAGAGATTTGGCGAAATGGAGGTTTGGGCTCTTGAAGGTTATGGCGCCGCGCATACGCTCCAGGAAATGCTTACGATAAAATCAGATGATGTTTTGGGAAGGGCCGCGGCCTACGATTCTATTATAAGAAATAGAGTAATTAAGAATCCTAATGTTCCGGCATCTTTTTATGTTTTACTTAATGAATTAAGAGGATTGTGTCTTAATGTCGAAATTATAACGCATGAAGAATCAAAAAAAAATATTATTGAAAAAAAGTAAAAAATTCATAAAGTTTATGTCGTGAATGATGTAATTGTTTAAATGGTTTTTGACAATTACGATAATTTGCGCATTTATTAAAAAATTGTCCAGATTAGTTGATTTTAAGGCGTTAAAATTAAGCGTAGCTTCCCCGGAAGTTATTTTGGGCTGGTCTCATGGAGAGGTATTGAAGCCGGAAACTATAAATTATAGGACTCAAAAATCCGAGAAAGACGGTTTGTTTTGCGAAAGAATTTTTGGTCCGGAGAAGGATTGGGAGTGTTATTGCGGTAAATACAAACGGATACGATATAAGGGAATCGTATGCGATAAATGCGGCGTTGAAATTACAAGAGCCGCCGTGCGGAGGGAAAGAATGGGACACATTCAACTCGCTGCGCCGGTTTCCCATATTTGGTTTTTAAGGGGAGTGCCATCGCGCATAGGGCTTATATTGAATATATCGTTGCAGGATATAGAGCGGGTTATTTATTTTGCGAGTTATATTATTATGAAAGTTGATTTAAAAGCTAAGCAAGAAGTTTTAGTATCATTGGAAAGAGAATATAAGATTAAATTAAAACAGCAAAATACGCAAAAAGATAAAAATCAACTTAAAGCATTGATGGATCAGGCGATGGAAGAATTGGAAGAATTAAAACCGCTTAAGGTTTTAAGCGAATCGGTATTTTATCGTTTAAGTTTAAAGTATGCTCATATTTTTGAAGCGGACCTTGGGGCCGGCGCTATAAGAAAGATATTGAAGGAGATAAATTTGGTGGAACTTAGAGATCAAATAAGCGCAGAAATTTTAAGTAAAAAAACTCAAGATAAAAAAATATTGAAACGGTTTCGTTTAGTTGAGGGTTTATTGAGGGCCGATATCCGGCCGGAATGGATGATACTTACGCATATTCCCATAATACCGCCTGATTTAAGACCAATGGTTCAATTAGACGGTGGCCGTTATGCCACCTCGGATGTAAACGATTTATACAGACGCGTTATTAACAGAAATAACCGTTTGAAAAAATTAATAGAACTCAATGCTCCTGAAATTATTTGTCGTAATGAAAAAAGAATGCTTCAAGAAGCGGTTGATGCTTTAATAGACAATAGCGCGCGGCGTACGCAAGGAACCATAACCGCTTCAACTGGTCAGAAGCGACCATTGAAATCGTTAGCCGATATGTTGAAGGGAAAACACGGACGATTTCGTCAAAATCTTTTGGGAAAGCGTGTTGATTATTCCGGTCGTTCGGTTATAGTTGTCGGACCGGAACTTAAGCTTGATCAATGCGGGTTGCCGAAAAAAATGGCCCTAGAGCTTTTTCGGCCGTTTGTAATTAGTAAACTTATAGAAAGAGAATTGGCTTATAATGTCCGGGGAGCGGGAAGATTGATTGAGCAGGAAGTAACGGAAGTTTGGGGAATTTTAGAAGAAGTTATTCAGGAAAAGTATGTGCTTTTAAATAGAGCGCCGACTTTACATCGCTTGGGTATTCAAGCGTTTAAACCAATTCTGATTGAAGGCGATGCGATCCAAATCCATCCGTTGGTTTGTACCGCTTTTAATGCTGACTTTGACGGAGATCAAATGGCGGTTCATCTTCCACTTACTAAAGAAGCGCAGAGAGAAGCGCGGGATATTATGTTGGCATCTAATAATATTTTTAAACCGTCCAATGGCGAACCGGTTGCGGTGCCGCATAAAGATATAGTATTGGGATGTTATTGGATGACTCAAATTCAACCGGGGCGCAAAGGCGAAGGAAAAATTTTTTCCGATGAAAAAGAAGCTATTTTGGCTTATCAATCCAGAGAAATAGACATTAAGGCGAGTATAAAAGTTAGGATATCAAAGCGGATCGACAAAGATGTTGAATCGGTTACCGTTGGCAGTCGTATTATAGAAACTTGTTTGGGAAGAATATTATTTAATGAAGTGCTTCCGGCCGATATGGAATTTATAAACGATGAAATGGATAAAAAGTCATTAAGGTCTTTAGTCAGTGATGTTATTGATCGTTATGGCGTAAAAGATACCGGTAATATTTTGGACGCATTAAAAGATTTAGGTTTTAAATATTCCACCAAATCTGGTATTAGTTGGGGAATGGACGACTTGCGGGTTCCGAAAAAAAAGCAAGAAATATTGGAAGAAGCCGAAGAAAATGTCGCTAAAATAAAAGAGCAATATAATCAAGGTTTATTGACTAACGACGAAAGAAAATCCCTGACTATTGATATTTGGTTTAAAGCCACTAATCAAATTGCAAAAGAAGTTTCTGCGACTGTGGATAAATTTCATCCTATTTATACGATAGTTAATTCCGGCGCGCGAGGATCTTGGCCTGTTATCGCTCAGCTTATGGGAATGAGAGGGCTTATGGTCAATCCTTCCGGCGATACGATAGAACTTCCCGTAAAAGGCAGTTTCAAAGAAGGCTTAAGCGTGTTGGAATATTTTATCTCCACTCATGGCGCAAGAAAAGGAACGGCGGATACCGCTCTTAAAACAGCGACTGCCGGTTATCTCACAAGAAGGTTAGTTGATGTGTCGCAAGATGTCGTAATTAGGGGGGAAGATTGTGAAGGAAAAGATGGAATTAACTTATGGAAAAAAGATGGCGACGAAAATGGATATGCTTTTAGTTCCAGGATAAAAGGAAGATGCGCTCAGGAGAATATAAAAGATGAAAATGGCGATATAATCGTTAAAAAAGGCGATTTGATAGATAAAGAAGCGGCTAAAAAAATAGAAGAATCGGGGATGGAAAAGGTTTTCGTGCGTTCCGTAATTGCTTGCAAGACAAAATTTGGCATATGTCAAAAATGTTATGGACAGGATTTGGGACGGAATAAATTGATTGAAGTGGGGGAGGCGATTGGCATTGTAACGGCTCAAGCTATTGGCGAGCCGGGAACGCAGTTAACAATGAGAACTTTTCATACCGGAGGAGTTGCCAGTGAAGCAGATATTACGCAAGGTTTGCCGAGGGTGGAAGAAATATTTGAGGCTAGAATTCCAAAGGGCAAATCTATTATTGCGGAATGCGACGGTAAGGTCGTTTCTATCGCGGAGGAAAATAAGCAAAAAATTGTTATGATTAAATCTACGGATGAAGTTCAGTCTGATGATAAAAAATCTTCCATTTTGAAATATATAATACCGGTTAAGACAACATTAGCTGTTGCCAAGGGCGATCTGGTGCGTCAAGGGCAGATGCTTTGCGATGGGAATATTGATCTAAAAGAACTTTTTAGAGTGGCCGGCAGAGAAGAAGTTCAACGATATATTCTTCGTGAAATTCAAGGCATATACAGTATGGCGGGCGATCAAATGCATGATAAGCATATTGAAGTAATTATTAAACAGATGTTTTCCAGGGTTCAAGTTAAGGATGCCGGGGATACCAATCTTTTACCCGGCGATATAATTGAAAAAGATTATTTTTACGAAGAAAATGAAAAAGTGGCGAAAAAACAAGGTAAGGTTGCCACATGTGAATTTCTTATTTTAGGGATAACGAAGGTGGCTTTAACGACATCCAGTTTTCTTTCTGCGGCTTCTTTTCAAGAAACGGCTAGGGTCCTTATTGAAGCGTCGGTTGTTGGCAAGAAAGATTATTTATATGGATTAAAAGAAAATGTAATTATAGGAAAATTGATTCCGGCGGGAACGGGATTGAAAAGATGGGTTAGGGAAGAATAATTGTTATTGATGAAATTTTGAAAAATAGTTCCGATTTAATATCGGGGCTGTTTTTTTATATAAAGATGATTAGTCCATTTTACGTTTCTTTGATTTTTGGTATAATGATAAATGTTAAAGAGTGTGTGTATATTTATGTCAATTTTTAGAAAAAATAAAAAAAGAAAAGACGAAGAAATAAATGAAGAAAAAAAAGGTCTCTCGTCCGATACGAAGCGGGGGATTTTAGTTATCGGTTTTTTTACTTTAGCGGTAATTTCCGTAATGAGTTTTTTGGGCAAAGCCGGATACGCCGGTTATCTTTATTTCGGCGTGGCAAAAAAATTATTCGGAAACGGTTATTGGCTTTTACCAATTTTATTTTTTATTTTAGCCATTACTATTTTACGTTCTCTGCGTAAATTCAATTGGGGACACGCCGCTTTTTTCGGATCGGTTGTTTTGACATTGAGTTTTTTGGCTATTTTAGATTTTATTTTGGGAGAGGAAAACGCCGGCGGATTTTTAGGATTGATTTTCAAAATGCCATTGGAAAAATTTTTCAGCGTAAGCGCGTCGCTTGTTATTTTATTTTCCTTAATGTTTATTTCACTTCTTTTAGTATTGAACGCTTCGCTTGATTCTTTTTGGATTTTCGGAAAAAGAAAAAATGATGCGATATTGGAATCGGAAGTCGGGAAATTGTCTTTCGGTGAAAATGACGCAGAAGAAATAAACCGGAAAAAAGGGATTGCCGGTTTATTCAGTTCCATATTGCCGAAACCGAGATTTAAAGTAAGTAAAGTCGGCGATGGCGAATCGGAAGATAATTATGAAGAAATAAATTCGCGGAAGACAGTGGATGAGGATTTGATAACTTTGCGTTCTGATGCGAAAAAGAATGTCGCTTTTAAATTACCGCCGATTGATTTATTAGACGACGAAACCGGTAAGCCGGTGATTGGCGATATCAATGCCAATGTAAACATAATAAAAAGGACTTTTGAAAATTTCGGCATAGAGGTGGAAATGTCTGATGTTAATGTCGGTCCCACGGTGACGCAATTTACCTTAAAACCGGCAATCGGCGTAAAACTTGCCAAAATCGTTTCTTTGCAAAATGATTTATCTTTAGCGCTTGCCGCGCATCCATTAAGGATTGAAGCGCCCATTCCCGGCAGATCGTTGGTTGGAATTGAAGTTCCGAACAAAAAGATGGCCATTGTGCGGCTTAAAAAATTTTTATTAACGGAGCAATTCCAGAAAAACTCTTCTTTATTGTCGTTTGCCGCCGGACGCGATGTTAGCGGACATAATGTTTTTAGCGATATTGCGCGAATGCCGCATCTTCTTATAGCCGGAGCAACCGGTTCCGGAAAATCAGTGTGTATTCACGATATTATTTTAAGTTTGCTTTATAAAAACTCTCCAGAAACATTGCGTTTTATTTTGATTGATCCGAAAAGAGTTGAGCTTACTTTATATAATGATATTCCGCATCTTTTAACTCCCGTCATAGTTGAACCGTCAAAGGCCATAAATACTTTAAAATGGGCGGTCAACGAAATGGAATCGCGTTATCGCATCTTGGAAGGATGTTCAGTGAAAGATATTCTTTCTTATAATAAAAATTCTCACAACGAACAGATGCCTTACATTATAATTGTTATAGATGAATTGGCGGATTTAATGGCGGCCTATGGCAGAGATATGGAGGGAGCGATTGTTCGTTTAGCGCAAATGGCGCGAGCCGTGGGAATTCATTTAATCGTATCCACTCAACGGCCATCGGTCGAGGTAATTACAGGTCTTATTAAAGCCAATATTACTTCAAGAATAGCTTTTCAGGTGGCAAGCCAAGTTGATTCAAGGACGATTTTGGATATGGCGGGAGCGGAAAAATTGCTTGGCAGAGGCGATATGCTTTATTTATCAGGAGACGCCTCAAAGCCGCGACGGCTTCAAGGGGTTTTTATTTCAGAAAAAGAAGTTAAAAAAGTTACGAAATTTTTAAGGGAGGGGCGAGATACGGAATCTTGTTATGACGAAAATGTTCTTGGCGTTCAAGATAAGAAAATCGGTTCTTTTAGCGATGGTGTGATAGACGATGAACTTTACGAAGAAGCTGAAAGAATTATAATTGAAGCGGGGAGAGCATCAGCTTCTTTTTTACAAAGACGGCTTCGCGTTGGCTATGCTCGGGCGGCGCGTCTTCTTGATTTGCTTGAAGAAAAAGGAATTGTCGGTCCGGCTGACGGAGCAAGACCGCGGGAAGTATTTGTTAAAAAAGATAATCAAGACTCGTATAATGATAATTATGAAAATTAGTTTTTGATTTCTAAAATCAAAACAATGGTTTTATTAAATAATAAAAAAAACATAAAAAGTCCTTCACACACCAAGGATCGTTTAAAAGAAACACGGATAAAACGAGGCGTGAGTTTAAAAGAAGCGGCTGAATGTATTGGAGTGTCGGTTAAATATTTGGAAAGAATTGAGGCGGGGGATTATAAAAATTTACCGGCCGATGTTTATGTGTGCGGTTTTTTAAAAAAATATGCGGAATTTTTAGAACTTCCAATTCAGGAAATCGCGGATTTTTACCAAACAGAAAAAAGAATTTTTTATAACATTCATGGCGGCAATGATGTTGAAAAAAAATATTTTAATGGCGGGTTTTTTGGTAAAATATATATAACTCCGAAAGTAATCAGTTTTTTTGCGATAGCTATAGCCGTGATATTCATTATAAGTTATTTTGTTTATCAAATCGGTTTTTTGGTTTCTATGCCAAAGCTTATTTTGGAAAATCCGGTTCAGGATATGGAAATTTTTGAACAAAATTTTAATGTCGTTGGCAGAACCGATTATGATTCTTTCGTGAAAATTAACGGACAGAATATTTTTATTGATGAAAATGGTTATTTTAATAAGGAAATAAATCTTTCGGACGGTGTGAATGTTTTGGAAATAAAAGCGGTAAATCGTTTTGGCAAAGAGACGAATATAATAAGGAGAGTGGTGTATATTGAAAATAACGAGATAAAAGAAATCAGTAATTGAAAATCTACCCCGTTAGAAATCCGTTGTGTGTTATGTATGTGTTTTGTAAAATCAAATAAATTATTTTCATTAAAGATTTCTAACGGGGTTTATAAAAGGCCCGACTTGTGTCAGGCCCCTTTCTTATATATTAAATTTTGGTAATTCCTTTTTCAATGGTTTCGGCTCTGGATTTTCTTCCAGCGCTTCACCGTCCGGTCCGCATTGTATGAAAAGCGGGGCAACGAATTTAATTTCGTCGCGGCCGGAAAGCGCGGTTACGAGTTCAAGTGGATTAACTTTGCATTTCAGGGACATCGTGATTTCAAATGCGTTTTTCCCGACTATTTGCTCAATCAAGCAACCGGGGGTTAAACTTTCTACTATCTGACATAATGTTTCTTGGGTAATATTTTCTTTAGCAATTATAACTAAGGAATTTGTCAGGAGATTGAATCCTTCCGTAACCAAAACTTCTTCGCCTTTTTCATTATTTACCCTTGAAACTATCTTAAACGCAGGTAGCGTTATTTCTCCTTTTTCACCGCGTTTTTTCAATTCCCTTACTACGCCTTCGGTAGCGTTTAACCCTTTTTCCATGTATTCATTGTAATTTTCTGGTGGTATTACAAGCGCTTCAAAACTAAACTCTTGCGTTTCCGGATTCTGCGCAGAATAGCCGGAAACTCTCAAAAGAGGCGTTAGGTCAACTAAAACTTGACCATTTAGTCCCTTTTCAACGAAAACCATTCCGGTTTTCGTGAAATCGGTGAGACTATCGCCACGACTCATTTTAATCATCGCTAGTCCGAGCATCAGTCCGATCACCAATGCGTATATTATTAGTACTGGTATAAAAGACATTTTTATGATTTTTTTCATTTCCCTTCTCCCTTCTGTAAAAATTTTTAACGAACAAATATTAAATTACATTATAATATCATAAAATTGATTTTATGTCAAAGGATAATAGGAAAAAACCTGATTTTGCGGAAGAAATTAAATTGCGTAAAAGGGGTTATAAATTTATCGCGGGCGTTGATGAGGCGGGACGCGGACCGCTCGCCGGAAATATTACCGCGGCTGCGGTAATATTTCCGGCGAGCTTTCAATTTTTCCGTCCAAGATGGACAATCAATTTTTCCGCCTACGGGCGGATTAGCCAGCGGGCTGACAATCTTCAAGAAATCAATGATTCCAAGAAACTATCTTCGGCGAAAAGAGAGAAGGCATATAAATTATTAATAAAAGATAAAAATATTATTTGGGCGGTCGCAAGCGTTTCGGAAAAAATCATAGATAAAATTAATATTTATCAGGCAACGCAACTTGCGATGCTGAAAGCGATAAAAAAATTGCGGCCCAGGCCAGATTTCATAATTATTGACGGCAATGAATTTTGCAATAAAAATTTCGACGAATATGAAAAAAAGTTTATAGTTAAAGCCGATGCCAAAACAATGTCTTGCGCCGCCGCGTCAATAATCGCCAAAGTGACGCGCGACAGAATAATGGCGCGAATGCATAAAAAATATCCGCAATACGGTTTTGATAAACACAAAGGATATGGCACAAAACAACATTTTGCCGCGTTGAAGAAAAACGGCCCCTGTCCGTTACATCGTAAAACATTTGAACCGCTAAAAAGCCGGTTGACAAGTCTATTCTCTTGATTTATTTTTTAAAAATGTTATGATTTATTGTTATGTTTTTTGATATTCAAACATTTACCTTAATTGAAAGTGAGGATATAAATGAGTAAATATGAAGAAAATAGATATTGGCATTGGAGAGAAATACCGACAACACCAAGATGTATTCAGGAGTATTTTTTCGATCTGTTTTTGGATATTGAAATAATATCCGGAAAAAAAATTTTGGATATTGGCGCGGGAACAAGAAGATTCGCGAAGGAAGTAGACGAATTGAACATTGGAACGGTAGTTTATTCCGTTGACCCGATCTATAGTTTGCCTGTTGATGAAATGGATGAGCGACATTTGAAGTCCGAAGAAATCATTAAGTATATTAAGGAGTTTAATATTCCGGTTATTAAAGAAAGAACCGTAGCCGCCATTAGCGAAGAATTGCCATTTAAAGATAGAACATTTGATTTGATAATAAGTGATTTTTGTTTTCCGCGATATGCCAATAATGCGTTGCAAGTGGAAAAATTTTTCGCCGGCATCGCAAGGATATTAAAAAACAACGGGGAAATACGATTATATCCCGTGGGTTTGGGGGCGATAAAAAAGAAAGAAGTGCTATTGGCTATTGATAATCAGGTATATAAATTAGTTGATAGTGGGTTATTTACAATCATTGAAAATAAAAATGATTTGCTGATTTTGCGAAAAAAGTATTGAAGTAACAAGAGGACGGTATAAAAACCGTCTTCTTTTTTATCTCTTTTAATTTAATGATTTTTTATATAATATTTTTTCTTAATTCATCGACAATGTTTTTCAAGTCGCCATCCATTATTTTTGGGATATTATGCCAAGATTTTTTTATTCTATGGTCGGTTACTCTGTCTTGGGGGAAGTTATAAGTTCTTATTTTTTCCGATCTTTCGGCGGAACCTATTTGCGATTTTCGTTCCGATGTTCTTTTCTCGTCTTCTTCTCGTTTTTTAAGATCCAGTAATTTTGATCGTAAAATCATCATCGCTTTTTCTCGATTTTGTTGTTGGTTTCTTTCGGCTCGGCTTAAAATTGCGATTCCGGTCGGTTTGTGGGTAATCCTTACCGCCGTTTCCACTTTATTGACATTTTGACCGCCCGGACCGCCGGCCCTTGCGGTTGTTATTTCAATATCTTGAGGATTTATTTGCACATCAATTTCTTTTGCTTGGGGCAGGACGGCAACCGTTGCCGTTGAAGTGTGAACTCTGCCATTTTTCTCTGTTTCCGGAATTCGTTGAACACGATGAACGCCGGATTCAAATTTCATTTCTTCGTAAACTTCATTACCTTTTATTTCAAAAATAATTATTTTATATCCTCCCAGTTCGCTTTGGCTGGAATCAATTATATTTAATCTCCATTGGCGTTTTTCGGCGTATCGTGAATACATTCTAAAAATTTCAACCGCAAAAATCGCCGCTTCTTCGCCACCCGTTCCGGCGCGAATTTCCATAATTATGTCATTTTCTGCGTTTTTTTTCGGTGAGAAAAAATTTTCAATTCTTGTTGATAAATTTTCTTTTTTTGTCGTTAGTTCTTTTATTTCTTCACTGGCTAATTCTATTAACTCCGAATCGGTCTCGGAACTGATAATACTTTCCGCTTCTTTTATTTTTCTTTCATTTTTTTCAATTTCTTCAAAAGCGTTTACAACTTCTTTCAATTTGGAATGTTCTTGGGTTAATTCTTTGACTTTTTGAAAATCGGAAACAACTTTGGGATCGCCAAGCTGTTTGTTTATTTGTTCGTAATTTTCACATGCTTCTTTTAACTTTTTCAGTATTTCTTTGTTCACCCCGTTAGAAGTTTATCTTTACCCCGTTAGAAATTGTGTTTTTAACGGGGGGTTTATATACTTATTTTAATTTTAGATAGATATAGATTTACGATATAATCCTCGTTAGTTTAACGCAGAAATTTTGATAAAAATTTCTGCGTCGAATTAGAAAACTTCTAACGGGGTTCATCAGAAAAAGAGTAATCATGGATATGCAAATAGCCGATAATTACTTTTGATAAGAAAATTTATGTTATTTTTTGGTTTCTTTTTTTCCCTTTTTTTCCGTTGCCGTTTTTTTGAGCGCTTTGGTTTTTTCCAGCCGTTTTTTAAATTTATCAACAATTCCGGCCGTATCAATAAGCTTGTCTTTGCCGCTGTAAAACGGATGGCAAGCGCCGCAAATTTCCGTTTCTATTTTTTCTTTAACCGATCCCGTAACGAAAGAATTGCCACAGGCGCATTGAACTTTGGTTTTGGGAAAATATTTAGGATGAATTTTCTTTTTCATAAATATGTTTAATTTATTAATTAATAGATATTATATTTATTATTTAATCCACGATAATTGTAATATATACAAAAATATCGGTAAAGTAAAGCCCAAGACGAAAAATCAATAAAAAATAAATTAAAAACCCAACTTTTATAAGTCGGGTTTTACTTTTCTGTTTTTACTTAAAAATCACAATTTGTTTTTCCGGTTTTATATAAAATATGTTTTTATAAAATTGCTTATCATTCGGTATTAAAACTTCTAAAGATACATTGTCCGGCCCTAATCGTATTTCATTCATCACTTCTATATTATTTTTTGTCGGCTTACCGTTAATTTTTTCTATCACATAACCTGGCTTTAATCCTGCAAGCGCAGCCGGAGAATTCGGAATAATATCGGTAATCACAACGGCATTATATTGATCTAATCCCGAATTTTTTATAATTTTTTTAAGATAAGTATAGTCAAGTTTTAATGAATCGGGATCGCTATTTATTAAAAGTCCAATATCAAGTATCATTGCGCCCATCATCTTGGGCACGAGATGACCATTGGTCAACAGCGGAATAATCCTTTCCAGATTATCGCTGGTCGGGCCGTATGCTCCACCAAATCCGTCAATAAAGTTAACTATTCCTATAATTTCATTTTTTAAATTAAAAAGTGGACCGCCAGACGATCCGGGGATCGCATATAAATTTACCCTAAAACTTTTAAATAAATAGAGGTCGCATTTTGCGTCCGTATCCATAATATATCCCCAGCTGAAAGCAATCTCGCCGGATGGAGCGGAATTACTAAAAACCAAATCGCCGATTTTAGCCGTACTGTAATCTGCTAAATTAACAACTGGTACTTTTTGAAGCATCAAGGCATCTTCTTTTGTAAGTGGTTCCAATAAAGCGACATCGTAATCATGGGATACGCCCACGATTTTTAAATATATATTTTGAGGAAAGGGATTTTTCGGCGTGGTGTATTCCATGAAAAATTTATCGGAAAATTCTATAATATTATCTTTGTTGTGTTCAGGAATTTCTGGCATTGCATTGCCGTCTATTTTTAGTTTCCGTACTTTTTCTATTGGTTTTTCCACTACATGACTCGCGGTGAGAACATAATCCTTGCCGTTGATCACAATATGCGAACATGTGCCGCTTCCATTTTCGGATATTGTTACTATTTTATGAGCTTTTAAACTTATATTATCTCTTACGATTTGCAATTCTCGTTGCAATTCGTCAAAGAAAGGCAACTTTTCAGAAGATTGAATTTGTGTAATCGTAAAATTAAATACGGTTAAAAAAATAATGGCAACAATCGGTAATCTTCTCATTTTCATAAAATTTATTCTCCTTTTCTTGATTAACTTGTCAAAGAATTCAAAATAAGCGTCAATTTAATCATAATTTAATATTATAGCAAAAAGAAACTATAGTAGCAACTTAGATGCGTTGGCACTCTTGACAATGGAGTGCCAACTGATAAAATAAAGTATATTATGAATTCTCGCCGACAACAAATTTTATTTTCCATTATTGATGAACATATTGAAAATTCCATACCCGTGGGGTCAAATTTAATTTTTGAAAAATACAATATTCCGGCAAGTCCCGCGACAATCAGAATGGAAATGGCGTGGCTCACGAAAAATAGTTATTTGACACAATTATATACTTCTGGCGGTAGAATTCCCACGACAAAGGCCTATCGGTTATTTGTTGATTCAATTGATTGTAAGAAGGAACAGAAAATAAAACTACCTCAAGTATTTAATGAGTTTATGTCTTTTCCCCGCGAATGTTTGAAATACATTGCCGAGTATTCAAATTCGCTTGTCATAAATTTTATTGATGATAATTTACTTAATGTGGGTTTGGATATTTTATTGGAAGAACCGGAATTTTATAATAACCCGGAGAGTTTGCAAAATTTAGTGAATAAACTGGAAAATCTTTATGACTATACCGAAAAAATTATTCATAGCGTTCCTGAAAGCGGTGTCGTTGTTTATATAGATAAAGAAAATCCGTTGCTTTTGGAAAAGTGCAGTATGATTATTTCGTCTTATAATATTTCATCAAAAAAACAAGGAATAATAGCGCTTTTAGGTCCGACAAGAATGAGGTATGATAAAAATATGGCGCTTATAAATGAATTGGTTAGAATGGTATCATATAACAATGGACGAAGATAAGCCAAAACAAAATAGCGATAATGTTGATAAAATTGATTGGCAAGCGCGAGCCGATGAATATTTGAACGGCTGGAAACGCGCCAAAGCGGATTTTATTAATTATAAAAAACGTCAAGAAGAAGCGATAATGATGTTTAGAAAATATGCGCGGGAAGATTTTATTATTGAATTTTTACCAATTCTTGATCATTTAAATGAAGCCGTTAAGCATATTCCGAAAAACGGGGATCAATCCGAATGGATTCAAGGCATTGTGGCAATTAAAATGCAATTAGAGAGAATTTTAAAAAACCACGGAGTTCAAGAGGTAAAAACGATTAATGAAAAATTCAATCCGGAATTTCACGAAGCCGTTGAAGCGATTGAATTGGAAGGGGAATCGGGAATGATATCGGAAGAATTAAGGAAAGGTTATATTTTAAACGGAAAAGTTATAAGAGCCGCAAAGGTAAAAGTAATAAAATAAATTATAAATCTTAAAGCATACAATGTGAAATATATTAAAATTGTATATTGTCTCCCTTCGGGAGATCTCCCGAAGGGAGACAAGTTTTATGTTTTAAGATTCAAAAAGCAATATGAAAATCGTAGGTATTGATTTGGGCACAACTAATTCTGAAATAGCGGTAGTGGAAGGCGGTGAGCCGCTTATTATTGAAAATAAAGAAGGTAATAGAATAACGCCTTCGGTAGTGGCTATTTCAAAATCCGGAGAAAGGCTTGTCGGTCTCTTGGCGAAAAGACAGGCGATCACGAACCATAAAAACACAATTTTTTCCGCAAAACGATTGATAGGTCGGCGTTTTAACGATCCGGAAGTTCAAAAAGACAAGAAAATGTTTCCATTTGACATTAAGGAAGCGGCAAATGGCGGCGTAGAAATAAAAATAGGCGATAAGTGGCATACGCCTACTGAAATTTCAGCAATGGTGTTGCAAAAATTGAAGAGTGACGCCGAAGACAAATTGGGACACAAAATAACAGAGGCTATTATAACTGTGCCGGCTTATTTTGATGATTCGCAGAGAAAGGCGACTAAAGATGCCGGAGAAATCGCCGGTTTTAATGTTAAAAGAATAATAAATGAACCGACGGCGGCGGCTCTTGCTTACGGATTTAATAAGAAAAAAGATGAACAGATTGTTGTTTTTGATTTTGGCGGAGGAACATTTGATGTCTCCGTGCTGGAAGTTTCGGAAGATACTGTTGAAGTTAAAGCGATTGGCGGCGATACGCATCTGGGCGGAGATGATTTTGATCAAAAAATAATCGCTTGGTTTATCAATGAATTTAAGAAAGATCAAGGCATTGATTTATCAAAAGACCAAATGGCGCTTCAACGATTAAAGGAAGCGGCGGAAAAAGCCAAGCATGAACTTTCGTCAACAATAGAAGCGGAGATTAATATTCCGTTCATTACATCCGATTCGGCTGGTCCAAAGCATTTGAATATTAAATTTACCAGAGCGAAATTGGAAGAATTGGTGGGGGAATACATTGATAGGGCGATTGAAATAACAAAGAAAACGGTTAGCGATGCTGGATTTCAAATTAAAGATATTGATGAGGTGATATTGGTTGGCGGTCAAACGAGAATGCCGGCAATGCAAGAGGCGGTTAGAAAATTTTTTGGAAAAGATCCGAACAAATCAATCAATCCGGACGAAGTCGTGGCGATAGGCGCGGCGGTGCAGGGGGGAATTATGCAGGGAGACGTGAAAGATGTTTTACTTTTAGATGTTACGCCGTTATCTCTTGGCATAGAAACTTTGGGCGGAGTTATGACAAAATTAATTGATAAAAACGCCACCATTCCCACGGGAAAAACACAAGTTTTTTCTACCGCGGTTGATAATCAATCGTCTGTTGAAATCCATGTTTTACAGGGCGAGAGAGAAATGGCGGCAGATAATAAAACTTTAGGCAGATTCATACTTGACGGCATATTGCCGGCACCGAGAGGCGTGCCACAAGTTGAGGTTGTGTTTGATATAGATGCCAATGGAATTTTAAGCGTTAAAGCGAAAGATAAAGCGACAAATAAGGAGCAATCAATAAGAATTGAAGCGTCGTCCGGTCTTTCCAAGGAAGAAATAGAAAAAATGAAACGCGATGCGGAAACGCACGCCGAAGAGGATAGAAAGAAAAAAGAAACTATTGAAGTTAAAAATACGGCTGATACTTTGGTTTATACCACGGAAAAAGCTTTGCGAGATGCCGGCGATAAAATAACCTCCGAAATTAAAAAAGAAATTGAGGAAAAAATTGAAGCATTAAAGAAAATTAAAGATAGCGATAATATTGAAGAAATTAAAAAAACAACGCAAGAATTATCGCAAACCATTCAAAAAATAGGAGCTGAACTTTATAAAACATCGCCTGACGGCAAAGAGCCGGACAATAAAAATAACTAATAATTAAATAAAAATAAGGCTTCAGAATTTGTATTTCTAATCATATCTATGATTAGAAATAGTATTCTTGGTCAATCACATAATTATGAATAACAAAGAAATGGAACCAAAGGCAACGAAAAAATACGAAAAAGAATTCTTTAAATGCGGAAATGGAGGATGTAAATTCAATGGAAACTTAAAGGAAATCACAAAACATGCTACTGAAAAACAGCATTTTGAAGTAAACAAATCATTGGGATCTAAAGAATATATACCAACAATAGATGAAGCTCAGGATTCCGGCGATGTGGTTTTTGAAACTGGTAAAAGGCGGCATGTAGCATGCAATGAATATTTGGTTGCGGAAACTAAAAAAGACAAGAAAGGCAATGTTGTTTCCATTGATTTTTCTTGCAAAAAGTGCAATCAAAAATTCACAACAACGATATAATTTCATAACACCGTTAAAGCGAAAAATGTCCAAGGATTATTATAAAATTTTAGCCGTTTCCAAAAACGCTTCACAGGAAGAGATAAAGCGAGCCTTTAGAAGGCTCGCTCATCAGTATCATCCCGATAAAAAGGGCGGCGATGAACAAAAATTTAAAGAAGTGAACGAAGCTTATCAGGTTTTGGGTAATAATGAAAAACGGCAACGTTACGATCAATTTGGCGCTGATTTTTCTCAACAAGGCGGTTTTGGCGGCGGCAATTGGGAAGATTTTATGCGCGCAACCAGAGGTCAGGGAGGAGTTAATTTTAATTTTGGCGATTTTTCCGATCTGGGTGACATATTCGGTGATTTTTTTGGTCACGCGCGCGGACGGACAACGAGAACCAAAAAGGGAAGCGATATTTCAATTGATATGGAAATATCGCTGGAAGAAGTTTTTAGCGGGGTTTCGCGCATCGCGGAAATAAATAAAAATAATTCATGCTTTAATTGTAAGGGCAGCGGGGCGGAGCCGTCTTCCGGAATGAAAACATGCGATAAATGCGGAGGATCGGGTAAAATAAGCGAACGCCGCAGGATTCTTTTCGGGACATTTGTTCAAGAATCCGTTTGCGATAAATGCGGGGGAGCCGGAAAAATTCCGGAAAAAAATTGCTTGAACTGCAAAGGAGCGGGAATGGTGAGATCGCGCGATTCCATAACATTAAATATTCCCGTTGGAATTGAAGACGGAGCCGTATTGCAATTTTCCGGAAAAGGCGAAGCCGTAAAAAATGGAATTGCCGGCGATCTTTATATTGTTGTTCACATAAAGCCCCATAAAATTTTTAAGAGAAAAAACGCGGATTTATATTGCGATTTATCGTTAAAGTTTACGCAACTCGCGTTGGGATGCGATATGGAAATACCGGCGATAGACGGCAATTTGAAATTAAACGTGCCGGCTGGCATGGAAGCAGGTGAAATGATACAATTGAAGGGTAAAGGATTGCCTAATTTTCAAAAATATGGAAGGGGCGACCTGTATGTGAAAATAAGGGTTAAAGTGCCGAAAAAACTCTCCAAAAACGCTAAAAAATTATTGGAAGAGTTGAACGGGGAATTGGAATAATAATATCTATGATTTTCCAGCTTGATTTGGCGTATATTATATTTAATTCGCCGATTAGTCGCGAATCACAGTGATTTATTATGAAAAAAGAAAATAGATAATTAATCAAACAAGTGAAGCCTTCGCGCGGAATTGCAGAACGAAGGCGGACAAATCGTTAAAAATGAAGCAATCTCACTTATTTGCCAAAACAATCCGAAATATTTCCGATGATGTTAAATCCGCAAGCCATAAGCTGTTGCTTAGGGGCGGTTTTATTTTTCCGGTTGCGGCCGGAATTTATGCGTTAAGTCCTCTGGGATTCCGCGTTTTTGAAAAAATAAAAAATATAATAAGGAGTGATTTTGATAAATTTGAAGTGCAGGAAATTTCTATGCCCATCGTGCATCCGGCTAGAATTTGGAAGCAAACTGGCCGTTTTCAGGAGATTGGGGATGAACTTTGGAAAATTAAAAATCGTGAAGGAGAAGATTTTGTTTTAGCGATGACGCACGAAGAAATAGTGGCGCATATAGCCGAAACGGTCATTAAAACATATAAAGATTTGCCTATTTTAGTTAACCAGTTTCAAATAAAAATTCGGGATGAACTTCGCGCTCGCGGAGGAATGTTGCGCGCCAAAGAATTTTTAATGCAAGATGCTTATTCTTTTGATAGGAACGAAAAGGGGATGGATGAATCATATGAAAAATTTTACGAAAGTTACAAAATGATATTTAAAAATTTGTCGCTTGAAGTCGTGTCGGTTGAAGCGTCCGGCGGTGTGATGGGGCAAGGTCAATCGCACGAATTTATGTTGATTTCCGAAGTCGGAGAAGATAAAGCGGTTTTTTGTGAAAAATGCGGTTATAAAGCGAATATTGAAGTTCTTGTAAATGCCAAAAATTGTCCAAAATGCGAAATAGAATTGAAAGAGGCAAGTGCGATAGAACTGGGTCACATCTTTAAATTGGGGCTGAAATATTCAAAACCCCTTAATATTAAATTTAAAGATAATGAAGGTAAGGATAATATAGTATATATGGGCTCCTATGGAATAGGCATTGGCAGGGCAATGGCCGCTATCGCGGAAGTTCATAATGACGAAAAAGGATTGGTGTGGCCGCAGGCGTTAAGTCCCTTTACGGCTCATTTGATAAGTTTGAAACAGAATGACGAATCTGGTAAAATTTACGCTACTTTGCTAAAATCGGGTATTGATGTATTATATGATGACAGGTTGGATAAAACGCCCGGAGAGAAGTTTGCAGATGCAGATTTAATGGGAATATCATATAGAATTGTTGTAAGCGAAAAAACTATTGAAAAAAAAAGTGTAGAAGTCAAAAAAAGAAATGAAGAAAAGAGGGAATTATTATCCACAGAAAAACTATCATCATTTTTATTAAAAAATTTCAATAATTAATTTCTAGTGAAAATTTTAAAGAATTTATTAGAAATTAGAAATTAGAAATTAGAAATTTGTTAAATAGATTCTTTGGCTTATTTTCAAAAGATCTTGGTATTGATTTGGGTACCGCAAATACTCTTGTTTATGTTAAGGACAGAGGAATCGTTATTAATGAGCCATCGGTTGTTGCTATTAATCAAAAAACCGGACAGGTATTGGCCATTGGTTCGTTGGCAAAGAATATGGTTGGTCGCACCCCGGCCCATATCGTTGCGTTGCGCCCCTTGATAAATGGAGTGATATCTGACTTTGAAGTTACCGAGCAGATGTTAAAGTATTTTTTTAATAAGGTGCATGAAGGAAAATTTAATTTTTTACCACGGCCTCGTGTTGTTGTGGCTATACCTTCCGGCGTTACGGAAGTTGAAAAAAAAGCCGTTATAGACGCGGCGAAAAACGCTGGCGCGCGCGAAGCATTTTTAATTGAAGAACCGATAGCGGCGGCTCTGGGAGCGCGCCTTCCCATACAGGAAGCGTTGGCCAATATGATTGTTGATATTGGCGGTGGGACAACGGAAGTTGCGGTTATTTCTTTAGGGGGCATTGTTTTGAGTAAAAGCTTGAGAATAGCGGGAGATAAATTAAATGAAGATATTATTCAATATGCCAGGGATGAATTTAATCTTCTTCTCGGGGAACGCACAGCTGAGGATATTAAAATAGCCGTTGGTTCCGTTGAGGAGCAAGAAGAGGTTTTGGAAGCGCCTATGCGCGGTCGTGATATAATTACCGGACTTCCCAAGGAAATTATAATAAACGATATTCATATAAGAAAAGCCATTAGCCGTTCGGTTAAATTTATAGTGGACGCAATTCGCAGTACGGTTGAAGAAACGCCGCCCGAATTACTTGCTGATTTAATGAGCCGTGGAATTGTTCTTGCCGGAGGCGGAAGTCTTTTGCGCGGTTTGGCGAATTTAATTCAAAAAGAAACGCAAATTTCCGTAACGGTAACAGATGATCCGCTAACCGCCGTAGCTAGGGGGACGGGATTTGTTTTGGAAAAAATTGATGAGTTAGCGGAAGTTTTGGTTGATACGGATAATCTCGGATCGCCGAGGTAGATAAACCATACCGGAAAATATGGAATTATGACTAAATTTTATAATATTATTATAATAGCGTCATTGATCATTATTGTTATGCTGTTTTTTTTCAATTTTTCAAATATAAACGGAAAATTTTTGGCATTTTTTTCAATAAAAACCTTGGATTCGGCAATTATTTCTCCTGTAAAATTTTTTTCAATAATTTCAAACAAAACGATTGATTTTTTTAGTTTATTTACGCATATCGGTGATTTAAATGAAAAAAATAAACGATTTTATTCGGAAAATAAAAGGCTTGCCGTTGAAAATGTTAAATTGAAAGAATTGGAAATTGAAAATGAATTATTGCGAGTCGCTTTAAGTCTTGAAAAATCGGCGGGATACGATCTTGTACCGGCGCGTATTATAGGAAAAGATCCTGCAGTGTTAAGCAATTTTATCATTATTGATAAGGGAAGCGATTTTGGCATTATTGAAAATACGGCTGTAATTTCACAAAACGGTGTTTTTATCGGACAAATTAAAAAAGTAAATGTCGGTTACTCCCAATTCATTCCGGTTGTCGCTCCCGGAAGTTCCGTTAATGCGATAACTCAAAATTCGAGGGTTCAGGGAATTTTGAGGGGGAAATACGGACTTTCATCAATATTGGAACTTATACCCCAGGATAAAGAAATCGAGATAAACGAAGCGGTAATAACATCAGGCGTTAACGATGGTTTTCCGTTCGGCATTTTAATAGGTTATGTTGCGGACATTAAGGCTGATGCGAATAAACCATTTAAAGATGCTATGATTAAGAGTGGGGAAAATATTGCGAATCTTGAATGGGTGTATGTTCTTAAAAATTAAACAGTGTATGAAATATTTTTTACCTTTTTTATTATTAATTTTAATTTGGTTTCAAGTAGCTGTTTTGCCTGCCGGCGCAGAAATTGTTTTAATGGCATTTTTAGTTTTCAGTTTTATTTTGCCCATTGATTATTTTTTATCGTTATTATTAATGGCGGGGTTGGTTTTGGATTATATTTCCGCATTGCCCGTCGGGATTTTAACGATAAGTTTAGTCGTTTCCGTTTTATTATTTATATTTTTACGGAGAATTTTCAATTTAAATGTTAAAAGTTTATTTATAAATTCAGTCATTGCTTTATTGTTGTATGAATTTTCTATTTGGAGTTTTTTTAAAATTACGGCTTGGCTTACCGGTCATCAAGTTGCTATTAATGTCGTTTCGGACATTTTTTTTAACGATAAGTTTTTTATTGTTTTAGCGTTTAATTTTACCGGCATAATTTTTTTGTCTTATTGGTTTGGAAGAAAAAAAGCATATGAGCGTTTTATCAAAATATAAAATTAATTTTAATTCCAAAGAGACGATTGAACCGGAAGAAATATTTTTTGATCCGTCAAATATAATCGTTGATTCCATGGGTCAGGCTGAGGTGCCGATAAAAAATACAAATATTGTTATTTTTTTTATTATCACATCGGTTTTTCTCGTAATTTTCGGCGGGAAGGTTTTATATATGCAAATTTTTCGTTACGATTATTTTTTTAAAATAGCTGAATCCAATAAAACGCGTTTCATAAGTATAGAGGCGCCGCGAGGAATAATCTTTGATCGATCTGGCCGTCAACTTGTATTTAATGAATCTTTCTTTAATTTAGCGGTTATTCCGGCTTTTTTACCGGTTAATTTTTCCGAAAAAATGGCATTGGTTGATAAATTAAGTGGCATAATTGGCGAATCAAATGATAAAATTTTTAATTTGATCAAAAAAAATGGGAATTATTTTTTGGGCGAAGTTATCATTAAAGAAAATATTGATTACGATTCAGCGCTTTTAATTGAGTCTCGAGTAAATGGTATAGACGGTGTTTATTTGGCGCAAAAAAAATTCCGGAAATATATTGACGGAGAACAGTTTTCTCATATCTTGGGTTTCGTTGGAAAAATTTCTCGAGAAGAAATATCAGAAAATAGCGGATATCTGATAAATGATTCCATTGGCAAAGATGGAATAGAATTATATTATGAACAGGAATTGCGGGGTGTGGCCGGAGAAAAAAAAATTGAAATTAAACAAAATAATCCGGAAAATAATCCAATTATCGTAAAAGAACCGTTGGCCGGCAACAACCTTATTCTAACTATTGATTATAATTTGCAGAAAAAACTTTACGATGCAATGTCTCGTAAATTAAAATTATTAAACTTGCGCAAAGGTGCAGCGATCATTACTAATCCAACCAATGGCGAGATATTGGCGCTTGTAAGTTTTCCTTCTTTCAATAATAATATATTCAATGCGTTTAATGCGGGTAATTCTCTTTCCGCGAATTCGCAAGATATTTTTGACGATTCGGCAAAACCTTTATTTAATAGAGTGGTTTCCGGAATTTATCCGCCGGGTTCAACCATTAAACCGTTTTTGGCAATGGGTATCCTTGAGGAGGGTTTAATTTCTCCCTTTAAAAAGATTTTTGCGGCAGGTTCAATTACAATCGCCAATGAATATAATCCAAGTACTTTTTATACATTTCGTGATTGGAAAGAGCATGGATGGATAAATATGATAGATGCCATAGCGCAATCGTCCAATGTTTATTTTTATACTTTTGGCGGCGGTTACGGCGATATTAATGGCTTGGGTATAGATAAAATTAAATATTATTTGACTAAATTTAATTTTGGTTCAAAGACAAATATTGATTTACCCGGGGAAACTGCGGGAATGATTCCCGATCCGCAATGGAAAAGGGAAGTTAAGAATGAAAATTGGTATATCGGTGATACATACAACGCTTCTATCGGTCAAGGAGATGTAGCAGTGACACCGGTGCAATTAGTTTCGGCTATTAGTTATATAGCAACTAAAAAATGGTATACTCCGCATTTGATAAAAAAATTAATAGTCGGCGAGCAGTATAAAACGATTGAAATAGATGAAGTTGATTATAATATTTCCGATAAAAATATTAATACGGCGCGCGAAGGTATGAGACAGGCGGTGGTACGCGGATCCGCTCGATCTTTATTTGACATTTTACGACCGGTAGCCGGAAAAACAGGCACCGCACAATTCGGTTCGGATGGAAAATATCACGCTTGGTTTGCCGGATTCGCGCCATTTGATAATCCGGAGTTAGCAATCGTTGTGTTGATTGAGGGCGGGGGAGAGGGAAGCTTTGCGGCCGTACCGGTCGCGAAAGAAGTATTGGAATGGTACTTTGACGATTATAAGTTATAATTTAAAAATCCATACAATATAATGTTTGCGAAAATATCATAAATAAAGTATAATAAAAATAGCTATTATTAACGCTGTTTGCCGTATTGATGTCGGTATTCGGTCTAAATAAATAGTTTGTAATCATTTTATGAATCAATGCTTTATAAGTTCTAAGGGATTGCAAAAAATAAAAGATGAATTGGATCTTTTAAAAAATAAAAGAAATGAAATAGCTAAAAGAATTAGTGAGGCGAAGAATCAAGGTGATATTTCCGAAAATGCGGAATACGAGGAAGCTAAGGGATCTCAAGCCTTTAATGAGGGCAGGATTATTAAATTAGAAGAAACATTAAGGAATTGCGTCATTATCGTGAGCGGTAAAAATAAAAGCATTATTGATATTGGTTCAACTTTGGAAGTAAAAAATAAGGATAAAACAAGTGTTTTTACGATTGTCGGATCGGAAGAAGTTGATCCTGGTAAAAATTTTATTTCCAACGAATCTCCATTGGGAGAGGCGCTTATGGGCAAGAAAAAAAACGATGTGGTTGAAATAGAAACGCCCGGGGGAAGAGTAAAATATAAAATAACGGATATAAAATAATTATGACGATAAAAAATAAAAAACATAAAAAGACGGATTTGGAAAAAGTGACAAAATTAAATGCGTCTAAAAAGGAAACGGAATATCGGCATGAAAATATGACGGATAATTTTAAAATTGAAAAATTAGAAAATATAAAAAAATCCGGCATAGATCCGTATCCTTCGGGAGTAAACCGCGATTATTCATGCGAAGAAATTAAATCTGACTTTGAAGTATTATCAGTTAAAGAAAAATTATCAATAGCCGGCCGTATTATTTCCGTTCGGGAACACGGGGGCTCAACATTTATTGATATTGAAGACGGTACGGGTAAGTTGCAGGTTTATTTCAAGAAAGATAAATTAGGAAATAAAAATTATAAATTTTTAACCGACAATTTTGGCAGGGGCGATTTTATAGAAGTCAATGGCGTTCTTTTTACCACAAAACGGGGAGAAAAAAGCATGATCGCAAATTCGTATAGATTATTAAGCAAAGCATTGATTCCTATACCGGAAAAATGGTACGGCTTAAAGGACTTTGAATCCAGATTGCGGCAACGATACCTTGATTTGATGATAAATTCCGGAACACGCGATCTTTTCGTTGAAAGAAGCCGGTTTATTGACAGTTTCCGAAATTATCTGAAAGATGATGGTTTTTTGGAAGTAGAAACTCCTGTTTTGGAAAACATTCCGGGTGGCGCGGAAGCTGAACCGTTTATCACGCATCATAATACATTGGGCATTGATTTATATTTGAGGATTTCCCTGGAACTTCACTTGAAAAGACTGATAATCGGCGGATTTAACAAAGTTTTTGAAATAGGAAAAGTTTTTCGCAATGAAGGAATGTCCAGGGAACATTTACAAGAATTCACTTTATTAGAATTTTATCGCGCTTATTGGGATTATAATCAATTGATGGATTTCGTGGAGCATATGTATAAAAAAATCGCCCTGAAAATTTTCGGCAAATTGAAATTTGAATACGAAGGAACAAAATTGAATTTTAATCAAGTATGGCCGCGGCTAAAATATAAAGATGTATTTGAAAAATATTCAGGCATTGATCTTGGCAATGTTAAAACGAAAGAGGATATTATGAAGGAAATAAATAAACGAAAAATAAGCATAGAAATTGAAAAAGAAGCGGGATTGGGACGAATTATAGATCAAGTTTACAAAAAAATCGCGCGACCGAAATTAATTGGTCCTTTATTTATTATAGATCATCCGATTTCTGTTTCTCCATTAGCAAAAGAAAAAAGAAACGATCCGGGGTTTGTTGAAAGATTCCAAATATTAATAATGGGGTCGGAATTGGGCAATGGTTTTTCAGAATTGAACGATCCGATTGAACAAAGAAAAAGATTTGAAGATCAAGCAATGCTTCGCGAGGCCGGCGATAAGGAAGCGCAAATGATGGATAAAGATTTTATAGAAGCGTTGAAATACGGAATGCCGCCGACTGCCGGTTTCGGTGTCGGATTGGACAGATTATTTATGATTTTATCCGGCGTATCATCGGTAAGGGAAACCGTGCTTTTCCCGACAATGAAACCGGAATAAGAATAAAAATATGGAATTAAAGGAAAAAATAATAAAAAATAATAATATTGAAAAAATAAATATGACAGACAATAGCATTATCAATTTAATTCGTAAAAATCCGCAGTTTGTTAAAGATAAAATCGCTCTTAAAAATGTCAAAGTTGATATTGACAGGATTGTTAAATTAGATAATGAAAAGCGGTATTTGACCACGGAAATTGAAAAATTGCGCGCGGAGCAAAATAAAGTAAGCGAATATATGAACGAAATCAAAGGCGGGGAAAGAGAAGCGCGAATACGCGATATGCAGGCGTTAAAAAAGAATCTCAAAGAAATAGAATTAAATTTAGATATTATAGAGGCGGAATATAAAAAATTAATTTATCAAATTCCTAATCTGCCATTTGACGAAGTGCCGATCGGTAAAGATGAATCCGGCAATGTCGTGTTGCGGGAAGTCGGTGAAAAAAAGAAGTTTGAATTCAAGCCGAAAGATTATATGGAAATAGCGGGAAAAATGGGCTTGATTGATATGGAAAGCGCCGCGGAAGTTTCCGGTTCTCGTTTTGGGTATCTGAAAAAAGAAGCTGTTCTTTTGGAAATTTCTTTGATAAATTTTGCGTTTGACATACTCGGCAAAGAAGGTTTTATGCCCGTCATACCGCCGGTAATGATAAAAGAAAAAGCGATGAGAGCCATGGGTTATATGGAAAGAGGTGGTGATGAAATATATCATTTGGAAAAAGATGATTTGTATTTAATAGGAACCGCAGAGCAATCTCTTGGCGCGATGCATATGAATGAAATTTTTAATGAAAAGGACTTGCCAAAAAGATATGCCGGTTTTTCCACTTGTTTTCGGCGGGAAGCCGGATCGTACGGAAAAGATACGAAAGGAATTTTACGGGTGCATCAGTTTGATAAAATAGAAATGTTCAGTTTTTGCCATCCGGAAAAATCAACGGAAGAACATAAATTTTTTTTGGAAATGGAAGAAAGGTTAATGGGGGCGTTAAAAATTCCATACCATGTTTTAAATATATGCGCCGGTGATTTGGGCGATCCTGCCGCCGCCAAATACGATATTGAGGCTTGGATGCCGGGGCAGGGAACATATCGTGAAACTCATTCAACTTCCAATACCACGGATTTTCAAACTCGCCGTTTAAATATTCGTTTTAAATCCAGTAATCAAGGTATTAAACCGCAACTGAATTTTGTTCATACCGTAAACGGCACGGCTTTCGCTATTGGCAGAACATTGATAGCTATTATTGAAAATTATCAACAAAAAGACGGCAGCATTGCCGTGCCGGAAGTTTTGAAAGAATATATGGGAATGGATAAAATAAAATAGTTTTACTATGCCGACATCTTGGCTTGAAATTAGTGAAAAAAATATAGTTCATAATATAAAATCTATAAAGTTTTTGCTTGGGAAAAAAACAAATTTTATAGCTGTTGTTAAAGCTAACGCTTATGGTCATGGCATAGTAGCGGTTTCTAAAATAGCGGAAAAAAACGGCGTCGATATGTTGGCCGTTTTTTCTTTGGAAGAAGCGGAAATTTTACGAAAAAATAAAATTACAAAACCTATTTTGATATTGGGATATGTTTTTACCGATGATTTGTCAAGAGCGGTAAAATTAGATTGCCATGTAACAGTTTACGATCTTGAAATTATTGAAGCATTGGGATTGATGCGTCCAGATAAAGCAAAGATTCATATTAAAGTGGAAACGGGCTTGAATAGACAAGGTATTGCTCTTAAGGATTTGCCGCAATTTTTAAAATTAGTTAAAGTGCATAAAAATATTGAAATTGTTGGAATTTTTTCTCATTTTGCCGACAGCGATAATAAAGAATTAACAAAATCGCAATTGGAAAAATTCAAAAAAGCAATAAAAATATGCAATAATAACGGAGTATATCCGCAAATAAAGCATATTGCTTCTACCGGATCTGTTTTGACTATGCCGGAATCTTATTTTAATGCGGTAAGGATAGGGCTTGGCATTTATGGACTTTGGCCTTCGTTGAAAACAAAATTAGCGGTTAAAGAACAGAGCGTAAAAATAGAATTAAAGCCGGCGATGTCTTGGAAAACAGCGATAATTCAAATTAAATATGCCGGAAATAATAATTGTGTCGGTTACGGATGCGCGGAAAAAACAAAACGAAAAACAAAAATTGCCGTTTTGCCGGTTGGTTATTGGGACGGTTATGGCAGGGGATTGTCAAAAATAGGCGAGATTTTAATTCACGGCAAGCGATGTAAGGTTTTGGGTCGTATTTGTATGAATATGACAATAATTGACGCAACAAATGTTCCTGACGCGCAAATAGGCAACGAAGCGGTGTTGCTTGGTAAGCAAGAGCAGGAAGAAATAACTGCAGAAGAAATTGCCGAACACTGCGGCACGATCAATTATGAAATCGTGGCAAGAATTAACCCTTTATTACCAAGAGTGTATTTATAAAGTAGCTTGAATTACGAAATACTTTAATTCTAGTTCACGCCCCGTCTACCGTAGGCAGACGGGGCGTGAGAATTGTACGCGAAAACCGCATTTCGTAATTTAAGATAAAGTAGTCTGCTTATATATCGTCAACAAAAAAAATATACGAAAAGCAGGACGCGCATTTCATTAAAAATGAAGTTTTTTTTAGCGTTAATAGTATTTGCCGCCGGAGGTTTTTTTTATCTTTTTTTAATTTCTTCTGCTTTCAGAATAGAACAAGTGGCAGTAAGCGGTAATAAAAATATTTCCGAAAAAAATATTAGGCAAACGATTGACGAATATTTGAATCGCCGTTTTTTATTTTTTTGGCGACCGCGAAATATTGTTTTAGCGAAATCAGAAGAAATTTACCGAAAAATTTTGAATGAATACATATTTATAGGAGATGTGTCTGTTATGAAAAAATATTTTCATAAAATAAATATTGTAATCAAAGAAAGGGAAATATTCGCAATTTGGTGCAAGGTTGTTATTCGTAAGCAAAATGAAAACACAAATGAAACGACCGCCAATGAAATCAACAAAGATTTGCTGATAATTAAAAGCGTTGAAATTGCCGAGGAATTTATTGCAACGGATGAATGTTATTATATTGATGATACCGGAATAATTTTTAGCGAAGCGCCTCAATCTTCCGGGTCGTTAATTTTGAGGATTGACGAAGTCTATGATGAGGATGTGAAAATAGGGGATAAAATATTAAACAATGGAATCATCACATCCATCGCAACTGTCCAAAAATATTTTAATATGGATAATCTTAAAATTGCAAGATTTTTTATAAAAAATCTTGCAACGCCGGATTTGGAAATTTTAACCTCTGAAGATTGGAAAATTTATTTGGATAGGGATAAAGATATTAAAAATCAAATGGAAATTTTAGGAAAAGTTCTGCGCGAAAAAATAACTCTTTCTGAAAGAAAGAATTTGGAATATATTGACTTGAAAATACCAGACAGAGTTTATTATAGATAATATTTTTTAGATTTGCATTGTGTAATAACTTATAAATTTGCTATACTGTTATTAGACGCAAGATAACATAATTAAAAGTATAAAAAATATGGCTATCCCGGAAAAAATACAAAAACCAAAAGAAGAAGAACAGAAAAAAAATGAAGAAAAATTATCTTTGGAGCAAGAAATCGTTGAAAAAGAACAAAAATTTATTCCTGAAGAGGAAAAAATAAACGAGTCTTTGAAAACAAAACCTATCGATAATTCTTTTCAAAAAACAAACAAAAAACAAGCTGTTTCAATAAGTGGAATTCAAAGGCAAAGGCAAGTAAAAATGTTGACCGATTTAGCGATGGAAAGGGGCGTGCATTATGCCATTTCCGTTGCTAAAAAAATGGAAAACGCTTATGTTTTAGACGAATTACACGATACATTGGTTGATGAACTTTATGGGGAATTAAAGAATAAAGGTTTATTGTGATGCAATTCAACAATTTTAAAAATAAACGAATTACCATAATGGGATTGGGTCTTTTGGGCGGCGGAGCAGGCGCGGCACGTTTTTTTTGCGAAAACGGGGCGCAAGTAACCGTTACAGATTTAAAAACCGAAAATGAACTCTTAAAATCAATCAAAAAATTAAATAAATTTTCGCCCTTCGGGCGACCACCCGTAGGGTGGAAAATTAATTATATTTTAGGTGGCCATCGCGAAGAAGATTTTATTAATGCCGATTTGGTTGTTTATGGACCGGGTGTCAGGGCGAATTCGTCTTATTTGAAAATCGCGCAAAAAAATAAAGTAAAATTGGATACGGATATCGGAATTTTTTTTAGCAATTGCCCCTGTCCGATTATTGGAATTACCGGAACAAAGGGTAAGTCAACAATAACGACCTTAATTTACAAGTTGCTGAAATTAAAATATAAAAAAACTTTCTTGGGGGGCAATATACAAAAATCAGTATTGAAAATTTTACCGAAGTTGGATAAAAAATCATTGGTTGTTTTGGAACTTTCCAGTTGGCAATTGGAAGGTCTTGTCCGTCATAAAAAAAGTCCCTACATAGCGCTTATTACAAATATATTGCCCGATCATTTGAATACTTACGGCAGTTTTGAAAAATATTTCGCCGCCAAAAAAAATATTTATAAACATCAGCAATTGGGAGATTTTTTAATTTTAAATTATGATGACGATAATTTACGCCGCATCGGTCGAAAATCTTTCAAGGGAAATATTCTTTATTATTCGTTGAACAAAAATTTACGCAACGCCATAGCCTATGTAAAAAACGGCAATATTTTTTATAAAGATTATTCTATTTGCCATACAAAAGATTTAAAGATAAAAGGGGAACATAATTTAAGGCATATTCTTGGCGCATTAACGATGATTAGCCGATATAATATTCCTTTATCAGGAATTCGCCATACGATATTAAATTTTAAAGGCATACCGGGTCGTTTTGAAAAAATTACCGAGAAAAATGGAATTAAATACATAAACGACACAACGGCAACCAATCCAGATGCCGTTATAGAAGCTTTGAAAACTGGCGGCGGCGAAAATTCACAAAAAAAAATAGTGCTTATATGTGGCGGTGTTGATAAAAATTTAGACGGTTATCGCCAACTTGCAAAGTATATGCAAAAATTCGTAAAAAATATCGTATTATTGCCGGGTACGGCAACGGAAAAATTAAAAAAAGAGCTTATTTCATTGAAAATTAGCGTGCCGATAATTGAAGCGGATAGTATGAAAATGGCTGTCAAAAAAGCCGCTGTTTGCGCCGTTAAAGGCGATATGGTAATGCTTTCTCCTGGAGCGGCCAGTTTTGGATTATTCGTGAATGAATTTGACAGGGGCAATCAATTTGTGGAAGAAGTTAAAATATTAAAATAAAAACGCAAATCCAAAATTTGATCGTGGCGACCAATTCATTAAATCGGTTAAAACGAATTTATGAATTCAAGAAAACATCATTACGACACAATTTTATTGTATATTGTTTTCATTCTTGTGATTTTTGGGATTATTATTCTTTCTAACGCTTCATTGGCGATATCGCAGGAAAATTTCGGGGAGCCGTATTATTATCTCAAGCATCAATTATTCAACGGATTGGCGGTCGGCTTGGCGCTTTTTTATGCAGGTTTAAAAATAGATTATAAATTTTGGAAAAAAATAAGCTTACCGTTATTGATTTTAAGTATTATTTTATTGCTTATGGTTTTTAGCGATAATTTCGGTTTCAATCGTGGCGTAGCCTCAAGATGGTTAAATTTTAGGGGATTGATGTTCCAGCCCGCTGAAATTGTAAAATTATTTTTTATTTTTTATCTTGCCGCATTGTTTGAAAAAAAGAAAAAAAATATTAAAGATTTTCACAAAGGTTTTGTCCCATTCGTTGTTATACTTGGCATAATCAGCATACTTGTAGCGGTCCAGCCGGATATTGGCACATTAGGCGTGATTGCCGCAATTTCCATTGCCATTTATTTTGTGGCAGGCGCCAGTATTAGCCATCTTTTTTTAATTTGCTTGGCCGGAACCGTCGCTTTATTTACTTTAGTTAAAACGGCGTCATATAGAATGGATCGTTTTTGGGCTTTTATTAATCCGGAAATCGATCCACAAGGAATCAGTTATCAGATAAATCAAGCATTGATAGCTATCGGAGCGGGGGGATTTTGGGGGCTTGGTTATGGATACGGTCAACAAAAAATATTTTACCTTCCGGAAGTTATCGGCGATTCAATTTTTGCAATCATAGCGGAAGAACTGGGTTTTATCGGAGGAGTGATCATTATTTTTTTATTTATATTGCTGGCTATTCGTGGATTTACAATAGCTAAAAATGCTCCAAACAAATTTGCCGAACTTACGGCATTTGGCATTACTTTTTGGATAATTTTTCAAGCTTTTGTCAATATAGCATCAATATCCGGCATTGTGCCGATGACAGGCATACCATTGCCGTTTATCAGTTATGGGGGGACATCATTGGCTTTTAGTTTATTGGGTATGGGAGTATTATTAAATATATCAAAGTATACGGTATGACAAAACATATTTTATTAACCGGTGGCGGAACAGGAGGGCATTTGTTCCCTCTGATTGCCGTTGCTCAAAAATTAAGAAAGCTTAAAACGGAAAATATTGAATTATTTTTCGTAGGTTCCGCATCACCCGGCATAGATGCTTTGGAAAGGGAAGGGGTAATAATTAATGCTGTTATTGCGGGAAAATTACGACGGTCTTGGCGGTTTTGGGATATTATTGACAATGGAATTGATTTTTTGAAATTAATTTTTGGTTTTTTTCAAGTGTTTTGGCGCGTTTGGCTTATTATGCCGGATGTAATTTTCAGCAAAGGAGGGTACGGAAGTTTTACGATTGTTATTGTCGGCTGGATATACCGTATTCCAATAATTATACATGAATCTGATTCGATTCCCGGTATTACCAACAGACTCCTGGGAAGGTTGGCAAAAAATATCGCTATTTCTTTTATTCGATCCGCGGGATATTTTAATAAAGAAAAATGCGCGTTGACGGGAAATCCGATACGGGAAGAGTTATCGCAAGGAAATGCGGAGGAAGCCAAACGCTTTTTTCAGCTCCAAGGAGGTCGTCCGGTTCTATTTATTTTCGGCGGTTCCCAAGGATCTCAATCTATCAATTTGCTTATTTTAAAAATTCTAACCAAAATAATTGAAAATTTTGAAATAATTCATCAGTGCGGAGATAAAAATTATGAAGAAATAAAAAACGCAAGCGATAAATTATTACCGGATAGTTTGCGAAAATATTACCACCTTTATCCGTTTTTGCGCGATGAATTAAAACATGTTTACGCCGTTTGCAATTTAATAATAAGCAGAGCTGGCGCATCTAATATTTTTGAAATAGCCGCCGTAGGTAAAGCTAGTATATTAATTCCACTACCCAATGCCGCAAGCAATCATCAAGAGTTTAATGCTTTTGATTATGCGCGATCCGGAGCTACGATTGTTTTAACTCAAGAAAACTTAACGGAAAATATGTTTTTGGGCAAAATTGAATATCTTGCGACAAATGATGAATTGCGTCAAAGAATGGAAAGTAGAGCAAGGGCTTTTGCCATGCCGGATGCCGCAGAAAAAATCGCGGTAAAAATATTGGAAATAATAGCCGTAAAATAAAGACACGGCGTTTATTGCGCCGTGTTCTCAAGCTGTTTATTTCATAAAAATTATATGTTAACGATAAAAACAAGATTTGCGCCAAGTCCGACCGGCGATTTACATATAGGCGGATTAAGAACAGCGCTTTATAATTATTTATTCGCTAAAAAAAATAATGGGAAATTTGTGTTACGTATTGAAGATACGGATAGAGCGCGTTTTAAGAAGGGGAGTGTTGAAACAATTTTAACGGGGCTAAAGTGGGTTGGAATTAAAACTGATGGTAAAATTATTTATCAGTCGTTAAGAACCGATATTTATAAAAAATACGCAGAGCAATTGATTGTTAAAAATAAAGCATATTATTGTTTTTGTTCAGCCGAAATTTTAAATAAAATACGCGAAGAACAAATAAAAAATGGCAATCCGGCCAAATATGATCGCAGATGTTTAAAATTATCAAAAAAAGAAATTGAAGAAAAAATAAAAAATAACGATCCGTATGTAGTGCGACTGATAATTCCCGACGGCAAGACAAAATTTAAAGATTTAATTCGCGAAGAAGTTGAATTTAACAATAGAGAAATTGACGATCAGGTTTTGTTGAAATCTGATGGATATCCTACTTATCATTTAGCGAATGTTGTTGATGACCACAAGATGAAAATCAGCCATGTTATTCGCGCCGAAGAATGGCTGTCTTCAACCCCAAAACATATTATTCTATATGAATATTTTGGATGGAAACCGCCGAAATTTGCGCACATTCCGATGGTTTTAGCGTCGGATAAATCAAAATTATCAAAGAGGCACGGAGCAACGGGAGTTTTGGAGTTTAAAAAACAGGGATATTTACCCGAAGCCATAATTAATTTTCTGGCGTTTTTAGGATGGAATCCGGGAGATAGCAGGGAAATATTTTCTATGCAGGAATTAATTAAAGAGTTTTCAATAGAAAAAGTTCAAAAAGGCGGAGCGATTTTTAATATAGAAAAATTAAATTGGATAAATGGACAGTATATTAGAAAATTAAACATTGATAAACTTACAAAATTATGTATTTCATATTTTGAGAAAAAAAAATCGCTTCACAGTTCTTTGTTTATAAAACAAATAGTCGCCCTTGAACAAAATCGGTTAAAAAAACTATCTGACATAGCAGAATTTTCCGATTTTTTCTTTAAGAATAAGTTGGAATACGATAAAGATTTATTGAAATGGAAAAATATGAATAATGAGGAATTGAAAAATATTTTAGAAAAAATTTCCGATATTTTTTCCGAAATTCCAGAAAACGATTTTACGAAAGAAAAGTTGGAACCGATTTTGAAATCCGAAGCCGTGAAGATAGGGGATAATGGCAAGGTTTTTTGGCCATTGCGTGTCGCGCTTTCCGGAAAAAAGGCGAGTCCGGGACCAATGGAAATCGCGGAAATTTTAGGTAAAGAAAAAAGCGTTGAACGGGTTAAATCAGCGCTTGAAAAAATAAAATAGTTTATTGACACATTTTTATTATCATATATACTGTAATTGGATAAGAATTAATTCATATTTATTTATATACTTAAAGTATGTAAATAAATATATAAAATTTATGCTAACAATTTTACCAAAAACCGTATCGGTAAGCGATTTTCAGAGAAAAATTAAAGATACATTTAAAAATATTACCAAAAGCAGTGAACCGGTAATTGTTCTAAACCGCAATAGGCAAGTCGGTGTTTTTATGAATTTATCTAAATATCAAGAATTAATCGAAATCTACGAAGATTTTTTAGATGGATTGAGGTTGGCCGAAGCTGTTAAAAATACAAAAAAGAATGATTTCGTAAGCTGGAAAAAGGTAAAAAACGACTTAAAAAAGAAGAACAAATTGCCTAAAAATTTCTAATTCTTTATGTACGAAATTTTCCTCCCAAAAAAATCGCGAAAATTGCTTGATAAATTGCCAGAGAAAATGCTTATTAAAATAGCCAAAGCCATTGAGGTTATCAAAAAACAACCATTTGTTCAGAATCCTAAGATTAAAAAATTAGAGGTACCGCTCGAAGGGTACCGTTTTAAAATCCCGCCGTATCGAATTTTATACACGGTGGATAAAATAAAAAAGATTATTTATATTTATGATATTTTTCATCGGGGAAGGGGATATAAAAAATAGCCCATGAGATTTCAACTCGATGGGCTAATAATGTGATTATTTCGGTTTAACTTGAACTATTAGTTCTTTTGTTAAAGAATAACCATAGGCGGTCCAAATAATCGGTGTTATATTTTCTATTTGATAATTTTTTGTTATTTCCCTTAAGCCTTCATTGAGTGCGGTGCCATAACCTGATAAAAAAACAGATCCACGAGGAACTGGTTCTTCTTCTACCTTAAGGCCTTTAATACAAAAAATTTCTTGTGATACTTGTTCTATAGTATAACTTTTCTCGAATTTAAATTCCGTCCCGGTTCTATTATTGCAATTTATCGTCAAGAATGCCATCGTCACGATAGTCACAATAAAGCCAATCTTAGTCAGGTTTTTCATTTCCTCCTTCCTTTCTTTATTTTTTTCGTCTGATACGCATATACACAGCATTGCGTATTATCAGTGCGATGCCAAGGGGTATAATAATAGCGCAAAAAAATGCTTTTACATCATCTACCATACCGTATTTCAAAACATTTCCTATTGGATCGTGCCTGCGGTAGAAGTCAATTGTTTGCATCTTTAATATTGAAAATATACTAACCACCACAGAGCAAGGTATTCCTATAATCATGATTAATTGCATAAAATTAAAAGAATAAAGTATTTCTACTGCTCTTTTTAATTCTTCCATATTTCGCTCCTTAATTTATTTCAAAAAACTAAAAAATGAAACTTGTTACCTTTTGATAATGTTAACAAATAAAATGAAATTTGTCAATAGTATAATTATAGCGTTCTTGATATTTGCGCCTCTTTTAGGAATAGCGGAAACCATTGACCGGCTTAAACAGGAAATCGCCGAAAAACAAACGGAAATTGAAGCGCTGGAAAAACAAGCGAAGAGGTATGAAGAAACCGCCGAACAAAAAGAAAAAGCTGCAAAAAAACTTGATCAAACCATTGATTATTTAGATGGGCAAATAAATTCCGTTGCGCTAAAAATTAGCATTACCGAAAAACAAATTGAAAAAACATCTTTATTTATTCAAGAATTGGAATTAAAAATTATTCAGCAAATTAAAGAAATAGAAGAAAATAAAAAAAATATGGCGGGAATTTTACGGATTATTTATGAAACAGCCGACGAAAACGCAATTGAACTCGTTTTTAAATATGAAAATTTTTCTGATTTTCTTAATCAAATTAATTATATAGAGAATTTGCAAAAAGAATTACAGGCAAAACTTGACGCGCTTGTAATCTTGAAATTGCAATTAAATTTGGAAAAGGGAAGCTTGGAAATAGAAAAGGAAAGTTTAAAAAAATACGGCGATAATATTTTGGCGCAAAAAAATATTTTAACAAATCAGCAAAACGAAAAAGAAAGAATTTTATCCATCACTAAGGGTGAACAAAAAAAATACGAAAAATTGCTGGCGGATACGGAAGAAAAAACTCGCGCAATCCAAAAAGAAATTTTTGAATTGGAAGACAAATTGCGTTTCACTATTGATCAATCAAAAATTCCGTCGCCACGTTCCGGAATTTTAGCGAAACCAACAATGGATCAAATAAGCCAAAAATATGGACCAACCAACGAGACGGGATTTATAAACGATTTTTATAATTTTCATAATGGCATAGACATTAAATCCGGTCTTGGCACCCCCATAAAAGCGGCGAGAAATGGTATGATAAAAGCAACGGGGGATAATGGTCAATACGCTTATGGAAAATGGATAGCGATTGAACATGATAACGGATTAACAACATTATACGCTCATCTTTCGCTTGTATCGGTAGGAATCGGAGATAAAGTGGAACAGGGAGAAATTATCGGCTATACAGGCAAGACCGGTTGGTCAACCGGACCGCATTTGCATTTTGGCGTTTATGCGACACATACTTTTCAAATAATAAATAAATGGTTTGGTCCATTGCCGATGGGAGGACATCTTAACCCATTAGACTACTTATAATAAGTATTGTATAATATAAATGAGAAAATATTTAACTAAATAATTAAAATTTTTTATGATAAAAATAATAATTATTGTTTTAATCATTGTTTTTATAGTGATACCGCTTTATAGGGGAGAGAGTGTCGGCAATGTTATAAATACCATAAAAGATACTGTATCCGGTATCATTACGGCTACACCGCAATGGTTGAAAGATTTAGTAGTTAAAATATTTTCCGTATTGTTTGAATTGATTAAGGTCATATTTAATGCGATAGTTGATTTTATTTACAACAAATCCGGGAAAAATACAGATCAAGACTTGGTAAAAGATAAATTATTTGAAATAAAAAATCAGTAAATGTTGAGTGGGGAACAGAACGATAAATTAAAAAATGTTCAGCTAATGTAGTGTCGCATAAGTTAAAAAAAGCGATGCGTTGTATTAAAAATAATTATGCTTATCAAGGCACAAAAGCCTATTATTAAACATATAATTGATTTTTTAGAATATTGCGAGATTGAGAAGGGTTTATCGCCCATTACGGTAAAAAATTACGCTCAATTCCTTTCAAGGTTCACTAAATGGCTTAAAGACCTGCATTTGGACAATTTAACGCCACAAGACCTTACGGAAGAACATATTTGGCAATATAGACTGTTTTTATCGCGCTTTATAAGTCCTGCAACGCGTAAGGGCCTCAGTAAGGATACTCAAAACTATTATTTCATCGCCCTAAGAGCGCTTTTTGGTTATTTTATTGATAAAGATATCAAATCTTTGCCTCCGAATAAAATAAAACTTCCAAAAGTTTCTAAATCAAAAAAAATAAAATTTTTGACACTTGAACAGTTGCAAAAACTTTTAGCTGCGCCAGATATATCAAATACGCAAGGATTACGCGATCGAGCCATACTGGAAACTTTATTTAGCACCGGTTTGCGAGTAGCTGAGTTAGTGTCGCTTAATATTAATCAGTTAAATTTGAAAGATGCCGGTAAAAATGCCGGTATAGAGGTCGCAATAACAGGCAAGGGCAATGTTACGCGAGTTGTATTTTTTTCCCAAAGATGCTGTGAGTGGATAATCAAATACATAGAATACAGAAATGACAATGATACTTCCCTATTCGCGGCTATCGGAAAAAATAAAAAAAATCCCGAGTCATTGCGATTAAGCACTCGTTCAATAGAAAGAATCGTTCAAAAATATGCGCGACAAACCGGCCTTCCTTTGCTTGCTACCCCACACACCCTGCGTCATACTTATGCTACCGATCTTTTAAACCAAGGCGTTGATTTAAGGATGATTCAAGAATTTCTTGGTCATAAAAATATTGCCGCAACACAAATTTATACCCATGTCACAAATAAAAACTTGCGGGATATTCATCGTAAATTTCATAGCGGGAATAAAATGGATAAATAAAAATGTCCGTTAAAAATCTAACGGACATTTTTTGATTAAATCTATTCTCCTGGAATTCCTTGCTCTAATTTATTAATAATTTTATTAATAATATTGATTGTTCCATGGTCTAATTCGATTTTTGAAATATGCTCAATCCATATTCCATAAATAAACGGATTGGTAAATATGGATTGATGCCTAATTTCTACTTTCTTTTTCAGGATAATCAAATCCGGATGCTCCTTTTTGAATTTATCGGCTGCGCTTAAAATAAGCGAAACATTGTTGATATTTCTTGTGCTACCTTCTATGTTCAAGGGTATAAATGTCCAGTCGCCAACGGTAATATAGGTAATGCGTCCAATTTCTCGATTAACATCGATATTCGATAAACACCCGTTAATTAAAAAACAAGCGGCAAAAATGAATAAAACGACAAATACCTTATTTTTCATGTTAACTCCTTGTATGTATCATGAATTTTGCGGAGCCACATAAAATTTTTCGCTAAATTTTGCGAAGTTATTATTTGCGTTCCCGGCATCAAAACAAAGCCGGGGTTTAAGGAAATATTGGCGCCTATCCTGCAGCTATCGCCAATTATCGCTCCCAACCTTTTTAATGGGATTGATTTTTTATCTAAAAGATTTCCGTTGCGGGCAATAATTTTTAACCAAATAAAACCGTTATCAGCCCTTACATTTAATAACGCCGACATAAAACCGATATAGACATTATTACCGACAATACTGTCTTCTATGCAATTAAAATGCATAATATTGGAATAATCCATTATTATGGAGTTATTTACTTCGCTTCCATGCCCTATTACGCAATTATTCCCTATTATAACATTTCCCCCGATATAAGCATTGTGGCGAATTTCGCAATTCCGTCCTATAATTGCCGGGCCTTTAATAAAAGCTCCAGGTTCAATGATTGTATTTTCCCCGATTTCAACACTCCCATTGTTTAAATCGGAAAAAGCGCCGGCAAAAATATGATTTAATGTTTTTATTCCGCAAAGATATCCATTACGGGTTTTAATTAGCAGCGCGTGATCCGTGTCTTTTAGGTAATTTTTTAAATACGCGGCGATTTTAGGCACGGCTTCCCAGACATACGCCGTGTTTTTAAATAAATCTTTGTGTTCAAATTTTTCAAGGTACGGAAATAAAATTCCAGCATTATAAATTATTTCTTTCTCTTTTTCCATCATAGGTATTCACCTCCTTTAATGAGCATTATAACGCAATAAATTTTATTTGTGAAGTTTTTAAATATACTTTTATAAAAATTTTCCCTTGACACAACTCGTTTATTAGATAAAATTAGCATATAAGTCATTAAATTATAAAATTAAAATTATGGCGCATAAGAAAGCGGGCGGATCTACGCAATTAGGCCGAGATTCCCGTCCAAAATATTTAGGAATTAAATTGTATGCCGGACAAAAAGCGCAGCCCGGTTCTATTTTGATTCGCCAGCGTGGAACTAAATTCCGTCCGGGGAAAAATGTTCGTCGTGGCAAAGACGATACTCTTTACTCTATTAAAGACGGGGTTGTTGAATTCCAAACAAAAACCGTTAAACTTTTTGACGGAAGCAGAAAAAAAGTTAAATTCATAAGCATAGCATGATGATAGATGGGTAAAAATGAAAAACCCCGTTACGAATTCCGTAATAGGGCTTTTAATTTCACTATTCTTCAATGTTCTTTATATAATTTGTTATTTTCTCGCGTTCTACAATAGTAATTAAATGGTTGAGATTATGATCAATAAACATATCTTTCATTATATCAAATCTTGAAACATATTGTTTTCCAAATGCGATAAGTTTCAATAAAACAATAGGACTATTTTCGATATGAGTAATTTCAATAATAGTTATTGATTTGCTAATTTTTTTAATCATTTTCTTTGATTCCTTCCTTTCTGTAAAATAAATTATTTTTTTAAACAACTTTTAATAAACTCCTTAAACAACGGATGCGGCGCGAGCGGATGCGATTTGAATTCCGGATGGAATTGTGTTGCCACAAAAAACGGATGCTTCGCGCGAGGTAATTCTATAATTTCTACTAAATCGCTTTCCGGATTGATGCCAGAAATTATTAATCCCTTTTTCGTTAAGATATCTTTATAGGCATTGTTAAATTCGTATCTATGGCGATGCCTTTCGGATATCAACTCCTTACCATAAACCCTACTGCTTATTGTATTTTTTTGCAATAAACAATTATATGCGCCAAGCCGCATCGTTCCGCCGTAAGCTTTTATTTTAAGCTTCTTTTTTTGCTCCGGCATAAGGTCAATAACGGAATTCGGGGTCTTGGGATCAACTTCGGTTGTATGCGCTTTTTTCAAACCGCAAACATTTCGCGCGAATTCAATAACCGCAAGTTGCATACCATAACAAAGACCGAAAAATGGAATTTTATTTTTTCGGCAATAGCCGATAGCTTTTATTTTTCCTTCCACTCCCCTGTTGCCAAATCCTCCCGGAACGATAATGCCGTCGTACTCGCGCAATTCTTCCAAATATTTTTCATTTTTTTCATATTTTTCAGAATCAATCCAGATTATTTTTGCTTTTTTGCCACACGCCCAAGAAGCATGTTTTAACGCTTCTATTATTGAAATATAAGAATCCATTAAAGTAAAACGACCGCTCATAAAGTATTTTCCCACAATACCGATTCTAACGGGTTTTTTTACATTTTTTATCCTATTCACTAACTTTCGCCAATCATCATTTTTACCGTTCCTTGCCCTTAAGCCGAGTTTTGTTAATATTCTTTTTCCCAATTTATCTTTTTCAAAATTTATCGGCACTTCATAAATACAGTCAATATCCGGCGCGGAAATAATATCGCGTCTGTCAAGATTGCAAAAAATAGAAATTTTTCTTTTTCGCGGTTCATCCAACGGTAATGCCGCTCTTGCTATTATAAAATCCGGCTGAATACCCGCGGAATTTAAAGACCTTACCGCGTATTGAGTCGGTTTTGTTTTCATTTCTCCTGTAATTTTTGGAATTGGCAAATAACTCACAAGAATAAATAAAACATCCCGGGGATGTTTTAAATGCATTAAGCGGGCCGCTTCAAGAAAAAGCATATTTTGATACTCGCCTACGGTTCCTCCTATTTCAATAAGCGCTATGTCCGACATTGATTCTTTTGTCGCTTTCTGTATTCTGCTTATAACTTCATTGGGAATGTCCGGCACCACCTCAACGCAACGACCGTTAAATCCCAAATTTCTTTCTTTTCGTATAACTGCTTCGTAAACGCGACCGGTAGTCATATAATTTATTGAAGGAATATTTTTTTCTAAAAATCTTTCATAATTGCCTATATCTTGATCGGTTTCATCGCCGTCTTCCGTCACAAATACTTCCCCGTGTTCTATTGGATTCATAGTGCCGGCATCTACATTGATATAGGGATCAATTTTTATAGCCGTAACTTTAAAACCCTTATCTTGAAGAATACGACCGATTGAAGCGGTGGTTATACCTTTTCCAATGCCGGACATTACTCCGCCTATTATGAAAATATATTTTGGCAAAGTTAATTAAAAAAATTATCAGTTTTTATTATTTTTTCTTTTCTTCTTCCGTCGTTACCACTCTTATTGTGGTTTCCATTTCGTAGGGCAATTTAATCACCACATCATAAACGCCAGCTCCTTTTATCGGTTTTTTTAGCATCACTTGCTCTTTTTTTACATCAAATCCTTGCTTTTTTAAAGCCAGAGCTATTTTATTGCTTGTGACGGAACCGTAAAGCGTTCCGTCTTCGCTGATTTTCATAGCGACTTCTATTTTTTGACCTTCAAGTTTTTTGGCTATATCCTGAAATTTCGTTAATTCTCTTTTTTGTTTTTCTTTTTCCATTTCACGCATTTTTTCAATATTGTTTAGATCCGATTTTGTTGCTTGTTTTGCCATTTTTCTTGGAAATAAAAAATTACGGGCATAACCGTCGGCCACATCTTTTATATCATATTTATTTCCTAAATTTACCACATTATTGAGTAAGATTATTTTCATAGTGTTTATTTTTACTATTTTTATTAATTTACCTTGAATTACGAAATAGCGTTTTTCTTGTCATTCCCAGCTTGACTGGGAATGACAAATGTATATTTCGTAATTCAAAGAAATTTAATAAGTTTATTTTGTTCGCATTTCTTCTAATAATACCTCAATGGCTTTATCCAACTGCGTATCTTTATTATTTTTGAAATCTTCCTCATTGAGTTTTACTTCAAAATCCGGCTTAAGACCCTCCTTGTTTATAGATATCCCATTGGGAGTCAACCATTTGGCGATAGTTAATTTTACGCTGGCGCCTCCGCTTAATTCTTGCAATTCCTGCACAGACCCTTTGCCAAAAGTTGTTTCGCCAATTAATTTAATGCTTTTATTGTCACGCAAAGCGCCTGCCATAATTTCCGAAGCGGACGCGGATCCCTGATTAACCAAAATTACCGTTGGTAAATTACCCAGAATATTCATCCCCAAACTCCTATATTCCTGTTTTTTGTTTCCAAAATCTTCTATTGCAATAATTGCGTCCTTCTCCAGAAAATAACTTGTCAGTTCGTTTGCCACTTCCAAAAATCCTCCAGGATTATTTCTTAAATCCAATATAATGGCATCAGCTTTATTTTTTATTATTTCATTGGCCCTATCCCTAAATTCTTGACTTGCCGTTGCGGTAAAATGATAAAGTGAAAGATAGGCTATTTTTAAATTATTTTTGGTTACAAAATCCAAGTTAGTAATTGGAATACTGATCGTATCGCGCATTATGGACACTTCTCTGGTATTAATTGTTCCATTATTTACTATTGTCAAAATAATTTTCGTGCCACCCGGACCTCTTATTAAATTAACCGCTTCGTCAATCGTCAGATCTGTTGTAATGATATCGCCGATTTTTATTATTTTGTCGCCCGCTTTCAATCCCGCTTTTTCGGCCGGAGTATTTTTTAAAGGCGCAATCACCGTTAAAACTTCATCTCTAATGCCAATTTCCGCGCCAATTCCTTCAAATTTTCCGTTTACATCTTCCTGAAATCTTTGAGAATTTTTTGGTTCTAAAAATACAGAATAAGGATCTTTTAAAGAATTAATAAGACCGGAGGTGGCGCCATAAATCATAGTTTTCTTGTTTAAATCTTTTCGTTCCGCGTAATTTTTTTCAATAAAACGCCAAACATCCCAAAATATATTAAAATCATCGCGACTGACCGGTAAATTTTCATTCAACGATAAACCATAATTGACATTGGTGTTTACGCGACCGACATAAATTCCAAGAAAAAAAATAATCACCACGAGAAAGGCAATAATAATCTTTGATTTATTTACAAAATAATTGTTTGTCATTTTAATTTTTTATCTGCCCGTTCAGCGGACAAATTTTTTATCCCGTGTTTCCAAAAATATCTTAAGGCGCTTTTAACATGTATTCGGGAATACTTATTAATAAATATATCCAGTAATCCGCCTTTTTTTGAACTCATTTTTTGATGGTAGTGGCACATTAAAGCGCCGGGAAAATACGCCACTTTGTATCCTTTTTCCCAAAATCGTTTTGCCCAATCAACATCTTCAAAATACATAAAGAATTTTTCATCCAACAGGCCAACTTTTGTAAGCGCCGATCGATTTGTCATTAAAGCTGAGCCCATAAGCCAATCAACCTCAATGTATGGAATTTTATCATCGGGGTTGAATCGGGCAAGTTCGCCTCTCATTAAAAAATTATTTATTACTTTTTTTGCCCACGGTAATTTTCCCAAAAAAGTTCTTCTATATAAAATAGTAAACGGCGTGTAAAATTTAAAACATGAATTTTGCGGTTTACCGTTAAAGTTTAACAATTGCGGACCAACCAAGCCGATTCGCGGATAATTTTCCATAAATTGCAAAAGCTTCTTGATGGAATTTTCGCAAACTATAATATCAGCGTTTACTATTAAAATGAAATTTCCATTGGCTTGTTTTATTCCAGCATTTACCAATTTAGAATAACCGACATTTTCCTTAAAATCAACTAATTTTATTTCCGGATAATTTTCTTTAATAAATAAACTGTTATACGCCGACGATTCGCTGTTGGTTAGAATAATTTCGTAAGATAAATTATTGCAATATTTCTTTATGTTTTTTAGGCATAATTTTAACAAAGCAAAAGTTTTGTGATGAGTTACTATTATAGATAAAAAAGATGACGACATTCTATTCAAATATGTTTTTTACCGCATTTCTTATATTTTCATAAGTGTTGCCTATAGGTAATAAAACATAGAGATTATCTATTGTTGCGCTATGCAACAAACCGTTTTCGGAATTATCAAACATTTTTTTAATAATTGTTCCATTTTTCGTTTTTTGTAAAAGATTCAACAATTCTCCTATTTCCAAAATAGTAAAATCCCGTTTGATGTGATCATTCAAAACATCTAATATACTGAACATTTTAACCGGATTGGTCATTACTCCAAGGGAAAATAATTTATCTTTAATGGCGCCAATGATTTGCTGCTGCCTCTTGATTCTCTCGAAATCATTACTGGAAAAACGCGCCCGCGCGTAATATAAAGCCATTTCTCCGTCTAACAAATGCGCGCCTTTATCTATAAATAATTCCCACCTCTGCTCTTCTTCATTTAAACGCCAATATTGTTCGTTTCCTTTTTTAATATGTTCCGGGTAATTTTCCCATTGTTTATATTCAATGAACGGACTATTAAGAGTAATTGTTATTCCGCCCAAGGTGTCTATAAATTTTTCAAAACCATTAAAGTCAATGGATATGGCATAGTCAATGTGCTGACCGGTAATTTGCGATACAATTTTTTTTGCGAGAGTCAGTCCCCCGCCACCCCAATTGGTTGATTCTCCGACGGCGTAAACGGCATTTAATTTATCTCGTTTAGCGCGTGTAATATAAACATATAAATCGCGTGGAATTGAAAATAGGGCAATGTCGCCTGTATCCTTTTTAATGCTCGCAAGAATTATCGTATCAGCCAATAATCCCCCATTTTCATCATTAATACCCCTTATGCCAAGCGCTAATATGTTTACTCTGTTTTGGTCTTTAAACGGTATAAAATCATTATCCGGCAAAAGATTGGTGTCAATGTTTTCTAAATCGGTATTTACATAACTGAATCCGCTTTTATGTGAAAAAAACGCGATAAAACCGCCTATGATAATCAAAACCGCCAATAATTTCAATATGACGAATTTTTTTGTTTTTTTTGAAGAATTATAATTTTTCAGATTTAAATAAACCATTTTTTCATTTCCTTAATGCCTATTTTCTTATTTTTCATAATTAACCTTCTTTTTATTAATGCTTTCGGAATTTGCATTATCAATTTCTTTATCGTTTTAATCGTATAATGTTCAAAGATCAATACATAAAACCAGGAAGCGACTTCTTTTGGCAACCACCATGGCAAATGTAAAAATAACAATAATGGCAATTCATTTTTTATCTGCATCAACCGCTGGTTTTTAAAAGAATAGTATTTGGAAAATTGCGATATTTTTCTTCTTTCTTTAATCACATCTAAATATTTTGTTTTCGCGCTGTCCCCCGCTCCTCTCGCGTGCCAGCCGATAACATCCGGCGCATAAGCGGTTTTCCATCCGTAAAGACGCATTCGCCAAGCCAAATCCACATCTTCTTTATACATAAAAAAATCTTCATCAAAATATTCAAAATCATTATTGCGTATCGGTATTTTTATGCTTTCCAACATTTCTCTTTTGTAAATGGGCGCCGCTCCATCCGCGCCAAAAATTTCGTTTGAAAATTGAAAATTGGAAATTGAACATTGATTTCCCTGCCCCCTATTTATAACACGCCTATTTTTAAACATTATCAATCCGGTCGTATCTATGATATCCGTTTTTTGTAATTCACCGTTAATTTCTTTGAGTTGTAAAAGTTTTGGCTGCAATGCTCCCATTCTAACATTTTTATTCAAAATTTCAACGGCATTTTTTAAAAAATTTTCATCTAAAATAACATCTTGATTAAGACATAGAATATATTCCGAATCGCTTCCTCTGATTCCTTCATTATGTCCGGCCGCAAATCCGATATTTTTTTCATTAAAAATAATATTTATATGCGGCGCCGATTGTCGCAATGTTTTTAAATAATTACGGCTGCCATCAATGGAATTATTATCAATTATCAAAAAATCGTATTCTTTATACGACTGATTTAATACGGATTCTACGCATTGCGGTAAGAATTTAAGACCGTTGTAAGCAAGTAAATTTATTGAGAATTTAGGCATTTAATTCGTAATATTTATCCCATACTTTTCCAATGGCAAGACTGCGGAATTTTCCGGAATGATACGGGGTAAATATAATATGGCTGTTTGAATTATGAAAAACAACAATACTTTGTCGTTTAGAAGCACGACATCAAATAAACTATACAATAATATCCACAAAAAATAAAAAATAAAAATAGGGCTTGCGATGGTAATTTGCGTCCATGCTTTTTGAAAAATTTTCCATAGTATCAATAAAAAAATAATAAGCCCGAAAATCCCCATTTCCGCGGCAATATCAAAGTATAAATTATGCGCCGACGCGCCGCGACGACCCGACTCCAATGGCTCTCCTATCACTACAGGATAATTACCGATGCCAATGCCAAGGAATGGATGCTTTACGAAAGAATTTAATGTTGCGTTCCAAATTTCCAATCTTCCTTTGTTTGATGTTTCTTCAAGATTAAAAATTGATCTAATTCGTTTTAATGTCAATTCTTCATATTTTTCCCCGTTAATTATATTGCCGATTCGCGAACCGGAAAGTATCAAAGAGCCGACGGGAAAAAGCATAAAAAATACCAAAAGTATTATAAAATATTTTTTTAATTCAATGCATTGTCGATATTTTTTTATTTTTATTATAACAAAAATCAAAACCAAAATAACTGCGATTAAAATGGCGCTTGCCCAAAATCCGCGCGATCCGGATAATATAATGGATAACAATGAAAAAATGCCGATTGAAATATATAATTTTTTATATACGCTTCTTTGTGTCCAAAAATATGTTAATGGAATAAGACCGATTAAAGAAAAAAGCGCGAAAGAATGGGAATCGGGAAAAACGGAAAAAATTCTTAAAGTAGGCGATGATTTATCATAATAAGAAAACCAGGTATTGCTATAAGAAAGCAGGTCGGCAAGGTTTTTACCGTAAAATACGGAAATTACATTATTTGCCCACCATTGCCAAAATAGATAAAGAGGCGTAAAAAACACCGCTATAATTTGGGCATATCCTATTACCAAAGATATCAATAAAGATGCTATGACGGAAAGTTGTATTTTTTTTACGCCCATTCCGGAATTTATAATAATGAAAAAAATCATCATAGCATTGACCAAAAAAAGAATTTTTCTTATACCATAACCGGCGCTTTCGGCGTTTATCAGCGATAAAACGGCTATTACAAAAAACGCGAATACATAAATATAAAGTTTTTTATTATTGATGTTTTTAACAAATTCTTGCCAATTTCTTATATTTTTAAATTTAGCAAAGAAAATTCTAAGAAATAAAATCAGTAACAAAATTCGCCAATTGGACATTGTGTCAAAATTTTCCGTAATCGGGAGCGCGACAAACAAAGGAATAGATACGATAAACAAAATAACCACTTCTTTTAATGGAGCGAATATAAAATAAAACGCCAAAAATCCCGTCAAAAACAAAACGGCTTCGCGCGGAACAATAGAAAAAACAGCCAACATTATAACGATTATTTCTAAAATAAATATCAATAATAAATTTCGGTTTATTTGTATATTTATAAACATTGTGATTATTATTTATTAAGTACTTTTCTAAAAATATCCAGTGTTTGCAATGCGCATTTTTCCCAACTGAAATTTTTTATCCGTATCAATCCTTTTTGTTTTAATTCTTCTCGTAAAGCGGAATTGGAAAAGATTGCGGACATTTTTTCGGCAATTTCGTTAATGCTTTGGTTATTTTCTATGAAAAGCGCCGCGTCGCCCGCTGTTTCCATTAAAGCAGGCTGTTTTGAAGTAATGACCGACGTTCCGCTAGCCATTGATTCCAGTATGGGCAGTCCGAAACCCTCGTAATCGGATAAATAAATTGAAGCTGAAGCGTTTTTGTACAATTCAAGCAAGTCTTGCTGCTCTATAAAACATCGATGAATTATCGGTAATCTATTGTTAATTTTTGAAATATTTAATAAAAATTGATTTGTTTTTAAAACATTTTTTTCTATATCAATACGCGGACGAGTATAATTTGAACCGATAATAATAAGTTGATAATCTATAAATTGCGGAAAAACCCTCTTAAAGGCCTCTATAATTTCCGAAATATGGCGACGGTTAAACATTGAACCCACGCAAATAATATATTTGTTCAATATCCCGTATTTTTCTTTGATTTCCTTAATTTTATCTTTATCCGGTTCCCGCGAAAAATCATTTGATACGGCAAGCGGCGTTACGAATATTTTGTCCGCGTTGATTTTATAATATTTGATAATTTCTTGCTTCGTAAAATTGGACGGAACCAAAATAACATCAGCTCTTTGAGCCGATCGCCAAACATTTTTCCGTAAAAATATTTTATCTAAAATTCCGGGCCAGTTATACAGATCGGGGCGCGCTTCGTAAATTACATCGTGAATCGTTACGACCATTTTCCCGTTTTTATAAAAAGGGGGTAAGGCGTAATTTGGCGAAAATAAAAGATCGGCTTTGTCTTTTTTTGCGGCGCGGCCAACAAGCCATTGGGTAAACAAAGTATTGCTTTGAACGCCAAAAGGCGCTTTCAGTATTTTCATATTGAACGATTTCATTTTTAAAATATCTTCGGGAATTTCCTTTTTGAAATACAAAAGAAAATCAATGTCGGAAAGCCGTCCCAATTCGTACATTTTTTTCCATTCGTTGAGTATCCCGAAAAGATAAACGCCGACTCCGGTGCGCGACCCTTCCAAGTTGTGAGCGTCAATCGCAATAAGCATAAAATATAAAAAAGATTATTTTTTACCGAAATTACCGACATAATAATCACACATTCCCGCAAGCGCCGCTCTTGCCCATTCTTTTTTTGAAGGAATGCATAATTTTATCAGTTGTTTCGCGAAAACATACAGATTATACGGATGAATTAAAATTTTTTTATAAAACGGCGCGCATCTTTTATTAAATAAAATACCATTGCGGACATGGTAATAAACATATTTCGCGCCGATTTTTTTAGTACTGGCGGATTCTTTGTGCCAAATCTTTGCAGTAGGAATTAAAACCGATTTATAGTCCACCTTTTTCGCTTGAAAATTCCAATCTGTATCTTCGTAATATAAAAAATATTCTTCCGGCATCAACCCTATTTTATCAATAATTTCCTTTTTTATAAGAAGGCACGCGCCGCTTATATAATCAACTTCGTAATGATTATTGCCAAATTGTCCGTTGTCTTTTTCGTTGTAGCCGATATACTCTCCCCTATTCATAAGCCAATTAATCTTGCTCCCCGCGGAATTGATATAATCCAATTTATCATAGAAATAAATCATTGGTCCCGCAATGCCTATTTTTTCATCACTTTCAGCAACGCTCACCATTTTTTTTAAAAAATCTGAAGCCACAATCGTATCGTTATTAAGCAACAAGAAATAATCAGTATCGTGTGCTGTGTGTTTTATGTTATGTATTACGGCATTAACGCCTCCAGCAAAACCTTTATTGCTTTGAAGATTATCTCCCTGCGGGAGATCTCCCGTAGGGAGAAAGTTTGAAATCCGGAAATTAAAATTAAAAGAGTTTATAAATTCTTTCAATTTTACCGCGGAATCATCCGTTGAACCATTGTCAATGACAATAACTTCAAAATCATCATAATTAACTTTATTCAACGATTTAAGACACTCAATCGTGTCTTGCCAACCGTTCCAGTTTAAAATTATGATCGTTACTTTGGGCATTATTTTTTCTTTGAAAAATTTCCTTTAAATATTTCTTTGCCGATCGTTTTTTCAAACACGGCGCGCGTCAATTTTATGGAATATTCGTAATCACCGGTATTTATAAAAAGGTTTTTTTGTTTCAATAAAGAAGCATCAATAAAAGTCGGTATTCCGATGAGTTCGCCGAAAGGCGGCGTAGCGCCAACGCTGCCATTTATATTTTTCTTCATCCATAATTCTTTGGCGAATTCAATTTTTTTTACGGTTTTCGCGCCATTTTTTTTCACCCAAACATTCACCGCCTTTTTAAATTTATTTTTATCCAAATTTTTATTTGCCGAGATGAGCGCCAATGCGTATTTATTATCCAATTTCATAATAAGAGTTTTAACAATTTCTTCCGGTTTGACATGTTGCGTACCGGCGGAATCAATAGCGGTATAAACCGTTTTGTGTTTGATAATTTCGTATTTTATTTTTTTATCATTAAGAAATTTTAAAAGTGGCTTTAATACCATAAATTTAATTTTAGTTATTTTTTATCTTTATTTACAATCTTTATGTTAAGTTCTTTCAATTGCGCATCGTCCACTTCACTTGGCGCATTCATCATTAAATCCCTTCCGTCGCCCGTTTTTGGAAAAGCGATAACATCTCTAATTGATTTTTCATTGCGTAAAATCATAATCAATCGGTCAAGACCGAGCGCGATACCGCCATGTGGCGGAACGCCGAATTTAAACGCTTTCAGAAGATGCCCGAATTTTTGCTGGATATTTTCTTTCGTATGTCCCATTGTTTCAAAAACCGCTTCCAATATTTCCGGTTTGTGGCTTCTTATTGAACCTCCGCCAACTTCGTAACCATTCAAAGTAATATCATATTGAAAAGCTAAAATTTTACCCGGATCTTTTTTTATTTTTTCAATATCTTGCTCTTGTGGCATAGTAAAAGGATGATGTGTCGCATCCCATCTGTTTTCCGTTTCTTTCCATTCAAACATTGGAAAATCCACTATCCAGCAAAAAGCCAATTCATTTTTATCGTTTTTATTTTCTCTCAAATCCGGCTTGTCGCTGTTGTATTTTTCCATTGCTTCTTTATAAGTAATACGCGGAAATGGAACTTTGGTAATATGTTTTTCCGGCGTTTCTTTTTTCGCCAATTCAATCAACATATTTTCCATTAAATTGATAATATCTTCTTGCTCAATAAAACTCATTTCAACATCAAACTGGGTAAATTCCGGTTGGCGGTCTCCCCTCGTATCTTCATCGCGAAGACATCTGGCAACCTGAAAATATTTTTCAAATTGCGCTACCATCAAAAGCTGTTTATATTGTTGGGGGCTTTGTGGCAAGGCGTAAAATTTTCCTTGTTCCAACCGCGCCGGAACAATATAATCGCGCGCGCCTTCAGGCGTTGATTTGGTCAAAAGCGGCGTTTCTATTTCCGTAAATCCCTCATTCCAAAAATATTGCCGCATAAATTTTATAACTCTTCCCCGCAAAAATATATTTTCTCTCATTTTTTCCCGACGAAGATCAAGGTAGCGATACTCCAAGCGTATCCCTTCATTCGGTTCTTTATCCGCGTCAAGTTCAAATGGCAAATTTTCCGACTTGCTCAAAATTTCCAGTTTTTCAGCAAGCATTTCCACTTTGCCGGTTGATATTTTATCGTTAACCATTTTTTCCGGCCTTTGATTTATTTGTCCCTCAATAGACACTGCGAATTCCAATCCCAACGATTCGGCCATTTTATATAATTCTTTATCTTTCGGAATAAAAACAACCTGAAGCGCTCCGGAAATATCTTTTAAATCTATAAATATAATTTTTCCATGATCGCGGCGCGCGCCGATCCAGCCGTTAATCCTGATTTTCTCTCCGATTTTTTCCGCGGATTCTTTAACCAATGTCCGCGGCATATTTACCTTTTTTTCTTTATTGGTTTCTTGAATCATAATTTCCATATTTATCACAATAAATTACGGTTTTAAATAATTTTTATAACATAGAACCGAATTTATTATCCATTTAAACGATTATTGTTAACTGGTATTTTAACATAAAAAATACTTCCCTTGTCAACGCCCTCCGATTCCGCCCAAATACTTCCATTATGCGCGTTAATGATTTTTTTGGCGATATAAAGTCCCAAACCCGTGCCTTCGGTATAAATATGGGATATTCTTTCTCCCCGTTTCATTTTTTGAAAAAGATTTTTATTTTCTTCATCATTTATTCCGGCGCCGGTATCGCGTATTTTCCATACGACATTTTCATTATCGTTAATTAAATCTATTTCAACGCTTCCTCGTTCCGTATAACGGATGCCATTATCAATAATATTAAATAAAACTTGCGCTAAAGTGTTTTTATCTCCATAAATTATGAATGAATCATTATCGGCTGATTTATTAAATTTCAATATTAAATTTTTAGCAACGGCTTTTGGCCGCAATTCTTCAACTATATTTTCTGTAAAAGAAAAAACGGAAATCGGACTAAAATCATAAATAATCCTTCCGCTTTCAATGCGTGATAAATTAAGAAAATCGCTAACCAACATTATTAATTTTTCATTGCTTCTATAAACTCTTCCCAGATAATCTTTTTGTTTATCATTTATCTCCCCCGTATCGCCTTCAAGAATCACGGATATATATCCCTTGATTATTGAAAGCGGGGTTCGCAGTTGATGCGAAGCGATGGAAAGAAATTCTGATTTTGCCGCGTCCAATTGGCGTAAATCCTCGTTGGCTTTTTGAAGTTCCATGGTTAAATCCTCCAATTTTTTTCTTATATTTATTTCTCGCGAAACACTTTTGACTAATAAATAACCCACCGAAGACACGGCAATAAATAAAATGAATTTTACAATAAAATCATTAAAAGTTTTTGAATATATTGAATTTATAAATAATACAAAAGACAAAAGCAATATAAAAAATTGAGTGGCAATTATCTTAATGTCCAATAAATTGTATTTGGAAATCGCATAAGCGGTAAAAACCACAAGAGCGATAGTTGAGGCCGACCCAAATCTATCAATATTGAAAATACCAAATATTGGTAATATTATATTGGCTATTATGCCAAGAATACCGCTAATGATAACGCCCGTAAGTATGTAACGAATATGAATCTTAATTTTACCATATTCATTTTTATATTTTTTAAACAATATAAAAATAGATAAAACAATATAGACTACAATATAAAAAGCATATACTATAAATAATGGTCCAAAAACAACTTTTTTTCCGTAATCGGTCAAAATAACGCTTTCTATCATTAAATCGGAGAAAATAGTAATAAAAAATATCGGGACAACCGATCCAAAAATTAATAAAATATATCGTTTTTTAAGATTAACATTCGACGGAAATATGCAAACAAAATAAAGCAATGTGGGAATAATGACAATAACTGTGCCGTAAAGAAAATGCGCTAAAATTAAAGATGTCGCAATTGGATAATTTTGGTCGTAGAATAAAAATGAATTCACGGACCATAAAGTCAAGGTAAACGCAAAAATTCCAAACACTCTGTTTATTAAGCTTTTTTTATCGTTAAAGTAAACTAAAGAACCAAGTACTAAATTGGCTATACCGGCGGTTATTATAAAAATATTTTCAATTGTCATAAAATAGTAATTCTAATGTAGCAGACATTATAAATTGTATAGGAAAAAATTTGTTTTGGAAAGCGCGATGCACTCTTTTTAAATTATGCCAAATGTTGATAATTAAAAACCCCATAAAGTTTACAGTCCTCATGGAGTTAAAAATATTATTTTAGCGCATTTTTTATACACTTTACTCTTTCTATATCTTCGGGCGATATAACTTTTTGAAAATTTTGAAATTCCGCAAGCCTAAATTCTAACTCTTGAGCAATATTGATTATTGTATTTATAGAGGAAAAATCCAATTTACCTATGGAAAAATTTTTATCATAATCGGCATAAGCCAAAGCCATTGTTTCGCCAAGACAGCAATAAATGTCTTCTTTGTGTTTTAAGCCAAAATTTATATGAGGATTTATTCCAGGCGCATGTATAAGACCCCCTTCTATAACCAAAACATCATTGCGGGTTTTGATTATTTCAGGATCAACATCAGATGGTTGCGCATCGTCAATAACGATGCTGCCGGAACGAAGATCTTCTGATTTGATTTTTGCTTCAGGCGCGTTTGTCGCCGCGATAATTATATCGGATTTTTTTACGTCGCTTATTTTATATGAAATTTTTATTGAAATTTCCGGCGATAAATTAAAAAAATCATTCACCAGACATTCTAAGGAATCTTTTTTTCTTTCAGTATCAATTAACAGCATATTTTTTACGCCTTCTTTTAGTAAAATATGTGCGCAAGCGCTACCTATGGATCCCGCCGCCCCAACTACGGCAATTTTAACAAATTTTAAATCAAATCCGAATATTTTTATCATTTCCATAACATTTCTTGTCACAATCCAACTCGTATAAGATTTACCATTAGTAATGCCTGCTTTGATATTTTTTTTAGAAAAATAATCAACTATATCCAAGCCTCCCCTTGTGAACGAAGCATTCAACGCCCCTAATCCGATAATTTTCGCTCCTTTTTTTACGGCTAATTCAGCGGCTTGGATAATCCTTTTTCTCGCTAAATTCCTATCTTCAGTCATTTGCCGTGGCGTTAACGGAACGCCAATAAGCCATCCCCTTATTGGTTTATTGTCTTTTGACTTTAATCCTTCAATTTTTGAAGCAGTAATCGGCCATAAATATTTCAAAATAAAATTTACGATTTTTTGCGGTAATAAATTAAAAAATGGGTACTTATTCGCCGCATCGTAACTTGAACGCGGATGAACCAAGAAAGCGAACCGTTCCTGTTTTCGCATTTGCGGTAACAACCGCACAATCAAGTCGCAAGAAGCCATCATAATTAAAAATGGAAATGTTTTTTTTAATTTCATATATTTTAACTCCTATCGTATAATTCTTTTATTTTTTTCATTACCAAGTTGGATCCTTTTGCCAAATCATCTTTATTATCGCAACGAAGCGATCGTGGCAAATAGAATGGTTTTCCTATTACAATGATTACATTGTTTCGCCCTAAAAATAAATTTTTAAAACTGGCGCCTAATGTCCCTTTTATACTAATTGGTAAAATAGGAACGTTCGCTTTTAGGGCCAAATAAGATATTCCGCGCTTTCCTTCCCCAAATTCTTGTTTTTTTATCATTCCTCCCTCCGGGAAAATTACAACTACTCCCTTTTCCTTTAAAACTCTTAACGGCGCGCTTAAAACTTCTTCCAAATTTCCATCTTTACTTTTAGCGATCGGTATACCACCGGTTATTTTAAATAAAAAATGCAAAATCGGCAAATAATATATTTTATGCCAAATCAAGCTTCTTATCGGCAAAAGTTTAGTTTTAAAGGGAAGAGCCGCCACCAAAACAATGGCGTCAATATAATCTTTGTGGTTTGAAGTAATAATTATCGGACCATGAAGATTTTCGCAATTTTCTTGCCCCACTATTTTTAATCGCGTCCTTAATTTAACGAATTCCATTAAAGGAAAAAAAGCAATTCTTTGAAAAAAATAATAGATAAATGTCATAATAATTATATTATAACGCAAAAAAGACAAATAAAAAATAATCATTGGCAAATACCTCCTCCGCTTATTATTTGTTAAATTACTAATATTACAATTATACTATAATAAAAAAAACAGCTTGTCTACTCAACGAACTGTCTTTAATTAACCTCAAAAATGTCGGCACTGGCCTACTTTTTCTTCGCGAACGAAGATATCATCGGCGCTGGCGTTTTTCACTTCTCTGTTCGGAATGGGAAGAGGTGGTGCCACGCCGCTAGAAGCACCGACATTTTTAGGGTCAATTATTCAAAAATGAAACTTTAAAAAACTATATGGGATAGGTTATTCTATGATTTATTAGTACTGTTCGGCTTAACGCGTTACCGCGCTTACACCTACAGCCTATCAAGGTTGTAGTCTCCAACCAATCTACGATGCCTAATCTTGAGGTGGGCTTCGCGCTTATATGCTTTCAGCGCTTATCCCGTCCAAACATAGCTACCCGGCAATGCCCTTGGCAGGACAACCGGCACACCAGAGGTTTGTTCCTTCCGGTCCTCTCGTACTAGGAAGAACTCCTCTCAAGCATCAACGCCTACGGCAGATAGGGACGAACCTGTCTCACGACGGTTTGAACCCAGCTCACGTACCTTTTTAATTGGCGAACAGCCAAACCCTTGGGAGCTTCTTCACCCCCAGGATAAGATGAGCCGACATCGAGGTGCCGAACCACGCCGTCGCTATGGACGCTCGGGCGTGACCAGCCTGTTATCCCCGGAGTAGCTTTTATCTGATTATCTCTGGTCCTTCTAGTACGGACCATCGGTTCACTAAGTTCTGCTTTCGCAACTGCGCGGCATATCCGCCTTGCAGTAAAGCTGGCTTGTGGCTTTGCCCTATCACTCCGGTTTCCATCCGGAGCTAGCCAACCTTTGTAAACGCCTCCGTTACTTTTTAGGAGGCGAGCGCCCCACTCAAACTACCCACCAGACACTGTCTCAAGCGCTCAATCTAACCAAAGACAATGGATAATAAAAATATAATCCATGCCTTAAAATAATGGCTAGATTGAGCGCTCGGTTAGAATTATCAACAAATAAGGACGGTATCTCACTGTCGGCTCCCCCTGACCCGAAAGTCAAAGATCAAAGCCTCCCGTCTATTCTGAGCAAACCCGCTAATAATTCAATATCAAGCTATAGTAAAGCTTCCGGGGTCTTTCCGTCTAACCGCAGGTAGTCAGCATCTTCACTGACACTGCATTTTCACCGGGCACTTTGTTGAGACAGTCTCCCAGTCGTTACGCCATTCATGCACGTCGGAACTTACCCGACAAGGTATTTCGCTACCTTTGGACGATTATAGTTATCGCCGTCGTTCACTAGCGCTTCGGGCACTCAGCAAGCACATTTATAAATAAACACGCTCACCGGCACCGTTAACGTTCTAGCACTGGACAGACGTCACCCCCTATACATCCTCTTACGAGTTAGCAGAGAGTTGTGTTTTTGATAAACAGTCGCCAGGAGTCTTTAGCTGCGGCCCCGCTAAAAGCGGGGCAGGCCTTATTGCGAACTTACGGCCGTTGTATTGCCGAGTTCCTTAACAAAGTTTCACCCGTTCACCTGAGGCTACTCGCCTAACCCACCTGTGTCGGTTTTCGGTACGGTTGCATATTAAACCGATGCAAGCATCGGCATAGACACTTTTCTTGGAAACTTGCTTTATCGGATTTTCCTTGCGTTTCCGCAAAAAATCTTCAAGACGCTTGCGGGCTCCTCACTAAAGAGGTCGGATACGGATTTTCCTGTATCCCCCACTTACGCTATGAACATGAATCCAATAACACGCCCGATATACTAAGTTCCGTTATGTCATAAAAATAATACACAGTGCCGGAATATTAACCGGCTGTCCATCGCTCGTACCTCGCTATCGCTTACCACTCGCTTAAATTAAAAAATTAAAAATTACAACCAAAACTTTTGTTCTACAAAAATTTTAGCGCCAAAATTTTTAACTTTTCTCTCTATTGAAAATCTTTCATAGAGAGATATTTTTTATCTTTTTAATTTAAGTTTGTGTCAAACGTTAGCGAGGCGCGAACTTAGGCCCGACTAACCCTTGGATGATCATCATTGCCAAGGAAACCTTGGGTTTACGGTGATCCTGAATTTAACAGGATTTGTGGTTACTCATTCCAACAGTCTCTCTTCCTTATGCTCCACCCAACCTCGCGGTTTGAGCTTCACAGCAATAAGGAATGCTTCCCTACCGGTCGATGCTTCGCGCCGGAAACCATCAATTACTTGAATTTCCGATGCGAAGCATCGTCCTTGCGTCTTCGGTATTAAACTTGAGCCCCGTTACATCTTCGGTGCAAAATATTTTGACTAGTGAGCTGTTACGCTTTCTTTAAAGGATGGCTGCTTCTAAGCCAACCTCCTAGCTGTCGTAAATATTTCACTTCCTTTCCCACTTAGTTTAATTTAGGGACCTTAGACGGCAATCCGGGCTTTTTCCCTCTTGAGTATGGAGCTTTGCCCCCATATTCTGACTCCCTTGCTTAAATTTTCGGTATTCGGAGTTTGATAGGATACGGTAGGTAAAACCATCCGCACCCTTTCAGTGCTCTACCCCCAAAAATCATGACAAGAGGCTAGCCCTAAAGCTATTTCGGGAAGAACCAGCTATTACCAGGCTCGATTAGCTTTTCACTCCTAGTCACAGCTCATCCCCAGATATTGCACAATCCGTGGGTTCGGACCTCCCCACGCATTTCTGCGCGGTTCATCCTGGCCATGACTAGCTCGCACTGGCTTCGGGTCTAGTGCGTACCACTTGTTCATCGTTTTGCAATGGAAATTCCATTGCAAAACGATGATTTCGCCCTATTAAGACTCGGTTTCCCTGTAATTTCTCCCATTAACGGGATTAATTTGCGATACGCAACTAACTCGTTGGATCGTTCTGCAAAAAGCACGCCGTCATCCCGCAGAATTGCGGGACTCCGACTCTTTGTAGGCACATGGTTTCAGGCTCTATTTCAACGCCCTCATCGGGCTACTTTTCACCTTTCCCTCACGGTACTTGTTCACTATTGATCATAAAAAGTATTTAGCCTTTCCCGCTAGTACGGGATGCTTCACTCAAGGTTATATGGCCTCGAGTTACTCAAGATTAAATGCCGAGAGTATGTAATTATTTTTCGCTTACGGGACTATTACCCTCTTTGGTAATTCTTTCCAGAAATATTCAGCTAAATAATCGCATTTTTTAGACTCTCCTAAAGAATAAATTCTAAAACGCACTTATCTTACAACCCCAAATATATTTATAAAATAAATATATTTGGTTTGGGCTTCTCCCCGTTCGTTCGCCACTACTAAGGGAATAATTTCTTTTCCTCCGCTTACTGAGATGTTTCACTTCAGCGGGTATGCTCCTGCCCGGATTTTTGAAAAAAGTTATTAATTTTTCCCAAAAATCCGGGCAAGTATCTCGCATTGAATTGCGAGATGAGTTGTCTCATTCGGAAATCTCCGGATCAAAGGTTGCTAGGCACCTCCCCGAAGCTTATCGCAGCCACGCCACGTCCTTCATCGCCTTTTTATGTCAAGGCATCCTCCATGCGCCCTTATATGAATAACCTACCCCAGATAATTTTTTAAAGTTAAACGTATAAATATGCCCTAATGGCATTTTTTATACGACCCTTATATTCTATTCAATTATTAAAGTTCAAGAATTCTTTTACGAGAACTCCACTCATTTATTTCTCAATCGTATTTTTGCGAAACAAACGAGTGAAGTCAAAAAAAATAAAAGACCGATCATAAAACGGTCAATAATATAACATCCAAAAATAACAGTTACTGAAGACCGATTTTATAAATTTGATAAAAAGGTTTCTGCATTAAAAAATTAAAAATGATTTACTGTATTTAATGAATTAATTAACAATTATTATAATAATAACAAACCAAAAAATCCTGTCAACCCCATTAGAAGTCTTGCAACGATTATTTGTTAATTTTGGCTTATAGCGTTAATTGTCAAAATATCGTTTCCATTCTAAAGGAACGGGTATTGAAATATTTTTCCATTCATCTTTTGTCGCCAACTTGAATGATAAATCGGTTGCCGAAAGGGTAATGTTTTTCCCGCCGATAAAATTTTTATCCGCTCCATATTTTGCATCGCCGGCGATCGGACATCCGATAGCCGCAAGCTGAAAACGAATTTGATGGAATCTGCCGCTCGCAAGTTTTATTTTCAAAAACGAAAAATCGCCGCTTGTTTTTAATAATTCATATTCAAGTTCCGCGCGTTGGCACCCCGCGATTTGTTTTTCGCATGCCAATGCTTTTTTACTGTTAATGTCTTTTCTTAAATAATGAATAAGTTTATCTTTTTTCTTTGACGGTTTTCCGACAACTATCGTATGATAAATTTTTTTGACCGACCTATTTCTGAATTGTTCCGATAACCGGGACGCGCCTTTGCTTGTTTTAGCGAATAAAACAATTCCCGAAACCGGTCTGTCCAAACGATGCAATAATCCCAAAAAAACATTTCCCGGCTTTTTATATTTTTCCTTAATATATAATTTTACTTCATCCATTAGATTCGTCTTTCCGCTTTTATCGCCCTGAACCAAAACCCCCGCCGGTTTATAAACAGCGATTAAATGGTTGTCTTCATATAAAATTTTTAAATTCATAATCTAACCGCTCGGACGCGCCGAAATTCCTCCTCATAACCTCCCCTTTCCGGCACGCCGTCGCGATAGGCTAAAATTTTTTCGCCGCCAAGTTAACTAACAATTTCAGTATTTTTATAAACACCGGCTTTGTATCGACGAGCTATATATAAATATAGCGGAAAAAGTATCGCAAAAAAAATAATCCCTGAATATAAAAATCCGTATTGATAAGACGCTCGTTCAATAACAAATCCAATACCAAAACTGGAAACTGCCGCAACGATATGGTCAATTTGTGAACCGGTGGACAATAGCGTAGCTTTGAATTTGCTTGATTTAATAATATCAAGCTGATAACCCTCGTCAATCTTGCTTAATCCCCACTGAAATGCATTTATAACAATGAAGGCAAGCGCAACAATCCACCATGTTGATACTAACCCCAAAACAAGAAACAAAAATGTATAGATAATTAGTTGGAATTTATAAAAAGAAGTTAGTGTAATGTATTTTTTAATTTTTCCGCTATAAGCAAGCACAAGCGAAGCGAATGCTCTCCCTATGCCAAAAAATATTCCGTACCAAATTACAGGTACTTCAAGAAATATTTGATACGGCGCGCGGAATCCGCCAACACCGAATAATGTCCCGCCAATAATTCCTGAAAACAAAGCGACACTAAAATAATTAAGACGATATCCTTCCCGCAATACCTGTTTAAAATTCGTTGTCCCGATTTCTTCAATATGCTCCTGCGGTACAAGAGGAACTGTCAAGGAAATAGCCGCTAACAATCCAATTACATCAATAACAAGAGCAATAAGAAATGGCGTTTTATAACTCACACTTACTAAAAATGGCACAAACACCATAAAAATAATTGGAATGGCAAATCCTATTGAGCTAATTTTCCCCATCACTCTCGCGTAGTCATGTTCTCTATTAAGACCTCGTAGGGTTTCGTGCATAAAAGCGCTGCCAGCACCACTATGAAAAGCCACACTCGCGCTCAAAAAAATTGCGCCAAATATCAAAAAAGTGGTGTTGTTCGCGACAAGAAAAAAGATTGTTGATACTAACATAAAAACCCGAGATATTATCAATGCGTACTTATGTCCAATTTTGTCAGACATATATCCACTGGGAATTTCAAAAATAAAACCCGAAAGACTTCCCGCGAGTAAGATAATTCCAATTATTTTTGGTGTTACATCTGGTATGGTCAGATAGTAAGCTCCCAAAACCGCAACAAAAATCCTTTTGTTGGCGATTAAAATTAAAGCATATTTCCAAATATTATTTTGTAGATTTTTTTCCATATTTATTTATTGAGCGAGGCGACAAATTCGGCGTGTCGACCTCGAACTAAAACTCCCACTCGTCGGACTTGTTCGCCAAAATTTTGGACCGTGCGAGAATCGAACTCGCGCCTTCCGGATGCAAACCGGATGCACTACCACTATGCTAACGGCCCATATTATAAATTCGTGTTTTCCATTTCCTGCATATAAAATTTCGCTTTATTTTCATTGCCCGACATTTTTTCCGCTTCGTGTAAAAATAAAAATATTTCTTTTCTGAATTGCTTGTCTTCCGTAAGTTTTAAAGCATTATTTCCATATTTAGACGCTTCAATAAAATTATTTTGTTTCATCGCTATTTTTCCAAACCGCAAAAAATCAGCAACTGATGGCCATTGACCAAAATCGGCATTTTTATAAATAGTTTTCCAAACATCGCTGTGATAACCAGACATAACATAAATTTTGATAGCATCATTCAATATTATCGGCGAATCGCCGAAATTTTCCACTATATAAGTAGCCGAAGAAGCAGCTGCTTTATTATCCCCAATATTTATACGATATTCGGCAAAATAAAAATAAAACGGCGAATAATTTTTAAAACGAAAAGCATTACGAAATTCCGATTCAACCGCATCAAAAGATTCTTGATTTCTATTCAACATAAGTCTTATCTCGTAAAGTCTAATCAATGAAATAAGCGGTCTTAAATTAAAATTATCCGCTTTTGTTTCTTTTTCCATTTCACCTATCGCCATATTAAGCAATAAGACAAAACTTTCATTTTCAAGGAAAGTTTTATTTTTATATGCGCTCGCTTCCAAAACAAAACTAGTCAATTGCATTCTTATTTCTTCCGAACCGAACGAATCGATGGTAAGAGCATTTTTAAATCCGGTAACCGCTGTCTTTAATAAATCAATTTCAGTATTAGACCTAATGGCTGATAATGATTTTATCAATAATCTTCCCTGATTAACAGCCTTGCCATTCACGACAATCCCTAAAATAATAATAGCGGTAAAAACAAATGCAATCAATACATATTGGACAACAAACATTTGTTTTCTAATCAATCGTTTTGAATATAATAAAAATCGTCCTTCATTATCCCCCGCCTCGCTTTCGCAAACCAAAAATCCTAAAATGGCCGCCAAAAGAAAATAACTGACTAATGTATCAAAAACGAAAAAACTTTGAATAAAATACCCCGCCATAAAAGCCCAAAAAACAATAATCTGATTTTCGCTCCAAATATATTTTTTGCGGATTTTATTTAATGCCAACAAAACCGCCACAATTACCAATGAATAACCGGCTAAACCGATAATTCCGGCATCCACGAGCCATTGCAATATCGTATTATGCGTTCTGTCAAACCACAATTCATTCCCGTATAATTTAGAATTATAATTGGCCGCATATGGGATTATGAAATTCCCCTGCCCCCATCCAAAAATAGGCCGTTCAGCAAAACTCTTAAGCGCTATTCCCCATATTATAATGCGGGATTTTGCCGTATTTTCTGAAAAATCAATTAAAGAAAAACGATTGAGCGATGAATTGTTTCGTACAAGATCGCTATTGCGATATATTATCAACAAAAAAGGAATTAAGATGATAAGCACGGTCAAAACGCCCCAAAAAATTTTTTCCTTTTTCTTAATTGATAGCAACATTTTAACGAAAAATGCCACCATAAAAGCGCCTACCATACCAAGAAAAACGCTCCTAACTCCAGTCATGGCAAAAACCGAAAATTCAAAAACAAAAATAGCAAAATAAAAAAATCTTACCCTACGATTATTGAATTTAAAAAAATAAAAAAACGCTAAAAATAAATGTATGAATAAATAAGCCGCGAGATAAATAGGATTTCCCATTGTGGAAAAAACGCGTCCGGAATTTGATGTTTTTAAAATTCCGAGTTCTTCTAAACTAGCGTATCCTGAAACCAAAAAACTGACAAAAATAGAAATGTGAAAAAATATAAACCAATCTTTTTTATTTAAAACCGACGAAGAAATTATAAAAAAAATAAAAAGATGAAAATATAATGCAAGTCCCTCCATTCTTTCGTAATTTGACCAAAAACTTCTATATGGATTAATGCCGAAAATGTCGGCAAGGAAAACAATGAACATAAAAATTGTTGACGCCAATAATAAAATATTTTTTCGCGGAGCGTATTTTTGACTATCTAAAATAAGAAGGGCGATATACGCGCCGAGTATTGCCTCAACGACAATCATAAAGAAAAAATTCTTGCCCGTTATATATGGGAAGGGCAATGACTTTGAAACTATTAATACCAAAAAAGGGATTAAAAAAATCCCTCCCTTAATAAATTTTTGCAAAATATTTTCCAATCGCCATTCGTTCATTTGCCGATGTATTAATTTTTAAAAATTATTAAAAATTTTTATGGGCGTACTCGGATTCGAACCAAGGACCTCGTCATTACCCGCCTGCCAAAGCCGACCCAAAATTTTGGTTTTTGTGGGTGTGTCAGGATTCGAACCTGAGACCTCTTCATTATCAGTGAAGTGCTCTAACCAGCTGAGCTACACACCCAAAATTTTGATTTATTCGGCGGGCAGGTCAGTAACGCGCTCTAACCAACTGAGCTATACGCCCACACATTTTTCATTATACTTTTTTATCATAATTTTTCAATACAAAAGACCCGATTCAACGAGTCTTTTGCGGAATATGCAATTTCTTAAAATTACCATATATATACTTTTATAAGTGCAGGAGTTTGCCCCGCTGTATGCGGGGCGCTTGATTTTATAAATAAAATCAAGATCGGCCAATCGCTTCAATCAATAAGAATGCAAGGCATTCTTATAAACTAAAACTAGTAAAATTGATCCATCCGCAGCTTCCGCTACGGATGCCTTGTTACGACTTAGTCCTTGTTACCGATCCTACCGTCTCCAGTCCTAAAACTGTATTCGGGTATTACCGACTCCCTTGACTTGACGGGCAGTGAGTACAAAACCTGGGAACGTATTCATCGCTGTATAGCTGACCAGCGATTACTAGCGATTCCGGCTTCATGGGGTCGAGTTGCAGACCCCAATCCGAACTGAGAGATGCTTTGATGGGATTAGCTTCGCCTTACGGCTTTGCAACCCATTGTACATCCCATTGTAGCGCGCGTGTTGCCCAGAGCATCTAGGGCCATGCTGATTTGACGTCATCCCCACCTTCCTCCCCCTCCTAAATACATTTTTAAATTTAATGTACTTGGGAGGGGGCAGTTTTCTGCGACACATATAACGCAGAATAGGGGTTGCGTTCGTTACCTAACTTAATAGAACACCTCACGGCACGAACTGACGACAACCATGCAGCACCTGTCCACAATGTCCTTGAAGAGGTCCCAAATTTCTTTGGGATTTCATTGTGGCGTCTTGCCCTGGTAAGGTTCTTCGTTCAGAATCGAATTAAACCGCACGCTCCACCGCTTGTGCAGGTTCCCGTCTATTCCTTTGAGTTTTAGCCTTGCGGCCGTACTTCCCAGGCGGGATACT
>ERZ1292640.75-Hain-H43-02um-R1-75-length-76412-cov-15_pt1 | contig 76412 bp, 72 predicted proteins | sample MGYA00564404_ERZ1292640 | MGnify/ENA primary metagenome ERZ1292640 (study PRJEB36523, sample SAMEA6512636) | groundwater metagenome | collected 2019-01-08 | study: AquaDiva: Metagenomics assemblies of 32 groundwater samples
CGGATTCGAACCGCCGAGGGGTTTTGAAGCCCCTGCCTCTTTAGCAAAGAGGTACATTAGACCGCTCTGACACGGCTCCTTTACGTATTGAATAACTTAATTACTCTAGCATATTACTGCTCTTTTTCCATTTTTTATATGTTATACCCATACACTTATTTTTATTTTAAACTTTGAATAAAATAAATGTTGGGGTATACTTTCCTAAGTTGGAGAGATGGGTGAGTATTTGAATCAAGGAAAGTTAAGGAGAGATGGGTGAGTGGCTTAAACCAACAGTTTACTAAACTGTCGTCCCATTAAAAGGACCGAGGGTTCGAATCCCTCTCTCTCCGCCCCAAAAACTATGACTTCTTTTGATAAAATTAAACAGAAAATCTGGACCTTTATTTACAGTTTTTTCTTGCCTGTTAGAAGATTTCTTTTAAGAATGGGCATTGTTTGGCACAAAAAAGGCAGGCAACGATACCATATTGGTTGGCTTTCACCTAGAAAAACTTTAGAAGATTTTAAAAAACATCTTCATAATAATTGGGGTTTTGGTAATCATTTCATAGCCTGGATAGATGAAGATCAAGTTTTAAGCTGGAGAAAATTAACCAACTTTCAAGATCAATACCATTTGCGGGTTTATAAAGATGGAGAAATTTGTGGACATTTTGAATTTACTCCAGAGGCTCACCCTTTAGAGCACATGGAAGAAAAAGGAGAGATGGATAAAAAAGAAGATTTTTTAAAATTTTTAGGCGACTTTGTAACACAAGAAAAATATATATCGCATTTAAAAATAGATCCAAATGCTTTTGATCCAAAGTCTGAAATTACAATAGAAAATTAAAAAGCAGAAATAATATTTTTGCCGGTACGGATTTTTTGAAGCTTAAAAAATCCTGAAGTTCTCACGCCGTCGCGCTCGAAACCCCTTAAAAACATTATTCCTACTTTTTAATTAGTCATTTTAGATTCCGGCAATACTAAGTCCCAAAGTTTGCCGGCGATATTGACTGGTTTACCGAAAAGAGGATAATGATGCAAATCTATAAAAGGCAGGCTATTGCATTCAATGATTCCGCAGTGCTGTTCTTCTTTCCATGACTTGGTGATGTCTTCAATTATAAAATCTACTCCCACTAATGGGTCTTTCAAAAATTTACCAACATGCTCTAACATTTCTATATTATCAGGATGAATAATATCGGTGACTTCTGTGGTGGTACCACCACAACCACGGCTTGTTTTTTGGGAAAAAGTTACTATTTTATTTTTTTCCAACACATTTTTAAGTTTCACATTTTGCCTTTTCAATTCTTCTTCTGCCTCTAAGTTCATGGTTATTTTATGGAAAATTGGACCATTTCTCTCAGGTCTTTTATTTTCTTCTTCTAATAATTCTTGTATTGTGTGAATTTCATCACCAATAACTTCTGGTTGGTCGCGTTTTATTACTCCAACTAATTTTCCACCAATTAAAGTTCCACGGAAAAGATATCCGCTCAATTCTTCTTCAACAACTACTAATGGAGAAAGTTTTTTTGCTTTTTTAAAACCTACCATTAAATCTTCCGGTGTATTTATATGGATCATTGTATGTCGGCTTCTTGAACCTAAGTTTGGCTTAGTGATAACAGGTTTGGTTATACTATTAAAAATTTTAAACGCAGTTTTTTTTGTAAAAGCCACTCCGCCACGCGCCACAGGTAAGCCTTCTTTTAGAAATTTTACTTTCATTATACCCTTATTGTCCATCCATTTTAATGCAGGGGATTCTTTTAGTCCTGGGCGAGGCAAGCCGTCAAAAGTTATTGTTCGGTCATTATACTTAGCCACGAAACCATCTCGAATTGGACCCAAATGAAATTCACGCATTTTTATTCCGCGTCTTTTTGCTTCTTCCCAAAAACATTTTGTTCTCCAAGTATCTTTGTTATCAGGCTCGTCGGAAAAATATCCTAACTTTAAAAAAACCATTAGATTAAAGAAGGGAAGAGTAATTTTATCAGAAATTGTTTCAGCGGTATTTTTAAAAAAATGCTCAATTAAGTCAAAAAAAGGTTCATCTATCCAACCTAAAACTACTGATATGTAGGCTATTAAATGGTTTTCTTGCGCAGGTTCGCAGTCTTTACAGTGCTTCATAAGATTCATTGTTGCTTTTTTGAAATAATTCCCAGTCTTTCTTAAAGAAAAATTTGCAAATATTAAAAATACTATATGTGATGAAAAAGGCGGAAAAAACGTCAATAGAGTAATGCAGATGACCTAAAAGTACCACAATAGCAAATATCAGAGAGAAGCTAAAAAAAATATAACGCATTTTTTTATCAACATTCCAAATCATCAAGGCGAGGAGAAAAGGAATGCCGGTGTGTCCGGAAAAGAAAAGATCATTGCCGGTAAAGATGCCATTAAAAATTTCTTTAGTAAAAAAAGTTGAATCTATCAATATGCGGGTAGGGAATGGGCTGATATGTGTGAGGCTAATAAAAACTGATCTTATTAAAGTAAAAACAGCGATGCTTTTAAAAGCAAACGGAAAATAATTTGGTTTTTTAATTCCTATAAAAATTCCTATAAAAGTTAACAATACCACTCCCCACACAAAAATACCCCCTACGTCGTAAACTCGAATATTGGAAAGTATGATGTCGGTAACGGATTCGCTGACCGAGCTGGTGACATAATCGTTTATAAAAAATTGAGCCACGAGACTGATGGCTAGTAAAAAGAGACCGCTTAAAAGAGAAATTAAGTAATTTTTGTCGGTGAAATAAGTTTTATAAGCTTGCATATAGTTATTATAGCAGATTTTTTTTATTTTTTTCTATAAAAGACTCTATAGTTTTTGATATTTCTTTTATGGCATTGTGATGAATATCATGGTCAAAATTTGGAATACTTACAAACTCAGCATTTTTTATTTTTTTAGAAAAGGCTAGAGCATTTTTTACTGGGACAAGAGAGTCCTTTTCCCCATGTATTACTAAAGTTGGCACATTTATCTGATTCAACTCGTGTTCTTGTTCTTTATTAAAAGATTGACGTAGGGTATAAAACTGAGCGTGTAAACCTGTGTTGTGAAAGTCTGCCCAATTTCTTTGGGGGCTCCAATCCCAATTTTTTATTTTGCTATAGTCTACATGCCCACGAGGTTTCGTATTAAATGGTATAAATTTAGCGATATTTGTAGTTAGCGCTAAGAAGGGTCGTATGATTTTTAACATAAATTCATTTTCTTGATAGTCTTCCGTAGATGTAAAGATAAGGGCGAGGACTTTGTTTCTGTGTATTTTTAAATATCCTCTAGCTATTAATGTGCCAAAAGAGCTACTCCACAGAATAAATTTTGATATTTTTAAATGTTCTAGTAATTCTTTGAAATCATTTACAAAATTTTTCACTTCATAATCCTCATAATTGGGGTATTTTTTTGACATTCCGTGTCCGCGAATATCATAAGTTAATAGATTGTATTTATTTTCAAATATTTTTTCATATGGCCACCAAGCAGAAGAAGAGCCCGAAGCCCCATGTATAAGTACCAACGTTAGTCTGTCTGGTTTAAAATCATTGGTTCGATAATATATTCTGTCGTCAAAAATATGTTCTTTCATTTAATTAGTTATTATTTGCTAGTGACTAGGTGCTAGAACCTAATGCTTTATAATAAACTTCTTCCAACAATAGGACACTTTTGTGTATATCATAGTGTTTACTTTTTTCGAGACTAATTTTTTCCATTTTTTTACGTAAGTCTGAGTTGGTTATTAATTTAAGAGTTTGGCGCGCTAAATCTTCATGATTTTCTGTTTCAAATAAAAATCCATTACCATCTATAAAAAATCTTGCAGCATTCATTTCTGCATTAGGCACTATGATTGGTTTGCCACAAGCCATCGCTTCTAATACTGTCATTCCTTCCAGCTCTGCAAATGATGGTGAGATAAATATATCACATGCATTATAAGCCAATATTTTATCTTCATCACTAACTAATCCTAGAAAAGTAACATATTTTTTTACATTTAGATTATGAACTAATTTTTCTAATTTGGGCCTGACGTGTCCGGCGCCAGCTAGCATTACATGTATATTTTGATATTCTTTTAGAATATGCGGGATTGCTTTTATAAGTGTATCAATTGATTTTTCTGGATAAAGTCTTCCGACATATACGATGTTTATTGTATCTTTAGGAATATTAAATCTAATATGAAAGTCACCAACATTTTTTGGTCTGTATCTTTCAATATTCACTCCATTAGAAACAACCATAAAGGGCTTTTGTTTTTCTGTTAGATGATGCAGAATTTCATGTCCGAGCTTTGACGGATAAATTATTACTTCTGCTTTTCCATAAACCCAGGCTAGCCATTTATTCCAAAGCTTGCCGAGCGTCGGCTGGATTATTTTTGGCATATCCATAAATAAATTTTCTGGTTGAGAATGTGAATGCGCCACAATTTTTATATTTAAAGCCTTGGCTGCTTTAATAGCCATTATTGCTCCCGACATCGGCAGAAGGATATGCACTACATTTATTTTTTCTTCTTGAAAAACTTTTTTTAATTCTTTAACTGTTGGGAAAGCCAGTCGCCAGCCGCCAGACTTTGGCACAGGCAAACCACGATAGCGATAAGCCTTTATTCCATCGTGATAACTATGATCTTTGTGTTCTTTCAAACGCGCGGCGATAAAAATAACATGATGCCCTCTGTCTTTTAGTAATTTTGAAAAACGTAGAGTTGAAACAACCACTCCAGACTTATTACTGCCGATAGGATCGCAAACCATAGCTATCCTTAATTTATTTTTTGGTATTTCTGTCATATTTTTTTGTTTTGTTTATATTTTCGGATAAATACAAAAAATAATAAAAATGCTATTCCGAGTACACTTACTCCAGCTGCATAATAATTAAAGTATTTTCCAATTATTATATATGCTTGTCCAAAGAATATACCTAAAATAATCATAATAAAAGATTGTCCAAAAGAATACAAAGCACATGTTTTGAAATATCTTTTATAAGGCACATGCAAAGCTCCGGCGGCAATTAGTCCGGCTGTTCCTATTCCCCACATTATTTTAGATGCAGCGATTGCTTTGTTGTGATTTTCTTGAAAATATATTTTTGCTTTTTCTATTTTTTCTTCATTTATTTTAAAATAATGGAATAATTTTTTTCCTTTGTATCCAATAAAATAAAATATTCCATCTCCGATTATGTCTCCAATAATCATTATTAAAAATACTAAAAGAAGATTTAATACTCCTTGTGTAGTTAAAAATCCAGCAACCACGCTTACAATCGGACCTTCAATAATAGAAAGGGGGATTAAGATAGCGTATTTGTATGTTAAAAGCAATTGAATTATGGGCATTAGTAACAATTATAGGGTATTTTGTGTTGTTTTGTAAAATTTCTAATGCGCCACGGTAAAAGCGATAACTTTGCGGGCGCCGGATTGTTTTAAGGTTTTTCGCGCTTCGCTCAATGTCGCGCCTGTGGTGGTGATGTCGTCTATTAAAATTATATTTCTATTTTTTATTAAATTAATTTTTTCTGTGTTTTTTATACCAAAAGAGCCAATTAAATTTTTCAATCTTACATTTCTATTTTTAATTCGTGCTTGGTGCTCAGTCTCTTTTATTTTTATTAAAATATTATTTTCTAAGCTTAATTTTAAAGAGACAGAGCCTAAAGCATTGTCTAGACTCTGTCTAAGGTTATTTATTTTAATTAATTCTTTGCAAATCAATTCCGCTTGGTTATATCCGCGTTCTCGGTATCTTTTAGGCGAGAGGGGGATGGGAATTAGAATGGGTTCAATAAAATTCTCCAATATACTCAATTCTGAAAGTTCTTCTAAAATTTTCTCATAAATAATTTCTGCAAAAACATATGCTAGTCTCTTTTTGCCTTTATATTTTAAAAGCCACAATGATTTTTTGATAGCCGGATGACGATAATCATAGAGAGGGAAAACCCATTTGGCGCTTTCCCGTTCGGCCATAGGAGCCTCTTTTAGGCAGTCTAAACACAGATCTACTTCACTTTTTCCGCACAAGATGCATTTTGCGGGAAAAACTATGTTTAAGATAGTGTCTAAAAAACTCATATATGTTATACTTAAGAGATATTTTAACATATATTTACAATGAGTGATTTATTGAAAAACCTTTTTTCTGGTTTTAGTAAAATTGTAGGTGGAGAAGAAAACAGTGTGGTCGGTATTGACATCGGTTCTTCGGCGATTAAAGTAGTTGAAATTAAAATGAAAGGAGGCAAAGCTATGCTTGAAACTTATGGATCAATAGCGCTTGGCCCTTATGCTGATACTGATTCTGGGAGTGTTACTAATCTTTCTGTTGAAAAAAATATATTAGCCTTACAAGAAGTTTTTAAACAATCTGATGTGATAAGCACCTCTGTTGCTATTTCTATTCCAGTTCAATCAAGTTTAATTTTTGCTATTGAACTTCCAGCTAAAATAGGGGAAAAGGAAATAGCTGAGATTGTTCCCATTGAAGCTCGTAAATATATTCCAGTTCCAATTACTGAAGTTTCAATTGATTATTTTATAATACCTAAGAAAGAATCTTCTTTTGAGGAAATGAACGCTGTAGATGTGCCAAAAAAAGAAGAAGAAAAAATGAATATTTTAGTTGTTACAACTCAAAATGACGCAGTGGCGAAATATCGTTCAATTGTTTCAGGTTGCAAGTTCAAAGCTTCTTTTTTTGAAATTGAAATTTTTTCTTCTATTCGGGCAAATTTTGAACATGAGCTTTCACCAGTTTTATTGATTGATTTTGGTGCATCACGTACCAAGCTTTCTATCGTTGAGTTTGGCATGGTCACAAGTTATCACACGATAGAGAGGGGAGGAGCCGATATATCTAATTCTATTTCTAAGTCTCTTTCCATTTCTTTTTCTGAAGCAGAAAAAATGAAGAAAGAATTTGGCCTTTTTGGAAATCCTGCAGAAAAAAGTTTGGCTGATATTATAAAAGTGCATATTGATTATATATTTTCCGAGACAAATAATGTATTATTGGGATATGAAAGGAAAAATAACAGGACTATTAGCAAGGTAATATTTACCGGTGGTGGCGCATTAACAAAAGGTCTTCAAGAAGTCGCAGTTAATAACTTTCGCGCAGAAATAGAAATTGGGCATCCTTTTTCAAAAGTTAATGCGCCGGCATTTTTGGAAAAGGTTCTTTTGAATATGGGTCCAGAATTTGCAGTTGCTATAGGTTTAGCATTGCGAAAATTGAAATAGAAGAAGTTATACACAATTTGTTTCTTTAAAACTTTCTTTTGTTATATAATAATAAGGATAAGTGCAATAATATGGAACAAAATTTTCAAACATCATTTATACCTAAAAAACCAATACTAAAAGAAAATGCCACTTATGTGCGTTCGGTTAGTATTTTTCTTGTTATTTCTATTTTGATTTTATTTACAGTATTGATTGCAACAGGTGGATTTTATTTTTATAAAGGAATTTTGGCAAAAAAAATTACCGATATGGAAAATACCTTAAATTTAGCCTCAAATCGCTTTGAGCCTTCAAAAATAACTGAGCTTCAAAATTTTGATAAACGTTTAATTTCCTCAAGTGAAATTTTATCTAAACATATTACCATCATTCCAATTTTTAATGCCCTAGAACAACTCACTATGAAAAGTGTTCGTTTTACTAATTTTAGTTATAGTTTAGGAGAGGGTAAAAATGATGCAGATGAAAAAATAGATGTAAAAATGTCTGGAATTGCTATTGGTTATCGTTCAATTGCGCTTCAGTCTGATTTATTTGCTAAAAATAAAAATTTAATTGATCCTATTTTTTCAAATTTAACACTTGACAATAGTGGCAATGTTATTTTTGATTTAGAGTTTTCAGTTGACCCAAGTTTTGTTAATTATAAACAAACACTTATGACTAAAAGTTAAATTTATGATGAGATTTATAATACCAATTATTTTAATAGGAATTGCCGGATCATTCTTTTTTGTATTTACTAATCCTATTTACAATGATGTGTCTGCATTAAATAGAGATGTTGTATCCTATAATGGGGCGCTTGATAATTCTAAAATGTTTGAAAATGAACGTGATAAATTGACGTTTAAGTATAATTTAATTAATTCTGATAATTTAATCAAACTTAAAAAACTTTTGCCTGACAATGTTGACAATATTCGTTTGATTTTAGAAATAGGACAAATAGCCTTGCCTTATGGAATGGTCTTGAAAGATGTAAAATACAATACGATAGATACAAATACTGTAACAACAGAAGCAACAGGAACGACCATTAAAGGTGGATTAGTCGCTAAAACATCAAAAGACTATGGGATTTTTGATTTGGAATTTTCCATATCGGGAACTTATGATAATTTTATTAATTTTACTAAAGATTTAGAAAACAATCTTAGAATTGTAGACATATCATCTATTACTTTTTCATCTAATACTGCAAGTACTGGCAGTAATCCAAAAATAAATTCTTCTGAAATTTATAAATATGATTTTAAAATTAAAACTTATTATTTAAAAAATTAACTTTTAAAAAATATTTAAAATAGAAATAAAAAAATGCCAAAAATTAAAAATATTATAATATTTATATCAATTGCCTTAGTGTTCTTTTTAATTTATATTTTTTTTCTTAAACCGTCAGGAGAGCAAGCTAGTTTAGTATCATCTGGAGTAGGTTCTACCTTGCCAAATATGGATGGTTCTACTCTCAATACAAGTACTTCAAATACAAACTCTTTTATTTCAAAAGATTTTCTTGTGTTAGTTTCTAATATTAAAAATATAAAACTAAATGATTCTATCTTTTCTGATCCAGCATTTAACAGTTTGCATGATTCTAGTATTACTCTTACGCCAGATGGTACCGAAGGTAGACCAAATCCTTTTGCTCAATTTGGTAACGATGCTGTGCCTGTTTCTGTAACTACTACAACTCCAACTCAAAATTCTTCAACTAATGCTTCAACTTCAGCGCCGACTAATCCTTAAATATAATTATTATGAGTTTTTTAGAAGAATTAGCTAAAAAAGGTTTAATAAACGAAAGTCAAATAGGCGAAATCAATAATCGTGCAAAAAAAGAACACGATGGAGATGTTGAGGAAACACTTATTGAATTTGGTATTCCAGAGGAAAAAATTCTTGAAATAAAAGGAGAATATTTAGGTATACCAGTAAAAAACATAAATTCTAAAGAGATATCTTTTAGTGTGTTGAAATATATTTCAGAAGATTCAGCTGATCATTATCATTTTGTGCCTTTAGCATTAAAAGATGGTGTGCTAGAAGTAGGAATTATGGATCCAGAAAATATACAGGCGATGGATGCATTGCAATTTATTTCCACCAAGATAGGTATTCCTTTTAAAATTTTTTTAATTTCTAAAAGTAGTTATGAAAATATTATGCAAGCCTTTAAAGGCTTAGGGAGTCAAATTGAAGAAGCCTTAGGAGAGTTAGATCAAGAAGAAATTACTAATATTAAAAATTTAAATGAGGGAAATTTAAGTAAGGAAATTAAAAATTTAAAAGAAGGCGAGGAAGTAAAAATTATAGAGGATGCGCCAGTTATAAAAATTGTGGCTGTTATATTGCGTAATGCCATAGAAGGAAATGCTTCAGATATTCACATTGAATATACAGGCGAAAAAGTGAAGGTGCGTTTTCGTGTAGATGGTGTGCTTCATACAACAATAGTATTACCACCAAATGTTTATGGTGGGGTTGTTGCGCGTATAAAAATTCTTTCTAAATTAAGATTAGATGAGAAACGAAAACCTCAAGATGGATCTTTTAGCGCAAACATTAATGGACGCAAAATTGATTTTCGTGTTTCTACAATGCCGGCATATTATGGAGAGAAAGTCGTTATGCGTATTTTGGATTCTGAAAAAGGAGTTAAACCGCTAGACAAACTGGGTTTATCGGAAACAAATTTAAATATAATTAGGGAAGCAATCAAGAAGCCGTATGGATTAATTTTAATTACCGGCCCGACTGGGTCTGGAAAATCCACCACCCTGTATTCCATGATGAATGAGTTGGATAAAGAACAAAAAAACATCGTGTCCTTGGAAGATCCGGTGGAGTATCATATGCTGGATATTAATCAGTCGCAAATGATGCCGGAAATTGGTTATACATTTGCTACAGGACTTCGTTCAATATTGCGCCAAGACCCGGATATCATAATGGTTGGAGAAATTCGTGATAAAGAAACAGCTCAACTTGCAATTCAAGCCGCTCTAACTGGACATCTTGTGCTTTCTACTCTACATACTAATAATGCAATAGGCGCAATTCCTCGTCTTGTAGATATGGGTGTTGATCCGTATTTAATTGCGCCGACGTTGATTGTTTCTATTGCTCAACGTTTGGCTCGAATGACTTATCCATCTTCACGAAAAGAAATACCTCTGGATGAAAGTGTAAAAAAGCAAATTGAAGAGCAGTTGAAAGATTTACCAGATGCGTTTAAGCCAGAAATAGGAAACAAAATGTACGATATTATTCCATCTCCCGAATGTCCTTCGGGAACACAAGGACGTATTGCTGTTTTTGAAATGTTTAAAGTTGATAAAGAAATGCAGGCTGTAATTTTAAAAAATCCCACAGAAATAGCAATTTATAAATTGGCTAGGAGTAAAGGAATGTTGATGATGAAAGAAGATGCAATGTTAAAATCTTTGCAAGGGATAATTCCTTTTACCGAAGTGTATAATTTTAGCAATGATAATGAATAGTGTTGCAAGGTATTTTATGGTATTATAAAGATAATATGGATCCTGTTAGAAATATTGAAAATATTGAAAATGGGATATGTAAATAAGTATTATTAATTAATATAAATTTCTAACGGGATGGATTATAAAAAAGAACTTGAAGATCTTATTTTAAATGTTATTCATGAAGGTGGTTCAGACTTGCATTTAGGCGCTTTGCGGTTGCCGGCTATTCGTGTGTCCGGAGAACTTATTTTTCTCACTAGGCATTCAGTTCTTACGCAGGAAGATGTATTTGGAATTTTGGGTGAAATATTAGAAAAATCAAAGATTGACAGTTTTAAAGAAAATCTTGAAGCTGACTTTTCTTATGATTTTCGCGGAGAAGCAAGACTGCGAGGAAATGCTTTTTTTCAAAAAGGTTTAATCAATATTGTTTTTCGGCTGGTGCCAAAAGTTCAAACTATAGAGCAATTACATTTGCCACCGATTTTAGCTGATTTAGCCCGTAAGAAACAAGGATTTTTTCTAGTTGTTGGTCCAGTTGGACAAGGCAAATCAACTACTTTATCAGCAATGCTAAATGTAATTAATAATGAGCAAGCGCGCCACATAGTAACCATTGAAGACCCGATTGAACATATATATATACCAAATAAATCTATAATTAATCAACGAGAAGTGGGCATTGATACTAAAGATTTTCATGTGGCGCTTAAAGAAGTTTTTCGTGAAGATGTAAATGTAATTATGGTTGGAGAAATGCGTACACCAGAAACCATTGCAACTGCCGTAACTGCGGCTGAAACGGGACATCTTGTGTTATCAACTCTTCATACGAACAATGCTTCTCAAACCATAGATAGAATTATAGATTCTTTTCCAGGAGATCAACAGGATCAAATTCGCGCTCAACTTTCATCTTCTTTATTAGGTATTTTTTCTCAAAGACTTATTCCTAGAATTGTAGGAGGACTTATTCCAGCTTATGAACTTCTTTTAAATAATAATGCTGTTTCTAATTTAATTCGTGAAAAACGCACACATGAGATAGATGTGGTTATAGAAACAGGAATGGAATCTGGTATGGTGGATTTGAACCATTCTTTAATTGAGCTTTTGCGTGCCGGAGAGATTTCTATTGAGAATGCTTATCAGTATTCACTAAATCCAAAAGGACTTGAACGTCTTATTTAATATATGTTATTTAAATACAAAGCGATAGATGAAAAGGGTGTAAGTAAAGAAGGGGAAATTGACGCGCCAAATCGCGATATGGCAATTAGCGGACTTCAACATCGTGGTCTTGTTGTTATTTCTATTAATGAAGAAACGGAAAGTAAATCATTTTTTCATTTTTCTTTTTTTGAAAAAGTAAAAATGAAAGATATCGTAATTCTTTCTCGCCAAATTTCTACTTTATTTGAAGCGCAAGTTTCCGCCTTGAAGGCTTTTACGATGCTGGCGACGAATACTGAAAATAAACTTTTAAAACATAAACTTACTCAAATTGTGGATGATATTCAGGCAGGAGTTTCTATTTCAGGAGCGCTTTCTCACCACCCAGATGTATTTTCTGATTTTTATGTGAATATGGTAAAAGTGGGTGAAGAAACAGGTAAACTTAACCAAACCTTTTTACATTTAGCAGATTATTTAGATCGTCAATACGCTCTCACTTCTAAAACAAAAAATGCGCTTATTTATCCAGCTTTTGTTATCGTTACTTTTTTCGTTGTGATGACGCTGATGTTTACAATTGTTATTCCAAAGTTGGCGGTTATTATTCAAGATTCTGCCCAAGAAATTCCCTTTTTTACTAAAATAGTGATTGGGATATCAGATTTATTTGTTCACTATGGATTTTTTGTTTTGATTTTTTTGGTGTTTTTTGGAATTTGGATTTGGCGTTTATCTACTACTGCTCAAGGGAAGGTATATCTGGATACATTGAAACTCTCTACCCCAGGTATTGGTGATTTATATAAAAAACTTTATCTTTCTAGAATAACGGACAATTTGAGCACTATGCTTGATTCTGGTGTTCCTATAGTTCGAGCAATAGATATTACTGCGCAAGTCGTAGGATCTTTGGTATATAAAGATTTATTAGGATATGTGGTGGATGATGTGAAGTCAGGTTCTTCTTTGTCAGAGGCATTTGGAAAACATAATCAACAAGTATCTGGGATTTTAGTGCAAATGATTCAGGTTGGAGAAGAAACAGGTTCTTTAGGATTTATTTTAAAAACCTTGGCTGATTTTTATAAACGTGAAGTAGATTCTGCGATTGATACATTGGTAGGTTTAATAGAGCCTGTAATGATTGTGGTTTTGGGTTTTGGTGTAGGAATACTTTTGGTTTCTGTGTTGATGCCTATTTACAATATGGCAGGCAGTATAAGTTAGAGATGTCTGCAGGGTAGTGAGTTTAGCTCTACTACCTTGTGGATAACTTTCTTGTGTATATGTTATAATGAATATATTAAAAATAAGTCGAAATTGTAGTTTAAATTATTATTATAAATAAAAAAGTATGAAAAAAATGAAATTAAGCAAAAATTTTAAGTCGGGTTTTACGTTAATTGAACTTTTGGTTGTTGTTGCTATTATTGGTATCTTGGCGTCAGTCGTTTTGGCATCACTTAATACTGCGCGTGCAAAGGGTGCTGATGCGGCGGTAAAGGCCAACTTGACCAATACTCGTGCGCAAGCAGCTATATATTATGATAGTTCTACTATTCCTACATATTTGGCAGTTTGTACTACTGCAACTACTGGAATTGGTGCAGGGGTACAAGCAGCTTCAACTGCAGCTGGAACCGGAACGATTGTTACTACTTTGACTACTGCAGGAACATCTACGACTACTGTTTGTCACGATACAGTTGCTGGTTATGCTGCTTCAACACCTTTAAAGCAAACAGGGACGCAAAGCTATTTTTGTGTAGATTCAGCAGGAGCTGCTATGACGACAACAAATGTGCTTGCAGCTAGTGCAGTTACTTGTTCATAATTTTGATTTAATATAGTTTTTACAAAAAACCTCCTTCGAGATATCTCAGGGTGGTTTTTTGTTTTTTATATGTGATATAATATAGATAATATGAAAATAAATTTTAAGAAAGTGTTTACCTTGAGGAATTCGAAAGGTTTTACTCTACTTGAACTTTTGGTCGTTGTTGCTCTTATTGGTCTTTTAACTACAATTGTTGTGGCATCGTTAACTAGTGCTAGAAATAAAGGTGGAGACGCGGGAGTTAAATCAAATTTAAGAAATGCTATTCCTCAAGGAGAAATTTTTTTTAACACCAATACAGTTGTTCCTAATAGTTATACAAATGTTTGTACTATTGGTTCGACTAATGGCGCCATTGCAGTGGGTGCTTTTATTTTAGCCGCTGCTAAAACTAATGGTTATACTTATACCGCGACTGCTGGTACTGATATGGATGTTGTTGGTTCGACTTCTACTGCGACTTGCAACGATAGCTCAAGCGCTTGGGCAACACAAGTTCCGCTTAAGTCTGCGGGTGCAAATCAAATGTGGTGTGTAGATAGCACGGGAAAATCTTTGCAAACGAATGGTTCTACTCTTACTACAGTTGCTGATGTTGCTTGTAATTAATAAACAAAAATGATTCCAATCCTTACAATTATTTTTTTTATCCTCGGACTTATTATAGGAAGTTTTTTAAATGTTGTTATTTTGCGACTTAACACGGAAAAGTCTTTTGGTGGGAGGAGCATTTGTATGTCGTGCCAGAACAAACTTACTTGGTACGAGCTTATCCCTGTCTTTAGTTTTTTGGGTCTTGGTGGAAGATGTAGGAATTGTAAAAATAAAATCTCATTTCAGTATCCTTTAGTAGAAATTATTACAGGTTTAGTTTTTGCTCTTTTGTTTTTGAAGTTTCAAGATTTTTTCTTTTCAGATACGCTTACTTTTAGTTTTAATTATGCTTATTATACTGTAGCATTCTCGCTCTTGATAGTGATTTCCGTTTATGATCTTCGACACAAGATAATTCCAGATATTCTTTCTTTTGTTTTTGGTCTTTTGGCTTTTGCGGGCTTATTTTTCTTAAATCCTAGTGGTTCTTTAGGATTTTCTCTACATATACCCACTTTTTTAGGATTTTTCGCTGGTCCGATAGTTGCTCTCCCTTTTGCTTTTTTTTGGCTAGTGTCTTCTGGAAGATGGATGGGATTAGGGGATGCAAAGCTCGCAATTGGTTTGGGATGGTTGCTTGGTCTTTCACAAGCGCTTTCTGGTGTAGTGTTTGCTTTTTGGATTGGAGCTGTATTTGGTATTACTCTTGTTATCTTTTCTAAAAAGCATGGAATGAAAAGTGAAATTCCTTTTGCTCCATATTTGGTTTTGGGTGCGATGTTAGTATTCTTTTTTGGTTTATATCTTTTTTAAATGAATAAAAAAATACAAAAAAATAACGGCATGACTTATGTAGAGCTTATTGTAGTTTTAAGCATTTTTTCTGTTTTGTCTTCTGTGGCTATTTTTAATTATGGAGCATTTCAAGATAGGATAGATATTAAAAATTTAGCCAGTGATATTGCCTTAAAAATTGTTGAGGCGCAAAAATCATCTATAAATGGTTTGTTGCCACTTGCTGGTTATAATTCAGATACATGGAAACCATCTTATGGGGTTTATTTTGATATTTCTGTACCAAAACAATTTATTTATTTTGCTGATTTAGATAATAATAATTTTTATAATGGTCTTTCAAGTTGTACCACAACAGAATGTTTGGATAAAATTATTATTACAAAAAATAATGTTATATCCAATATAGACAATTGTTCTAGTAATCCTTGTACACCAAGCTCGATAAATCCTTTATCTATTACTTTTCAAAGGCCAGATTCAAAAGCTGATTTTTTTACCAATCAAATATTAACTCTTACTGGTTCTGGGTATATTCAAATTACCATTCTTTCACCTAAAGGAGCAAAAGCTTTAATAAAAATATATCCTTCGGGAAGGGTGCAGGTGAATTAATGCAAAAGGACAGTCCTTAAGAAGTTTCCCCAAGGACTGTCCTTAAAAACAAAAATGCGAAATAAAAATAACAACAAAAAAAGTGGCTACACAATCATAGAAACGATGATTGCTGTTTCTCTTTTTACAATTATTGTTATGATAGGAATGGAAGCTTTATTAAATGCTAATTCAGTTCATAATAAAGCGCAAAATATGCGTTCAATCTTAGATAACTTAAATTTTGTTATGGAAGATATGTCTAGAAATTTAAGAACAGGGTATAGCTATCATTGTCTAGTTACAGGTGATAGTTTGCCAGTTGCTAGTGTGAGTGCTCCAAAAAATTGCGCCAGTGGTTGGGGTATTGGTTTTGAATATGTTAATGGTAATCCTAGTAATAATGATGATCAATGGGTTTATTATATAAATAACGGTAAAATTTTTAAATCCACCCAAGGTCCTTCCAATCTTTCTAATTTTATTCAATTAACTCCAGACGAAATTGTAATTAATACAACAGCTTCCAGTTTTACAGTAGTAGGCGCTGAACCGCCACCGGAATCACCAGGTCCAGATCGACAACCTTTTGTTACTATTAAATTAGTTGGAAGTATAACTACTTCTAAAGGAGTTATCTCGCCTTTTTCTTTACAAACTTCTGTATCTCAAAGGAAGCTAGATATATGAATAAATTTTTAAAACAAAAAAATACAGCGTTCACATTAGTAGAAACACTTGTCGCTATTTCAATTTTTACTATGTCAATTTTGGGTTTAATGTCAATTTTGGGGTCTGGTATTTCTAACACCACTTATACCAAGCAGAAAATGACAGCTATTTATTTGGCGCAAGAGGGAATTGAATATGCGAGAAATAATCGGGATACCGCAGTGCTTTATAATGCTGGTGGTGCTCAAGTTGGTTGGAATACATATACGGCTATTCCTTTGCCTAAATCAATATCTTGCCCTGTTTCTACTTGCCCTGTTTCCAGCTCTGATTTTGCTGGTTTTACACGCACGATTACAATGGCTTCAGTGCCTGGAACTTCAGATGAAGTAAAAATTACATCAACCGTTACATGGACTCAGGGTTCGGGACAGAAGAGTATAACTCTTTCAGAAAATTTATTTAATTGGATAGAATAACGTCGCGCTTAATCGACTTGCACGACGTGATTCCGCAGAATCAAAAATGACAAAAAAACTTTGCAAAAAAATAAAAAATAATAAGGCCTGCCCTGCGAAGCTTCAGCGAAATAGGGGGTTTGTAATACTTTTTGCAGTTACGCTTTCCGCTATTCTTTTATCTATAGCTTTAGGTGTTGCTAATATTGCATTTAGAGAAATTAAATTTGGAACTTCAGCCAAAGATTCCAATGATGCTTTTTTTGCTGCGGATATTGGAATTGAATGTGCAGCGATTAATGATAAATCTACGAGTACTGTTTTTAGATCTCCTTTTGCATTATCTATGCCATGTCTTGGTGGTTCCGTTAGTTTAACTCCTACCGGTTCACCACCCACATTTTGGAGTTTTACTCTTTCTGGACTAGGTAGTGGAGGACAAGGTTGTGCTAAGGTAACTGTGGATAAAAGATCATCAGTTGAACCTACCACGACTATTATTTCTAAAGGATATAATAACGGGGGAGGTACTTGTACATCTGGACCAAATACTGTTGAGCGGGAAACAGACTTAAGCTACTAAATTTGGTTATGGATAAAAAGGAGATTGAAAAAAGAATACAGAAATTACGTGCAGAGATTGCACGTTTGAGAAAAGCATATCACGTAGAAGACGCGCCAGAAGTTACTGATGATGTTTATGATTCTTTGACTCGTGAGTTAAAAGAGCTTTTAAAAAAATATCCGAAATTTGAGGATGCAAATGCAGAAGAAAACAGAGTTGGAGGAAAACCACTTGATAAGTTTGTAAAAGTGAAGCATAAGACTAGGATGCTTTCTTTGAATGATGCTTTTAGTGAGGAAGAATTATATGATTGGGAAAAAAGAATTAAAAAACTACTTGGGAGCTTAGCTCCCAAGTTGGATTATTTTTGTGAGGTTAAGTTTGATGGGTTAGCAGTGTCACTTATTTATGAAAATGGAAAATTTGTGCGAGGAGCTACTCGAGGTGATGGATTTGTCGGTGAAGACATCACTCAAAATCTTAAGACTATAAATTCAATCCCTCTTTTACTTAAAAAACCATTTCCAGAATTTTTAGAAGTTCGGGGAGAAGTTGTAATGTCTAAAAAAACTTTGCAAAAACTAAACTTACTTAATCAAAAAGAAGGAAAAGTTGCTTTCGCAAATACTAGAAATGCTGCTGCTGGAAGTTTAAGGCAACTAGATCCAAAACTAGCCGCTGAAAGAAAACTTGATTTTTTTGCTTATGATATTGCGGAAGTAAAATCTACTAGGCAAGACCTAGCAACCCATTCTGATAAACATAAATATTTAAAAAACTTAGGTTTTCAAGTAGATGAAAATTATAAGGTCTGTAAAAATTTAAATGAAGCAATAAGTTTTATTAAAAAATTTGAAAAAATAAGACCTAATTTTTCATATGGCACAGATGGGATTGTTATATCAGTGAATGATTTAAAATTACAAGAAGTTTTAGGTGTTGTTGGAAAAGCTCCGCGCTATATGGCAGCATTTAAATATCCAGCTGAAAGAGCAACAACTATAATCAAAGACGTAATAATTAATGTTGGTCGCACCGGGGTACTTACCCCTTTGGCAATTTTTGAGCTAACACTTGTTGCAGGTTCAAAGGTATCAAAGGCAACTTTACATAATATGGACCAAATAGAACGGCTTGATTTAAGAATAGGGGATACGGTAGTAATAGAAAAAGCTGGTGATGTTATTCCAAAAGTAGTAGAAGTTTTAACTAGAATGCGTACTGGTAAAGAGAAAAAAATTAAAATGCCTGAAAATTGTCCAGCTTGTGGAGGAAAAGTAGAAAAAAAAGAATTACCATCTCAAGCATCCGTTGCTTACTATTGTTCTAATCCAAAGTGCTTTGCGAAAAAAGAGAGGTATTTAGAACACTTTGTTTCTGTATTCGAAATTTACGAATTAGGTCCTAAAATCTTAAGAAGATTTAAAGATGAAGGATTGATAACCGATGCGGCTGATATTTTTTCTCTTACTAAAGAAGATATTGCACCCTTGGAACGTTTTGGTGAAAAATCAGCGGAAAATATAATCAGAGAAATAGAAAATAAAAAGAAAATTCCACTTGCGCGTTTTCTTTGGGCGCTTGGGATACTGCACGTGGGAGAGGAAACTGCACGAGATTTAGCTACACATTTTGGAACTTTAGAAAAATTAGTTTCTTGCGTTAGGCAAGATCTAACGCAAATAGATATCATAGAAAATATTGGTCCCGCAGTATTAAAAAGTATAAGTAATTTTTTTAATGATAAAAATAATTTAAATTTTATAAATAAATTAGAAAAAAATGGCGTAATTGTAGAAAAAATGGAAAAGAAGAAGGCTGGAAAATTAACTGGTTTTAGTTTTGTTTTAACTGGCACATTAACTCAGATGTCTCGTGAAATAGCTAAAGAGCGTATTCTTGCTTTTGGAGGAAAAGTCGTGGGTTCCGTATCAAAAAATACTTCTTATGTTGTAGTTGGTGAAGATCCAGGCTCTAAGCTTAAATCGGCAGAAAAATTAGGGGTAAAAGTATTAAACGAGAAAGAATTTATGAATATGCTAGGATAGAAATATGGAGGCGTCGGATAGCGGTTTATTCCACCACCTTGGAAAGGTGGCAGGCTCGAAAGGGTCTCGAGAGTTCAAATCTCTCCGCCTCCGCCCTTAGTGTGATATAATGGTTTCTATGTTAGACGTAGATAAAATAAGGGCTGATTTTAATATTTTTAATAAAAAAGACGGGGTGACTCCTATATATTTAGATAGTGGTTGTATGAGCTTAAAGCCAGATGTGGTAGTTGAGGCAATGAATGATTATTATTTTAATTATCCGGCTTGCGCGGGTAGAAGCTCGCATAAATTAGGAGATAAGGTTACAAAAAAAGTAAAAGAAGCGAGAGAGCTTATTGCAAAATTTATAAATGCAAAAGATGAAAATGAAATAATTTTTACACGTAATACTACTGAAGGTTTAAATTTGCTTGCATATTCTTTAGGTTTACAAAAAGGTGATGTTGTTTTAATTTCTAATAAAGAACACAATTCAAATTTAATTCCATGGTTATTACTTCGAGATAGAATAGGTATTGTTGTAAAAATAATTCCTTCAAATGAAGATGGTAGTTTTAATTTAGATAACTTTTCAAAAATGATTAATGGCGTGAAATTAGTTTCAATAGTCCATACTTCAAATGTAGATGGTGTTACAAATCCGGTAAAAGAAATAATAGAAATTGCGCATAAAAATAATTCCTTGGTTTGTTTGGATGCTGCGCAGAGTATTCCGCATAAGAAAATTGATGTTCAGGATTTAGATGTTGATTTTTTAGCATTTTCTGGACATAAAATGCTCGGGCCTACTGGTACGGGAGTTTTTTATGGCAAATATAAATTATTAGAAAAATTAGCACCTTTTATGGTTGGTGGAGATACAGTAGAATTTTCTACTTATGACAGTTATAAAATGCTTCCAATTCCAGATAAATTCGAAGCTGGATTGCAAAATTATGCTGGTATTATTGGGTTTGGAGAAGCAGTGAAATATTTAAACCAATTTGACTTTAAAGATATTGCAGAACATGAACTTAAACTAAATACTTATATTACAGAAGAATTACAGAAAATTTCTAAGATAAAAATTATGGGTCCCAAAGATCCAAAATATAGGTCTGGAATTATTAATTTTTATATTGATGGTATAGATATGCACAAGTTTGCAATTATGTTTGATGAAATGGCAAATATCGAAATTCGTTCTGGTCAACACTGTGTGCATTCTTATTTTGCTGATAAAAAAATTTACAATTCTGCGCGTGTTTCTTTGTATTTATATAATACAATGAAAGAAGCGGAAGCATTTATTACAAACTTAAATAAGATTATAAAAATACTTTAAATTTATGCCTTGTATAATAGCTTTAATTGTTTTTGGGATAATGGGAATATTTAGCGCTTCGCATCGAGCTCTGGCAAAAGAAGCTTTTATTTGTGTTTTTAGAAGAATAACTTTTCGACCTTGTAATACTAATTTTCAAGAAAAAGTAAAAGGAAAAATTTTATCAAAAATAATTAATCGTTCGACTTTTTTGGCGAAGATGGTAAATAAACATTATGAAATATTATCTTGGATATTTTTTATTTTAATGCTGGGCAGTACCTTTTATGTTTTGCGTGGCGGATATAATTTTTATATTTATGGAAGCTGTAATGGCTTGAATGCAAGCGGATTTTGCGCCTTTGATCCAAGCGGGGGAAACAACAAAACAACAGCAATAGGGGACAGTTCTACTTGCGGGATTACTCAAAAAACGGAACAAACTGTAACCTTAAATAATATTAATCTTTCGAGTTTTCCAACTCAAAACATCAGTTCAAAAGATACCATAGTATTTATTGGCTGTTATGCTTGTGATTATAGTAGAAAAGCATATCCCGATATTCAAAAATTAGTAAAAGACAAACAGACTAATTATATTTTTGCTCACTATCCAGCCAAAGGAGATACAACATTTTTGGCGGATGCGGGATATTGTGTTTACAAAGATTATCCGGATAAATATTGGGAGTTTAATGATTATTTATTCAGTGCAGATAAAAATTATGTTCTCAATAAAGCAAACTTAAATGAAATTTTAGGAAAATTTTCTTTTGATGTGAAAAAAATAGATGAATGCGCAAATAGTGTGGAAACAAAAATTGCTGTAGAAAATCAAGTAAAGGAATTAAATAAAACAGGTCTTTATGGTACGCCTACTATTTTCATAAATGGTAAAGCATTTGTGGGACCTAAACCATACAGAGTTTACCGTGTGCCTCTAAATAAATTTATTTTCTTTTAGTTTTTAAATTATTATTTAACAATAATTAATATATGAAAGGATATAATGCAAACATAGAGAAAGAGACTTTAGAGAATACAAATTTTCGCAAGGTTTTATATACAGCGAAGCATTGTCAGTTAGTTTTAATGAAATTAAAACCAAATGAAGAAATTGGCATGGAAGTTCACACAGATAATGATCAATTTTTTCGTTTTGAAAAAGGAGAGGGAAAGTGCATTATTGATGGCAATGAGTATATTCTTCGTGATGGATCGGTAATTATAGTTCCAGCAGGCGCAGAACATAATATTATTAATACATCAAGAACAGACGATTTAAAACTTTACACAATTTATTCTCCAGCTCATCATAAGGATGGAATAGTGAGAGCTACTAAAGAGGAAGCTGAAAAAGATAGCCCAGAATTTGACGGAATAACGACAGAATAAAAAAAAGACAAAAAGTAAAAAGTAGAGTAAAATAGAACTATGTTTTTTTCGGCAATAATTACGATATTAGGTTTGTCTCTTTTTGAGGCTATTTCTTCGATAGATAATGCGATAATCAATGCTGAAGTCCTTTCTACAATGGGAGCTCGCGCAAAACGATGGTTTTTGACATGGGGTATATTTATTGCTGTTTTTGTTGTTCGAGGTCTTCTTCCTTTTATAATAATTTGGGTTTTTAATCCAACTCTTTCTGTTTTTCAAGTTTTATCTGTGGCTTGGTCTAGTAATCCTTTAGTTCAAGAATCTATCCATAAATCAGCTCCAATTCTGCTAATAGCCGGCGGAGTTTTTCTTTTGTTTTTATTTTTGCATTGGTTATTTCTTGAAGATAAAAAGATGGGTTTACCAATGGCAGAAAAATTTTTTATGGCAAAAGGAGTTTGGTTTTATGCTATTGTTTCCATTTTACTCGTAATTATTTCATGGTTTGCTTTACAAGAAAATAATTTGATGGCTTTTGGTGCAGTTATTGGTTCAAGTTTATTTTTTATTACTCATGGTTTTAAACAAAATGCAGAAGAGGAAGAAAGAAGGTTGCTTAGTAGTGGACGTTCAGATCTGAGTAAGCTTTTTTTCTTGGAAATTATAGATACAACTTTTTCTATTGATGGAGTACTCGGAGCTTTCGCTTTTACTCTTTCTGTTCCCTTAATTTTAATTGGAAATGGTTTTGGGGCACTTCTGGTACGTCAGTTTACTATAAGTAATATAGAAAATATAAAAAAATATGTTTATCTTAAAAATGGAGCCATGTATTCAATTCTTGTTTTAGGAATTATTATGATATTGCATAGTTTTGGATTTTCTATACCAGAATATCTGTCTCCACTTTGTACTTTTATTATAATTGGATTTTTCTTTTGGAAATCCAAAGTATACATTGCTTTAAATTTAGAACAAAATTAAGAAATGAAAAAGTTAGAAAAAAATTTTAAACTAACTAAAACAGATTATCTTATTTATAAAGATTGTGAAAAAAATGCTTGGTTGAAAATTCATAAGCCGGATGTTTATTTTGCAACACCCATTTCTTCTTTTGACAAGACTATAATAGAAACTGGTAATGAAGTTGATATTCTAGCCAGAGATTTATTTCCTAATGGTCTTACGATTTCTGATCGAAGTGCCACAGAAGAGACGATGCAGCTTATAAAATCTAAAACTCCTGTGATATATCAGCCAGTATTTGAAACTGATTTATATAAGATTGTTTGTGATATTTTAGTTTGGAATACAAGTTCTAAGGCTTATGATTTATATGAAGTGAAGGCTTCTAATAATGGAGATGAAAAAAAGAAAAAAGATGAACTTTATACTTACGATATAGCTTTTCAATATTTAGTCCTTAGGGAATTGAATGTTCCAATTGGTAAATTAAATTTAATAAGATTAAATAGTGAATATATAAGGGGTATTGATCTCGACTTAGAGCAACTTTTTTCTAAAGAAGATTTTACAGAAAAAGTTATGAGTGTAATTGATGTGGTTTCTAATGAAATGAAAATCGCTCAAAATTTTCTTTCTTCTGAAGAAGAACCATTTGGTTCATGTAAATGTATTACAAGAGGTAGAAGTGCTCATTGTACAACTTTTTCTTATTCTAATCCTCATATTCCAGATTATAGTGTTCATGATATTTCTCGAATAGGAATGTCTAAAAATAAATTAGCAGAATTGATTGATAGTAGTATTTTCCTTATCGATGATGTGCCAGAAGATTTTCCTTTAAGTGAAAAACAGAGAAATCAAGTGGAAGCTGTACAGTTGGATAAAGTTTATATAAATAAAGAAGAAATAGGAGAATTTTTAGATCAAATTTCATTTCCAGTTTCTTTTTTAGACTATGAAACTTTTGCAGCTGGAATTCCAAGGTTCGTTGGCTACTGTCCTTTTAATCAAATAACATTTCAATTCTCGTTACATATTCTTGAAGAAAAAAATAAAGAGCCCAAACATGCTGAATTTATTTTTACAGATAATAAAAATCCAGATGAAGAGTTTATTTTGGTTTTAAAGGAAAAATTACCAAGTAAAGGTTCTGTAATAACTTGGAATAAAAGTTTTGAAATGGGGAGAAATAAAGATCTTGCAAAAAGAAATCCAGAATACAAAGTATTTTTAGAAGAACTTAATTCTCGAATTATTGATTTAATGGATATTTTTTCTGAACAGCACTACATACATTCAAAGTTTAAAGGTAAAACATCTATAAAATATATATTACCAGCGTTAGCACCAGAATTATCTTATAAAGTACTTGATATACAAGAGGGAGCTACTGCTTCAGATGCTTGGAATAAAATAGTTAAAGGAGAATATTCTAAAAAAGAGGTTTCTGAAAAGATAGAGAATTTAAAGACATATTGCAAACTTGATACATATGCTATGTATGCAATTTGGAAACATTTAAACGATATGATATAAATCCTTAGAATAAATTTGTCTCTTTTAATTATGTTATATTTTTGATATAATTCATGAAAGGCACCATATTTAATGAACGAGGAAATTAAAAAAGGCAAAATACATCCGCTTTCGTTGGTTATTAATGAAGCTGTAAAGATTTTTACCGATCTGGGTTTTGAGATTGCTATCGGTCCAGAGTTAGAGGATGAATGGCATAATTTTGATGCGCTTAATTTCCCTAAAGATCATCCAGCTCGCGATATGCAAGATACTTTTTTTATTAAAAATAAACCCGGATATGTTTTACGCACTCACACCTCCAACACCCAGATTCATTTTATGGAAGAATTTACCAAAGCTGGTAGAAAACCCCCTTTTGCGATAGTTGTTCCCGGGAAAGTTTTTCGCAATGAAGCAACAGATGCTGGACACGAAATGCAATTTTATCAGCTCGAAGGATTAATGATAGGCGAAGATGTCAGCGTTGCTAATATGAAATGGGTACTTCTTGAATTTTTTAAAAGATTTCTGGGTAAAGACGCAGAAATTCGTCTCCGTCCTAGTTTTTTTCCTTTTGTTGAGCCGGGATTTGAGGTAGATATAAAACACAATGGGAAATGGATGGAGCTTTTAGGGGCTGGCATGGTTCATCCGAATGTTTTGAAAAATTGCGGGATTGATTCTAAAAAATATCAAGGTTTTGCTTTTGGTTTCGGTCTTGATCGTATGGCTATGATTAAATGGAATATTCCAGATGTAAGATTCTTTTATCAGGGAGATTTACGGCTCAATCAATTTTAATATGAAAATTTCTTACAATTGGTTAAAGTGGTATATCCCGGAAGCTCCCTTACCAGAAAAACTTGCAGATGTTTTTGTTTCTTATCTTTGTGAAGTTGAAAATATGGAAACTATGGGGGATGATACTATTTTTGATATAAAAATATTGCCAGACCGAGCGCATGACTTACTTTCACATAAGGGTGTCGCTCGTGAATTAGCTTCGCTTTTAGATATAAAATTTATTGATCCTACTTCAAAATATAAAGTTCCAGAATTAAAAGCGACAAACTTAAAAATTAAAATAGAAAGTGATAAGTGTTGTAGGTATATGGGTAGGATTGTTCGTAATGTTAAAATTGACCCAAGCCCAAAATGGGTGGTAAAATACTTGGAGTCAATAGGTCAGAGAAGTATTAATAACATTATAGATGCTACCAATATAGTGATGTACGATTGTGGACAACCAACACATGTTTTTGATTTAAATAAATTACATGGTGCAATTATTGTACGAAACGCAAAAAACGGAGAAGAGATGACAACTCTAGATAATAAAGAAGTAAAATTTAAAAACTTAAATATGGTTATTGCGGATGAGAAAAATGTTTTAGCTATTGCCGGAGTAAAAGGCGGAAAAATTGCTGAAGTAGATAATAATACAAAAGACATAATTCTTGAAGTTGCAAATTTTGATCCGATATCAGTTAGAAAAACAGCTCAGGCGTTGAATATTGTTACAGATGCGAAAAAGCGTTTTGAAAACGATTTATCACCAGAATTAGCAGAATATGGAATGTTAGAACTTTCTTCGCTTATTTTGGAAATGTGTCCGAATGCTATTTTTGAGAACATTGTAGATGTGTATCCTGAAAAACAAGAAGAGAGAAAATTAAATTTTTCTGTTGATAAAATTTCTAAAATTTTAGGTTTGAATGTTTCAGTTGATGAAATAAAAGATATTTTGAAGAGATATAATATTGAGTTTCTTCCCCTTGATAAGGGGGATAAAGGGGGTTGTTTCGAAATCGTGGTGCCATCAATTCGTCTTGATTTAGTAATTGAGGAGGATATGGCTGAGGAAATAGGAAGAATTCTGGGATACGATAAAGTAGAACCTGAAATTCCAAAAATAAACTTTAAACCAGAAATAAATGAAATATATTCCAAAATTCTTCTTACTCGTAATAAACTTTTAAATGAAGGATATAGTGAAGTGATGACTTATACCTTTAGTGATAAAGGAGAGGTGAGTGTATTGGCTTCTGCTTCAGATAAAAATTTTCTTAGAACTAATCTAACTGATGGATTGAAAGAAAGTTTAAAATTAAATCAAGCAAATGCTCCACTACTAGGAATAGATAAAGTTAAAATTTTTGAAATTGGAACAGTATTTAAGAAAATCGAGGAAGAGATGCACGTAGCATACAATGAAGGAAATGAAATAATAGAAAAAAATTTATATGAATTTGGAAAGTAAAAAATTTAAAATATGGTCATTGTTTCCTTTTATTGTGCGCGATATTGCTGTGTTGGTGCCACAGGAGATAAAAAGTGTAGAAGTTGCTAAAATTATAGAGGAAAATATGGGTGAAATAGTTGTACGAGGTCCAGAACTTTTTGATGAATTCAAAAAAGGGGATCAAATATCTTATGCTTTTAGATTAGTTTTTCAGTCTTTTGAGAAGACTTTAACAGATACAGAAGTGAACGATATTATGACTAAAATAACTAATAAAATCAAGGAGAATGATGGTTGGCAAGTGAGATAAAATTTGCTATAATATACTTATATTATGAAGGGAAAAACAGTTAAAAAGGGCGAGAAAAGTTTACCCGCCAGTGGTGGGGCGCACCATTATGATGCCTCTGACATTTCTGTCCTAGAGGGCCTAGAGCCAGTTAGGCGCCGTCCAGGTATGTATATTGGCACAACAGGTCCAGAAGGATTACATCACTTGGTTTGGGAGATTTTTGACAATTCACGCGATGAAGCGATGGGGGGTTTTTGCAATGATATTGAAATTGTGCTTCTTCCTGATAATCGTATTCGTGTAGCAGACAACGGCCGAGGCGTTCCAATTGATATTCATAAAAAAACAAAAGTTTCTGCGCTGGAAACCGTTATGACAACGCTTCATGCAGGAGGAAAATTTGGTGGAGAGGGATATAAAGTTTCGGGTGGATTGCATGGAGTAGGGGCATCAGTCGTTAATGCTCTTTCTATTTATTGTAAAGCGGAAGTGCATAGAGATGGTGGTAAATATTTTCAGGAATATTCTAAAGGTAAGAAGAAATCTGCAGTCAAGAAAAGTGGTGCTTCTAAACTCCACGGCACGATCATTACCTTTGAGCCTGATGAAGAAATCTTTGGCAAGATTGTATTTGATTGGAATACAGTCGTGAACCATATTCGTCAGCAAGCTTATTTAGTAAAAGGGTTAAAAATTTTAATAATTGATGCCCGTGGATGGGATAATAAAAAAAGATTAGACGATAATGATGTTTTTTATTTTAGAGAATTAGAACTTGAGCTTCCTTCTGTTTCTTTTTATTTTGAAGGCGGACTGGTTTCTCTTGTAAAATATTACAATAAATTACATAAACCGATTCAAAATAATATCTTTTATGTTGAAAAAGAATTAGATAAGGTAGGAGTAGAGATAGCTTTGCAATATGTGGATGATATCACGGATAGAATTTTTCCTTTTGCTAATAATATTTATACCCAAGAAGGAGGAACACATATAACTGGTTTTAAAACAGCTCTTACTAGGACTCTCAATACTTACTGTAAAAAAAATGAAATGATGAAAGAGTCCGAAGGTGGATTTACCGGAGACGATGTTTTAGAAGGTTTGACGGTTGTTATTTCTGTTAAACTTCGGGAGATACAATTTGAAGGGCAAACCAAGGGCAAATTAGGAAGTATGGAAGCCCAAGGTGCTGTGGCGACGGTTTTCGGGGAGGCTTTTGCAAACTTTTTAGAAGAAAATCCCGATGACGCAAAATCTATAATAAATAAGTCTATTTTGGCATTAAAAGCTCGTAAGGCAGCGAAGGCGGCCAAGGATTCAATACTTCGTAAGGGTGCATTGGAGGGGATGACTCTCCCGGGAAAATTAGCAGATTGTCAGAGCAAAGATGCTTCCGAGTCGGAATTATTTCTGGTTGAAGGAGATTCGGCCGGAGGTTCAGCTAAACAGGGTAGAGACCGTCGTACACAAGCAATACTTCCACTTCGTGGAAAAATTTTAAATGTTGAGCGCGCGCGTATAGATAAAATGCTTGCTTCAAAAGAAGTTAAATCTCTCGTTATTGCTATGGGTACTTCAATTGGAGATACTTTTGATTTGGGAAAAATGCGTTATCATAAAATAATTATTGCCACTGATGCTGACGTGGACGGTTCGCATATTAGGACTCTGCTCTTGACTCTTTTTTACAGATATTTTAGACAAGTCATTGATGCTGGATATATTTATATTGCTCAGCCACCGCTTTATAAAATAAAAAAAGGTAAAGAAATTTTATATGCTTACACAGATGATGAGAAAATTAAAATTATTGGCAAGAGTGCTGATGTAAGCGAGATTGAACCCGTCGACGATGAATCTTTGGCGGGCGAAGGAGTTGGTGAACTAGAACCTAGCACTTTAAACTTAAAACCTAATCGCATACACATCCAACGCTTTAAGGGTCTCGGAGAAATGAATCCAGAAGAACTTTGGGAAACAACAATGGATCCACAACATCGTGTGTTAAAAAGAGTAGACATTGGTGATGCTGAAGAAGCAAATAAGATTTTTGATATCTTAATGGGCTCCGAAGTCCCTCCTCGTAAATCTTTCATTCAATCCAATGCCAAATTGGCGGAAATTGATATCTAAATTATTTCTTATTCTTAATTTCTTCTAGGAGTTTTTTTACTAGTTCTTCTTTTGACATTTGGCCGAGTTGTCCGGCATCGCGAGATTCAAGAGTTACTTTTCCAGCTTCTATTTCTTTATCACCGATGACGATCCAGTAGGGGATTTTGTTATTTTTGGCATCGCGAACTTTTCCGCCGAGGTTTGCTTCAGCATCATCTAATTCTGCGCGGATATTATTTTCTTTTAACAATTCATAAACTTGTTTTGCGTAATCATTATGATTTGTACGAACTGGAATGACTTTTACTTGGACTGGCGAGAGCCAAAGAGGAAAGGCGCCAGAATATTTCTCTATTAATAAAGCAACGATGCGTTCTATTGCACCAATAGATGATCGATGTACTACAAAGGCAAGATGGTCTTTACCATCTTCTCCAATGTAAGTTAAGTTAAATTTAGAAGGCATACAAAAATCATATTGAACAGTAAAAGCAGTATCTTCTTTACCATTCACGTTTTTCATTTGTATGTCAATTTTAGGTCCGTAAAAAGCTGCTTCATCTTTTACTTCTTCAAATTTAGACCCTCTGTTTTGCATGAGTTTCCGCAAGAGGTTTTCTCCTTTTTCCCATGCTTCATCGTTTTTGTAATATTTTTCGGTGTTATTTCTATCTCCGAGTGATAGGCGGTATCTATAGTCCACGTCAAGTTTTAAATTAAATACTGAAGTTACGTATTCGATAAGGTCTAAGGCTTTTCCTATTTCTTCAATTGCTTGTTCTTCATTTGCGCAGATAATGTGTGCATCAGCTAGACAAAAAGTTCGTACTCTTTGCAGGCCCATAAGCTCTCCGGATTGTTCATACCGATAGAGTTGAGCGAGTTCTGCTATGCGCATCGGTAATTCTCTATAGCTGTGAGGAGACGAAAGATAAAGTTCAAAATGATGTGGGCAAGCCATTGGGCGAAGCATAAATTCTTCATCGTCGATAGTAATAGGGGCATACATAGAATCTTTGTAATGAGGATAGTGACCAGATTTTTTATATAAATCTAATTTCGCAATATCTGGAGTACGAACATGTAGGTAACCTCTACGAATTTCTTCATCTACTATAAAGCGTTCTAATTCACGACGAATTGTTGCTCCTTTAGGTAGCCAAAGTGGTAAGCCTTTTCCTACAGTATCACTAAAAGTGAAAATCCCTAGCTCTCTTCCAAGTTTTTTATGATCTCTATTTTCATCTTTTTCCATATTTTTATAATATCACATTTTATTTTGCTTTTCATCTTTAATATGTTAAGATGGACACATTATGGTAGTACGAATGAGACATACAAAATCGCATACGAAGAATCGACGTTCTCACCACGCTTTGGAGAGTACGAGTTTTTCTAAGTGTGAAAATTGCCAAGCTTTAAAAAGACGCCACACAGTCTGTGGAGGTTGTGGTTTTTATAGGGGAAAAAAGGTTTTGGATTTGATAAAAAAGACAGAAAAGAAACAAAAGAAAGCAAAAGCAAAAAAGGCCGAAGAAAATAAGTAAGAATAAGTAATTTTTGTTTTTTAAAATGGCTAACCGGCACCTTTCCAGATCAATAGTTCTTCAGACACTTTTTGAGTGGGATTTCCTGTCTGCGCAGGCAGGTGCGTCTATTGATAAAAAAAGTACTAATCCTATAAGTGATGAGATAAAAGAAATATTAAAAAGAAACTTAAAAGAGTTTGCTCCTGGTTTTGAAGATGATGTTTTTGTATTTTCACTTATCGATCAAGTTTTTAAAAAACGTGTAGTGATTGATGAAATAATAGAAAAGGCTGCTCCAGATTGGCCAATTGACAAAATTTCAATCATTGATAGAAATATCTTAAGAATTGGTTTAGCGGAGCTTATTTTTGGTGATAGAAAAGAAGTTCCTCCTAAGGTGGCTATAAATGAAGCAATAGAATTAGCAAAAACTTTTGGTGGAGAAAATTCTAGTAAATTTATTAATGGCGTGCTTGGCGCAGTTTATAAAGAGATAGGGGAACCTGGAAAGGAACAAATTAGCAAAAAAAAGAAAAATGAGAAAATGCTAGATATTACTAAATTGCCAGTTGATAAAAAAGGTGGAGCGCTTGTTTATGCGAAGAGAGACAATAAGCAAAATGGTGAAATTATGTTTGCTTTAGTGCATGATATTTTTGGATATTGGACTATTTCTAAAGGAAGTGTCGAAAAAGAAGAAAATGAAGAGGAAGCAACAACTAGAGAAATAAAAGAAGAAATTGGATTGGATATTAAAATAGAAGAAAAATTGGGCGAAAATGAATATGTCGCGACACATCCACAAAGTGGAAAAAGTTTAAAGAAGGTAGTTTATTTTTTAGCTAAGAGCGAGTATAAAGAACTTGTATTGGAAAAGTCTGGTGGATTGGATGGAGCAAGATGGTTTGAACTTTCTGAAATTCCAGGACTTCGTATTTATAATGATATAATACCTTTATTTACTAAAGCGATTGAAATTATTAGTAAAAAACCTAAGGTTTAGCGCCTACAAATCATATGATACAATTTTCAGATTTTGAAAAAAAAATAAAAATAATTTTTAAAGATAAAAATTTACTTAAGCAATCATTTACGCATCGTTCTTATATAAATGAAAATGGAGCATCAAATATTTCTCATAACGAACGTTTAGAATTTTTAGGGGATGCAGTGCTTGAGCTTATTGTTACAGATTTTCTTTATAAAAAATATCAGCATTACACAGAAGGGAAATTAACAGCTCTTCGTTCTGCTCTCGTAAATGCTGTTATTATTTCTGAAGTTGCTTCAAAAATAGGAATGAATGATTATTTGCTTTTGTCTAAAGGTGAAGCGAAAGATTTTGGCAAGGCAAGGCAGTATATTTTAGCAAATACTTATGAGGCGTTTATTGGTGCAATATATTTAGATCAAGGATATGATATCGTGGATAATTTTGTAACTAAAACTCTTTTACACAAGACAGAAGAAATAGTAAATAAAAAACTTTGGCGTGATACGAAATCTCTCGTGCAAGAAAAAGCGCAAGAATTTATGTCTGTGACTCCTGCTTATAAAGTTTTAAACCAATCAGGTCCAGACCATGATAAACATTTTACCGTAGGTATTTATTTTGGTACAGATTTGATAGCTGAAGGTAAGGGTCAAAGCAAACAAGAAGCTGAACAGAATTCTGCTTTAGCCGCATTAAAAGTAAAAAATTGGTTGGATTAGAGACAGACAACATAAAATGCGACTCAAAATACTTCAATTAAATGGTTTTAAATCCTTTGCCCAAAAGACTATTTTGGAGTTCAATACTCCGATTGTTTCTATCGTGGGGCCAAATGGATCCGGAAAGTCAAACATAGTAGAGGCAATTCGTTTTGTTTTAGGTGAGCAATCAATGAAATCAATGCGCGGGAAAGGGGGCTCTGATCTTGTCTTTAAAGGATCTAAAAAATTATCAAAGGGTTTACGGGCCTCTGTTACTATTTATTTTGATAATACTGATAAAGTTTTTAAGCTTTCAAATGATGGTGGAGAAGATATAAAATTAGACTATGATGTTATAGCGATATCTCGCAAAGTTTTTTCCGATGGATTAAATAAATACATTTTAAACGACACAGAAGTTAGACTGAAAGATATTCATAATCTTCTTTCTTCGGTTAATATAGGTTCTTCTGGGCATCATATTATTTCGCAAGGTGAAGCAGATAGAATTTTGAATGCCAACGCTAGAGAAAAAAGAGAAATTGTAGAGGATGCGCTCGGGCTTAAAATTTATCAATACAAAATAAAAGAAAGCGAGAGAAAGCTGGAACGAACTAATGAAAATATGAAGGAAGTTGTTCTTTTGCGAAGAGAAAATGCTCCACATCTTAATTTTTTAAAGAAACAAGTAGAAAAATTTAAAAAAACCAAAGAAATGCAAATAGAACTTTTTGGTCTTTATAAAGAATATTTAAAGAAAGAAAGTATTTATTTAGAACAAGAAAAAAACAAATTATCATTAGAAAGAAGTAAAATTTCAAGCGAGCTTGAAAGTGTTACTGATAAAATTTCTCAAAATGAAGATGGTAATCTTGTCCAAAATAGCAAGAAAATAGAAGAATTAAGAGCAGTTGAGCAGAAAATAAATTCTATTCGCGGAGTAAAAAATGAAATGGAGCGCAAACTTGGACGCATCGAGGGAATGATAGAAGCGAAACAAAATAGAGTAAAAGTTTCTGGCAAATGTCCGGTGTGTGGGAAAGAAATGGGAGAGATAGATAGAGACCAGATAGAAAAAAAGCAAAATGAAGAACAAGAATTACAGGAATTAAAAAATTCACAGATTGAAATTTTTGCTGAAATACAGAAAATAATACTAGAAGAAAAAAAAGGTATGCAGTTGGCAGAAACATTGAAACAAGCAATAAATAAAGAAATGGAAGCATTGCGTGATCTTGAGCGGGAAAAATTTATATGGAAGGTGCGACAACAAGAGTTGTTTTCTGCTCTTGAGCTTTTGGTAATCAAAGAAGAGAATTTAAAAAACCGCAGAGAAGCATTTGATGGCGAAATTAGAGAGGGTGTGACATTGATTGGAGAACAAATTTTATCTTATAAAGATTTCAAAATTGAAGAAAATAGTGGAGAATTTACTCAAGAAGAACAAAAGAGAAAAATTGAACGTATAAAAATAAAACTAGAAGATGCTGGGTTGGGTAATGGAGCAGAATTAATGAAAGAGTTTAATGAAGTTTCAGAACGTGATCAGTTTTTAATGAAGGAAATGGAAGACCTAGAGAAAAGTATTGAATCTTTACAAAAACTCATTGTGGATTTAAAAGAAAAGATAGAGATAGAATTTAAAGAAGGTGTAAAAAAAATAAATACGGAATTTCAAGAATTTTTCTCTTTAATGTTTGGTGGCGGGCATGGGTCACTTTCTATAATTGAAATTAAAAAGAGAAAAAATGCTGAATCTGAAGATGAAGAGAATTTAGGTGATACAGAAGAATCAAAAGAAGATGAAGAAGTTGTTATTGAAAAGGGAATAGAGATAAATGTCTCTTTGCCACATAAAAAAGTAAAAGAGATTAATGCTTTCTCTGGTGGAGAAAGATCTCTTACATCTATCGCTCTTCTTTTCGCTATGTCGCAAGTTAATCCACCGCCATTTTTAGTATTAGATGAGACAGATGCGGCATTGGATGAAGCGAATTCTCGCAAATATGGAGATATGTTGGAAAAACTGTCTAAACATTCTCAGCTTATTGTTGTTACTCATAATCGAGAGACGATGTCTCGTGCTGGAGTACTTTATGGTATCACAATTGGCTCCGACGAAGCCTCTAAACTTCTCTCGGTAAAATTCGAAGAAGCAACGCAGATTGCGAAGTAAGGTTTAATTTATTTTTGCTGTTTGGAATTTTATATTTTCCTCTTTGCCTTCTATTACTTTTTCTATTTGAAAAACAGAATTTTGTTGAGTGATATTTTTTGTGACAGTCATAGAACCATCTTTAAATAATTTTAATTCTAAAAGCATACCTTGCATTGTCTGTTTGCTCCAAGATTGATCAAAAATAAAATTACCTAGCGAATAGGCGATATAGCCCACGCACGAACTTTGAGTGCAATCTTTTGGGCTATAAACTTCCGTATCTTCTATGATGTGTGGATGCGAACCAATGATAATTTTTGCGCCATCATCAATTGCCCTATGCGCTAGCTCTTTTTGTCTTTCATTGTGTTTATTTTGATATTCTACACCAAAGTGAAAAGCAACAACTAAATAATCAACTTGTTTGGCTGCATTTTTAATTATTTCATCAAAATTTGGATTACTTGTGAGGAGAACACCTGCTTTATCGGCACCTGCGGACATATTGTTTGGTCCCACATCAGAGAATCCAAGATATCCGATTCTCATTCCATATTTTTCTATAATGGTTGGTGTCTCGGCTTCTATTTTATCCCATCCTCCACCCGTATAAAGTATTTCATTTTCTTTTAAACGTGCGAGAGTGTCAGTAAAAGCGTTACGTCCCCAATCAGCAATATGATTGTTGGCTAAAGACAAAATACTTACACCTGCGCCCTTGAGGGTTGGAATAACGACAGGGTTCATTCTAAAGGAATACAAATTTTTTTGATCGACGCCTTGGTCTGAAACTGTACCCTCTAAATTAGCAAAGAAAATATCTGTGTTTTTTAATAACTCAAGCAGATTGTCTGATTTTTCAAAAAGCCTTGAGTAGTCATTGTTGAAATTTTTTATAACTGAATTTTTTACTCCACGGTCAAGCATTATGTCGCCTGCAAAAGACAAGCTAACAAAATTTTGATCCCTTATGTCCGGCATTCCAATTTTTTCTTGCACCCAATTGGTATTTGCATCTGCAATACCGCCGTAATATACATTTTTCTTCAAATATTTTAAAAGAGTTTTCACATCATTGTGGCGATCAGAGCTTTGAAGTAAGTTAATAGCAATAGGTCTAGAACCTGTTTGGCTCAAAGGCAAATTGAAAAGGGAAACGACTGTTTGTTTGGCTTCGTCTGTGTAGCCACTTTTTCCTCCAATATATCCATCATTTTTTAGAAACTGACTAATGTTTGACCAACTGTGAGTTTTGGTGGAATAACTATTTTTAGTAGTAATTTTAAATAAATCTGATTGTTGTTGTGTTATGTATCCAGCCAATTTAAACATATCAGATACAGTTGATTGGTTGTGCAGAGTTAAGCCGCTCGGGTCTTCATAGAAAGTGGAAGTCATTTGTAAGGCTGATGCTTCTTGATTCATTTTTGCGATAAAACTATTCCTACCAAAATGTAAAGCAAGCGCTTCTGCTGCATCATTGCTTGATTCTAAAAGAAGTGGATATATTAGATCGGAAATTTTTATTTTTTCTCCCAATTTTAATTCTCCATTTTGTCCAGCAGTCGCCAAGGCATTTTTTGTTATTTTTGTTGTTTCGTTTGGTTTTTTTAATTTACTAGTGACAAGCGCGGTCATTAGTTTGGAGGTAGAGGCTATCGGAAACTTTTGATCTTGGTTTTTTGCTAGAATTACTTCTCCGGTATTTAAGTCGCCGATCAAATAAGCTTTAGCAGATACTTTTGGCCCTCCATTTGTGTCGTTGTTAATATAATAATATTGAAGTTTTGCTGTCTCAGTGGTTTTTTCTGGGGCAATAAGTTGAATTACTGAGGCTTCGCCTGTCTGCGTGAGTAGGTTGTTTTGCGTTTTTAAAATTTTTTCTTCAAAAAAAGAAAATGTAAAATTAGCTAAAGATATTCCAATAAAAATCGAAAATATTCCCCATAAAATTTTTGCATTTTTAAATCTTTTCATATTAAAATAAAATGTAATCTATTGTTTTTCTTTCTAAATCAACTGCTTTTACTTTTATTTTAACATGGTCACCGAGACGGTATCTTTTTTTATTTTTTTGTCCAGTTAGTTCTAGTTTTTTTTCATTTAAAACATAAAAATCATCTTTTAGATCTCGTATTCGCACGAGACCTTCACATTTTGTTTCTATTTCTTCAACATACATACCCCACTCCGTTATGCCACTTATTATCCCATTAAAACTTTCTCCTTTACGTTTGGACATATATTCCACTTGTTTGTATTTTATTGAGGCTCGTTCGGCGTCCGAAGCGCGTTTTTCTTGCTCAGAAGATATTAACGCAATTTTTTCATATTCAAATAATTTCTCTCTTAATTTATCATTTGTAATTTTTTTCTTTGCCAAATAATCACTAAGTAATCTATGCACTATAATGTCTGGATATCTTCTAATAGGAGAAGTAAAGTGTGTATAATATTCAAAAGCCAAGCCATAGTGTCCAATATTTTTTGTAGAATAAATTGCTTTTGCCATAGACCTTATTACAGCACGATGTACTGTGTCGCTCATTGTTTTATTTGTATTTTTATCTTTTAAACTCGCAAGTAATTTGTTTATTTCATGTGTTGGAATTATCCCATTCTGCAAAGATACTTTATGTCCTAAACTTTGTAAGAAAAACACTAGATCAGCCATTTTTTCTTTTGAAGGTTCATCATGAATGCGATAGATGGAAGTGTTTTTAGAGAGAACTTTCGCTACTTTTTTATTTGCAAGCAACATAAATTCCTCAACTAATTTATTTGAATCACCTCGTTCTTTTTTTATTACTTTTATTGGTACACCTTTATCATCTAGAACAAATTTAACTTCTTCTTGGTCAAGAGATATAGCGCCTTTTGCAAATCTTTCTTTAGTAAATTTTTTTGCTAAATTATTTAAAATAGAAAGCTCTTTATGAAAGGGAGCATTTACATTTTTTATTGTTTTCTCTGCTTCTTCATAAGTAAATCTTTTTTGTGAATGTATGATTGTATGACCAAAATATTCACTTTTTATTTTTGTGTTTTTATTAATTATAAATACTGCGCTCATCGTGAGTCGATCTTTATGGGGGATTAAGCTGCATAAATCATTTGAAAGAATTTCTGGGAGCATCGGTATTGTTCTATCTACTAAATAAACCGAAGTTCCTCGTTCACGTGCCTCAATATCTAGCGCGCTACCAAGTCTAACATAGTGTGAAACGTCTGCGATGTGTATGCCTATTTCATATTCATCATTTGAAACTTCTTTAAAAGAAATTGCATCATCAAAATCTTTTGCGTCTTCTGGGTCAATCGTAAAAGTTAGTGTTTTTCTAAAATCACGACGCCCTTCATAATCACTTTTTTTAATTCCTTCACATTTTATTTTTCTTGCTTCTTCTTCTACCTTATTGGGAAGTTCTGAATCAAAACCTTTTTCTATCGCAATGGCATTCATTTCGGTATTATTATCACCAGGTTTTCCTAAAACTTTTATTACTTTTCCAATTGGGGCTTTTTGCGCATCTTTCCACAAAACTATTTCCACAAAAACCTTTTGTCCCATTTTTGCGTTATTAAAATTTTCTTTTGGGATTAGAATATCCGTATACATTTTTGTATCATCTGGTTTCAAAAAAACTACATTATTTTCTTGCTCCAAGACTCCAGTGAAGCGTATTTTTGCGCGAGAAATTATTTTTACAACTTCGGCAGTTTGACGTCCACGACCCTTGGGGTGCAGGAGTATTTCTACTATGTCTCCATGTAGAGCAGTGTTCAAATGTTTAAAATCAATTTCTGGATCTTGTTCTTTGTTTTTTCCTATTCCAATAGCTACATATCCTGTGCCTTTTGAAGAAATAGAGATTATGCCTTGCAATTTGTTTATTTGTTTACTATTTTGACTTTTCACCTTATAAATATAGCATAAATTTTCTTGTTTGCCTTTTTAAATTTTTATGTTAAGCTATCCTTATGTTAAAAATAAGACTTCAGAGGATAGGTAGGAAGAATGATCCGTCGTTTCGGGTTGTTTTAACTGATTCAAAAAATAGCACCAAGAGCGGACGATTTTTAGAAATTGTCGGAACTTATAATCCAAAGGCTGGAGAGACAAAATTTGAAGCTGATAGAATAAAATATTGGATGTCCAAAGGCGCAAAGCTTTCTGACACAATGCACAATTTTTTAGTGCATCAAAAAGTTATTGAAGGGAAGAAGGTAAATGTTTTACCCAAAAAGAAACCAACATTAAAGAGAAAGGAATTGAAAACTAAGAAATAGTTTTATATAATTACCAGAGCAGTCATTCGGTCGTATACTGCAAAGATTAGCAAAAGATTAAATTAAAAAATATTATGATAGAAGAAGCTGATAAGATATTTCTAGAGTATGTAGTAAAAGCTCTTGTTGACAATCCAAACGATGTGAAGATTGAGCGTTCTTTAGATGAAATGGGAGTTCTTATAACTCTTACTGTAAATCCTGCTGATATGGGTAAGATTATCGGAAGGATGGGGAATACTGCAAAAGCAATCCGCACATTGCTTCGCATCATTGGTATGAAGAATAACGCTCGCGTAAATCTAAAGATTAATGAACCAGAAGGAAGCGTTAGGCCTGAAAGAGTTGAGAGACCAACGGGATTCACAAATTCTGCTCCAACAATGAAAACTGTTGATCAGGCAATGGAAGACTTGAAGGGCATTTAATGCGTTTTCATATAATTACAATTTTCCCCAATATTTATGATTCATATATGAATGAGTCTATTATTGCTCGAGCAATAAAAAATAAAAAAATATCTTTAAGTTTTTATAATCCAAGGGATTATGTAAAAGGAAATAAAAGCAATTATAAACCCGTAGATGGCAAGCCTTATGGCGGGGGAGCTGGCATGGTGCTTCAAGCTGAACCTATATTGAAAGCCTTTACCAAAGTTGAAAAGCAGGTAAAAAATAAAAAGAGAAAAGTTGTAATTTTTTCAGCCAAAGGTAAACCTTTTAATCAAAAAATAGCCTATGATTGGGCACAAAAATATGAAGAAATAGTTTTTATCACCGGTCGCTACGAAGGTATTGATGAGCGGGTTAAATTAGCGCTCAAAGCCGAGGAAATTTCTATTGGACCATACGTGTTAACTGACGGTGATGTGGCGGCAATGGTTGTTTCTTCGGTAGTGGTCAGACTTTTGCCCGGAGTGATTCGCTTAGAATCTTTAAAAGAAGAATCTCATTGGAATTTATTATTAAAAAAAGAAAAGCGGGGCGAATTGGGCGAGAGCGGTTTAGAATATCCACACTATACTCGTCCAGAAATTTTAAAATATAAAGGTAAAAATTACAGAGTGCCAAAAGTTCTACTCTCCGGAAATCATAAAAAGATTGAAGAGTGGAGGAAGAAAAAATAAACTTGACTTATATATACAACAATATATACTATATACATGAATAATGCAGTAATAAATTTTAATACGGACCCAAAGGTGAAGAAGGAATTTATTAAAACCCTAGATGAGATGGGGCTTACTCTTTCTATAGCATTAAATCATGCGGTTAGAAAAATCATAGCTGAAAAAAGAATAGAATTTACCACTCCTGAAATACCAAATGCTAGGTTGAGAAGATCTATAGAAGAGGGGCGCAAGGAGTATGCGACCGGCAAAATGAAGGCGTATAAAAATTGGGAGGATTTAGAAAAACATCTCCTGTCTTTATGTTAGTTATTTTAACGACTAAAAAATATAACAAATCTTTCTCAAAAAAAGATAAATTTGTGCAAAAGAAAGCTATTGAAAGAATTAAACTTTTTCAGCAAGATCCTTTTAATATTTTATTAGATAACCATAAATTACACGGAGAATATGAAGGATGTAGTAGTATAAATATCACCGGTGATTTTCGGGCAATTTTTGAATATATTACTGAAAACCAAGTAGTTTTTTATGACATAGGTACTCACCCAGAATTATACGGATAGTTGTTGCTTGCGTTAGGCAAGACCTAACACATAAACCAATCGGCTCAAATGGTGGGAATTGAGCCGATTGCTCAGTAATCCCCATTTTTATTTGACAAAAAAGATGAAATAGAGTAAGGTGATTTAGATTCATTGATTGAGTATCGGATGCAATCTTGTGCTTATTATTACAAGGTTTTTAACTTAATCATATCTAAATAAATTTTAAGAAGCTAAAGAAAAGCATTTTTCATCTGTTTTTCTTTATTTTCTTTTTTTGTTTAGAAAAAACTAATTATGGCTAAAGAAATAAGTGAAACAAAGCGTCCGAAAAAGTATTTTAATAGATACAAAAAACCTTTGGTGGAATTTCCAAATTTAATTGAAGCTCAATTAAAAAGTTTTAAATGGTTAGTAGAGACTGGCATCGGAGAAGTCTTTAAAGAATTTTCTCCAATTATAGATTATTCTGGAAAAAAGTTTCAACTGGAATTTACTTCTTTTTCTTTGAGTGAATCTAAAATTGATGAAAATGATTCTAAAATAAATAAACTTTCTTATCAAGGATTACTCAAGGCGCGAGTAAAATTAACTAATAAAATTCTTGGAACTATTAAGGAGCAGGAGATTTTTATGTCGGAGTTTCCTTTGATGACAAACCACGGAACTTTTATTATCAATGGAGTAGAACGGGTTATTGTGCCACAACTTGCGCGAAGTTTTGGAGTATTTTTTACAGAAGCTGAAAGCAAGGGTAATAAATATTTTGGCGCAAAAATTATTCCAGCTCGCGGAGTTTGGATTGAAATAGAGTCAGAGTCTGATGAAGGAATTTATATAAGAATAGATAAAAAGAGAAAATTTCCTGCGGTAGCATTATTGCGAGCTATGGGTTATGAGACCAATGAAATGATATTAGAAGCATTTAAAGGTAATTCTTTGGCAGAAGAAATAATTAAAGCGTCTTTAGTTAAAGATGGAGTAAAAAGTTTGAATGATTCTTGTGTTGAAATTTATAAGCGTTTACGAGATGGTGATATGGCGACTGCTGACAATGCTAGAGAATTTATTAATTCTTTATTTACTGCGGAACGTTATGATCTTTCTCCAGTAGGACGATTTAGATTTAATCAACGTTTTGGTAAGGGAATGGATGAGAGCGAGATGGCTCGTAGGATAATTTCTAAAGAAGATTTAGTGACAGTAATTTCTCATATTATTATCTTAAACAATACACCTCTTGCAAAATCTGATGACATAGATCATCTGGGTCAGAGACGAGTGCGTTTCGTTGGAGAAATACTTCAACAAAAAGTGCGTACAGGGATGATGCAAATTAAAAGAAATATTCAAGATAGAATGTCTATTATTGATGTTGATACAGCAATGCCTATTGCTATTATTAATCAGCGACCACTTCAAGCTCGTATTAAAGAATTTTTCACTACGAACCAGCTTTCACAGTTTATGGCGCAAGAAAATGTGCTTTGTGAAATGGAGCATTTACGTACTCTGTCAGCTCTTGGGCCCGGAGGTTTAACCCGTGAACGGGCTGGATTAGAGGTTCGCGATGTGCATCCTTCACACTATGGAAGAGTTTGTCCTATTCATACTCCAGAAGGTCCAAACATCGGGCTTATTTTACACCTTTCAACTTATGCAAAAATAAATGATTTTGGAATTATTGAAACTCCTTATGTAAGAGTTACTAAGGGAAAAATAACTGGCGAAATTGTTTACTTGAATGCGCTTGAAGAAGAAAAATATAACATTGCGCATGCTGGAATTCCTTATGATATCAATGGAAAAATAACTGAAGAAAAAGTAGAAGCAAGAATAAAAACAGAACCAGGAACAGTTTCTCCAACTCAGGTTGATTTTATTGATGTTGCCCCGAATCAAGCTTTTTCCATAGCAACTTCGATGGTTCCATTTTTGGAGCATAATAATGCGAACCGCGCGCTCATGGGAAGTAATATGCAGAAACAGGCTGTCCCTTGTGTATTGCCAGAAATGCCACTTGTTGCAACCGGAATTGAAGAATTGGCGGCGCGAGATTCAGGCAGATTGGTGATAGCATCCGATGATGGCATTGTTTCTTATTTGGATGCTAAAAAAATAGTTATAAAAGGCAAAAAGGAAATAACTTACACTCTAATTAATTTTTTAAGAAATAATAATTTTGCTGTTTTTCATCAGCGTCCATCGGTAAGTGTTGGTGATAAAATAAAAAAGGGTGATGTGTTGGCAGATACGAGCAGTACTGTGAATGGACAGATTTCAATTGGTCAAAATATTTGTGTGGCCTTTTTGTCATGGTCTGGGTCAACTTATGAAGATGCTATTGTTATTTCTGAACGTCTTGTGAAAAAAAGTAAATTTACATCAGTGTACGTTGAGGAATTTATTTGCGCGGTTCGTGATACTAAACTTGGACCTGAAATTACGACACGTGATATTCCAAACGTTGGGGAACTTAGATTAAAAGATTTAGATGAAGATGGTATTATCCGTATTGGAGCTGAAGTAAGAGAGAATGATATTTTAGTTGGTAAGATTACTCCAAAAGGCGAGACTGAGCTTACTCCAGAAGAGCGACTCCTTCGTTCAATCTTTGCTGAGAAGGCGCGTGATGTAAAAGATACCTCTCTTCGTATGGAGCACGGCAAGCGTGGACGTATTATTGGTGTAAAAATTTTTTCTCGTAGTTTAGGACATACACTTGAAGCTGGAATTATAAAGAAAATAGTAATAGAAGTTGCTCAGATTAGAAATATTTCAGTTGGTGACAAAATCTCAGGAAGACATGGAAATAAGGGAGTTATTTCAACAATTCTTCCAGAAGAAGATATGCCATATATGGCTGATGGTACACCCGTAGATGTTATTCTTTCACCACTTGGTGTTCCTTCTCGTATGAATTTGGGACAAATTTTAGAAATACATTTAGGTATGGCTGCAAATAGTCTTGGTTATCAAGCAATTGTTCCGCCATTTTTAGGAGCCAAACAGGAAGAAATAAAAGAAGAATTAAAAAAGGCTGGACTTCCAGAAAATGGTAAATTGAAACTTTTTGATGGACGAACTGGGGAAGCATTTCAGCAAGATGTAGCAGTCGGATATATGTATATGCTTAAACTTCATCATATGGTGGAAGATAAGATTCACATGCGTTCAGTAGGTCCTTACTCTCTTATTACTCAACAACCTCTTGGTGGAAAAGCTCAAGGTGGAGGACAAAGATTTGGAGAAATGGAAGTCTGGGCGCTGGAAGGTTATGGCGCAGCTTATACGCTTCGTGAAATGTTAACAATTAAGTCTGATGATATACTTGGTCGTTCTGCAACTTTTGATTCTATTATTAAAAATGAACCGATTAGACCACCAAATTCTCCAGCATCATTTAATGTTTTGTTAAATTATTTGCGAGGTCTTGCTCTTGATGTCGATTTAAAAAAGGAAAATAAATAAATAATATGAAAACATTAAATACAACTGAATTTGATTCTATCGCGCTACGGCTTGCCAGCCCAGAGCAGATTAAAGAATGGTCTTTTGGAGAAGTTACCAAGCCAGAAACAATAAACTATCGTACTGGAAGATCTGAGAGAGGCGGTCTCTTTGATGAGAAAATTTTTGGTCCAGAAAAAGATTATGAATGTTATTGTGGAAAATATCGTCGAATTCGTTATAAAGATATTATCTGTGAAAAATGTGGAGTTGAAGTTACTCGTTCTATTGTAAGGAGAGAGCGTATGGGGCATATTGAGCTTTCTACTCCAGTTTCACATATTTGGTTTTTGCGAGGAGTTCCTTCTAGGATGAGTATTCTGTTAAATATATCTGTTTCCGACCTTGAAAAAGTTATATATTTTGCTGGATATATTATTGTGAAAGTTCACGAAGAAGAAAAAGAAACAATTCTTTCTGGGTTAGATAAGGAATATAAAACAAAATTAAAAAATTCATCTGATGATGAAACTCGTGAGAAATTAAAAACCTTGCTTTCTATTACTAAGAAAGAAATTGGAGAAATTTATGAAGGAAAAGTTTTGAATGAAATTTCCTTTCACCACTATTCTTTGAAATACGGAACTTGTTTTGAGGCTAACATTGGAGCTGAAGCTATTTACTCCATTTTTAAAAATCTTGATTTGAATAAATTAAAACATCTTACAGAAAAGATGCTTGAAAAAACTAGTGTAGTTGAAAAAGAGAAATTACAAAAAAGACTTTCTCTGATTCGCGCGATGACTTATGCGGGGATTCGACCAGAATGGATGTTCTTGACTGTGATTCCAGTTATTCCACCAGTTTTGCGTCCAATGGTAGCCTTAGATGGTGGACGTCATGCAACTAGTGATCTAAATGATCTTTATCGACGTGTTATAAATAGAAATAATCGTTTAAAGAAATTAAAAGAAATTAATGCTCCAGATGTTATTTTAAGAAATGAAAAAAGAATTATTCAAGAAGCTGTTGACGCTCTTATTGATAATTCAATTGCTAAACAAAATGATTCTGCGGCGATGAGCCAATCTCAAAAACGTCCTCTTAAATCGCTTTCTGATAATTTAAAATCCAAGCAAGGTCTTTTTCGTCAAAATCTTTTAGGAAAACGAGTAGATTATTCAGGACGCAGTGTTATTGTTGTTGGTCCCGAACTTAAATTAAATCAATGCGGATTGCCAAAACACATGGCGCTTGAACTTTTTCGACCATTTGTAATTTCGAAAATTTTACAAGCAGAACTGGCATTTAATATCCGTGGAGCTAATAAACTCATAGAAGAACGTTCTGCCGAGGTATGGGCAATATTGGAAGAGGTTATTCAGGGAAAATATGTGCTTCTAAACCGTGCGCCGACTCTACATCGTTTGGGTATTCAAGCTTTTAATCCAATTTTAATTGAAGGAAATGCTATTCAAGTGCATCCACTTGTTTGTCAGGCTTTTAACGCAGATTTCGATGGAGACCAAATGGCTGTGTATGTGCCGTTACTTGAAGAAGCGCAATGGGAAGCAAAAGAATTAATGGCATCAAATAAAAATTTACTTAAACCGCAAAACGGAGATCCAATAGTACACCCTCGTATGGATATGGTGCTTGGTAGTTATTGGATGACCAAGTCGGTTGACGGGGAAGTTGGTGAAGGTAAGTATTTTTCTAATCCAAATACCGCCATAACTGCTTCTGATTATGGTATTGTATCTCTTCGCGCTAAAATAAAAGTTCTTGCAACAGATACATCTAAATACAAAAAATTTAACGGAGAAATTTTTGAGACTTCTGTTGGAAAACTTCTCTTTAATAGTATTTTGCCAAATGATTTTGCTTACGTGAATGATGAAATGACTCAAAACAGATTGTCTTCTCTTTTGGATGAGATTATAGTTCATTCTGGGGTAGAAAATACTCCTTATATCTTAGATAAGATAAAACAATTTGGATTTAAATATTCTACAGTTTCTGGAACCACTTGGGGATTGGATAATGTTAAAGTTCCAGAAGAAAAGAAAAAAATTATAGAAGAAGGAAAAAAATTAGAAGAAAATATGGTGGCTCAGTGGAGTGAGGGTCTTCTTTCTTTAGATGAAAGATATCAAAAGATTATTGAAATTTGGACGCAGGTTAAGAAAAATTTAGAGAAAGTTTTACCAAATACACTTGATAAAAAAGGTTCTACTTATGATTTATTTACTTCTAAAGCGAGAGGTACGATGTCCAGTCTTATGCAGATGACAGGGATGATTGGTCTTATTCAAAATAACCAAGGTAAAATTCTAGAATTTCCAATTATTCCTTGTTATCAAGAAGGACTTTCTCCAATTGAATATTTCGTTATTACTCATGGCGCTCGCAAAGGCGCATCTGATACAGCTCTTAATACTGCAAAAGCTGGATATTTGACGCGAAGATTGGTAGATGTGGCGCAAGATGTAGTTATTACAGAAGAAGATTGTGGCACAAAAGAAGGTAAAATAGTAACCAGAGAGAATATTTCTGGAATTGAAATTCCACTTTCTAAAAATATTCGTGGAAGAATTTTGGCGAGAGATTTGCAGGATAAAGATGGTAAGGTAATTTATAAGAGAGGATTTTTAATCACAAAAGAAGAAGCTTATAATATTGAAGGAGCTGGTTTTACTGAAGTATTTGTCCGTTCTCCTCTTACATGTAAAACAGTTCATGGTCTTTGTGTTAACTGTTATGGACTCGATTTGGGGCGAAATCATTTAGTAGAACTTGGTGAAGCTGTTGGTATTATAGCAGCTCAAGCAATTGGAGAACCAGGTACTCAGTTGACACTCCGTACATTCCACGCTGGAGGGGTGGCTGGAACGGACATTACCACAGGTCTTCCACGTGTTGAAGAAATTTTTGAAAGACGCATTCCAAAGAACCCTGCTATTATATCTTTGACTGACGGAGAAGTTATCTCTATTACAGCTAAAGACGGTAAAGAGAAAATTATTAAAGCATTATCTGATAGTAAGGTTGATGGTAAAGCAAATGAAATAGAATATGTAGTAGCCTTTCGCAGAATGCCTATTGTTAAAGTTGGGGAATCTGTAAAAAAGGGACAGTTATTAACTGATGGATCAGCGGATATAGCTGAAATGTTTAAATTAGGAAGTAAAGAATTAGTTGAAGAATATATTATTGAGGAAATTAACAAAGTTTATGAGCTTCAAAGCGCTTCAATTTCTAGAAAACATACTGAAATCATTATTCGTCAAATGTTTTCTCGCAGAAAAATAAAAGATGCTGGTGAAACCAATTTCTCTATAGGTGATATTGTTGAAAATACTGCTTTTATAGAAGAAAATATGAGAGTAGAAGAAATAAATGGTAAAAAAGCTATTGCAGAAATAGTAGTGCTTGGTATTACTGAAGTTTCTCTACGAACCAAAAGTTGGTTATCGGCAGCATCGTTCCAAAACACTAATCGTGTCTTAATCGAGAATGCAATAAAGGGCGGTGTTGATTCGCTACGAGGACTAAAAGAAAATGTTATAATCGGACGATTAATCCCAGCAGGAACTGGGTTTAAGAATAAGTTCGTTAAAACTTCTTTAGAGGAATAATATAATTTATGGAAAAAGAATATGATAATTGGAATAAATTAAAAAAATATTTATCAACCAAGAAGTCAAATATTTTTTTTCATGAAAGAGAAATATGGTTTTGTTCACTTGGGAAAAATATAGGTTACGAAGAAGATGGTAAAAATGAACTATTTGAAAGACCTATTTTGGTTATTAGAAAATTTAATAATGATATATTTTTAGCAATTCCGCTTACTAGTTCTAAGAAAGAGGGAAATTATTATCATCAGTATGAATTGAGTGGTAAAACTTACGCCAGTATTTTATCTCAAATAAGACTTTTAGATCGCCGAAGGCTTTCTAGAAAAATTGGCATGATAAAAGAAAGTGATTTTGGTATTATAATTAAGAAATTACACGATATCTTGCCATAAAAGACGAAACCCCCTTACGGGGGTTTCTCGGAGGCCGAAGCCATTTACTAGTGAAGTATAGCAAATACAAAAAATATGTCAAGCGAAAAAGAAAATAAAATATGTCAAAATTGCAAAAAAGACTTTACGATAGAGTCGGAAGATTTTAGTTTTTACGAAAAGATAAAAGTTCCAGCTCCAACATGGTGTCCTGAATGTAGAATAAAACGCCGTTTTGTTTGGAGAAATGAACGAAATCTCTATAAAAATAAATGTAGTCTATGTGAAAGAAGTATAATTTCAATATATTCTCCAGATAAAACATACACCATATATTGTAGTGAATGTTTTCACGGTGATAAGTGGGATGCTTTATCTTTTGGACAAGAGATTGATTTTTCTAAACCTTTTTTGCAACAATTCAAAGAACTCCAACTTAAAGTTCCTCGCATTTATAATTTTGTTTTTCAAAATCATAATAGTGAATACACTAATGGCTCAGCTTTTAACAAAAATTACTACTTAATTTTTGTCAGTGATCACAATGAAGATTGCTCTTATAGCTATTCATTGTTTTATTCTAAAAACTCTCTGGACTGCTTTAACTCTAGCGAGTGTGAATTATGTTATGGATGTATTTCATGTAAAAAATGTTACAAAGTTTTATTTTCAGAAGATTGTTCAAACTCTCAAGACCTTTTTTATTGCAAAAATTGCACTAACTGTCACGATTGTGTAGGTTCAGTAAATTTACGTAATCAACAGTATTATATATTCAATGTTCGGTATTCAAAGGATGAATACTTTCAAAAAATTAAAGAGTTAAATCTCGACACAAGAGAGGGGTTGGAGGAAGTAAAACAAGAATCAGAAAAACTCTGGGTAAAGAATCCGACAAAATATATGCATGGATTTCAAAATGTTAAAACTATAGGCGATTATGTTGTTAATTCAAAAAATTCAGAATTTATATTTGATTCTAACCTTGTGGAAGATTCTAAATTTATTAATCATGGAAACAAATTAAAAACTTGTTATGACGGATACGTTGTTGTTGATGGTTCTGAATTATCCTATGAAATTGTAAGTGCAATATCTCTCAATAATGTAAAGTTTAGTTATTGTGCTTGGCATAATTTTAATGGAACTTACATGGATACCTGTGAAAATTCTGATCATCTTTTTGGTTGTGTTGGTTTAAGAAAAAAGCAGTATTGTATATTAAATAAACAATATACAAAAGAGGAATATGAGGAACTTGTACCAAAAATCATAGAAAATATGCAGAAAATGCCTTATACAGATTCAAATGGGAAAGAATATTATTATGGAGAATACTTCGCTCCAGATTTAAGTCCTTTTGCCTATAACGAAACTGTGGCTCAAGAATATTTACCACTCTCACAAAGAGAAGCAGAAAGTCAGGGGTATAAATGGAAAGAACCAGAAATCAGAAATTATATTATTGAAATAAATCCCAAAGAACTTCCAATTTCTATATCTGCTACACTAGAAGATATAATTGGAAAAGTAATTGGTTGCGAATATAAAGAACAGTGCAATCACCAATGTACTTTAGCTTTTAAGATTACTGATTCTGAATTACAATTTTACCAGAAAATGAATCTACCATTACCAAATAAATGTCCTAATTGTCGTCATGCTGAAAGATTTGTAAAACACAATCCACTTAAATTTTGGCACCGAACATGCCAATGTAAAGGTGATTCATCAACGAATGATCTGTATAAAAATACTGCTCAACATACTCATGGAAACGAAGTTTGTCAAAATGAATTTGAAACTTCATATTCGCCTGACCGAAAAGAAATAATTTACTGCGAAAAATGTTACCAGCAGGAGGTGTATTAAACTGTCAAACATCGGGTGTTTGACAGTAATATGTTTTATTAGTAGAAATGTTATTAGAAAATTATGAATTCATCAGTCCAACAAATTAAGGAGAAGCTATCAATTGAAGAAGTAGTCTCTTCTTATATAAAGCTCGAAAAGGCAGGCTCAAACTTGAAGGCAAAATGCCCATTTCATAATGAAAAAACTCCTTCTTTTTTCATTTCTTCTGATAGGGGTACTTACTATTGTTTTGGTTGTGGAGCATCCGGAGATATTTTTACTTTTGTTGAAGAGTTTGAAGGACTTGATTTTAAGGGCTCACTAAAACTTTTGGCGGATAGAGCTGGAATTCCGCTTGAAGCTTATAGCAAGGAAGCTCAAGAAGTTGAAAGTGAAAAAGAAAAAATATATAGGGTAATGGAAGAGGCCACCAGATATTTTGAAAACAATTTAAAAGAAAATAGGGAAGTATTCGAATATTTAAAATCTCGTGGTTTACAAGATAAAACTATAAAAGATTTTAGAATAGGGTTTGCTATTTTAGATTGGCGTAAATTGTATGATTATTTAAAGTCCAAAAATTTTACCGACAGCGTGATAGAGCGTGCCGGTCTTGTCAAAAAGCCGGATAATGCAAGTAAAGCAATGTATGATAGATTTCGTGGACGAATAATATTTCCTATCTCTGATTCTAGTGGCCGAATCGTAGCTTTTTCGGGAAGAATCTTTATTGATGATGGAAAATCTGCTAAATACTTAAATAGCCCAGAAACTCCAATTTTTAGCAAAAGCACGATACTTTATGGTATAGATAAGGCAAAATCTGCAATTAAAAAATTTGATTTTTCTATTGTAGTAGAAGGACAATTTGATTTGATTTTATCTCATCAGGCGGGATATAAAAATACTGTTGCTACTTCAGGAACTTCGTTAACTCAAGAAGATTTTATTGATGGCCGAAAATTAAATAGTTTTGGGATGATTAGTCGTCTATCGAATAATATTATATTTGTGTTTGACTACGATAAAGCAGGATTTTTTGCTTCAGTGAGAGCAGCAAAAATTGCTCTTGATTTGGATATGAATGTTAAAGCAATTGAGATGCCCAAAGATATGGATCCAGCAGATTTAATTTCAAAACAAGGAGAAAATGCATGGAGAGAAGCTATTAAAGCAGCGAAGTATCTCATTCAATTTTTATTTGAAAAATATATTCCTAAATCAGAAAAGGCCGATTCCTTAACAAAAAAATTAGAAATTTCTAAAAATATTATCCCGGTTTTAAACCATATAAAAAATCCAATCACGAGAGCTCACTTTTTGTCTTACATATCAGACAAATCAGGAATAAGTGAAGATAATATTAAAGATATTGCAAATAGTAAATTAGAAAATAATCAAGAAAGTATTGTAAATATTGAAAATAATCCAAGAATTTTTAGAAAAGATTATATAGAACGTAAACTTTTGGGTATCGCCTTATGGCAACAAACTCTCTCTACCTCCACGGTGGATTTTAAGATAATTTTAGAAAAATTAGTGGAAGCTTTTGAAAAATATAAAGATATAAAAGAAGATTTAATTTTTGAAGCAGAAGTATTTTATCCTAATAACGAAAATTTAGAAAAAAGTGTGGAAGAGATGTTCCTCAATCTTGAAGAAGAAAATATAAATGAAGAATTCGGTAGAAAAATGTTGGAATTGAAACAAGCATCAGATGACGAAACAGGAAAAAAGATTTTGCAAGAAATAAATGAAATAAATAAAAGAAAAGAAGATATTAAAAATGGTCGTCTAAAGAAATAACATGCGTCGCGCTTTAATGGACGATTGCGCGACGTGATTTCGTAAAATCAATATGAAAAAGAAAAAGATAAAAAAGATAGTAAAAAAAGCTGCAAAAAAAGTAAAAAAGCTTAAGAAAAAAATAAAAAAAGTTAAAAAATTTAAGAAAAAGAAAATCGCCTCAACGGCGATCCGCCGAAAAGGCGAAAAACTATCTTTTGCTGAGAAAAAGGCTAAAAAATTAGATGTTTTAGCGAATAGTCTTATAGAAAAAGGAAGGAAGCGTGGGTTTATTACTTATGATGAGATATTAAAAACTTTTCCTGATATAGAAAACAATCTTTTGTTTTTAGATGAGCTTTATGAAAAGTTTGCAATAGCTTCTATCGATGTATTAGAAGGTGGAAACTTGCTTAATTTAGACATTGACTTGAATGATAAAGATTTAAATAAAGGCACGATGCATGATTCCATTCAAATGTATTTAAAAGAAATAGGACAATATCCTTTAATTCATGCGAGTGATGAAAAAGATCTAGCTAAGCGTATTGAGCGTGGAGATATTGAAGCAAAAAATTTATTAGCGCGCGCTAATTTACGCTTAGTGGTTTCTATTGCAAAAAAATATGTAGGTAGAAGCGCTAATTTAACCTTGCTTGATTTGATTCAAGAAGGAAATCTTGGATTATTTAAAGCAGTTGATAAATTTGATTGGACTAAAGGATATAAATTTTCTACTTATGCTACTTGGTGGATTCGTCAGTCTATTACTCGAGCATTAGCTGATCAATCTAGAACCATTCGTATTCCAGTGCATATGGTAGAGACAATTTCTAAATATAAACAAACTCATCGTCGACTTAGTCAGGATTTAGGCAGGGAACCACTTGCAGAAGAGATCGCTACTGAAATGGGTATTCCAGTTGAAAAAATTCATGTTATTGAAAACATCTCACAGGAAACAGTATCACTAGAACAGCCTGTTGGAGATGATGATGATAAATCAACATTGGAGAATTTTATTCCAGATGACAAAATTTTACGTCCAGATCAAGAAGCTTCTCGCCGAATTCTTTCTGATCAGATTCGCGAAGTATTAGAAGAGTTAAATCCAAAAGAGCGTAGAATCTTAGAAATGCGTTATGGCTTGCTTGATGGTATTCAGCATACTTTAGAGAGGGTGGGGGAAGAGTTTGGAGTAACCCGTGAACGTATTCGTCAAATCGAAGCGAAAGTCCATGAAAAACTTCGCCAGCATGAAAAAATCGCTCGTTTGAAAAACTACTTTGATTAGATTATTTCAACACAGCGTCGATTTTTGGTTTTACTGTACTTAATGGTTCGGCTCCATTGATAGTTCCTGCAATTTTTCCATCTTTTAAGATGAATCCTTTTGGTGTGCCAGTAACTCCAGCAGCAGATCCTTCTTTATTGGAATCTTTAACTGCTTCCGTGTATTTATTACTATCTAAACATTTATCAAAAATAGAGTTATCTAAGTTAAGTTCTTTCGCAAAAGATTTTAATTTAAGATCTGCAAAGTTTCCTTTGTTTTCTCCACCATGATGGGAGTAAAGATAATCATGATATTCCCAGAATTTTCCTTGGTCTCCTGCGCATCTCGCAGCTTCTGAGGCTTTTACTGATTCTGGACCTAGGAAAGTAAAGTCTCTATATACAAGCAATACTTCTCCATTTTTTACATAATTATTAATAATTTCAGGCATAAAAGGAGTCCACGTAGGATCATTTTTTCTTAGGTAATCCATTACAGGTTTCATGGAAGGCGAATTAATTTCTATTCCTGTAACTGCTGCACAAAAAGGACACTGAAAATCCTCATACATAATAAGGGTAACTTTTGCCTGTGGGTTTCCTAGTATTCTATCTTTTTTTGCAACAGGAGCCAGTGTTGCAGTTGTTACTGGAATTCCATTTCCAGTTGTAGTTTTTGGATTTTGAGGTGCTGAGCTACCTTTTAATAAAATTGCTCCGGCTATTAAAACTCCTGCTATAATTATTGCGCTAATTATCGATTTTTGACTATTATTTTCCATAATTTTTTATTATAAATTGTAATATGCCATTGTAGCATATTTTGCTCAAAAGTAGTATAATTAATATATTATTAATTTAATTAACCTGCCTATGCTGAAACTTCGGCGAGGCGAAGAAAAATATATGTGTAATGGAAAATGTGGGGGTATGTGTATTTGTGCTAAGGTTGGTAAAGTTTTACTAATTATAGGAGGTTTAAATTGGGGTTTGGTTGGTATTGGAATGTTGATGAGTGTTAACTTGAATGTTATTAATATAATTTTTGGTTCTATGCCAACCCTTGAGGCTATCATATATATTCTTGTAGGTATTGCAGCCGTTATGAAGATTTTTGGTTGCAGATGCAAGAAATATATGGAAGCGCACGCTACTTGTTGTGGAGTAGAGAAAATAGAAGAAAAGATGTAATTTTAGAAGAATACATGATTTCAGCCTTTGATTTTATATTTTATATTTTGATCTTTTTGTCTGTTTATGTGCAGGTGTTTTTTCTTGTTACTTTTATTGAAAATAGAAAAAAAATTGTTATTAGAAATGGAAAAATTAAACTAAAAAATTACCCAGCTATTTCTATTACTGTACCTTGTTGGAATGAGGAAAATACGGTTGAAAAAACAGTAAACTCTTTACTTGATTTAAATTATCCCAAAGATAAACTTAAAATATTTCTTATTGATGATGGATCTACAGACAAGACGTTGGACGTGATAAATAAGTTCAAAGATTATCCTAATATAAAAGTTTTTCATAAAGAAAACGGAGGAAAATTTACTGCGCTTAATTTGGGGCTCGAACATTGTGACACTGATTTTTTTGGTGGTCTAGACGCTGACTCATTTGCGGATCCTGAATCTCTTGTTCGTATTATGAGTTATTTTGAAAAGGATTCTGAAGCCATGGCGGTTGCTCCATCGGTAATTATATCCAATTCAAAAAATATTATAAAAAAGGCGCAAAAAGCTGAATATAATATGGGTGTTTATTTTAAGAAAATGCTTTGTTTCTTGGGAGCTATTAATGTCACACCAGGGCCTATGACAATTTTTAAGAAAAAAGTATTTGATGATCTGGGGGGGTATCGTCATGGTCATAATACAGAAGATATGGAAATTGCTTATCGCATGCAGAAAAATAACTACAAAATTGAACATTGTAATGATGCATATGTTTATACAAATACACCTGGAACAACTAAAAAGCTTTATAAACAAAGATTGCGTTGGATTTATGGTTTTATTAATAACACCATTGATTATCGGAAAATTTTGTTTAGAAAAAAATATGGAAATTTTGCTGTATTTACTTTACCTATGGGAGTTATTTCTATTCTTTCTGTATTCTATCTTTTTAGCAGAATAGTTTATAATTTGGGAAATTTTTTATATTCAAAAATTGTTCAATTAAAAATAGTTGGTTTTAGTTTTAAGATAAAAAGTTTTATTTTTGATCCATTTTTTATAAATATTCAATCTTTTATATTTTTGGTTTTTTCTATTTATTTTTTGGTAATTTTTGCAATGATTTTAGGGCGAAGAATGACCGAAGGAAAATGGGGTTTATCTATGGATATGTTTTATTTTTTCCCAATTTTTACTATTATTGCTCCGTTTTGGCTCATGAAAGCTGTTTATAATACTCTTTTGCAAAGAAAGCCTGCTTGGAGATAAAAATGTATGAATAACAACATTGATTGGAAAAAATATTTAATTGTATTTTTTATTACTGTGGGACTTTTTGTAACCGCTATTTATTTGAGTAATTATTTTGGTAATCAAAAAATTAATCAATTAAAAACAATTCAAGATAAGATAGCAATTGACATACTTTCTTCAGAAACTCAATTTTCTTTGCTCTCGGAGCTTTCCTGTAAAAGTATTTCTGATTCTGTGTTTTCAAGCGAGCTGGGAGAACTTGGTAACAAACTAGAATGGAGTCAGAATAATTTAGGCGCTACGGATGAGGTATCTTATTTGAAGAAATATTATTCACTACTACAAATTAAAGATTATTTATTAGCAAAAAAGATTTCTTCAAGGTGTGGAACAAAATCTGCATTTATTCTTTATTTTTATACTACAGCAGCAAATTGTAGTTTGTGCGGACAAGAGAGTTTAGTGCTTTCAACACTTCGAGAGGAGTACCCTGAACTTCGTGTGTATTCTTTTGATTACAGCACTGATCTATCGGCTGTTACTTCTATGCTTCAAATTTACAAAATAAAAGATACAGAGCTTCCAGCATTAGTTATTGACGATGAAGTGTTGACTGGTTTCCATAGTTTAGAAGACCTCGAAGCTCGTGTTCAAGATTCTTTTAAGCTTCAAGAAGCATTGCCAGCTGGGGATATTAAAAAGTAATCTTAATTTTTGAGCCGTCTCTTGGATTCAAGCTTTAAAAACCTAGATACTTACTTGTGTGAGTTCGTTTTGGGGTGTCTTTGTTATGGTATAATGTAAAATATAAATAGTTGAGGTATAATGAATCGGATGGTCAAACAATTGTCAAAAATGTTAAAATTTTTCTTGGTGGTTGTTTTGATTTCCGGATGGATTTTTTCCGGCTGGCCGGGGATTCAAACAGTGGAAGCGGTCACAACGGATACTTTCACCGCCTCAACCACTTGGACAGCGCCAACGGGCGTAACTTCTGTTACCGCCGAAGTTTGGGGCGGTGGAGGCGGAGGCGGCGGACAAAATCTAGCGACAGATGGTGGCGGTGGCGGTGGCGGTGGCGCGTATTCTAAGCAAACAGCGATTACGGTTGTTCCGGGAAACAGTTACACGGTTACTGTAGGCGCAGCGGGAGCAGGCGGAACTAGCGGCTGTGGCACAACGGGTGGAGACAGTTCGTTTGTCAATATTTCAACTGTTCTAGCAAAAGGAGGAGTAGGCGGCTGTAACTCCACTGGTACGCCGCCGGCAGGAGGTGCGGGTGGCGCGGCGGCTTCCGGAGTGGGGGGTACTAAATTCGATGGGGGTCAGGGAGAGATAGGAAAAAATAACGCTACTGGTGTTGGCGGCTATGGCGGTTCTTCCGCCGGTACAGCCGCAGTTGGGTTTAGCGGTCCCCAAGCATGGAGTACCGAAATTTATCCTACCGCCAGTACTCCCACGGGCGGAGGACATGGTGGCGACGGCGGAGCGAAGAGTGCCAACGGAGTAGCGCCTGTTAGCGGCAACAGCGGCGGTGGCGGAGGTTCGGGAGAAGGCACTGCTATGACGGGTGGAGCTGGAGCTGTCGGTAATGTGATTCTTACTTACAACAAGCCTCCAAATGCTCCTTCGCAGGATTCTCCGGCAAACGCTACTACAGGTGTTTCCGTTACCCCGACATTTTTAATGACCGCAATTGACGCCGATACCACAGTGGACAATTTGAGTTATAAGGTAACGATTTATTCCAACAGCGCCTGCGCCACGGTTGTGCAAACTAATGATCAAGCAGTAAGTTCAACCGGCTGGACAAGCACAAACGCAACCTGCACCGCGAGTCCGACGGCTTGCTACACTTCCGGCACCCAAGGAAGTTTTTTGACCCAGACCGCCCTTTCCGCCAGCACGCAGTATTGGTGGAAAGCGTCAGCCAAAGACCCGGACGGAAGTGGCGTTTTTATGGATTCTTCAACCTGCAATACTTTTACTACCGGCGCGGCACAGTCTCTAACCTTTAGCTTAGGCGCGAATAGTTTGAATTTAGGAACTCTGTCAACAGCGGCTACGATCACTGGATCACACACTATGAATGTGAGCACCAATGCCGCAAACGGAGTAGCGGTAACTTATTCCGGCGCGACCCTGACTTCAGGCGCAAACACGATTACCGCGATGTCAACGGCCGCCGCGAGTTCCGTTGGCACAGAGCAGTTTGGGATAAACGCTAAACTTAATACAACGCCGGCTGTGGGCGCGGAATGTTCAGGTACCGTTCCGATTGCCGCGGCCGCAACTGGTTACGCTACTGTCAACAGCTACAAATTTGTGACGGGCGAAACGATTGTAAGCTCTACCGGCTCCATCAACAGCACTGTGTGCACGATTTCATACATCGCCAACATTGCGCCACCAACCGAAGCCGGGAGTTATACCTCTACTTTGACTTATGTTGCGACGGGGACCTTTTGATGGTAAAATCAAACTGTGGATAAGTTTTTAAAAAGTATGTTATAATTAAATGGTTAGTAGTAAAAATATGAAAAATATCGTAAAAATTCTCTCTCTCTCTCTCTCTCTCTCTTGCACAGATAGATTTGGAAAAAGTTTCAACTTGCGAACCAATTAGTCATCGCTAATTGTTTTTTTGTTTTATTATAAGGTCTAAAAAATAAAGTCGAAAGTTTAATTATAATAGTAAATAAAATATGAAGAAAATAAATATAATTACAAGTTTAGGATTAATCATTGCAATGTTCATGATACTCGTCGGGCCATTCGCGCAAACGGCGTATGCCGCCACTATTACCACAGCCTCTGACACGCTTAGCACTGTCGCTCCGAGCGTAGTCGCGAACCACACAATTCTTTTTGGCTCGCCAACCGGCATCGCCGGTGGTGGTACCGTAACTATTACATTTCCAGCTGGCTTTAATATGGGTACCGTGGCTTTTGGAGATATAGACTTCGCTACAGGTAGCACTAGCACATGTTCAAGCGCTACATATACTGAACAAACTTTGGCCGCTACAGCCGCTACCACAACTTGGGGTGCGGCTGTATCTGGGCAAGTTTTAACCATCACTTCCGGTACCGGCACTTCCACGGCCGGCAATTGTCTTCGTTTGAAGATAGGTACCAACACTACGGGGGGTACGAATCAAATTACCAACCCGACGGCCGCCAGCTACGGCATTACCATCGGAGGCACATTCGGCGATACCGGAACGATTACCGTAAATATTGTCGCTAATACCGTATCGGTTTCTGGTACCGTAGGTCAATCTATCAGTTTTAGCTTGGGCGCGACTTCGCTGGCCTTAGGAACTTTATCCTCAAGCGCGGTGGTTTCAGGTTCGCACACATTCACCGTGGCCACGAACGCGGCTTCGGGAATGGCCGTAACTGTTACAGGAACCACTCTGACTTCCGGTAGCAATACTATTGCCGCCTGCGCGACGGGCTGTACCTCAACGGCAGGCACCGCGCAGTTTGGGATTAACCTGGTCGCGAACACTACTCCGGCTGTCGGTGCGGCCGCGAGCGGTTCGGCGCCGATTGGAGTCGCCGCGACCGGTTACGCCACCGCCAACAATTTTCGGTTTGTAACCGGGGAAACGATTGCCAGTTCCACGGCTGGAATAAACAGTTCCGTTTTTACTGTTGCTTACATCACCAACATCGCGGGAGCAACCGCGGCTGGAAGCTACACCACCACCTTGACTTATACAGCCACCGCGACTTTTTAGAGTTTAGAATCTTGAGTTTGAAATTATGACAACTACTTTTAAAAAGCATTATTATTTTTTACTGATTTTAATTTTGTTATTCGGAGTAGTTTTTACTTCTTCTGTTTTTGCTTTAACCATTTCGCCGGTGAAGATGGAACTATCCGGCGACCCGGGCCAGACCCTGCAGAATGAGTTTACCCTCTTTAATGAGCAGAACAATACCGAAACTCTTTATTCTTCTGTTGAGAATTTTGAATCACGAGGCGAAAGTGGCGCGCCGTTTTTCCTTCCAGAGAGAGTTGGATTAGCGACTTGGATTAAAACACAGGAACAAGTCACCCTAAAACCAAAAGAAACTAAAACTATTCCTTTTAGCATTATTATACCCAAAAATGCCGAACCAGGCGGGCATTTTGCCGCTATTTTATGGGGGATGACTCCGCCCGATGCGATAGGAGGCGGTCAAGTCGCAATCGGAGGAAGATTAGGCGTCCTCATCTTATTAAAAGTTTCCGGCGAGGTAAAAGAAGGCGGAGGACTTTTGGATTTTGGCGGAAAAGAAAAGCAGAGATTTTTTAGCTCGCTGCCGATAACTCTTAACTACCGTTTCAATAACATCGGCGGCAATCGCGTCGTGCCATTGGGAGAGGTTAAGATAAAAAACAGTTTTGGTTTCACCACAACGGTTCTTTCGGCAAATAAAAATGAAGGAAGCGTCTTGCCCGGCAGCGCCAGAAAATTTGAAGTAATTTGGGCTCCCTTAGAGATTCCCGAAGACGGATTTTGGTCCGCTGTTAAAACGCAATGGAGCGATTTCCATTTTGGCTGGTATACCGCCAGGATGAATCTTGTTTGGGGCGCGACAAATCAAACTGCCAACGCCAGTTACAATTTCTTTATTATTCCATGGCAGTTGCTTCTTATAATTTTCATTATCTTGGCAGTGTTTGGATTTTTGGGGAGAATGGGACTCAAAAAATATAATCATTATATTATCACGCAAGCCAGACAACAAAAATGAATGAATGTTTTACTTACTTTACTTTTAATTTTTCAAATATTTATCTGGGGACTGCCTCAACCGGTTTTTGCCACATTCGGTGATGTGCAAATAAATGCCATTGTCCCCGGTTGCGGTGATGGTATTATTGAGAGCGGAGAGGAATGCGATGGTTCTAATTTGAATAGCAAAAACTGTTCAACTCAAGGTTTTTCTGGCGGCACTTTAAGTTGTACCGCCAGTTGTACTTTTAATACTTTAGCTTGCACTTCCGGTGGCGGAGGAGGCGGAGGAGGTGGTGGATCTCCACCACCGACTTCAAATACAACGGTTAATTTTTTTGGTAAAGCTTATCCCAAAAGCGTCGTCACTATTTTAAAAGATGCGCAAATTGTGACGACGGTGGCAGCCGGCACGGATGCGAATTTCCAAACCTCCGTCACCAACCTCTCGGCCGGTAATTATATTTTTTCTGTATACAGTGAAGATAAAGATGGCCGCCGGTCCGGATTATTAACCTTTCCGGTTAGCGTGACTGCTGGAGCGACTACTAATATAACAGGGATTTTTCTCGCGCCCACCATCGCGACAGATAAAAGTGAAGTTAAAAAAGGAGAAAATATTGCAATTTTCGGACAGGCTGCTCCGGACGCGGATATTGTCATCTCGGTTAATTCTACGGAAGAATTTTTTGCAAAAACAATTTCCGATAAAAATGGTGTCTATTTAAATTATTTTGACACGACGTTTTTAGATTACGGTGCGCATACAACCAAATCCAAAGCTTCTATCGGCAATCAATTAGTGAGTACTTTCAGCCCGATAGTTAATTTTACGGTGGACGATAAAAACGTTGTGCGAGAAAAAAAAGCCATTGTTTCCACGAAGAGCGATTTAAATGGCGATGGTAAGGTTAATCTGATTGATTTTTCTATTACCACATTTTGGTATAACAAGCCAAACCCACCGGTGAAAATTGATTTGAATAACGACGGCAAAATTAATTTGATTGATTTCAGCATTATGGCTTATTATTGGACGGGGTAAATATATGAAAAAAAATTCCACAATTAAATTAATTATTTTATTTATAGCGATATTCTTTTTTAGCCATAATGCCCTGGCGGCAAGTTTGGATTTGAATGTTGGGAAAAATATTTTGCAAACAGGTGAAGATTTTACTTTAACGGTTTCTTTAAATACCGAAGGAGATTCTATAAACACCCTCGCGGGAGATTTAAATTACGATAATAATTTTATTCAGGCCGAAGCGATAAATCTCGGCGCCTCTTTTATAAGTTTTTGGGTGGAAAAGCCGGAACTTAAAACTCCGGGAACAATTCATTTTTCCGGCATAACTCCTGGAGGTATTTTTTCTTCCGGCGGCGAGGTATTTAAAGTTATCTTTAAAACCAAAAATGCCGGGGACACGGTTTTGGCATTAAATAATGCAAATTTATTCTTAAATGACGGAAAAGGGACAATAATACCCGCAAAAATTATAAACACGAACATTAAAATAACGGAACTAAATAATGACACAACTACCCCCATAGAAACAAAAGACACAATATCTCCGGAAAAATTTGTGACCATTCGCACCAAATATCCATCCATGTATGACGGTAAATGGTTCATCGTGTTCAGCACGACGGATAAAGAGAGCGGGGTGGATTATTTTAAAGTATGTGAATTCTTTAATTGCGCGAAAGGGGAAAGTCCATACCTATTAAGGCACCAAAATCCTTTTTACTATATAGTCGTGCGCGCTTACGACATGAGAAATAACGTTAGAGAATCGATTTTGATTTCACCCTATTTAATAACGGTATTTTGCATAATTGCGATTATTCTGGTACTTGTGTATTTCTATCGTAGATATTTGCATTTATATAAGGTATAATTATTATAGTATTGTTGTTTGTATATGAGAAAATTTATTAAACAATTTTTATCTTACCTCTTTCTTTTTTCTTTATTATCTTTTACTTAAACAGCTTTTGCCGCCACTCTTAATTTTTCACCCTCTTCCGGCTCATACAAAGTGGGCGATGTTTTTAGCGTGCGAGTAATTTTATCCAGCCCGGACCAATCCGCCAATGCGGTTTCCGGCGCGATTTCTTTTTCAAAAGATTCATTGACTCTAAATTCAATATCAAAATCAAACTCTCTCGTTAGTCTATGGGCAGTAGAACCGTCATATTCAAATGCGAACGGCACCGCAGATATGGAAGGCGTGATATTGAACGGTTATACCGGGTCAAACGGCACAATTGCAACTTTATCTTTTAAGGCCAGGGCTGCGGGAAATGCCAGTATTAAATTTGCAAGCTCTTCGGTGCTTGCCAACGACGGACAGGGGACAAATATTTTAAAAAACATAGGCCAGGCGAATTTCACTATAAGCAAAGCGGCGGAAAAAATAGTCGCTTTAGTGGCAGAAAATACAAATAAAGCAGTTCCCGTCCCGAGTATCCAAATAGAAGAATTAAAGAAAAAAAATGAATTGGATTCTTTTGCAAAATTTCTGCTTACCAGCGTCGGGAAAAAATCCAAATCTTCTTACAAGATAGAAATAGACGATTTGGAGTACCCATGGGAGAATCAAGATTCCGGAATTTTTACAACCCCTCCGTTGCCGAAAGGAACACATAACATAAAGGCATCTATGACTACTATTGACGATGAGACTATATCTGACAGCGCTTCTTTCTCCGTTAATAGCATTCTTGTTCCGACATTAACCGATTATTCAAAAGATGTAAAAAAAAATGAATATATCGTAGTAAAAGGCTTGGCGGACCCCAATATTGATATCATAATTAATTCAAACAGAATTCTCCCGGACGGGGCTGATGCTGTCAACGATATAGTAATAATTAAATCAAATGATAAGGGTCTATTTACCTATGTTTCGGACAATAGAGCCATAGCTGGAATTTACATAATTACGGCTCAAGCCCGCACCGGAAGCGGGACTGAAAGTGAAAAATCATTGCCGATTAAAATTTCCGTCTCCACCAAAATAATATCTATTTCAACTAATATTATGAATGCATTATCAATGATGATACCGATAATCGGGCTTTTGATACTTTTCATATTGCTACTAATCTGGGGCTGGTACCGCATCTTGCATTATCGGGAAAATATGCGAAGGCGGCTGGTTCACACCAAAGCATTGGTAACAAAAAGCTTCAACATTTTAGATGAAGATATGGAAGAACAGTTTAAAATATTGAAAAAGATAAAAGCGCAACAACCGCTTACGAGCGAAGAGCGCGTATTCATAAATCAATTTAAAAAAGACATAGAGGCGGCGGAAAAAACCATTATAGACGATATAAGAGAATAGAATTAAATTCTGGAGTGTCTTTTAATTTTTGATATATTTTTTCATTCTCCATTTTCTACCTTTTCCTTTATTCATATTTTTATAAAAAGGAGTGAGCGCATGGCAATTCGGACACAATAATCTTAAGTTACTTTCTAGATTATTTTCAGAATCTCCATCTATATGATCCACTTCAAGCGGTATTACACCTGTTAGGGGATGTTTTTTATTCCATCCACAAACAGAGCATTTGTTGTTATTTTTTTCAATCAAATATTTCCTAAGCCAAGCTGCCAAATTTCTTGCAGTTATTCCAACTCCACCACTTATTTTTCCTTTTTTCCATAAATCAATTTTTTTTAAAAATAGTATTTTGATTTTGGGAGAATATATGCTATCTTAAAAGGTAGTAAGCCGGCATAGCTCAGTTGGCAGAGCACTTCTTTTGTAAAGAAGATGTCCGGGGTTCGATCCCTCGTGCCGGCTCAATTTTGTTTTTTCTTAAAAATTTCTTTCCTCTTCCTCTCTAATTTTGTGTTTTATCTCTCTAATTTTTTGCTTATATTCTGAAATAATTTTTAGGAATTTGGGAATTTCCTGACTCTTTGGCAAGTCGCCGTTGAGGCGACTTGAATGTTTACTTAATTTATCTTTTATTTTAATTTTTATTTGTTTATTTTTATTTTTTATAAAATTAGAAGATTTAATGTATAACCTAATAATTGTTACGAGTCCTGTATAACCATGTCTTTTTATGTTTTTAATGGTGAGATGTTTTAACTCTTCTAAATATGCTGTTTCTAGAAGAGTTTCTTCTTTGTTCAATATTTGTCCATTTTGGAGCATTAACAACTTTCTCCATATCATAAAAATTATTCCAAAAAGTGATCCAAAAAACAAAATTAAAGGAAAATACATTTTTTTATTTTAAATTAGATTGAATAAATTTTTACTTCTTTGATTTTTGCTCCGGCTTTTTCTAAAAGCTTGCCCACTGTCATCTCCCCATCTTTTATAAATGCTTGATTTGTCAAAGTTTTTTCTTTGAAATAGTTTGCCATTTTTCCATCCAATATCTTTTTCTTAATTTCTGTAGGTTTATCAACATTAGCAATTTCTTTTTCAAAAATTTCCTGCATCGTTTTTTTAGCATCATCAGTTATTTCTGCACCCGTAATATATTCTGGTTTCATTGCAGTTATATGCATAGCTATATCTTTTGCAAGTTCCACATTTCCTCCTTCTAACGAAACAATGACACCTGTTTTATTGTTATGTACATAACTTCCCAAAACATTTCCTTTTACTTCATATACATCTCCTAATTGAATATTCTCTCCAGTTTTTTGAATTATTTGGTCAATCATTTCTTTTACACCACTTTTCATCTTTTCTATTCCATCTTTCAAGGCTAGCGCTGCTATTTTTTCAAGTAGGGAAGTAAAGTCTTCGTTTTTAGCGACGAAATCAGTCTCGCAAAGTAGTCCGACGAGAACGGCTTTATTACCTTCGTTCTTTATGGTGACTGAACCACTATTTAAAGACCTATCTGCTTTCTTGAGAGCAATATCCGAGCTAGTTTTTTTTAATATGGCGAGGGCTTTTTTCATATCACCTTCGGCTTCTTCAAGAGCGCGCTTGCATTGCATTACTGAAATACCCGTGGCGTCTCTGAGCTCTTTTACTTGCTCTGTAGTGATTTGAGTAGACATATTATTATTTATGATTCTTGCCCCATACCGAGCTTGCTCTGGTGTGGGGTCTTTTCAGTTTTTGGATGCACAGAGTTATCTACTGGGGCAGATTCTCGTCCTTCTTTATAAGCATTTGCAATGGCATTAGTAAAAAATTTAATAGATGGTATTCCTGAGTCATTTGCGATTATAGGGTAGTCAATTCCTTTTATATTTGAATCAGAATTTACCAAAGAGATTATTTTAACACCAGATTTTCTAGCTTCTGTATTTGCTATGTGTTCACTTCTTGCGTCTATGATAAACAGCGCGTCTGGAGCTTTTTTTAATCCTAATAAACCAGTGTAATATCTTGCAAGTTTTTCCATTTTTTTTGCCATTACTACTCGTTCTTTTTTGGTATATTTATCAAGTCCACCTTCGATACTATCTTTTTGATAATTTTCCAATTCAATAATTCTTTTTTTGATTTCTGTAAAATTAGAGAGAGTTCCCCCGATCCATCTTTCTGTCACATAAGGCATATTTAATATTTCGGCAACATCTTTTATCACAACTTTGGCTTCAGGTTTAGTGCCAACAAAAAGAACAACTTTATTTTTAGCTCCTAAATTTTTTATAAATTCTACTGCATTATTTAAAAGCGCGCTTGTTTTTTCAAGATTGATTATATCCCCTTTATTTTTTGTGGTGTATATATATTTTGAGACAGAAGGATGTCTTCGAGTTTTACTATAGCCATAATGTGCTCCAGCCTTAAACATCTTTTCTATTATTGTATCAAGCTCTTTCTTGTTTTCTACTTTTTGCATATGAACAATATAGCAGAAAGAATTGTTTTTTGCAACCGTGTTTTATAGGCAGGTAAACTTTGACCAAAGGACTTTTTTCGGGTAAGATGAACATTATGACTAATGCTATGAGGCAATCTAAACTTTTTACCAAAACAAGAAAGGAGGCACCAGCAGATGAGACATCAAAGAATGCTGAGCTCTTAATTCGCGCTGGTTTTATACACAAAGAAATGGCGGGTGTTTATACTTATTTGCCTTTAGGTTTACGAGTATTAAAAAAAATAGAAAATATCATTAGAGAAGAAATGGACCAAATCGGTGGGATTGAGATGAAGACTTCTGTGTTTCAAAACAAAGAAGTGTGGGAGAAATCAAACAGATGGAGTGATGAAGTTGTAGATAATTGGTTTAAAACAAAATTAAAAAATGGAGGAGAAATTGGCTTATCATTTACCAACGAAGAGGCTTATTCAAATATTTTAAAGCAATATGTAAGTTCTTATAAAGATTTGCCGATTTATCCATATGATTTTAAAAATATTTTTAGAAATGAAACTAGGAGCAAATCTGGTATCATTAGAGGTAGAGAGTTTTATTGGAAGGCACTTTATTCCTTTTCTAAGAATGAAGAAGAGCATCGTATTTTTTATGAAAAAGTAAAATTAGCCTATCAAAATATTTTCAAAAGAGCTGGAATTGGGCACTTAACTTATTTAACTTTTGCTTCTGGTGGTAGTTTTTCAAAATTTTCCCATGAATTTCAAACAATAACCTCAGTCGGAGAAGATACTGTTTATTTAGATGAAAATTCTGGTATTGCTATAAATAAAGAAGTTTATAATGACGAAATTATCACTGAACTTAAGTTGAACAAAGAAAATTTAGTTGAAAAAAGAGCAGTTGAGGTAGGAAATATTTTTTCATTAGGAACGAAATTTTCGGCGCCTTTTGATCTAAAATATAAAAATGAAAATGGTGAAGATAAATTAGTAGTAATGGGCAGTTATGGTATTGGGCTAGGACGCTTAATGGGGACAGTAGTGGAAGTCTTGTCTGATGACAAGGGCATAGTTTGGCCTGAATCTATTACGCCTTTTGCTGTCCACTTACTTAGCTTGGGGGAAGATGAGACTGTCTTTAAAGAAGCTGTAAAGGTTTATGAAAGTTTGCTAAAAGCTGGTGTTGAGGTTTTGTTTGATGACCGTATAGATGTATCTGCCGGAGAAAAATTTTCTGATGCAGACTTATTAGGAATACCTTTGCGGGCAGTTGTTTCCGCTCGTAGCCTTAAAGAAGACGGAATTGAAATAAAAAAGCGTATTGAAGATAAAGGTAAAATTATTTCTATAAATGAATTATTAAAATTATGTTCGACAAATTTTACAAATTAATTTCTAATGATATAGGGATAGACCTAGGTACTTCTAATACCTTAGTTTATTTAAAAGGTCATGGGATTGTAATAAATGAACCGTCTGTCGTAGCTCTCAATATTAAAACTAATCAAATTTTGGCGGTGGGCGCGCAAGCGAAAGAAATGCTTGGGCGTACTCCGGGGCATATCAAAGCTATTCGTCCGCTTGTTGATGGAGTTATTTCTGATTTTGAAATTACTGAAGAAATGCTTTCATATTTAATAAATAAAGCAGACAAAATGTCTAAAAAATTAGCTCGACCGAGAGTCTTGGTGGGTGTGCCATCTGGCACGACTAATGTTGAGACACGGGCTGTATATGATGCTGCTAGGAGCGCTGGAGCGAGGGAAGTTTTTTTAGTAGAAGAACCAATGGCGGCCGCTATTGGTATAAGACTTCCGATTAGAGATCCCATTGGTTCTATGATTATAGACATCGGCGGTGGGACGACCGATATTGCAGTTATTTCTTTGGGAGGAATTGTAAAGTCAAAAAATTTAAAAATTGCCGGTGATAGATTAAACAATGACATTATTTCTTATATGCGTGATGAATTTAAAATTTTGATTGGAGAAAGGACTGCTGAAATGGTAAAAATTTCCATTGGTTCAGTGATAGGAGGAGAGTATATGGAAACAGAAGTTCATGGGCGAGATCTTTTGACTGGGCTTCCACGTGAAGTAGTAGTTACAGATTCTGATATTCGTGAAGCAATTTCTTTATCAATTAAGGGTTTAGTAGAGGGAATAAAAGATATGCTTGAATCAACTCCACCTGAAATTTTATCTGATATAATGCATCGTGGAATTACTTTATCTGGTGGTGGAGCTTTAATTTCTGGACTTGATCAACTTTTACAAAAAGTTCTTAAAATTCCAGTTTATGTTGTAGAAGATCCACTTTCAGCTGTTGCTCGTGGTACAGGAGTAATTTTAGACGATATCTCACTTTATAAAGATATTTTGATTAGTAATCAAGATGAGCTACCTCCTAGATAAAAAAATACAAAGAAGAAAGATTTTTAAAATTGTACTTGGCATTATTGCTTTGATAATTTTATTTTATTTTAGTTCTAGTATTTTTAATATTTTTTCTTATATTGGTCAAGGAATTTTTCGTCCTGTTTTAGTTGTAGGGCGTAATGTTGGTGAAAAATTTAAAAGCCTTGGTTCATATTTTATTTCTAAAAGTTCTCTTTTTCTTCAAAATCAAAAATTACAAGAAGATGTAGCATTTAATAATGCGCGAAACTCAAATTATGATTCTGTTGTAGCCGAGAATGCCAGTCTAAAAGAAATTTTGAGCAGAAAAAACGAAAAAACCAAGATGATGTTGGCAGCTATTTTAGTTAAGTCAAATCAAAGCGTATATGACACTTTGGTCATTGATGTTGGTACGGTACATGGGATAAAAACAGAAAATACAGTTTTTGCTTTCGGGAATATACCAATTGGGCGAGTGGATACTGTTTATGATAATTCTTCAAAAGTAATTTTGTTTTCAAATGCGGGAGAGAAGACACAAGCAATTATTTCCTTCGGCCATAGCCTTACTGGTGAGGCTGGAAAAGATGTTTTTGTGGAATTAGTCGGACGAGGTGGGGGAAATTTTGAAATGATTTTGCCTAGAGATTTTATTTTACAAAAAGGAGATCAAGTTGTAATGCCTGGCATTAATCCATATGTTTTGGCTGAGGTTGTTACAATAATTTCTGACCCACGTGATCCTTTTATAAAAGCATTACTTACGAGTCCAGTGAATATCCAAGAGCTTAAGTTTGTGGAAGTGGAGCAGTAGTAAATTTATGATTGATTTTATTAATAAAATTTTAGATTTAATTATTAAGTTTAGTGTTGTTTTGGGCATTGTTGTTTTAGGTTATTTTTACTGTAGAATAAGGATTCTCGATGGAAAAATCGAAAAATTGAATAGAAATTTTGAAGAGAATAAAAATAATAAACGAGGATAAGGAAGAGGTATTCCTGAAGCAATAATAAATGGACAAATAGAAGAACTTAAAAAAGCTAAAGATGAAAACATTGCTCCATTAGAAAGAGAAAAAAATAGGTTACTTTTAAAAATACCTTTTATTAAATAATTCATGAAAAAAGAATCTTTGCAACAATCTTTAGTTTTTATTGATGAATCAGGTGATGCTGGATTTAAATTTGAAAAAGGATCAAGTGTTTATTTTATAATTTCCGCTGTTATATTTAATGATTTTCTTGAAGCAGAAAAAACTGCTGTTGCAATAAAAGAGATGAGAAGAAAAGAAAAATTTCCTGATAATTTTGAATTCAAATTTAATAATTCTAAGAGAAAAATTAGAGAAAAATTTTTGGAAACGGTTAAACCTTTTAATTTCAAGATCCGATATTTAATTATTAATAAAAAGAAAATAAAAAGTGACGAATTAAAACATAACAAAAATTCATTTTATAGTTATGTTATTAAAATGTTATTAAAACACAGTAATAATACTATTTTAAATGCAAAAATAAAAATTGATGGAAGTGGTGATAGAATTTTTAAAAGGAATTTTGCTGTTTATTTAAGAAAAAATTTGAATTCTTGTGATAAGAAAATAATACAAAATTTGCGTTTTGCTGATTCGAAAGAAAATGTTTTAATTCAGCTTGCTGATATGGTTGCAGGTAGCGAAAGAAGATATTTTGAATATAAAAATGGACTAAAAACTGATGCAGAAATTTACAGGGATATTATTAAAAGAAAAATTAATGATGAATGGGAATTTAAGTAAAAGAAAAAGCCCACAAGGGGCTTTTTCCGGATTATTAATCTATGCTGGTTGTCCCAGCCACGCCACCATCCGGTAACAGTTCAATTAATAATTCTTTGTATTAAAAGTGTATCATACAAGCGTTCGTAAAGTCAAAGTTATCCACAGGTGTCAAATTACACAACATTTACAAAATAATGAAATTTAAAATAGAAAAAAAATTAAAGGGCAGTTTAGGACGGGCTGGAGTATTGCAAATTCTGCATGGGAAAATACAGACTCCGGCTTTTGTGGCTGTCGGGACTAAGGCTACTATTAAATCTTTAAATCCAGAACAGGTGAAGGAGGCTGGTGTGGAAGTGGTGCTTGGAAATACTTATCATTTATATTTGCAACCTGGAGATGAAATTGTTCGCGATGCGGGTGGAATAGGAAAGTTTATGAATTGGAAGGGTCCGACAATGACAGACTCGGGTGGTTTTCAAGTATTTTCTTTGGGTGCTGCTTATGGAAAGGATATCTCTAAACTCTTAAAAATTACTGACCCATCTTTATTGATTCCTGAACGTTTTGATGATAGTGATGCGCCACGTTTGGCAAAGATTGGTCAAAATGGAGTTTCTTTCAAGTCGCATTTGGATGGCAGTATCCACTACATTACTCCAGAAAAATCAATCCAAATTCAACACAATTTGGGGGCAGATATAATTTTTGCTTTTGATGAATGTACTTCGCCTAGTGAAGATTTAAAATATCAAGAAGAAGCTTTGGAACGGACGCATCGTTGGGCAGAGAGGAGCTTGAGAGAACATAAAAAATTAGGAGAAGAGGAAAAAGCTTCTCTTGCGGGGTCGCTGTCTCCGTCTGCTGACGGAGTACTGCCTCTCGGCGCGTCCGCCTGCGAGACACCCCACAATAGAACTTTTTCCTCTTCTCCGGCATTATTTGGAATAGTACAAGGCGGGCGAGATGAAAAGCTTCGCAAGAAATCTGCGAAATTTATTAGTAGTTTGGATTTTGATGGTTTTGGTATTGGTGGAAGTTTTGCGAAAGAGGATATGTTTACTGCTGTAAGATGGGTAAATGAAATTTTGCCAGAAGAAAAACCTCGCCACTTGCTAGGTATTGGTGAACCGGAAGATTTATTTATGGGCATTGAAAACGGAGTAGATCTTTTTGATTGTGTTGCCCCAACGCGACTTGGAAGAAATGGAACAATTTATACAAAAAAAGGGAAAATAATTATAATGAATACAAAATATAGAAATGATTTTTCTCCTATTGAAAAAGATTGTGAATGTTATACCTGTAAGAATTATACAAAGGCATATATCGCTCATCTTTTTCATGGTAAAGAAATGCTTGCCGGTACTTTAGCTTCAACTCATAATTTGTATTTTATAGTCAACTTAGTTAAAAAAATTCGACAAAACATAATTAATGATACTTTTTTGAGTTTAAAGAAGAATTTTTAAAGAGGTATTTAAGGTAAGTACTTATCCCCATATTTCTTTTTAAATTTCTTTTATAATTGGGGTTATATTGATATAATATAAAGGTCTCAACAAGAAAAGAATGAAAGAAAAAAATACTTTTAAGCCTGCATGTTTCTTTGGCGAGATACTTATAGGAAAATTACTCATTTCGGGACTTTTTGCCCTTGCCTTTTTTTTAGTTTTTTCTGTTTCACTCGCTAGTTATGGGATAATCATTCCACCTAAACAATATGTTTATGGTGAAAATCTAGGATGGGTTAATTTCAATTGTGATAATTGTGGTGTCAAGATAACATCTACAGAATTAACTGGTTATGTCTGGAGTAGGGAATATGGATGGATTAATTTATCTCCTAGTGGTAGTGGTGTTGGAAATCAATGTGTTGGAGACTTAGGAAGACTGTCGGGGAAGGCTTGGTCAAAGACACTTGGCTGGCTGGATTTTTCTGGAGGTATTATCGATGGAAACGGAAGGTTTACAGGAATGACAGATGGAGTAGGCACTAAGGCTGGAAGATTAAATTTTGATTGTGTTAATTGTGAGGTTGTTACAAATTTTAAATGTAAATCCCCAGCACAAGTTTTAATAAATTTAATTACAGACAATATTGTTCCTTCAGTTTCTGCAAATATCACGATAACAAATGAAGGGTTAGTTGACACAGAATATCAATATGAATGGTGTGTTGTTTCTGATATAGATAATTCTTGTGGCGGTGGTGATGACATTTTTTATTCTGCAGCAGCAAAATTAATTGTATCTGGAGAAAGTTGGACAACAGACAAAATTGCCACAGTACCAAATGCGGGAACTTATTATTTTAAATTAAAAGTAACTTTTGGAGATAATTTTTCTGTTGCTTCCCAAGTATTTACTGCTGTTGCTGCTAGTGGAGGCGGTGGAGGTGGAGGGGTAGGAATAATACCATCAATAAATAAAACCTATTATGATACAGCTGATTTCAATCGAGACCATGTAGTAGATTCAGTTGATTTTTCAATATTACTTTATTTTTGGAAAAAGAATTTCCCATTTAGCAATGCTTATGTAGATATTAATAAAGATAAAAAGGTCAATTCAATTGAATTTTCCATTATGCTCTCACAGTGGGGGAGAAGAACTATATGATACAAAAAATAAACAAAAGAATAAAAATTTTATTTGTGATTTTCATGTCTTTTTCAGTTTTCTTTTTATTTGCGTCAATTTCCCATGCTTCTACTGAAATTTATTTTCAAAAAGATTTGAAAGAAATAGCAAAAGGCGACACATTTTCAGCAGATCTAAAAATTTCCTCGACGGAAATGATAAATGTTATAGATGGGACAATTATTTACGATAAAGATAAATTAGAAATAAAGGAAGTAAAAATAAATGATTCCTTGCTCTCTCTTTGGGTTAAGGAGCCGGTTTTTAATAATGAAATAGGTGAATTAAGTTTTGTTGGTGGGTCCCCAGATGGTTTTAATGGCACAGACGGACAAATTTTAAGGATTATTTTCTTAGTTAAAAAAGATGGTGTTAGTTTGCTTAGTTTTAAAGATAGTTTTTCTGTCTTTATAAATGATGGAAAAGGAACAAAAATAAATCCATGGTTAAGACCAATGACTATCTTTACCAATGAGAAGATAAATTATCTTACTAGATACACAGGGGCGCTTATATTTATTTTATTAATTATATTTATTTTAGTAAGATTATTTATAAGATTTAGGAATAAAAAAAATGAAAAATAAAATTTTAATTGTTTTTTTAGCATTATATTTTTTTGTTCCATATGAAACTCATGCCGCAACTCTATCTATTTCGCCTAGCGCTTCAAATGTTTTTGTTGGTAACACTTTTATTGTTAAAATAAATGTAAATACTTTAAGTAAGTCAATTAATAATGCGGAAGGAATAATCCAGTTTCCAGCAGATATGCTTGAAGTTCTTTCTATGAATAAAATTTCCTCTATTTTTTATTTATGGGTAGAGGAGCCAAGTTTTTCAAATAGTACCGGTAAAATAACTTTTAATGGAGGAGTTCCAGATCCGGGTTTCGTTGGGCAAAATGGTAATATACTTTCGATTACTTTTAAAGCCAAGAAACAAGGAACAGCTTCTGTTGTTTTCACTAGTGGAATTGTTCGGGAAAATGATGGCTTGGGAACAGACATTATAAATAAATTAACTGGTGCCACATTTTATATTAAAAAAGCAGTAACTCCCATAACCCCAACCCCTATACCAACTCCAGTATTAATACCAGTACCAGAAGTGTTACAACCATTGCCTATTCCTAAGGCTCCGGAAATTATGGCTAGTATAAAAGATGGCGTGACGTCTATCGTAGGTTCTTCAGGTTATCCACAAGCTCAAGTGTTTATAACCTTTGTCTCTCAAGAGGGAATAAAGATACTTGTTCTTGGAGTTGCAGATATAAATGGTAATTTTAATATTTTAGTTCCTAATTCATTAAAACCTGATTCATATGCTGTTATAGCCACAATGACAAAAGAGGATAAAACTAATAGTGAAGCATCAAATGCAATTATTGTAAAAATAGGCAATATGATTTTTAATATTGCCTGGGAAATGTGGTTATTTATCATTATTATGATTATTTTGATTTTAGATTTAATAACACATATTTATTTTCGTTTTAAAAAAAATAGATACGTTAATAAACTTATAAAAAATAAGTTAGATTTAGATGAAGCTGAAAATGTCGTACATCAATCATTCAATTTTTTACGTAATGATTTAGTCAATAGGGCGGGGGGAATAGTGAATTCTGTAGATCGTGTAAATGTAGAAGAATTACAGAAAGATATTGATTCTACTGAGAAAGTTATCACTAAAAAAATTAAAGACATGGAATAACAAATTGACTCTAATTATAGTATAATTAAATGGATATATCACTTTAAAAAAGATGAAAATCAAATTAAATAAAAAAACAATAATCCTGTTAATCTGTATTATTTTTCTTTCCTTTTTTTCTAATACAGTTTTTGCTGTTTGGGATGGTCTTCCTTATAATCCAGGAGAAACAAATAATCCAGAATGTTTGCCTTCGCAAACCAATTGTGATGTTTTGCCTGCTCTTACTTTAGCTGGAGGAACTCTTACTGGCGATCTTCTTTTCACTGACAACACTTTAGACATTGGAGCAAGTGGCGCAACGAGACCTAGGACGGGATACTTTGGGACATCTATTATTTCCCCATTATTTATCGGTGGCACGGCTGTTGGTTCAAATATAATTTACAAATCCACCACAGGCATAGGCACATTAACAGGCATTGCCCATCAATTTATCGGGGGAACAGACGGAGCGACTGTGGCGATGACTCTCTTGAATAATGGCAACATTGGCATCGGGACGACTGCGCCTCAAACAAAACTATCTCTTTCAGCTCTTAGTGCTATCAGTTTTGAAGCAAGTGCTGGAGTAACGGATATTGCCATAACACATACTGCTGATACGCTTACTTTTACGGGAGGGACTATTGCTCTTGGAACTGCTACTGCTACAGGAGGATTAACAGGAAATGTAACAGGAACTGCTAGTCTAGCAATAAGTTTAGCAGGTGGACTTGGCGGACAAATCCCTTATCAATCAGCCGCAGGAACAACCACAATGCTTGCAAATGGTTCAGCAGGACAAGTATTACAAAGTAATGGAACGACACTAGCTCCAAGTTGGATAAATGCTAATACTGGTGATATGATTTTGGCTTCAGCTCAAACAAACTCTGGTATCAAAACTTTCCTAAATACAACAATGAAGTTAAGAAATGTGGCTAATACTTTTGACGGATACTTCGTAAATACAAACACAGCAGATAGGATTTATACCTTACAAGACAGAGCTGGAACTCTCGCAGACAATACTGATTTAGCATTGAAAGCAAACCTTGCTTCACCGACATTTACAGGCACAGTTGGAGGTATTACAACAGCAATGGTTTCAGAGGTAACTAATCTTTATTATACAGAAGCAAGAGTATCTGCTAATTCAAGTGTGGCGGCAAACACAGCAAAGGTAACTAATGCTACGCACACAGGAGATGCTACAGGGGCTACGGCTCTTACTCTAGCCACAGTCAACGCCAATGTCGGTACTTTTGGTTCTTCTACTTCCATTCCAACTTTCACAGTAAACGGCAAAGGCTTAATTATTGCCGCTTCGGGTAACGCTGTCATAGCCCCCGCAGAAACTTTAACTGGTGCAACTCTGGCTACTAATGTTTTGGCTTCGTCTTTAACCAGCGTAGGAACTTTGGCAGGACTAACCGTAACCGCTGCTCCAACATTCTCGGCTATGACTTTGGGTTCAGTTCTTTTTGCAGGAACAGCAGGATTACTTTCACAAGATAACGCTAATTTCTTTTGGGATAATACCAACAAAAGGTTAGGCATCGGGACGGCGGCGCCGAGTTCAACATTGCACATAGTTGGGAGCGGTATCACATCTCAAAACACCGGAGGCGCGAGTATTTTAAGGGTGAATAGAACTGATGGGAAAATTGGCGCCATTTTAGCAGGCGGCAGTTTTGTGGGATTTTATTTTGATTATTCCGGTGACTTTGCAATTCAAAGCACGACAAGAACCACGATTGAGGGAACTTCTTTTCCCGCAGCTACTGACTTTGTGTTAAAAGGGAGCACCGGCAACGTCGGCATCGGGACGACAGCGCCACTTGAACTCCTCTCTCTCGGTCTAGCAG